>Ga0068852_100004034_pt1 | contig 10318 bp, 7 predicted proteins | sample KBSCornC22_FD_66594 | JGI IMG/M metagenome (GOLD analysis project Ga0068852, IMG submission 66594) | Corn rhizosphere microbial communities from Kellogg Biological Station, Michigan, USA - KBS Corn C2-2 | ecosystem: Host-associated > Plants > Roots > Rhizosphere > Soil ... | reverse complement strand
AGGCCGGGTTCCGCGAGGGCTAGGCGTTTCGCCTGCCCTCGCGACCTTCCACTTCCTCAGGCTTGCCTGCTGCTGCGAGCTGGTGGTCGCCGTGACCCGATCTAGCGGCCAAGAGTGACCGCACGCCAGAGCTGTCTCCCTGGCCGCTCACGACGTTCAGGCGTGGCCCTGTCGCGAGGCACGGGCACCAATGTGTCACCCGGTCACGCTTTCGGTCGAAAGCACGGAGGCCGAATGTCGCCGTGCGGGATTGCATATCGTCAGGCTCAACCGCTTGGTTGAGCCATGCGCCCGGCACGATTCGAACGTGCGACCTCTGCCTCCGCAGGGCAGCGCTCTATCCCCTGAGCTACGGGCGCGGGGAGGGAATGAGTGTAGCGAGCGGTCGTCCCGCGGCTCAGGCGCCGAGCTGCGTGATGCGGCGCCCGGAGAGGTCGAGCGTCGCCTCGGCGGGGACCTCGCGCCGGACGTAGGCGAGCGCGACGACGCCGTGCTCCGGGTCGGGCGCTGCGCTCGTCACCCGCCCGACGGCCTTGCCGTCGAGCGCGAGCTCTGCGTCGTAGGCCGGAAGCTCGGAGCCGTCCATCGCCAGCACGCGGAGACCGCGATTCGGATGCCCACGGTAGTGGAGCCGTGCGACCGGCTCCTGCCCCGGGTAGCAGCCCTTCGTGAAGCTGATCGTTCGCTCCTCGAGCCCCGCCTCGGCCGGCATCACGCGGTCGTCGAGCTCTCGTCCGAGCCGCGGCGTGCGCGCGATGATGCGAAGGCGCTCGAGCTCGTGCTCCCCGATCGGCTCCGCCTCCTCGGGCGCGTCCGCATCGAGGAGCTCGACTGCCGGCACGCCGTAGTCGCGGTTCGGGAGCGCGAGCTCGTTCAAGCTCGACACGAAGTCTTCCTCTGCGGCCCCGAGGACGACGACGGAGCGGTGCTCTTCCGCCTCGATCGCGCATTTCGCAGCGAAGCGGGCGCGGAGAAGCTCGCGGGCGAGGCGTTCGCCTGCCTCCGGCTCGGTCAGGAGGAGGAAGTCGTCCTGCGCCCGGCGGAGGACGACGAGCGGTGCGACGATGCGCGCCTTCGGCGTCAGGAGCAGCGCCTCGCACGAGGCGCCGATGTCCAGCTCCTCGACCTCGTTCGACACCATTCGGTTCAGGTACGACGCGGCGTCCTGCCCGTTCACCGAAACGTAGGATCTCGGCCGAGCAGCGGCCTGTAACGTCGTCACCGTCATCGAGAACGAGGGTAGCGATCGTGTTCAGGAACAAGGCGGAGCGGAAGGTGCAGGACGCGGGCTACGACCCCGCGCGGTTGCCGCCCGGCCAGTACCTCACCGAGAAGTGGCCCGTGCTGCACGCCGGAGACGTCCCCTCCTATCCATCCGACCTGGCGGGCTGGAACTTCCGGGTCTACGGCGAGGTCGACGAGCCGCTCACGCTGACCTGGGACGAGCTCGATGGGCTGCCGAAGGAGACGGTCACGCAGGACATCCACTGCGTCACCCGCTGGAGCCGCTTCGACGCGGAGCTCACGGGCGTCCCGTGGTCGGCGATCCGCGAGCGCGTCGGGCAGGGCCCGAGTGCGCACTATGCGATCGCCCACGCGGAGGCGGGCTACACCGCGAACGTCCCCGCGTCGTTCCTGGACGCCGAGGGGGCGCTGCTCGTGACCCACGCCGACGGCGAGCCGCTCACGCCTGAGCACGGCTGGCCGCTTCGCCTCGTCGTCCCGGGCAAGTACTTCTGGAAGAGCGCCAAGTGGCTCCGCGCGATCGAGCTGCGCGCGACCGACGCCCCGGGCTTCTGGGAGCGCTACGGCTACCACAACGACGCTGACCCGTGGAAGGAGCAGCGGTACGCGTTCTGACAGGGGAACGAGCCGACGACCCTTGCAATAGGTAGTTGCGACGCCGAAGGCGGCGCCTTCAGGGATCTGCCCCCGCCTACGGCGGGGGATCCGAGCGGCAGGAATCCACTCGGTGGATTCCTGCCTTGCGAACAAAAAGATGAGGCGGCCACTTGGGGGAGCGGCCGCCTCGGTGATACTGGGGAGGGTGGGTGCTATGTAGGTCGGCGTCCAAGGCCGGCGCATGAGTCCCTCGTTCGAGGGAACCGGCTCAGGCGGCGCTCGCGGGGCCGAGGTGCGAGCCCAGCTCGACGCTCAGCGCGTCGGCGGTCGTTCCCTCGCGGGGGGCGAGGAAGATCGTGTTGTCGCCGGCGATCGTGCCGGCGATGCCCGGGTGGCCACCCTCGTCGATCGCCTGCGCGAGTGCACTCGCGTAGCCCGACGGCGTGGTGACGACGACGAGCGGGCCGGCCGGCTCGACGCGCGTCGCGTAGCGGCGCATCGCGACGCCGATCGCGCGGATCCGGTCGGCGTCGTCCGTGCCCGGCGCCGCGTACACGAGACGTCCGGACGGCGCGCGCACCTTCGTCAGCCCGAGGTCGTGGACGTCGCGCGAGATCGTCGTCTGCACGACGTCGTGGCCCTCTTCGCGGAGCGCGTCTACCAGCTCCGCCTGCGTGGAGATCGCGCGATCGCGGACCAGACGCAGGACTGCCTGCTGCCGCACGGTGTTCTTCATGCGAGCACCTCCTGCAGGACGCCGAGCGCCTCGTCGACCTCCGCCTCCGTGACGACGAGCGGCGGCAGCAGGCGCAACACGTCCGGCCCCGCCGTCAGTACGAGGAGCCCTCGGGCGCGACACTCGTCCACGACCGGCGACGCGTCGCGATCGAGAAGGCCGGCCAGGAGCAGTCCGCGCCCCCGCACCTCGCGCACGCCGGAGAGCTTCTCGAGACCCGCCGACAGCTGCGCTCCGCGCGCGGCGACGTTCTCGAGCAGCGCATCGTCGATCGCCTCCACGACGGCGCACGCAGCCGCGGAGGCGACCGGGTTGCCGCCGAAGGTCGAGCCGTGGTCGCCCGGCCCGATCGCGTCGGCGACCCCTTCCCGAACGAGCAGCGCGCCGATCGGCAGGCCGTTGCCGAGCCCCTTCGCCAGGGTCACGAGATCCGGCTCGATGCCGAGCTGCTCGTAGGCGAAGAACGTCCCCGTGCGCCCGAGCCCGGCCTGTACCTCGTCGACGCAGAGAAGTGCTCCGACCTCACGGGCGATCTCGGCCGCGGCCCGGACGAAGCCCTCCTCCAGCGGCAGCACGCCGCCCTCGCCCAGCACGGGCTCGAGCAGGATCGCCGCGAGCTCGCCGCCCGGCGCGACCGCTGCCTCGAGCGACTCGACCTCGTTCGGCCGCGCGAACGAGAACCCGGGCACGAGCGGCCCGAAGCCCTCCCACTTCCCGGGCTGGCCGGTAGCGGAAAGGGCGCCGTAGGTGCGGCCGTGGAAGCCTCCCTCGAGCGCGACGATCCGCGAGCGCCCGGTCACCTTGCGCGAGACCTTGAGCGCCGCCTCGTTCGCCTCGGCGCCCGAGTTGCAGAAGAACGCCCGCGCACCGCCGACACGATCGGAGAGGAGACCGGCCAGCCTGAGCATCGGCTCGGTCCAGTAGAGGTTCGACGCGTGCCAGAGCCGGTCGAGCTGCGCATGCGTCGCCTCGGTGACGCCGGGATGCCGGTGCCCGAGCCCGACGACCGCGATCCCGGCGCCGAAGTCGAGGTACGCGCGGCCCTCGTCGTCCCAGACGCGGCACCCCTCGCCGCGGACGACCGTCAGGTCGGCACGGGCGTAGGTCGGCAGCACGGCCGCGCGCGATCCGAGCGAGGCGGTGTCGCTCGGGCTCGTCACGCGGGAACCTCGGTGGCGCCGATCGAGGCCCGCACGCCGCCGCGGGCGGCACGGACGGCGGCCATCAGCTTGGGCACGATGCCGCCCTCGAAGCGGCCGTCGGCGAGCCCGGCTTCGGCGTCGTCGGCGGAAAGGACGGTTGCCAGCTCGCCGTCGAGCAGCACGCCGGGGACGTCCGTCACGAACAGGATGCGCGAGGCGCGGAGGCCGACGGCGAGCGCGGCAGCCGCCTCGTCGGCGTTCACGTTCAGCGGCCCGGCGGCCAGCGGTGCGACGACGGGGACGCGGCCCGCGGCCAGCGCGCCGACGACCGCGGCCGGCGCCGAGGGCGACGGGTCGCCGACGAGGCCCAGCTCGTCGACCTGTCGCGCCTGGAGGCCGATCTCGTCCCCGCTGAGGCCGAGAGCGCGCGGCCCGATCGCGGCGCAGAGCTCGGCGTTCACTACGGCGAGCGACGCGCGGACGACGTCGAGCACCGCGGGGGTGGTCACCCGCCGGCCGGCGACGAAGGAGGGCTCGATCCCGCGCCGCGCCATCTCCGCCGTGATCTGCGGGCCGGCTCCGTGGACGACGACCACCGGTCCGTCGATCCCGGCGAGCGCGGCGCGGACGGCGCCGGAGGCGACGCGACCGCCGAGCTTGAGCACGACCGGCCCGCCGCTCACGTCGTGTACTCCGCGTTCAGCCGCACGTAGTCGGTCGAGAGGTCGGAGGCGAGATACGAGGCCTCGCCGTTGCCGAGCCCGAGGTCGAGGTCGATCCGGCACGCGGCGCCGCCGAGCTCGGGCACGAGGCCGGTCGGCACGCCGCTCCGAAAAACCGCCGTCCCGTCGAACGCTACGGAGAGGCGGTCCGGATCGAGGTGGGCGAAGCCGCCGTTCCACGGCGCGGAGCCGGCGGCTGCGAGCACGCGTCCCCAGTTGGGATCGTGACCGAAGGCGGCCGTCTTGACGAGTGGCGACGTCGCGACCCGACGTGCGATGGCATGCGCTTCCTCTGACGAGGAAGCGCCGGCGACCTTGATCTCGAGCACGACGGTCGCTCCCTCGCCGTCGGCGACGATCTGCCGTGCGAGGCTCTCACACACCTCTCCGAGAGCATCGACGAACGCGGTCTCCAGCACGGGGTCTCCCTCACCGCGCGGCGCGAGCAGCACCACCGCGTCGTTGGTCGAGCAGTCGCCGTCGACCGAGATTCGGTTGAACGTCCGCTCGACGGCGGGGCGCAGGTAGCGGTCGGCCTCCACGCCCGACGGCAGCGGGTAGTCGGTTGTGACGACCGCGAGCATCGTCGCGAGGCTCGGATGGATCATCCCGGCGCCCTTCGCCATGCCGCCGACGGTGGGCCCGTCCCGGGCGACGATCGCGGTCTTCGACCCGTTGTCCGTCGTGAGGATGGCCTCGGCGGCGGAGTCACCGCCCTCTGCGGAGAGCGCCTCCGCGGCCGCGTCGACGCCGGGCAGGAGCTTGTCCATCGGCAGCCGCGGGCCGATTACGCCGGTCGAGAGGACGATGACCTCCTCGGGCCGGATCCCGAGCCGCTCCGCGACACGCTCGGCCGTCGTGCGGGCGTCCTCCTCGCCGGGCAGGCCTGTCGCCGCGTTTGCAACGCCGGCGTTGACGACCACCGCCTGGGGCTCGGCGAGCTCGAGGTGCCGCCGGGAGACGGTGACGGGCGCCGCCTGCACCCGGTTCCGCGTCCACATCGCGCAGCCGACCGCCGGTCGGAGCGCGCGGACGAGCGCGACGTCCGGCCGCCCGGAAGGGCGAATGCCGGCGGAGACGCCGGCGGCGGCGAAGCCGGCTGCGGCGGTGACCGACATCAGACGAGCACCCCGGAGAGCCGAAGCCCCGACGTCGGAGCGAGGCCGAAGAGCTCGTTGACGTTCTGGATCGCCTGGCCGGCGGCGCCCTTGCCGAGGTTGTCGAGCGCGCAGATCACGATCGTCCGATCGGTGTAGCGGTCGGCGAAGACGCCGATCTCCGCCCCGTCCGTGGTCTGCACGCGGGAGAGCTCCGGCGCGACGCCCTCCGGAAGAACCGTCACGACGGGGCTCGAGGCGTAGCACTCCTCCAGGAGCTCCCGCAGATCCGCGCCCGTCGAGCGGACGTTGCAGGTCGCGATGAGCCCTCTGCGGACGGGCAACAGGTGCGGCGTGAACGAGACGGGGAAGCCGAGCAGCTGTGCGATCTCCGCGACGTGCTGGTGCGAGCCGACCTTGTACGGCGACACGTTCTCCAGCACGAAGCCGGCGTGCGTCGACGCCCGCGGCGAGCGTCCCGCGCCGGTCATTCCGGACATCGCGTCGACGACCACGCTCTCCGGGTCGATCGCGTCCGCGAGCGGGGCGAGCGCGAGCAGCACCGCGGTCGCGTAGCACCCCGGGTTCGCGATCAGGCGACCCTCGGGCGGCGACAGCTCGGGAAGCCCGTACGACCAGCCGCCGAGCTCCTCCGGACGCGGGTGCGTGAACCCGTACCACTCCTCGTACCCGGCCGGGTCGGTCAGCCGATGCGCGCCCGAGAGGTCGACCACCACGCCGCGCGAGGGCGGCTCCAGCGCCGCAGCCTCCTCGTGGGAGAGGCAGAGAAAGGTGATGTCCGCCTCACAGGCGAGCGCGGCGGCGTTCGTGATCAGCCGCGGGACGCGCTTGCCGCCGTTGCGATTGAGGCGCGGGTCGAGCGCCGTCGCGTCCTGGCCTGCCAGCGAATCGGAGCCGACCGCGTAGAGCTCGAGATCGGGGTGGCGCAGGACGCGGTCGAGCGTCTCCTGTCCCGCGTACCCGGCCGAACCGACGATACTGACGTACGGCATTCGCATAGTATGCACAAACGTCCTGAATTATGCGGGTCAGGCAGTCAGCCGCCCCTCCCCGGCGGCATCCCGCTCGACGAGCTCCGCGCGCGGCGCGAGGCGGCGGAATCGCGCCATCGCACGCTCGGGGTCGTCGAGGAGCACCGCCGCGCGGGGCGAGCCGGTGAGCCGCGCGTGACGCTCGAGCAGCTCGACGAGGCGCTCGTGATCGGCGCGCTCGAGGGGGACGAGCGCCACCAGGTCTGCGTTCACGAGCCGCTCGTCGGGGTCGAGGAGGAACGCCTCGCCGCCCGTCATCCCTGCGCCGAGGTTCCGGCCATGCGGGCCGAGGACGACGACGGTGCCGCGCGTCATGTACTCGCAGCCGTGGTCTCCGACGCCCTCGACGACCGCGACGGCGCCCGAGTTGCGTACGGCGAAGCGCTCGCCCGCGGATCCCGCGCAGTAGAGCTCGCCGCCGGTCGCGCCGTAGAGCACGGTGTTGCCGACCAGGCAAGGATCACCGACGTCGCCGCTCGGCGGCGAGACGACGACGCGGCCGCCGGACATCGCCTTCCCGACGTAGTCGTTCGCCTCGCCGACCAGCCGGAGCTCGACGCCCGTGGTGAGGAACGCGCCGAAGCTCTGGCCCGCCGATCCCTCGAAGCGTGCGCGGACACGGCCCGCCGGCGCCGCCGAGCCGATCGCCTTCGCGATCGCGCCGCCGAGACGGGCGCCGATCGAACGGTCGGCGTTCGTGATCTCGTACGCGGCCTCGACGAGCCGTGCGCCGCTGATCGCGGCCTTGCCCTGGGCCAGGAGAAGCGATCCGAGCCGGTCTCCCTCGTGGGGCACTGGCTGGCCGACGTAGCGGGCATGCCCCTGCCCGGTCGAGACGAGAAGCGCGGAGAGGTCGAGCGCGTCGGCGGACGCGTCGCCGGTGCGGCGCTGCCGGAGCAGGTCGACCCTGCCGACGGCCTCGTCGAGCGTGCGCAGGCCGAGCCGCGCGAGGTGCTCGCGCACGTCGAGCGCGACGAACCGCAGGTACGCCTCCACCATCTCGGGCGTGCCGGCGAACTTGGCGCGCAGCTCGGGGCGCTGGCTGGCGATCCCGACCGGGCACGTGTCGAGGTGGCACGACCGCACCATCAGGCATCCCTCGGCGAGCAGCAGGGCAGTGCCGAACGAGAACTCGTCCGCTCCGAGCAGCGCGGCGACGACGACGTCGCGTCCGGTCTTGAAGCCGCCGTCGACGCGCACCCGCACGCGGCCGCGGAGCCCGTTCGCGACCAGGGCCTGCTGCGTCTCGGCGAGCCCGAGCTCCCACGGCGCGCCCGCGTGCTTGATCGAAGGCAGTGGGCTCGCGCCCGTTCCGCCGTCCGCGCCCGCGACGTGGACGACGTCGGCGTGAGCCTTTGCGACGCCGGCGGCGATCACCCCGACACCGGACGAGGAGACGAGCTTGACCGAGATGTCCGCGTCGGGGTTCACCTCGCGGAGGTCGAAGACGAGCTGGGCGAGGTCCTCGATCGAGTAGATGTCGTGGTGCGGCGGCGGCGAGATCAACGACACGCCGGGGGACGTCCCGCGCAGGCGGGCGATCTCCTCGGTGACCTTGTGGGCGGGTATCTGGCCGCCCTCGCCGGGCTTCGATCCCTGCGCGACCTTGATCTGGAGCTCCTCGGCGGACGCCGCGTACTCCGCGGTGACGCCGAAGCGGCCCGAGGCCACCTGCTTGATCTTCGAGTTGCGCTCGTCGCGGTAGCGAGCGGGGTCCTCGCCGCCCTCCCCCGAGTTGGAGCGCCCGCCGAGCCGGTTGAGCGCGATCGCGATGGTCTCGTGCGCCTCGGCCGAGAGCGCGCCGTGCGACATCGCGCCGCCTGAGAACCGCCTCACGATCGAGTCGACCGGCTCGACCTCCTCGAGCGGGACCGGCTCCCGCGCGGGGACGAGCTCGAGCAGGTCGCGCGGCTCCATCGCCGGTCGCCCGTCGACGAGGTCGGCGAAGCGCGCGTAGAGCTCCTGTCGCTCTCCTTTGACGGCCTTGACGAGCGCGTGCGCCGCGGTGACGCTCTGCTGGAGCGCCTCGACGACGTCCGGATCGGTCGCGTGCGGCTCGCCGCCCTTGCGGAACTTGTAGAAGCCCGGGTTCTCGAGCGCCGGCTTCTCCGCCGAGCTCGCCTCGAGCCGCGCGAGCGCGTCGCGTTCGAGCGCGTCGAGCGAGATGCCGCCGATCGCCGACGGCGTGCCGCCGAAGAACCGCTTGCAGAGCCGCCGGTCGAGCCCCACCGCTTCGAAGAGACGCGCGCCGCGGTAGCTCGCGACGTCGGAGATGCCGACCTTCGACATCACCTTCAGCACGCCGTCCTCGAGCGCGCGCAGGAGACGTGCCTGTGCCTCGGCCGGTGTCGGCCGGTCGCCGCCGACCTTGTCTGTGTCCGCCAGCCTCGCGACGGTCTCGAGCGCCAGACGCGGGCAGACGACGTCGGCGCCGTAGCCGACGAGCGTCGCGACCATGTGTGTATCCCGGGTGTCGTCGGACGAGACGAGCAGCGAGCACGTCGTCCGCAGCCCGCGCTCCACGAGCCGGCCGTGCGCCGCGGCAACGGCGAGGAGCGAGGGCACGGGCGCCCGCTCGCCCCCCGTCGCAGCATCGGTGAGACAGAGCACGGTGGAGCCGGCCTCGGCGAGGGCGACGGCCCGGTCTGCCACCCGCTCGACCGCGGCGCCGAGCCCCTCGGCCGCGGTGAAGGTCGCGTCGATCTCGTCCGGCCCGAGTGCCGCGAGGCCGTCCGGCGTGACGAGGAACGAGGGCAGGACGGCGAGCGGCGGCAGCGCGCCCTCCGAGTCGAGCGGCGCGCGAGCGCCGACGAGGGTCGCGACGGACATGACCGTCCGTTCGCGGTAGTGATCGATCGCGGGGTTCGTCACCTGTGCGAAGCGCTGCCGGAAGTACGACGCAAGCGGCCGCCCCCGTCCCGCGAGCGGCGCGATCGGGGCGTCGTCGCCCATCGAGTAGACGGGGTCCTGACCCGTCTGCGCGATTGGCCGCAGCATGAGCGAGAGCTCCTCGCGCGTGTAGCCGTGAAGCACGTGACGCGCGCCGAGGTCGCCCTCCGACGCCGGGAGCGGCTCGCCCTGCTCCGCGAAGCGCACGCTCTCGTCTACCCAGGCGGCGTAGGGCTTGCGGGAGGCGAGCTCGCGCTTGAGCTCCACGTCGAAGAGCAGTCCCCGCCGGGGATCGAGCGACAGGAGCTGGCCGGGGCCGAGCCTGGCGCGACGGACGGCGACGCCCTCCGGCAGCGGGATCGCGCCGGCCTCGGACGACACGGCGACAAGGCCGTCGTCGCACACGGCCACGCGCAGCGGGCGCAACCCGTTCCGGTCGAGCGCCGCGCCGCAGACCACGCCGTCCGAGAACACGAGCCCGGCGGGCCCGTCCCAGGGCTCGGCCAGCATCGCGTGGTAGCGATGCATCGCGCGTTGCCGCTCGTCGATCCGCGGGTCGTTCTGCCAAGCCGGCGGCACGAGCAGCGTGAGGGCCTCGCGGACGTCGAGCCCGGCACGGACGAGCAGCTCGAGCGCGTTGTCGAGGAGCGCAGAGTCGGAACCCGACGTGTCGAGGGCGGGCGCGAGATCGGGATCGACACCCCGAGCGCGCTCGCGCGCCTCCATCCAGGCGACGTTCCCGTCGATGGTGTTGATCTCGCCGTTGTGGCAGAGGAAGCGGAACGGCTGCGCGCGCTCCCAGCTCGGCTCGGTGTTCGTGGAGAACCGCTGGTGGAAG
>Ga0068852_100004031_pt1 | contig 10323 bp, 7 predicted proteins | sample KBSCornC22_FD_66594 | JGI IMG/M metagenome (GOLD analysis project Ga0068852, IMG submission 66594) | Corn rhizosphere microbial communities from Kellogg Biological Station, Michigan, USA - KBS Corn C2-2 | ecosystem: Host-associated > Plants > Roots > Rhizosphere > Soil ... | reverse complement strand
AAGCGCCAGCTGCCCGAGAGCAAGAAGCCGCGCCAGATCGCCATCAACGGCCAGGCGCCAAAGACCCTCGAGCAGGTCAACTAACCAGATTCCGGTCACGAACGGCCTGCTCCGGCCGTTCCTCCCCCTCGTGAAAGGCCGGAACAGGCGATTGGAATTGGAAAAGCGCGGATCTTCGGGTCCGCGCTTTTTTGCACCCGTGGAACCTCCCCGCCGTGCAAGGAATTACCGCTCAGCGTCAACCAAGGAAGCGTCCCATGAAATCCCCCGATATCGGCCTCAAGTCCAACACCAAGTCGGCGATGATCGCCCTCTGCAACGCGCGCCTGGCCGACGCGCTCGATCTGTCGCTCGCCGTCAAGCAGGCGCATTGGAACCTCAAGGGGCCGTCCTTCATCGGTGTCCACGAGCTGCTGGATGAAGTCCGGGCCCGGCTCGATACCAATTCCGACACCGTCGCAGAGCGCGTCATGCAGCTCGACGGCACCGCGCTGGGCACGACCCAGGTCGTGGGCGAAGCCACCACCCTTGCCGCCTACCCAACCAACATCAAGAAGATGGAAGACCACGTCGGCGCACTGGTCGAACGTTTCGCGGCCCTGAGCAAATCAGTGCGCGAGGCGATCGACACCGCCGACGATGCCGGCGACCCCACGACGGCGGACATCTTCACCTCATTCTCCCGCGACCTCGACAAGGACCTGTGGTTCTTGAAGAGCCATCTGGAATAGCGCGTAGAGCAGTGTTGCCGAAAAATCGCGGTCGCCGATCACAAGTGATGCTCGTTATCATTTTGTGAACCCTGTGCGTTGACGATGAACGGGACGAGGCGCACGAGAGTCGCCAACTGACCTGTTGCGGGGATTTCACCATGAAGAAACTGACTTTGGCCCTGATGGGCTCAACCCTTGCGGTCGGCCTGGCGCTCGCCGCCGGCTCCGCGTATGCGGCCGATTTGATGGCGCCACCGCCGGCGGAAGCCGCGGTCGTCACCACGAGCGGCGGCGGCTACATCAGCGTGTTCGGCGGCTATGCGCTGGCGACGACGCTTTCGGGCGTGTCTACGCAGTCGACTTTCAATCTTTCTGTTCCTCTCGGTAGCGGCTACATCGTTGGCGGTGCAGTGGGTACGCATCTCGGTGACAACCTTCGGATCGAAGGCGAATTGTCCTATGTGTCCCACTCCGCGACTGGGACGATCTTCGCGAGCGGCAACGGCGCCGGCACTGTGACCGGCAACACCGGTACGGCCTATTTGCTGGGCAACCTCTGGGCTGACCTCAACACCGGATCCGGCTTCACACCTTACATTGGTGGCGGTCTCGGCCTTGCGGCGATCATGCCCAACATGACTATTGATAGCGGCGGTACCTACACGACGACGGCTTTCGCTCCGGCAGCCCAACTCGGCGCCGGCGTAAAGTTCAGCGTCGGCGATAACATGAGCGTCGACCTCGGATATCGCGCGAAATACGTCTTCAACGCTACTATCGTTGGCGGCGGCACCCCAGTCGCAAGCTCGATCACCGGTGCCAGCTATCTCGACCAATCCGTCCAGATCGGGCTGAACTTCGGCTTCTAGCCGATCCAAATCCAAGTCCTTATGATGCGGGAGGCTTCGGCCTCCCGTTTTGTTTTGCGGATATCGATTCGATTGCCGGCCCTGCATCAAACTCGCCAGCCCAGCGACTCCCAGCTCATGAACGAGGCGCTGGCGCTGCACGCCAAGGGCCGTTTCCTCGAAGCCGAGGCGCGCTATCAGGCGATCCTGGCGCACAAGCCGGACCACCCCGATGCCAATAACGGCATGGGCAATCTGTCGATCGCCGCCGAAAAACCCGATTTCGCCATCGGCTTTTTCGAGAAGGCCGTGGCGGCGCGCCCAAGCGATTTCCGCTTCCTCAACAATCTGGGCAATGTGCTGGCGGATACCGGCCGCACGGAAGAGGGCCTGCCCTACCTCGAGCGCGCGCTGAAGCTGCGACCAGGCAATTACGAGCTGCTCTACAACATCGGCCGCTCGTACCAGAAGCTGGGGAACGCCCAGCGCGGCATCGGCTTCCTCGAACGGGCGGTGGCCGCCCGGCCGCAAAGCCCGGACGCAGCCTTTGCGCTCGCCGAAGCGATGAGCACGCTCCGCACCCACGACGAGGCGGAGGCCGGCTACCGCAAGGCCGAAGCCATGGGCTCACCCAAGGCAGGCGTGCTGGTGGGCATTTCGGCCATTCGCAAGCAGACAGAAGAGAACAATATTCTAGCCGAGATCGAGGCGGCGCTCAGCTTCCCCATGACTCCGGCTGATCCGCCCAAGCGCAAGCCACAGCTCCACTTTGCCGCAGCCAAGACCCTGATCGACCTCAAGCGCTATGACGATGCCTGGCCCCATCTGGCCGCCGCCAACGCGGACTATCCGCCTTTCGATCTCAAGAAATTCGTCGCCGACCAGGACGCGATGATCCGGCTCTTCAGCAAGCCCTTCCTCGACGCCCGCGGAACCTACGGCTCGCCCTCTGAGCGCCCGGTCTTCATCGTCGGCATGCCGCGCTCGGGGACGTCCCTCACCGAGCAGATCCTGTCGAGCCACCCCGCGGTCACAGGGGCCGGCGAGCTCAACTTCATGCACACCATCGCCAACCGGCTGTTCTACTCGCTCGGGACCGGCGCGGTGTTCAGCGACCAGGTGCGCGCCATCACGCCCGACCGCGCCAAAGCGCTGGCCGGCGAATATCTCAGCAAGATCGAATTCTTCTCGGCCACTGCGCTTCGCATCACCGACAAGATGCCCCACAATTTCCGGCTGGTCGGGCTGATCGCGCTGCTGTTCCCCCAAGCGCGCATCGTTTTCTGCCGGCGCGATGCGATGGACAATTGCTTTTCGATCTACTCGAACGCGCTCAACGACTTCCACAGCTACGGTTCGGACCTTGCGACCCTCGGCGCCTATTATCGCGAGCACATCCGGCTGATGACGCACTGGCAGACGGTGCTTCCCGGTCGCATCTTCGAAATGCGCTACGAGACGCTGGTAGATGACCTCGAAGGCGAGGCGCGGCGGCTGGTCGAGTTCGTCGGCCTCGATTGGGACCCCGCGGTACTTAGCTTCTTTCAAAGCGAGCGTCAGGTCTCGACGATCTCGAAATGGCAGGTCCGCCAGCCGATCTACAAGACCTCCGTGGCTCGCTGGAAGCCCTTTGAAGCACAACTGGGACCGTTGAAGATCGCCCTTCAGAACCTGGCGGTATGATACCGTGACCAAGGTCCGGCACATCACCTTCGGCACGCCTGGCTACACGACTTCGGTACAGCAGCTTCAAAGCACGGCGACCGAATTCGGTATCAACACATACGCCTATACCCCCCGGCATCCGGCGGTGCTCGAGTTGCGCCGCCGCTCGCCCGACATCATGCGTCAGCGCCACGGCGGCGGGTATTGGCTGTGGAAACCCACGATCATCCTCGACGCACTGAACCACAGCGAGGAGGGCACCGTGGTCATGTACACGGATTCGGCGATGCACATGATCGCCGATCCCCGACCCATGCTGCGCTACGCGCTCTCGTATCCCATCATGATCTTCGAACACAAATTTCCCCCAGAAGGAGGCCCCGCGGCGTCCCTGACGTGCAAATGGACCAAGCGTGACACGTTTGTCCTGCTCGAGGCCGACACGCCTCGGTTCTGGAACATCCAGCAGGCAATGGGCGGCGTACAAATCTATCGCAATTGCCAGCAAGCTCGCGACTTCGTCCAGGAGCTGGCGATGGCCATGGCCGATCCACGCGTACTCACGGACCTACCCAACACGCAGGGCCTGGATAACCTCACTGGCTATCGAGGCCACCGCCACGACCAATCGGTCCTGACGATCATTGCACGAAAGCACGACCTGCCCCGCTTCCCCGACCCCACACAATTCGGATTTCCGCACAACCGGCCTGCAATCGATCCATCCCCCGATGGTATCGTCCGCCCCGAAGCCCGCTTTCACAACATCTTCGATATCCATCGACGCAGGCATCGCACTTTGCGCGAACGCATCGTCAGACTTTTCCGCCCCATCGAGCCGGGCAACTGGTCTAAGTGCGAGGTTGATCTCCAACTGGATTGACGCGCCTGCTGAGGGCAACGGGGCCGATTCAATCCCCCTTGCTCCCGTCACGCATCTGTGACATTGTCGGCCAATAGGACAGCGTTGCTGTCTTAAAAACGCGGGTGCCCGGTCTCCCCGGAATCGCCTGCACGCCGCACCGGCTGGACCGCTTGTCGAAAGCGGAAACGGGAGGCGGGGCGAAAAGCCCGAACGAGTGGCCATTTGGATGCAGCGCCGCTCCCCGAATAAAGCATTGCGCTGTCACGTCTGAACCGTACTGTGTGCGGCCCAGGCGCAAGGCGCGTCGAAAGGAACCAACACCGGCTCGCCGGATCGACGAACCCTCAAGGCAAGGACACGCAAAATGGCAGAGACAAGGAACGGACACCGCCCCGCTTCGGATCTGGCCATTCGTAAAACCGTCCGCCCGGAGGCCTTCGGCCTGTTCGATCCCGTGCGCGAGTCCGATGCCTGCGGCGTCGGCTTCATCGTCGACCTGAAGAACCGCCCCTCGCACAAGATTGTCGAGAACGGCCTCGATATCCTCGAGAACCTCGAGCATCGCGGAGCCGTGGGGGCCGACCCGCTGATGGGCGACGGCGCCGGCATCATGGTCCAGATCCCACACACCTTCTTCGTGCGCGAGATGGCGCAGCAGGGCGTCACCCTGCCCGCTCAGGGACACTATGCGGTCTCGCACATCTTCTTCCCGCAGGACGCCACGCTGCGCCACAAGATGGAGAAGGTCGTCGAAAAGGTCATCGAGGACGAGGGCCAGACCGTGCTCGGCTGGCGCGACGTGCCTTCGGACAATTCCTCGCTCAGCAAGGCTCCCGAGATCGTCGAGACCGAGCCCTATCACCGCCAGGTGGTGATCGGCCGCGGCAGCCGCGTCGCCGACGATGAGGCGTTCGAGCGCAAGCTCTACATCATCCGCAAGGTCTGCTCGGCCAAGATCTTCTCGGCCTTCGAGGGCAAGCCAAACGACTTCTACGTCGTGTCGATGAGCTGCCGGACGCTCATCTACAAGGGCATGTTCCTCGCCGCCCAGCTGCGCGCCTACTATGCCGACTTGCGCGACCCCGATTTCGCGTCGGCCCTCGCGCTCATCCATCAGCGTTTTTCGACCAACACCTTCCCGAGCTGGCGGCTCGCGCACCCCTATCGCTTTGTCTGCCACAACGGCGAAATCAATACGGTGCGCGGCAATGTCAACTGGATGGCGGCGCGCCAGGCGTCGGTCTCGTCCGATCTCTTTGGTGCCGACATCCAGAAGCTCTGGCCAATCTCATATCCTGGCCAGTCGGACACGGCCTGCTTCGACAACGCGCTCGAATTTTTGACGCGCGGCGGCTACTCGCTGCCCCACGCGGCGATGATGCTCATTCCAGAGGCCTGGGCCGGCAACCCGCTGATGGATGAGGACCGGCGCGCGTTCTATGAGTACCACGCGGCGCTCATGGAGCCCTGGGACGGCCCGGCGGCCATGGCGTTCTCGGACGGCATCCACATCGGCGCGACGCTCGACCGAAACGGCCTCAGGCCCGCGCGCTACATCGTCACCAACGATGATCGCGTCATCATGGCATCGGAAATGGGCACGCTGCCCGTGCCGCCGGAAAAGATCGTCAAGAAGTGGCGCCTGCAGCCGGGCAAGATGCTGCTCATCGACCTGAAGAAGGGCGCCATCGTCTCCGACGAGGAGATCAAGGCCGAGCTTGCCAAGGCGAACCCCTACAAGACTTGGTTGGCCCGCACCCAGATCCAGGTTGAGAGCCTGCCGGAAGTTGCGGCCGAGCCGCGCCGGAACGACGTTTCACTGCTCGATCTGCAGCAGGCCTTCGGCTACACGCAGGAAGACCTCAAGCTCATCCTGCCGCCGATGGCGACGACGGGCCAGGAAGCCGTGGGCTCGATGGGCACCGATACGCCGATCTCGGCGCTGAGCGACAAGTCCAAGCTCCTCTACACCTATTTCAAGCAGAACTTCGCGCAGGTCACCAACCCGCCGATCGACTCGATCCGCGAGGAATCGGTGATGAGCCTCGTGAGCTTCATCGGCCCGCGTCCCAACATCCTCGACCTTGAGGGCCAGGGCACGCGCCAGCGGCTCGAGGTGCATCAGCCGATCCTATCCAATGGCGATCTCGAAAAGATCCGCGCCATCGGCTCGATGGAGGACAACCCGTTCCGGAGCAAGACGCTCGACATCACCTATCCCGCTTCCGAAGGCGCGGCGGGGATGGCGGCAGCGCTCGACCAGCTGTTCTCCGATGCCGAGCTCGCGGTGCATTCGGGCGACAACATCATCATCCTGTCGGACCGCAAGGTTGGGCCGGATCGCGTCGCGATCCCGGCGCTGCTGGCGACCGCGGGCGTGCATCATCACCTGATCCGCAAGGGCCTGCGCACGTCGGTGGGTCTCGTGGTCGAAACGGGCGAAGCACGCGAGGTGCACCATTTCTGTGCGCTAGCAGGCTACGGCGCAGAAGCGATCAACCCCTATCTGGCGTTCGACACGCTGATTGCCATGAAGGCCGACCTGCCCGAGGAGGTGGACGAGCACGAGCTCGTCTACCGCTACATCAAGGCCATCGGTAAGGGCATCCTCAAGGTCACCGCCAAGATGGGCATTTCGACCTATCAGTCCTATTGCGGCGCGCAGATTTTTGACGCCGTCGGCCTGAGCTCGGAGTTCGTCTCGACCTATTTCACCGGCACCGCGACCACCATCGAGGGCGTCGGCCTCGCCGAGATCGCCGAGGAAACGGTGCGTCGCCACAAGGATGCGTTCGGCGACGTGCCGGTTCTCGAAGATGCGCTCGATGTCGGCGGCGACTACGCCTTCCGCTTCCGCGGCGAGGCACATGTCTGGCGCAGCGAGACCGTTAGCAACCTCCAGCACGCGGCGCGCGGCAACGCCCGAGACAAGTACCGCGAGTTCTCGCGCCTCGTGAACGAGGTCGAGGACCGCTACGTCACGATCCGCTCGCTCTTCAAGCTGAAGTCGGCGGAGATGGACGGCCGGGCTCCTGTGGCGCTCGAAGAAGTCGAGCCCGCGGCCGAGATCGTCCGGCGATTCTCGACGGGGGCGATGTCCTACGGTTCGATTTCGCGCGAAGCCCACACCACGCTCGCCATCGCGATGAACCGTATCGGCGGCAAGTCGAACACCGGTGAGGGCGGCGAGGAAGCGGATCGCTTCAAGCCGTTGCCCAATGGCGATTCCATGCGCTCGGCCATCAAGCAGGTGGCGTCGGGCCGCTTCGGCGTGACCGCGGAGTATCTCGTCAACTCCGATATGATGCAGATCAAGATGGCCCAGGGTGCCAAGCCCGGCGAGGGCGGACAGCTGCCGGGCCACAAGGTCGACAAGACCATTGCCGCGGTGCGCCACTCGACACCCGGCGTCGGGCTCATTTCGCCGCCGCCGCACCACGACATCTATTCGATCGAAGATCTCGCCCAGCTGATCTTCGATTTGAAGAACGTGAACCCGACCGGACAGGTCTCGGTGAAGCTCGTCTCCGAAGTCGGCGTCGGCACCGTTGCCGCCGGTGTCTCCAAGGCGCGCGCCGACCACGTGACCATCTCGGGCTACGAGGGCGGCACTGGCGCAAGCCCGCTGACCTCGCTCAAGCATGCCGGCTCGCCCTGGGAGATCGGCCTCGCCGAAACGCACCAGACGCTGGTCGCCAACAAGCTGCGCGGCCGCATCGCGGTGCAGGTCGATGGCGGCATCCGCACCGGCCGTGACGTCGTGATCGGCGCATTGCTTGGCGCCGACGAGTTCGGCCTCGCGACCGCTCCGCTGATCGCGGCAGGCTGCGTGATGATGCGCAAGTGCCATCTCAACACCTGCCCCGTCGGCATCGCGACGCAGGACCCGGTGCTGCGCGCGCGCTTCACCGGCAAGCCCGAGCACGTCATCAACTATCTCTTCTTCGTCGCCGAAGAAGTGCGCGAGCTGATGGCTGCGCTGGGCTACCGCAAGTTCGACGAAATGGTCGGGCAGATGCAGATGCTCGACAAGACCGAAGCCGTCGCCCACTGGAAGGCCAAGGGCCTCGATTTTTCGCGGCTCTTCCACAAGCCGCCGGCGATCGAAGGCGTGGCGATCTCGCACACCGAAAAGCAGCACCATCCGATCGACAAGATTCTCGACCGCCGCCTGATCGACAGGGCGAAGGCCGCACTCGAGAGCCGCACGCCGGTCAAGATCACCGAGACCATTTCTTCGACCGATCGTACGGCCGGCGCGATGATTTCTGGCGAAGTCGCCAAGCGCTACGGCAGCGCCGGGCTGCCCGAGGATACCATCGCCATCTCGCTCAGCGGCACCGGCGGCCAGAGCTTCGGCGCGTTCCTCGCCAAGGGCGTGTCGATCGATCTCGTCGGCGAAGCCAACGACTATGTCGGCAAGGGCCTGAGCGGCGGCCGGCTGGTCGTGCGTCCGTCCGAGAAGTCGGCGGCGAAGCCCGAGGATTCGATTGTCATCGGCAACACCGCGCTCTACGGCGCCACGGAAGGCGAATGCTATTTCCGCGGCATCGCGGGCGAGCGCTTTGCCGTGCGTAACTCCGGTGCCGTCGCCATCATCGAAGGCACCGGCGATCATGGCTGCGAATACATGACGGGCGGCGTGGTCGTCGTTCTCGGCAAGACCGGCCGCAACTTCGCGGCGGGCATGTCGGGCGGCATCGCCTACGTCCTCGACGCGGACGGCAGCCTCGAGAGCCGCTGCAACATGGCGATGATCACGCTCGAGCCGGTCACCGAAGAGGAAGACATCTCCGAGCGCGACTACGGTCACTACAACGACCTCGAGACCAACGGCCTCGTCGAGATCATCGGCAACCTCGCCAATGGCGATGCGAAGCGCCTCCACGCGCTGATCGCCCGGCACAAGGCCTTCACCGGCTCGAGTGTGGCGGCGAAGATCCTCGACAACTGGGCGGACCATCTGCCCAAGTTCAAGAAGGTCATGCCGGTCGAGTACCGTCGCGCGCTCGCCGAGCTCGAGAAGGAACAGGCTGCACTGCAGGTCGCGGCGGAATGAGCCGGCATCTCTGCGCACTCTTATTGGTGGCCGCGATCGCTACGCCGGTGATGGCTTCCGACGGGCTGTCTGTGGCCATGTACTATTCGGGCGCCAACGGCGTCGCGAAGCGCTTCGTTGTCAATTGGACCATCTACGACGGCAAGGCAGCCACTAAGGCCGAATGCGAAACGATGCTTCCAGCGATAACCGCATTCTACAGAACCGATATGGACAAGCGCGAGCTTGGAACGTTTTTGCGATCCGAATGCGTGAACTCCAGCGGAACGTCGGCTCGGCAGGAATAGCGTATGGGTAGTGTAAGAGTCGCAATCACTGTTCTTGCGGGCGCGGTCCTTCTCGCGGCGCTCCTTGTCGGGCCGGCATCAGCCCGGCGCTCGGTGCCGACGCCCGGCGGCGTATGGGTCGACCTGCACTTTGTCGATGCGTCGGGCAAAACGCGTCTGGTGGTTATTCCGCTGGCGATCTATCGCGCGACAGATGCAGACAAAGAGTGTGCCGACCAAAAGGGCCTGCAGGTTCTCGCTCGCGGAGCTGCTCTCGACGACCCGCGGGTCGCAACGATGACGCTCGTGAGCGCATCTTGCGAGCGCGATGGCAAAGGACAAGTCAAGGTCGCGACAGGGACGTGGCCCAAGGGCAAAGGCCCGGGCTACACCGAAGAGCCAGGCTTCTCCGTCAACGTTCAGGGCGATGCCTTCAAAGGCGCTCCTGCCGTCGTCGTTCTCCACTTCGTCGCGACCAACGGCCACCCGGTCAACACGGTGTTCGGATACTCCGCCAAAGCGGTGTTCTATATGAAGACCTGCGCGGGTGAACTTCCCAACAGGCTGTCGTCTCTTATTGCCCAAGCGCAGTTCAGCCGCACCGCGACGGCGAGTCCGAGCGATAAGGGTGTGCGTCCCTACAGCCTCGAGGGACTGAAGTTCATTGGCGCCGAATGCGTTCCGCCACCGAAAATGATCGGTGACCTCGGCTGGCCCAAGGCCAGCGTCGAGTTCGGCTTCCTGTAACCGGCTAAAACTAGGACCTCGTCTTATGGGCAAGATCACCGGCTTCCTCGAGATCGAAAAGGACGACCGCGACTACGCGCCGGTCGCCGAGCGTCTCAAGACCTATTCCGAGTTCGTCATTCCGCTTGGCGACAAGAAGACCCGCGACCAGGCCGCGCGC
>Ga0068852_100004026_pt1 | contig 10336 bp, 9 predicted proteins | sample KBSCornC22_FD_66594 | JGI IMG/M metagenome (GOLD analysis project Ga0068852, IMG submission 66594) | Corn rhizosphere microbial communities from Kellogg Biological Station, Michigan, USA - KBS Corn C2-2 | ecosystem: Host-associated > Plants > Roots > Rhizosphere > Soil ... | reverse complement strand
TCGAGGCGCTCGAACAGCGCGCGCGAGTCGGCGAGACGCGGGTGGACGCGGGCGAGAGTCGCGGCATCCACCCGGTTGACCTTGCCCCAGTGCGGGCGAGCGTCGAAGGGCGCGAGCGCTGCCTCGATGTCGGGCAGCAGGGCGTCCACCGCCTCGGGCTCCGGCTTCCAGGTGAAGTGGATGGCGAGCATCGGCCGTCGGTACGCCCCGCTCAGCCACAGCTCGTCAGCGGCTGCGGTGCGCAGCTCGGTGATGTGCAGATGCGGCGCGATCCGCTCGCCGAGCGCACGGACGGCGCCCAGGGCGTCGGCGCCGACGCTGCGGTCGACGAAGTACTCGGTCTGGATCTCGTCGCCGACGCTCGGCGTGCCGTCGAAGCGGAAGTGCGGCAGGCGCTGATGCCACGGGCCGGGGACGCCTCCGGCCTGCGTGGTGTTCTCGTCGTCGACGCGCCCGAAGATGCTCAGCCCGTCTTCGCGGGTTGCTCCGAAGAACTCGTCGCCGACCACGGGCGTCTCGTCGTCGTGCGCGGTCAGCCGCGTCTTGAGCACGGCGAGCTGCACGTCGTCGCCGAGCCAATCGGTGAACAGGCTCACGCTGTATGCCGACCCGGTCACCCCCTCCAGGTCGTCGAGCACGACGCTCCAGGGCAGGCCGTGAAAGGCATCCTGCCGCACGCGGAAGCTCGGTTCGATGGCGAGCGTGATCCGCACGACGATGCCGAAGGCGCCCAGCCCGACCACCAGGCCCGTGAAGTCGGGCTCGCCCTGCCGCACAGTGACCAGTGAGCCGTCGGCGCCCACGTATTCGAGCGCCCGCACCGCCGTTGAGAGCACACCGAGGCTGTTACCCGATCCGTGGGTCGCGGTGGCCGTGGCGCCCGCGACCGAGATGTGCGGAAGGGAGCCCATGTTGTGCAGCGCCCAGCCGCGCTCATCCAGCCAGGCGGCGAGCGCTCCGTAGCGGATGCCGGCCCCGAACGTCACCGTGCGCGCAGCCTCGTCGAGCACCGGGTCGGGGTCGATCGCGGTGACGCCGATCAGCGTGCCGGTGGTGTCGGCGAGCCCGTTGAAGGAGTGCCGCGTGCCCAGCGCGCGCACCCGTTCGCCCGCGCGAGCCGCCTGGGCGACGGCCTCCTGCACCTGATCGATGGAGGTCGCGTCGAGGTGGCGCGGCGCGGTGAAGGTGTGGGTGCGTGCCCAGGTCCGGAGAGTTGCCATGCACCCAGCCTGGCAGGTGCGGGGGCGCTTAGCGCTTCGGGGGCTGCTGCACGGCCCAGTGATTGCCGTCGGGGTCGTCGAACCAGACGAAGCGACCCCAGGCCAGGTCCTGCACGGGGTCGACCGCGACCCCGCGAGCCGCCAGATCGTCATGAGCGGCGTCGGCGTCTGCCGTGACGACTTGTAGGCCGGGATACGGTGCCGTGCCCTCGGGCAGCAGCCCCACGCCGAATGCGATCGAGCAGGCGGATCCCGGAGGAGTCACCTGCACGAACCGAAGTTCTGGCGAGACGACCTGGTTGAAATCGACCGACCAGCCGAGGGTCGTTTCATAGAACTCGACGGCCCGATCGACGTCGGTGACCGGGATGACGACGAGTTCGAGTCGGTAGTCGACCATGGCCGCTCCCTTGTTCTGTCCTGTTCCGATTCTTCGAAACTAGGCCGCGCCACCGACCTTTTTGGCTCAGTCGGTGGGCGACGCGGGCGGCTCGCCGAGGGCGCCAAGAGCGGGCCAGAAGGCCTCGGGAATCTCGGTGGCGGCGAGCCCGGGCAGCTCGTCGAGGCGCTGTCGCGAGTAGATGCCGACGACCGTGGTGTGGATGCGCGGCTCGCGCATCGAGAAGGCGAGCGCGACGGCCGCCACGCTGAGCGACCACTCCGCGCAGAGCGCGCGCACCCGTTCCAGGTGGGCCAGGAACTCGGCGGATGCCGGCTGATAGCCGTAGCTCTGCCCTCGGAACGTCGATCCGCCCAGCAGCCCGCCGCCGAACGGCGCCGCGTTGAACACGGTCATGCCGCGCTCGGTCGCGAGGCGCAGGATCGTCTCGGCCGTGCGATCCACGATGGTCCACCGGTTGTGTGTCAGGACCGCATCGAAGGCGTCGGTGCGGATGTACTCCTCCACCAGGGCGCGCTCGCCGGCGGCGATGCCGATCGCGCCGATCCGTCCCTCGTCGCGGAGCCGGATGAGGGCCTCGACCGGTCCGCCGGCTGCCATGCCGTCCGCCACCGAGATCGTGTACGGGTCGTGCAGCTGGTACAGGGGAAGCGTCTCGAGGCCGAGCCGCTCGGTCGTCTCGTCGAAAGAGCGGCGGACCCGGTCACCGTCGAACACGCCGGTCAGCGGATCCTGGTCGGCCTTCGAGAACACGACCTTGCCCGCAGGCAGCCCTCCCGCCGCGTCGATCGCCTGGCCCAGCAGCGCCTCGGAGCGTCCGCCCGAGTAGTTGTTGCTGGTGTCCAGTTGACGGAGGGGGGACTCGAGCAGGGCGGCCGCGAGGGCTTCATCGGCGCCGGGGCGCTTGCCCAGACCCGAGGTGCCGATGGTGACCTTCTCGAGGGCGCCGCGGTCGAAAAGTTGAGGGTTCACCCGTCCAGGATGGCAGTACCGTGAAGCATGCGATCCCTTCGCGTGCACGAATTGGGCGATCCGCGTCAGGTGCGGGTCGAGGAGGTGCCGACGCCGTCTCCCGCTGACGACGAAGTGCTGATCCGGGTGCACGCCGCGGCCGTCACGCGCGATGAGCTCACCTGGCCCGAGGGCAGACTGCCGGCGACCCCGTCGTACGAGGTCTCGGGTGAGGTCGTGGCCGTGGGAGCATCGGCCGCCGATTTCGCGGTCGGAGACGCGGTGTACGGGATGACCCTGTTCGACCGCGACGGGGCGGCCTCCGAGTTCTTCGCCGCCCCGCAGCCCGTATTCGCCCGCAAGCCGACGAACGTCGACGACGCGACCAGCGCCACCGTGCCGCTGCCTGCCCTGAGCGCGTGGCAGGCCCTGTTCGATCACGGACTGCTCGAGTCGGGTCAGCGGGTGCTGGTGCACGGCGCGACAGGAGCGGTCGGGCAATTCGCCGTCCAGTTGGCTCGCCGCGCGGGAGCGCACGTCATCGCGACGGCGTCGGCTGACAACATCGAGGCAGCCCGCGAGATCGGTGCCGACGAGGTGATGGATCGCGCGACCCCGTATGAGACCGCGCTGGCGCCTGTCGACCTCGTGTTCGACGCCGCGGGTGGGGATGCCGCGGAGCGATCCGTCGGCCTGGTCGCGCCGGGCGGCCGGCTGGTGAGCATCATCGGCGAGCCCCCGCAGGCGCCGGACGTGACTGCGCTGTTCTTCATCGTCGAGCCCAACCGGGTGGAACTCGACCAGATCACCGAGCTCATCGAGTCGGGTGGGTTGCGTCTGCCGCCGCACGTCGTGTTCGCGCTCGACGACGCGACCGCCGCCTTCGAGGCCAGCCTGGACCGCGGCCACCGCGGCAAGATCGTGTTCGACGTCTCCTGAAACGCTAAGAAATACAGCCGCAACATCCGCTCAGTAGGCTCTCGTCATGGGCGACCTGTTCGACGGCTACGGCTCGGTCGCGACGAAGCGGCGGGGAACCCCTGCCTGGGACGAGATGTTCTCCGACCCGGCGGCGGCCGACTCGGCAAGCGCGCGCGACGCGTACCGCGAGATCCACTCCGCCCTCGCCCGGATGACCCAGGACGAGCTGCGCGGACGCACCGAGGCCCTCGCCAGCTCCTACCTCGCGCAGGGCGTCACCTTCGACTTCGCCGGTGAGGAGCGTCCGTTCCCGCTCGACGCGGTGCCCCGCGTGATCGATCAGTCCGAGTGGGTCGTCGTCGAGTCCGGGGTGAAGCAGCGGGTCCGCGCGCTGGAGGCCTTCCTGGCCGATGTCTATGGCAGCCAGCAGGCGGTGGCCGACGGCGTGATCCCCGCCCGGCTCATCAGCTCATCCAGTCACTTCCACCGCGAGGCGGCGGGCATCGTCAGCGCCAACGGGGTGCGCATCCAGGTGTCGGGCATCGACCTGATCCGCGATGAGAAGGGCATCTGGCGGGTGCTCGAAGACAACGTCCGCGTGCCCAGCGGCGTGAGCTACGTGATCTCGAACCGCCGGGTCATGGCGCAGACCCTGCCCGAGCTGTTCATGTCCATGCGCGTGCGCCCGGTGGGCGACTACCCGCAGCGGCTGCTCCAGTCGTTGCGGGCGGCCGCTCCCGAGGGAATCGACAACCCGGTCATCGTCGTGCTGACCCCGGGGGTCTACAACTCTGCGTACTTCGAGCACACCCTGCTCGCCCGGCTGATGGGCGTGGAACTGGTCGAGGGCCGCGACCTCTTCTGCAGCGGCGGCCGGGTGTTCATGCGCACCACCGCGGGGCCGACCCGTGTCGACGTGATCTACCGCCGGGTCGACGACGAGTTCCTCGATCCGCTGCAGTTCCGCGCGGACTCGATGCTGGGCTCTCCCGGGCTGCTGCTCGCCGCACGCCTGGGAAACGTGACGATCGCGAACGCGATCGGCAACGGGGTGGCCGACGACAAGCTGGTCTACACCTACCTGCCCGACCTGATCCGCTACTACCTCTCGGAGGAGCCGATCATCGCCAACGTCGACACCTGGCGGCTCGAAGAGCCGGGTTCCCTCGAGGAGGTGCTCGACCGGCTCGACGAACTCGTGGTGAAACCGGTCGACGGCTCGGGCGGCAAGGGTCTGGTGGTCGGACCGGACGCCACCAAGCAGGAGCTCGACGATCTCGCAGCCCGCCTCAGACAGGACCCGCGCGGCTGGATCGCCCAGCCGGTCGTGCAGTTGTCGACCATTCCCACGCTGGTCGACGACGGCATGCGCCCCCGGCACGCCGACCTGCGCCCCTTCGCCGTCAACGACGGCAACGATGTCTGGGTGCTGCCGGGCGGTCTGACCCGGGTGGCACTTCCCGAGGGTCAGCTGGTCGTCAACAGCTCGCAGGGCGGTGGGTCGAAAGACACCTGGATCGTGGGGCACGAGCCGCTGCATACCGCCGATCACAACATCCAGGATCTGGTGGCGGACCAGGCGGCGATCACGACCAGCATCCCGATCATCACCGAGTCGCACCTGCAGGACCACAACCCGCAGGATGCCCCGCGCAAGGACCAGCAAGAACAGCAGCAGCAGAGCGGTGGAGCTAGGAGCGAAGGCCATTTCTGGCCTTCGCCGCGACCCCAGCTCCGACGGCCGTCTCGGCCGGCGGTCTCAAAGGACAACGAATGCTGAGCCGCATCGCCGAGAGCCTGTTCTGGATCGGGCGCTACATCGAGCGCAGCGACGGCACCGCGCGCATCCTGGATGTGCACCTGCAGCTGCTGCTCGAAGACCCGTGGATCGAAGAGAACCTGGCCTGCCGCTCGCTGCTGAGTGTGATGGGCACCGAGGTCGACGATGAGGCCGAGGTGACCCGGGCCGACGTGCTCACCCTGCTCGCGGTCGATCGCAACCAGCCGGCATCCATCGCCTACTCGTTGGCGGCGGCGCGGGAGAACGCGCGACGCGCCCGCGAGGTGGTCAGCACCGAGTTGTGGGAGGTGCTCAACACGACCCGTGCCCGGATGCCGCGCAAGGTCGCCACCGACAAGGTGCACGAGTTCTTCGCCTGGGTTCGCGAGCGTGCCGCGCTCGCCGTCGGCATCATCGAGAGCTCGACGAGCCGGGATGAGGCCTGGAGCTTCTTCACCCTCGGCCGCTCGATCGAACGGGCAGACATGACCGCGCGGCTGCTCGCGACGCGGAGCCTGACCGAGGCGTCAGGACCGTCGTGGACGACCATCCTGCGCTCGGTGGGGGCGTACGAGGCCTACCTCCGCACCTACCGCGGGGTACCCAGCGCCCGGAACGCGGCCGAGTTCCTGCTGCTCGATCGGCTGTTCCCGCGCAGCATCCTGTTCTCGGTGACCCGGGCTGAGCAGTGCATGCGCGACCTGGACCGCGGCGACCGCGTCGGGGTCACCGATCAGGCGCAGCGCCTGCTCGGCCAGATCCGCAGCGAGCTCGAGTACCGGCCGATCGCCGACATCATCGACGAGCTGCCCACCCATATGGACAACCTGCAGACCGCGACCAGCGCGACGAGCGAGGCGATCCGTCAGCGGTACTTCCCGACCAACTCGGCGCCGAGCTGGGTGGGCGAGAACACGTGAACCGGTTGCGCATCCGGCACGAGACCGGATTCCACTACGACGGCGAGGTCACCGCCTCGTACAACGAGGCCCGGATGCTGCCGGCGAGTTCCGACAGCCAACTGGTGCTTTATTCCAACCTCGAGATCCTGCCCATCTCGAGTCACCACAGTTACACCGACTACTGGGGAACGCGGGTCTCGAGCTTCGAGATCCTCACCCCTCATCGCGAACTGTCGCTCGCCGCGACCAGCCTCGTCGAGGTGCGCCCGCAAGCGCATCCGGAGCACCGCCTCTCGTGGGAGACCCTGGCCGACGAGATCGAGCGCGCCACCGAATACGTCGAGCAGTTGAGTCAGACGCGGCGCACGCTTCCTCCGGACGAGTTGGTCGACCTCGCCCGCGAGGCGCTCGCGAAGGCCGAGTCGCCGTGCGACACCGCGCGGGCGATCTGCGAGGAAATCGGCAACCGGATCGAGTACATGCCGGGCTCGACCAGCGTCTACACCACGGCCCGCGAGGCTTGGGAGAAGAAGAAGGGTGTCTGTCAGGACATCACCCATCTGGCGATCGGTGCGCTGCGGTCGGTGGGCATCCCGGCGCGGTACGTGAGCGGCTATCTGCATCCGAGACCGGATGCCGCTATCGGCGAGACGATCGCCGGCGAGTCTCATGCCTGGGTCGAGTGGTTCTGTGGTGACTGGCGCGGATTCGATCCGACCAACCTGATCGAGATCGGCGATCGCCACGTGGCCGTCGGCCGGGGCCGCGACTACAACGACGTCCCGCCGCTGCGCGGTGTGTACGCCGGGCCGTACGCGAGCAAGCTGTTCGTCACCGTGGAGATCACGCGCGAGGCGTAGCGGCGGTGCGAACTCGGCCGCCTCTCAGGACTTCTGGGCCTCGGACTCGATGACGGCGATCTCGGTCGTCGCCGTCTCGGGGTCGCGCACCTCAACCGGCGTCGCGCCGCGCACGGTCGTCTCGAGTCCGAACGGCGCCCGCCACTCGCCGCGGTACCGGATCCGCAACGAGTGCGAGCGCAGCCACCAGATCGACGCGATCGCGGCAGCGAGCAGTCCGCCCATTGCACCGACGATGAGGCCCCATCGGGGTCCGAAGCTGTTGGCGATCCACCCGATCAGGGGAGCGCCGACGGGCGTGCCGCCCATCATCAGCGCGATGTAGATCGACATCACGCGGCCGCGCAGCTCGGGAGGGGTGGTCGTCTGGGTGTAGGCGTTCGCGTTATTGAGCATGGTGATCGAGGTGATCCCGATGAGCGGGAGCACGAGGCCGAACGCCAGGTAGCTCGGCATCAGGGCGGCCGCGATCAACGAGAAGCCGAATCCGGCCGCTGCGAGCACCACGTTGCGCAGCCGCGGCCGTTCGCGACGCGCCGCGAGCAGCGCGCCCGTGACCGAGCCGATCGCGAGGGCGGACGAGAGGATGCCGAACTCCGCGGCTCCGCGGTGGAAGACCGTGCTCGCCATCGTCGAGGCGAAGATCGGGAAGTTGAGGCCCAGCGTCCCCATCAGGAACACCATGACGAACAGGACCACGAGGTCGGGCCGCCCGCGCAGGTAGCCGACCCCCGCGCGGATCTGCCCGCGACTCCGACCGGCCCGTTTCACCGGAACGAGTTCGCCGGATCGCATTCTCGACAGGGCGACCATGGTCGCGGCGAACGTCAGGGCGTTGATGAGGAAGACCCACCCGCTCCCGACACTCGCGATCAGCAGGCCGGCCACTGCCGGCCCGATCAGGCGGGCCACGTTGAACGATGTCGCGTTCAGGCCGACGGCGTTCGAGAGGAGGGTCGGGGGCACCAGCGAGCCGACGAAGGTCTGCCGTACTGGGGTGTCGAAGGCGGCCGCGATGCCGAGGCCGAGCGCGAAGAGGTACATCATCCAGAGCTGGAGGATGCCGGTGAGACTCAGCACTCCGACCCCCAGGGCGAGCCCGCCCATGATGACCTGCGTGGCCATGAGCAGTCGGCGCGGATCGACCCGGTCGGCGACGAGGCCGGTGACCGGGACGAGAACGAGCTGCGGTCCGAACTGGAGGGCCATTGTGATCCCGACGGCGCCGGCATCGTTGCGGGTGAGTTCGGTGAGCACGACCCAGTCCTGGGCGGTGCGCTGCATCCAGGTGCCGATGTTCGACACCGTCACGCCGCTGAACCAGAGGCGGTAGTTAATGACGCCCAGCGAGCGGAACGCCGCGCTCACGATTCTGACAGGTGGCGCAGCACGGGGATCACCGCCTGCAGCGCGGCGCGTTCGCTCTGGCTGAGCTCGGCGAGGCGCTCGCCGAACCACTCGGTGCGCAGGCGGCGGGTTTCGCCGATGAGCGCGGCGCCTGCGGGGGTCAGGGTCACGATGACCTTGCGGGCGTCATCCGGATCGGGCGAGCGCCCCACGAGACCGGCCTGCTCGAGCGCATTGAGGGTGCGGTTCATCGAGGGCGGCGACACCCGCTCCCGCTCGGCCAGCTGGCCGGGAGTCGCGGCCGAGACCTCCAGCCGGAACAGCACGCCCATCTTGGTGTCGCTCATCGAGCCGTCTGCGCGGTTGTTGCGGATGCGCCGGGCGAGCCGCTGCACGAGGAGGCGCAGCTCGTCGAAGTCATCGCTCCCGGAATCCGCCACCATGATCGTTAGTCTAGCTCATTAGCCTGGCTAACGCTGAGGTCCGTGGCCCGCCGATGCCCTCCGCTCTAGGATGAATCGAGCAAGGAGGCTCCCATGGTCACGCCATCGGCCGCACGCGGCGACTACACCTTCGTCGATGCCGAGGGTGTCACCATCCACTACTACGAGTGGCTCTCGGGCACCCCGAAGGCCGTCGTGCATCTCGTCCACGGGCTCGGCGAGTACGCGACCCGCTACGAGCAATTCGCGCAAGACCTGGTGGCCGCGGGCTACGCGGTCTACGCCGGGGATCTGCGCGGACACGGGCAGACCGGCATGCAGCAGTACGACGGCGACACCAGCAAGCTGGGCAGACTCGGGCCCGGGGGCGTGCGCGCCACCATCGCCGGTGTCGTCCAGCTGTCGGGCATCGCCCGCTTCGAGCACCCGCGCCTGCCGCTGGTGCTGCTCGGCCACAGCCTGGGGTCGATCTTCGCGCAGATCATCCTCAACGAGTACGCGGACCTCTACGACGCCGCGGTGCTGAGCGGCACGCCGTTCCGTACGCTGCGGCACATGAACTCCGGGCCGCTGAACAAGCGGTTCCGGCACCTGGGCAGCACCGGGGCGGAATGGCTGAGCCGGGATCCGGCGGTCGCGCCCGCGTTCGTCGCCGACCCGCTGACCTTCGATGCCCAAGCGGCCAAGCTGTTCGGCATCCGGGATGGGCTGCGCCTGCTCGGCCGGCCGACCAAGCTGGCCCGAGACCTGCCGCTGCTCATTCAGATCGGCAGTGAGGACCCGCTCGGCGGGCCGAAGAGCGTCGAACTGCTCGCCGAGGCGTACCGCAAGGTCGGCGGGTTGACGGATGTCACGGTCGACATCTACCCGGGAGCGCGCCACGAGGTCTACAACGAGACCAACCGCGACGAGGTGATCCGCGACCTGGTCGGATGGCTCGATCAGCGCGTCGGCGGCGAGCACGCCTGAACCGCTGCGAAGTAGCCTCGAACCATGCACGGTGAGTTCAAGGTCCCCGGAGGCAAGCTGGTCGTCGTCGACCTCGAGGTGGTCGACAACCGGATCGCGGCCTTCCGTCTCTCCGGCGACTTCTTCCTCGAACCCGACGAGGCGCTGCACGCCATCAACGCCGCCGTCACCGGGCTCCCCGCGGATGCCGACGCCAAGGAGTACGCCGCCGCGGTCACCGCCGCGCTGCCGTCCGATGCAGCGCTGCTCGGCTTCTCGCCCGAGGCCGTCGCCACGGCGATCCGCCGCGCGCTCAAGCAGGCCACGACGTGGAACGACTACGACTGGCAACTGCTGCATCCCGGCCCACTCAGTCCGAACATGCATCTCGCCCTGGACCAGGTGCTCGCCGAGGAGGTCGGCGCTGGACGTCGGAAGCCGACGCTGCGCATCTGGGAGTGGAACGAGCCCGCGGTGGTCATCGGCAGCTTCCAGTCGGTCAAGAACGAGGTCGATCCCGTGAACGCCGCCAAGTACGGCTTCGATGTCGTGCGGCGCATCAGC
>Ga0068852_100004022_pt1 | contig 10339 bp, 9 predicted proteins | sample KBSCornC22_FD_66594 | JGI IMG/M metagenome (GOLD analysis project Ga0068852, IMG submission 66594) | Corn rhizosphere microbial communities from Kellogg Biological Station, Michigan, USA - KBS Corn C2-2 | ecosystem: Host-associated > Plants > Roots > Rhizosphere > Soil ... | reverse complement strand
CGCACGCGATAGAAGTGTCGCAGGCGGACACACCATGATGTCCGATTCGATCACCGGGCCTCGTGTAAGGCGGACCTGCAAGGCTCGGAGCTCGGCTAAGGCGCTGCCAAGCCCGTTCATCTTCCAGTTGCCCGCGACGAGCGGCCTGATCCCTGCCACGTCCTCCCCCCTTTGCCTCTCGCCGGATGCCTGCAAAAGGCGATTTTCGAACCAATGCCAAGGATTGCGCCGCCTTGCCGCGCCTCTCCTTGCTACCTATGATGCCGCCGCCGCGCGGGGTTGTCCAAGTAATCGGACTCCAGCGCGGCTTTGGCAAATAAGAATAGAAAGCAGGCTACGCGTGGCACTCGACTCTTTGCGCAAATCGGCTGGTGGCGTCATTGGCATCATCTTCGTCCTCTTGCTGATTGCGAGCTTCATCATTTGGTTCCCTGCCGGCTGGTTCCAGGGCTTCGGCAGTCAAGACCTAATAACCGTGGGCGATACCAAGATCGGCCCGCACGAATATATGCGTGCCCAGCAGGATGTGCTTCGCACCATGAGCTCGCAGGCCGGCAGGAGTTTGAGCCTACAAGAAGCCCGCGGGCTCGGGCTCGACAGCAGGGTGATGGAACGGCTGATTGGCGGTGCGGCCGTCGATGCCCATGCGCGGGCGCTCAATCTTGCCATTAGCGATGCGGAGATTCTCGATGAAATCATGAAGGATCCCGCCTTCAAGGATGCCTCCGGTAATTTCAGTCCCGCCATATTCCAGCAGACGCTGCAAGCCGTCGGCATGAGCGAGCAGGGCTATATCGACTCGTTGCGCGAGCGCAATTTGCGCCGCCAGATCCTCGCGACCATCGGCAAGGTGGCTGATAGTCCTAGCGTGCTGATCACTGCTCTGAACAACTATAACGGCGAGACGCGCCAGCTGCGCTATGTGCTCGTTCCGCAAAGCGCGGCTCGAACCATCCCTGATCCGACCGACGAGGACCTCAAGCGCTACTACGACAATCACCACAACAAGTTCACGCAACCCGAATACCGCAAGGTCGGCGTGCTGGCGGTCACTCCTGAGACCGTCAGGAACGAAGTCCGGATCAACGAAAGTGACGTGAGAGCCGCCTACGAGGCGAGCAAGAACCAGCTTGGCACTCCCGAGAAGCGGCACGTTCAGCAAATCTCTTTTCCCGACAAAGCCGCCGCCGATGCCGCCTATCAGAAGATTCAGTCGGGCACCGACTTTGCTGCGGTCGCCAAGGAGCAAGGCTTGAGCGACGCCGACATGGACCTCGGCAAAGTGACGCGCGACGAGCTTGCCGATCCTGCCATCGCCGACGCCGCCTTCAAGCTCGAGGCGAACAAGGTCAGCGAGCCGATCACCGGCAATCTCGGTAACGTGGTTCTGGTGCACGTCACCGAAATCGAGCCTGGCAAGACCCCCACATTCGAAGAGGCGAAGGCGGATCTCGAGAAGAAAATTCTCAAAGAACGTGCCTCAGGCGCGATTTTCGATCTGCATGACAAGATCGAGGACCAAGTGGCATCGGGCGCGAAGCTCTCCGAGATCGCCGACAAGCTCAAGCTCAACTACCTGCTCATCGATCAGGTCGACCGTCAGGGCAAGAAACCCGATGGGTCAACTGTCACCCTACCGGCGCAGAAGGACGTGCTCAACGCAGTGTTCTCCACCGACGTCGGAGTTGAGAACGATCCGATCGACGCCAAGGACGATGGCGTCATATGGTACGAGGTGCTGGGCGTCGTGCCCGAGCAGCTCAAGCCCTTCGATCAGGTCAAGGACGAAGCAACAAAGGATTGGAAGACGGAAGAGGTGCGCACCCGCCTTGCCAAATATTCACAGGATTTGGTCAACAGCTTGAGTGGAGGCAAGACGATCGAAGACGCCGCCAAGGATCTCAACACGCAGATCCTCACCAGCGATCCGCTGAAGCGCGACAGCATCACCGTGAACGTGCTTCCCGCTGCGGTGGCCCAGGCCTTCACACTGCCGGAGAAGGGTTATGGATCAGCCCCATCCGGCGTCGAGGAGGGGCGCATCGTGTTCCAAGTGGATAAGGTCACGCCCCCGACTGCGCTCGATCAGGCCGAGACCGAGCGGCTCAAACGGCAGATTGGCCTTCTGATCGGCGAGGATGTCATCGCCGAATATTTCAGCGCGCTCGAAAACCGCTATGGCGTAAGCGTCAACGAGCCGGCGCTCGCCAAGCTGGTCGGCACGAGCGAGGAGCAATGAGCCAGGCGCAAGCCTCCGTCACGTCCTTGCCACAACACGGCGCGACCCATCCCATCCTGCCGGACTTCCCCAGCTTCGCGCGCGGTTATGAAGAGGGTGTGCCGCAGGTGGCCTGGACGCGGCTCGTCGCCGATCTCGAGACGCCGGTCTCGGCCATGCTCAAGCTCGCTTATGACCGGCCCAATAGTTTTCTATTGGAATCGGTCGAAGGAGGCGCAACCCGAGGGCGCTACTCCATCATTGGCTGCGAGCCCGATCTCATCTGGCGTGCCGAGGGGGCCAAGGCGGAGATCGATCTCGCGCCGCAGTCGGACGAGGAGGCCTTCGCGCTATCGCCTCTGCCGACGCTCGCCTCACTGCGCGCGCTGCTTGCCGAATCGGCGATCGCGCTTCCTCCCGAGCTTCCGCCCATGGCAGCCGGGATCTTCGGCTATATGGGATATGACACGGTGCGGCTGATCGAGCACCTGCCGCAAGAGAAGCCCGACTCGCTCGGTCTTCCCGACTCGATCCTGGTCCGGCCGACGCTGATCGTCATTTTCGACAGCGTCAAGGACGAGATGACGATTGTCACACCGGTGAGGCCTGCGCCCGGGGTCAGCGCCAAGGCGGCCTATGCGCGCGCGGCAGATCGGCTGAACCTGGTCTTGGAACGGCTCGAGCAGCCCCTGCCTCATGGCAGCGAGTTCAACGCTGAAGCGGCGCATCCCGAGATTCGCGCGACCACCGCGCCGCATGCCTACATGGCGAAGGTGAGGCGCGCCAAGGAATACATCGCGGCCGGCGATATTTTTCAGGTCGTGCTGAGCCAGCGCTTCGAGGCGCCCTTCACGCTTCCATCGTTTGCGCTGTACCGGGCACTAAGACGCATCAATCCCTCGCCCTTCCTCTACTACCTCAACTTCGGCGACTTTGCCGTGGTCGGCTCGAGCCCCGAAATTCTCGTGAGGGTGCGCGATGGCAAGGTGACGATCAGGCCGATCGCCGGTACGAAACCTCGCGGTGCCACTCCGGAGGAAGACAAGGCTCTTGCCAAAGAACTACTCGCTGATCCCAAGGAACGTGCCGAGCATTTGATGCTGCTCGACCTTGGACGAAACGACGTTGGTCGGGTGGCCGATGTCGGCAGCGTATGCGTCACCGACTCCTTCTTCCTCGAGTATTACAGCCAGGTCATGCACATTGTGTCTAATGTTGAAGGGAAGCTTGCCTCCAATTTCGATGCGGTCGATGCGCTGATGGCAGGCTTCCCTGCGGGCACAGTGTCAGGCGCACCCAAGGTGCGCGCCATGGAGATCATCGACGAGCTCGAAGATGCGGCGCGCGGGCCTTATGCAGGCTGCGTCGGCTATTTCTCGGCTGATGGCGAGATGGATAGCTGCATCGTTCTCCGAACCTCGGTTGTAAAGGACGGCACCATGTATGTGCAGGCCGGCGCCGGCGTGGTGGCCGATTCGGTGCCAGAACGCGAGCAGGCCGAATGTGTGAGCAAGGCGCGCGCTTTGTTCAAGGCTGCCGACGAGGCGGTGCGCTTTGCGGCGCGCGCCAAGCGTGCTCAATAGAGGGCTCCTGCTCGTGCTCACGCTAAGCCTGCTGCGCCACGCCAAATCGAGCTGGAAAATCCCTTCTCTTCCGGACCAGGACCGTCCGCTCGCCGCGCGCGGCATTGCCGACTCACCGCTGATGGGAAAGGCCATGGCTGAGCGCGGGATCGATCCCGATCTCGTGCTCTGCTCCTCGGCGCGGCGGACACGGGATACGCTCGCGCTGGTTTTACCTGAGCTCAAGATCGAGCCTAAAGTGGTCTACGAAGACCGCCTCTATCACCCGCGTGCTGCAGAGTTGTTGCAAAGAGTGAGGGAAATCCCGCCCGGCTCGAGTCGGGTCATGATTGTCGGCCATAACCCGGAGCTCCACAGTCTTGCACTTGACCTCGTCGGCGCCGGACCGAAGCACTTTCAGGATCGCCTCAGAGAGAAGTTTCCTACGGCGGCACTTGCGGTCATCAATTTCCCGAGCGGGCTGTGGAGCAACATTGCCGTCAATAGCGGCACATTGAACCTGTTCCTAGCGCCGAAGGATCTCCGCTCCTAAATTCTACCGCTGTGGCGGCCTTGACGGGTCGTTCGCCTGGAGCGTAACACCACCCCATGCTGACGCTGATCGATAACTACGACAGCTTCACCTACAACCTCGTCCATTTCCTCGGCGAATTGGGCGCATCGACCCGCGTCTATCGCAACGACAAAGTGAGCGTCGACGATGTCCTCGCCGAGGGCCCCGAGGCCATCGTGCTCTCGCCCGGTCCTTGCGACCCCGACCGCGCCGGCATTTGCCTCGATCTGATCGAGCGCGCGGCCCCGGTGGTGCCGATTCTCGGGGTCTGCCTCGGGCACCAGGCCATCGGTCAGGTCTATGGCGGCCGTGTGGTGCGGGCTCCTACCCTGATGCATGGCAAGCTTTCCAAAGTGCACCATACCGGCAAGGGCGTGTTTTCCGGCTTGCCCCAGGACTTCTCGGCAACTCGCTACCATTCGCTCGTTGTCGAGCGGGCCTCGTTGCCTGAGCCATTGGAGATCACCGCGGAAACCGCTGATGGCGTGATTATGGGCCTCCAGCACAAGCGCTATCCGGTCTATGGGGTACAGTTTCACCCTGAGAGCATCGCGTCGGAGCACGGGCATCAGCTGCTCGCCAATTTCCTTAACCTTGCCCGTGTCGAGCGGCGCGCGCGGGGGTCAGCACACAGAGAAGCGGCCGGTGTCCTCTAGCCCGGCGCTGGCAGGGACCACGGGCCTTGCCGATCTCAGCAAAGCCATCAGCAAGGTCGCGTCAGGGCAAAGCCTGACTCAAGCCGAAGCGGCCGAGGCCTTCGACCTGATCATGTCGGGTGCGGCGACCGACGCGCAGATTGGCGCCCTGCTCATGGGCATGCGCGTCAGAGGCGAGACCGTGGAGGAAATCGCCGGCGCCGCTCTCGCCCTCAGAGCGCGAGCGATCCCAGTGCGCGCGCCTGAAGGTGCAATCGATACCTGCGGCACGGGCGGCGACACCAAGGGCACGCACAATATCTCCACTTGCGCTGCCTTTGTTGTCGCAGGCGCAGGCGTTCCGGTCGCCAAGCACGGGAACAGGTCGATCTCCTCGCGCTCGGGCTCCGCCGATGTTTTATCTGCCCTCGGCGTCAATATTGAATGCTCGCCCGAGACGATTGCGCGCTGCATCGCGGCCTGCGGGATCGGCTTCATGTTTGCCCCAGTACATCACTCCGCCATGCGCCATGTCGCAAAAGTGCGGAATGAGCTCGGCATCCGCACCCTTTTCAATTTGCTTGGGCCGCTCGCCAATCCTGCCGGAACCAAATATCAGATCGTTGGTGTGTTTAGCGAAGAATGGGTCGAGCCGATCGCGTGCGTGCTCGGTCTGTTGGGAGTCGAACGGGCTTGGGTGGTGCATGGCGCCGATGGCCTCGACGAGCTGACCACGACCGACATCAGTCATGTCGCGGTGCTCGACGACGGCAAAGTTTCGACCTTCAGGATCTCCCCGCGCAATGCTGGCTTGCCGCGGGCAAAGCCTCAGGATCTGACCGGCGGCGACGCGACCGAGAACGCGGCACATATTCGTGCCGTGCTACAAGGAAACCAGGGCCCGCTCAGGGATATTGTCTTGCTGAATGCCGCGGCAGCGCTACTCGTCGCCGGGAAAGCTAAGACGCTGCGCGAAGGGGTAACGCTCGCCGCCGCCTCGATCGACAGCGGCAAGGCCATGGGCGTGCTCGAGGCACTCGTTAAGCTCAGCCGTGATAAAGTCTGAGCCGTGGCCCAAGTGCTCGATAATGTCCTCGCCTATAAGCGCAAGGAGATTGCTGCCGCGAAAGAGGCGGCAAGTCCCGATGCTATGCGCGCCAAGGCGAAGGCCGCCTCCCCCGTCCGCCCCTTCGCCAAGGCCTTGCAGTCGCGTATCAACAAAGGCGAGTTCGCGCTGATCGCCGAGATCAAGAAGGCTAGCCCGTCGAAGGGGCTGATCCGTGCCGAGTTCGATCCTCCATCTCTCGCGCGCGCCTATGAGGAAGGAGGCGCGGCGTGCCTGTCGGTGCTGACCGACACACCGTCTTTTCAAGGGCGCCCCGATTACCTCCGGACAGCCCGCGACGCCACGCGGCTCCCTACGCTGCGCAAGGATTTCATGCTCGACACGTATCAAGTGTTGGAAGCAAGGACATGGGGAGCCGACTGCATTCTCATCATCATGGCCGCTGTCGAGGACCACACAGCGGAGGATCTGACATGTGCGGCTTGCGATCTCGGCATGGATGTCCTTGCAGAGGTGCATGACGAGACTGAGCTCGAAAGAGCATTGAAGCTTGATACGAAACTCATCGGCATCAACAACCGCGACCTCAAAACCTTCGCAACGACGCTTGCCACGACCGAGCGGCTCGCCCCTCGCGTGCCGTCGGATCGCATTGTCATTTCCGAAAGCGGCATCTTCAACCATGCCGATCTTAAGCGCCTGGCGTCATATGGCGTTCGCAGCTTCCTTGTAGGTGAGAGCCTGATGCGCCAGAAAGACGTGGCGGCAGCGACACGCACACTCCTTACCGGCTCACCAGCGCGCGCCGAGGCGGCGCAATGACAGCCCGCCTCAGCCACCTCAACGACAAAGGCGAGGCGCGCATGGTCGATGTCTCGTCCAAGGACGTTACGTCTCGCGCGGCAAGAGCCGAGGGCTTCGTGTCCATGTCTCATAAGACGCTTGATCTCATTCTCGCCGGCGACGCAGCCAAAGGCGACGTGCTCGCGACGGCTCGAATTGCCGGGATCATGGCGGCCAAGCGCACATCCGAGCTGATCCCGCTTTGCCACCCCCTTTCGTTGACCGAAGTTACGGTCGATTTCGAGCCGGTGCGGGACCCGCCCGGGATCAGAGTCGAGGCAATCGCGAAGGTTGACGCGAAGACTGGGGTCGAGATGGAGGCGCTGACCGCGGTCTCGATCGCCTGTCTCACCATCTATGACATGGTCAAAGCCACGGATCGGGCCATGTCCTTCTCAGGCATACGTCTGGTCGAGAAGACGGGCGGCCGCTCTGGTCATTTCAAGCGCTGATGGCTCTTCTTTCTGTTGCCGAGGCTCTGGCGCGCGTAACTCATGGGCTTCAGCCGCTTGAAACTGAGCGCGTCCCTCTCGAAAGCGCGAGCACCCGCGTGCTTGCCGAAGACCTAGCTGCACGCGTGACTCAGCCGCCGTTCGATGCTTCAGCCATGGATGGCTATGCCGTTCGCGCCACGGACGTGGCGGTTCTGCCAGCGACGCTCAGGTTGATCGGGGTCTCCGTAGCCGGCACAGGCTTCGATGGCGAGGTCGGAGAAGGCGAGACCGTGCGCATCTTCACCGGGGCGCCGGTGCCTCAAGGGGCCGATACCATCGTCATCCAAGAGGACGCTGAGCAAGCTCATGGCGTGGTGACTGCCAGGCGGGTGGAACTGCACGCCCACATTCGCCCAAGGGGACAAGACTTCAAGGAAGGAGAGATTCTGCTCACTGGCGGCACACGGCTTGGACCGTGTGAGCTGATGCTCGCCGCGGCAATGAACCAAGCCGAGCTGCCCGTCTGCCGCAAGCCCAAAGTCGCGATCCTGGCGACTGGCGATGAAGTGGTGCCAGTGGGATCCGAACTTGGCAAAGACCAGATCGTCTCCTCGGTGCCAATCGGGCTCGCCACTCTGATCGAGAAGGTTGGCGGGCAGGCGATGCAGCTCGGCATCGCCAAGGACGATCCCAAGAGCCTGGTCACACTAGTCCGGGCTGGAAGCGCTGCCGATGTTTTGGTGACCATAGGTGGCGCATCTGTGGGCGAACGCGATCTTGTGGCGAGCGCGCTCAAGTCTGAAGGGCTGGAGATTGATTTTTGGAAGATTGCCATGCGCCCAGGGAAGCCGCTCCTCTATGGGAGATTGGGGAATCAACGTGTCCTTAGTCTGCCGGGGAATCCGGTTTCGGCCTTGATCACGGCTCACGTATTTCTTGTGCCGATGCTTAGGGCCATGCTCGGGCTTACCACTAGGGCTTTGCCTTTACCGGAGGCTGTGCTCGGTGAAGCGCTCGAGGCCAATGGACCGCGCGAGCACTACATGAGGGCTCGCTCCGAATGGCGAGAGGATGGGACGCGAGTCGTACGCCCCCTGCCCTCGCAAGACTCCTCCCTCGTTGCCGAGCTCGCTCGCGCCGATTGCCTGATTGTGCGAGCGCCCCATGCGCCTTCGCTCGCCTCCGGCGAGCGCGTTGGGATCATTTCATTCCACCGCGATTAAGGGGGCGGAAACCCGAATCACGCGACTTGGCACCCCTCAGGGCGCCTCTACTGCATTTTGTGGCATTGCTGCTTGCAGAACACAAACAGAACATATAAACTGTTCATGATTTGTACAGCGGCGATCCGGAACCTCTAGCTCCGAGCCCAAATCGCTCAAAAGGGGACCAGATGCTCACACCGAAGCAAAAAGAGCTTCTCATGTTCATCCATGAGCGGTTGAAGGAAACAGGCGTCCCGCCCTCCTTCGATGAGATGAAGGAGGCGCTCGATCTCAAGTCGAAATCGGGCATTCATCGCCTCATCACCGCCCTTGAGGAGCGCGGCTTCGTGCGCCGCCTTCCCCATAGGGCGCGCGCCATGGAGATTGTCCGCCTGCCCGAGTCTGTGCCGCAGGGCCTTGCCCAGCGCACCCGCGGCTTTTCCCCAAGTGTGATCGAGGGCAGCCTCGGCCGCGTTCCTCAGGTGACCGAGGGCGAGAGCCTGCCTCAAACGGTGAGCGTGCCGGTGATGGGCCGTATCGCCGCTGGCGTGCCGATCGATGCAATCCAGACCAGGCTCAGTACCATCGAAGTCCCCCCGGAGCTGCTGAGCAGGGGCGAGCACTATGCGCTCGAGGTCAAAGGCGATTCCATGATTGAGGCCGGCATCCTCGAAGGCGACACCATCATCGTGAAGAAGTGCGAGGACGCCAATAACGGCGATATCGTCGTGGCTCTGGTCGACGAAGCCGAGGCCACGCTGAAGCGCTTACGCCGGCGCGGCGATTCTATCGCTTTGGAAGCCGCCAACCCAAGTTACGAGACACGTATCTTCGGACCCGACCGAGTCCGCGTGCAGGGGCGACTCGTCGGGCTGATCCGCCGCTATTGATCCTTATTCTTCTGGATTGCTGCCCAATCGCTGATCGGATCGGCTGCGTCGTTGCCTGGAGCCGGCGGGGGTGGCGCCCTTTTGAGGACCACACGGTCCGGCACCACAACCGACTCCGCCCGAATTGAGAGGCCCTCGAGGTAAAGCGCAGGCCGGAAATGGAAAGGATGTGCGCGAGGCCCGAATCGCGCATAGCCTGGTTCAACTCCTCGGAAATGCCTCCCCGCGCGCCGGTGATGAGCGCGACGGCGATCTCGCCGGTCTCACCCTCCAATGCCGCCCTGATGCGGGCGTTGACGCGTGCTCTCAGCGCATCGATGCCAGACCAGGCCCTGAGGTCCCAAGGCAAAGCGCCCGCGTCATTCAAGGACTGAATCTTGCTCGTCGCGTAACCCGTCGCTCCGAGGCTTGCAAACCAGGCTTGCCGTCCAAAATCGAATCCGCCAGGCTCTATCGGTTCCGGAGGGGGCTGAAGCGTAGCGCTGAGCGCCACTGCCTCGCCGATGCGGCTATTTGGCGGCATCGGGCGCCGGCATCGTGACCCGCACGCGGTAGGGGCGTTCCTCCGGCTCGAGATCTCCCAAGGAGAGGACCCTGATGGTGAGCCGCGCGCGCCCTTTGTCGCGAAGAAGCTCGTGGGCTTCGACCCAACCGCTTACGCCGACGTAGCTCAGCTCGTGCGCAAGCGCCCGCGTTATCTCCGTACGAAGCTTGGCCGTGGCAAAGCCGCTCGCGAACGCGAGAAAAGCCCCTGCAAGAGCAAGCCCGAGCGGCGCACTCCGGAGCGCGAGGCAAATCCCGATAGCGCCCAGCACAAGCGCAGCGGCTACGCGGGGCTGGGGCTCATTAGACAGAGCAAAATAGGCGATGATCCCTGCGGCGAAGAATACGGGGAGCCACAGGAACCAGCGG
>Ga0068852_100004020_pt1 | contig 10341 bp, 10 predicted proteins | sample KBSCornC22_FD_66594 | JGI IMG/M metagenome (GOLD analysis project Ga0068852, IMG submission 66594) | Corn rhizosphere microbial communities from Kellogg Biological Station, Michigan, USA - KBS Corn C2-2 | ecosystem: Host-associated > Plants > Roots > Rhizosphere > Soil ... | reverse complement strand
CGTCGGCACCGCAAGGCGCATGCCTTTGATCGGACGCGGCTGTAACGGCATGATCGGCTCATCCGCAAGCACCGCGTCGAGCACGGCGCAGCACGCGACGCTGCGCGCGAGCGGCCCGAAACTGTCGAGCGTGAATGACAGCGGCACCCCACCATCCAGCGGCACGCGGCTCTGCGTCGGCTTGAACCCAACGATGCCGTTATAAGCGGCCGGGATCCGGCACGATCCGCCGGTGTCCGTGCCGAGCGCGCCGTGCGCCATGTTATCGGCGACCGAAACCGCGGCCCCGGAGGACGATCCGCCGGGGACATGCCCGACGTTTCGCTGCCAAACGGACTTCGGCGTGCCAAAATGCGGATTGATGCCGATCCCCGAATAGGCGAATTCGGTCATGTTGGTGCGGCCGATCACGACAAAGCCGGCGCGCCGCAACCGCGCCACGACAACGGCATCGGCTTCAGCGGGCGCAGAATCCTCCAGCGCGCGAGAACCGGCGCGGGTAAGCTGTCCCCTGATGTCAAACAGATCCTTGATGGACACGGGAATGCCGGCGAACCGCGACGGCGCCGCTTTGGCCGCGCGCAGCCGGTCCATGGCCTCCGCGGTTTCGATAGCGGCCTCTGCATCGACGTGAATAAAAGTCCGCGCACCCTCACCGGATCTGTCGGCGATCCTCGCCAGGCAAGCATCCACGATCTTACGCGCGGACGTGCGGCCGTTCTCGAGATCATCGGCCAGTGCGGCAATCGTCGGATTGTTTGGCATTTTCTCTGTCCTATGGCTATTCGATTGATGCCTGGTTGTCCGCAGCCGGCTCGATCTCTAGATCGAGCAGCGCCGAACTCAGGGACTTGCCGTGAGCATCGAGTGCGAGCGATCGCGTGACGCCGCCACCGAGCGCACCGGTCATGACGAAGTTCAGCGCGGCAATGTTGGGCAGTTCATAACGCACGACCTCGCCCTGGACAACGCCGGCGAAGTGCGCCTTCACGCGCGCGGTGGTCACCTGCGCCAGCAAAAGCGGGTAGTCCTGTTCGAGATAGGCAATCACCGAGATGTTGGAGGTGTTGCCCTTGTCACCTGTGCGGGAATGAGCGATTTCGCGCAGCTTCATCGGATCAGCCCTGCACAAACTGGATCGATGGCGTCGCAAGTTCGCGCGGCAGCAATACCGAGGCAACCGCGACGACATCGCGCGCCGACTTGAAAGCGCCTCCACCGGCGGCCGGCCCGTTGGTGTAAAGCGTCTCGACTTCGTTGCCAATTCGAACAGCCTCGCGGAGGTTTTCGGTTCGGCCGGCAACGCGCACCCGCACCTCGTACGGTTCGCTGGCTTGCGATGAGAGTTCCGCTCCATGCAACGAATCGACTCCGATCAGCTCGAATCGCAATTCACTTGCCGCCAAGCCGGTGAGCTTCAGCCGTTCACGAACGATCTCCAGAGCCAGCCGCCCGCGCGCCAGCGCGCCTGGACCGGCGTACGAGATCTGGCCCTCACCGATATAGCTGTCGATATAGCCGACAGATACTTTCAGCGTGGCGGGTCGGTTAGTCCCTCTGCCGCCGCTGATGCGCACGCGGTCTTTCCCGACCTCCTCGACTTTCACATGCGAAAAGTCGGCCGTGACGTCGGGCTGGATGTATCGGGTTGGGTCGTGCACCTCGTAGAGTAATTGCTCCTTGCAGGTCCGCGCCGTCACCGCCCCGCCGGAATCCGCCACCTTGGTGATGATGAGGCTGCCGTCTTCCCCGATCTCGCCGATCGGAAACCCGAGCCGCGCCAGATCAGGAACATCCTTGTAAGGCGGATCAGCAAAGTAGCCGCCGGTGATCTGGCCGGCGCATTCGAGCAGATGCCCCGCGACCGTGCCCTGCCCCAGCAGATTCCAGTCGTTCATCGGCCAGCCAAAGGCATGGACCATCGGCGCCAGAAACAGCGCGGGATCGGAAGCGCGGCCGGTGATCACGATGTCAGCGCCCTTGTCCAAGGCCTCCGCGATCGGCCCTGCGCCGAGATACACGTTGGCCGACAACAGCCGGTTGCCGAGCTGCTTGACCGTGCCGTCGAATTCCATGATCGGGAGATCGCTAGTCTTGCAGGCTTCAAGTACGTCGTCGCCGACAACGGCTGCGATCTTCAGCGAGGACAGCCCAAGCGAGTTCGCGATCTCGCGTGTCTTCTGTGCCGCGGCGGTCGGATTAGCCGCGCCCATATTGGTAACGATCTTGATGCCGTTGGCGGCGCAAGCCGGCAGCACCGCAAGCATCCGGTCTTCGAGCAAGGGATCGTAACCGCTGTCCGGGTTCTTCATGCGCGCCTGCTGCGCCAGCGCGACGGTACGCTCGCCGAGACATTCGAACACCAGATACTGGATGTCGCCCTTTTCGGCGAGTTCGAGCGCAGGCTCGATGCGATCGCCGGAGTAACCCGCGCCTGATCCTATTCTGATCGTCCGCATCACTTCAGCCCGAAATAGGCGCGCCGCAAGGCTTCATTGTCTGTCATTTCGGCAACCGTACCGGAAAAGCGGATACGCCCGCCTTCGAGTACGAAAACGCGGGTTGCGACCTCGAGGAAACCGATATTCTGCTCGGCGATCAACAGTGCAAGGCCTCGGCCGCGCAAGTCACTGAGAATGCGAATGACCTCTTTCACAAACAGCGGCGACAATCCGGCGGAAGGTTCATCCATCACGAGCAGCCGCGGTTCGGCGGCGAGCGCCTTCGCAATCCCAAGCATCTTGCGCTGGCCACCGGAGAGGCTGGACGCCGGCGCGCGACGTTTTTCCCGCAACGCGGGGAAAAGGCCATACAGCTCCTCGACTCGGGCATCGGAGTCGGCGTGACCAAGCGCCTGCGCGCCAACCCGAATGTTCTCCTCGATCGATAAATCCGGAAACACCGCGAGCTCGGACATGTAGGTCATCCCAAGTCGCATTCGGTCACTGGACCGCAGCCGAGTCACTTCCCGGCCGGCGAGGTCGATGCGGCCGTGCCGCGCCTCGATCAGTCCGACCAGCGATTTGAGGAAGGTCGTCTTGCCCGCCCCGTTGGCGCCGAGCAGCAAAACCGTTTCCCCGGGACGGACGTCAAGATCGACGCCCCACAGCACTTGCATCGTTCCGTAGCCGGCATCGATTCCAGCAGCCTTCAACAGCGGCGCGGCTTCAGGCGGCATGCTCGCCTCCGAGAAAGACTTCGATCACCTGCGGCACCTGCACCGCGACGGCGAGCGTGCCCTCGAAAATGTCTTTGCCCGCATTCATGACGATTACGCGATCCGTGATGTGCTCGATGAAGCCCATCAAATGCTCGATGACGATGATCGCGATACCTGATTGGGCCAGCGCCTTGATACGTTCGGCAATCCAGTCGAGTTCCGCCGGGTTGAGACCGGCGGCGAGTTCATCCAGCAGCAAAAGCCGTGGACGCGTTGCCAGCGCGCGGACCAGATCGAGCATCTTCTGTTGCGCATTGTTCAGATCGGCCGCAGGCCGGTCGGCAACGTCGGCGAGACGGTATTCAGTCAGTAGCGCGGCCATGGTTGGGGGCGCCACCGCCGCGCGGCCATAAGCCAACGCGACCTCGATGTTCTCGCGCACGGTAAGCGAGAGAAACGGCTTTGGAATTTGGAACGTACGGTTGATGCCACGATGCACAAGCCGGTGCGAGGCGACCCCGCCAATCGAAATGCCATCCAGCACCACGTCGCCGCCATCAGGGGCATAGAGGCCGGAGATCACATTGATTGCGGTGGTCTTGCCTGAGCCATTTGGACCGACCAATCCAAGAATCTCGCCGGAGGCGACATGAAAGCTCAAGCCGTCCAGCGCGTGAAATCCGCCGAAGCGTTTGACGAGGTTGTCAACGCTGAGAATGGGCGCGCTATCAGGGGACATTCCAGCCCCTGCGGGTTGCCAGCGAGACCAGTCCCGCCGGAAGGAACAGCACCAGCCCCATGATCAAGAGCCCGTAGATCAGCTGGAAATATTGTGGCGTGGTGAATCCGATCAGATTGTAAATGCCGTAAAGGATGATGACCCCGACAATTGGCCCCGAGATCGTGGCGACGCCGCCGAACAACGCGAATACGATTGCGAAGATGCTGAATTCGCCGCTGAAGACATTGTCGGGATAAAACACCGAAACATACCAGGCATAGACGCCGCCGGCGAGCCCTGCGACAAGCGCTGAAGCCAGCCACGCGATCACGCGCATCCGCACGACGTTGACACCTGCCATCGACGCACTGACGGCATCCTCTCGTACCGCCTGTAGCGCAAGGCCAAAGCGCGAGTTCTTCAGGAACACCACCGCGCCGAGAGTGAGCGCCAGCACGGCAAGGGCGGCAGCATAGGCCAGCGTCGGATTGAACGTTCCCGTGAGCGAGACGCCGTAAGGGCCGCGGGTGATGTTCTCAAGGGCCGGATTGGCAACGAAATGAAGTACCGCGAGCGACGCCGCGAGATTAGCGATCGCGAAATAAGCGCCGGACAACCGTAATAGTGGCGTCAGCAGAAGTCCGAGCACTACGCCAATCAATCCGGCGGCGAGCACGGCCATGGGTGCGGATGCCTGGTAGTGCATCACCAGAATTGCAAAACCGTAGGCGCCGGCGCCGAAGAACCCGACGTATCCGAATGGCAGGTAGCCCGTAAAACCGTAAATGATGTTCACGCCCTGGGCGAGGATCAGGAAGATCACGAAATTGAACAACAGGAGATGGTTCTGATAAAAGCCGGGCAGCACCGCGAACACGGCAATTAGCGGGACGAGGATGAACAGCGTGTGTCTGACAGCGCTACGCAACGCGCACCCGCCTTCCAAGCAGCCCGCTTGGACGGAGCAGCAGGATAAAGATCAGGAGTACATAGGGCAGCAGGTCGGCCCACGAACTGAGATAAGTCTGCACCAGCATATAACAGACGCCATACACGACGCCGCCGAGCGCGGTGCCCAATGGATTTCCAAGCGAGCCCAGCACGACGATCGCGAATGAGGTGACCGTTGCGTCGGCGCCGAACGCCGGCGTCACCGAACCGAACATGAAGGGGGCGAACACGCCGGCAACCGCCGCCAGGCCCAATCCGACACCAAAAGCCGCCGCTGAGACGCGATCCACATCGATGCCCGTCGCGAAAGCCTCGTCTCGCCGCGACATCACCGCCCGGGTCAGCGTGCCCAGACGGGTCTGATACAAATACACATATACCAACGCGATAGCGATCAAGCTGGTGACGGCCGCGATCACCCAGGCGGCTGGAAATCCTTGTCCGAGAATCTGGACCGGTCCGCTTCCCTCAGGTTTGCCGCCGAACAGCTTTATCTTTATGGTCGAGAACACCGTGCCCAGTGCACGACTCTGGATTGAACGCTCGCTGGTCCCAAAGAAGATCGTCGTGAGAGCCTCGATCACCTGCGATAGCCCGAAGAACAGGATAATGGAGAGCATCTCCGGGTTGACCGAACCCTGCAGCCGAGGCACGAGCACCCAATACAGCAGCAGACCCGCGAGCACGAACAACACAAAAGCGAGCGGCACAGCGAACAAGGGATCAATTCCGGCCAGCGCGACCACGCCGAATGCGACGAACGCGCCAAGCATCAGGAAGTCGCCATGCGCAAGATTGACTATGCGCATGACGCCAAACACGAGATTGAGGCCGATCCCGACCAGGCTGAAATACAGACCGAACAAAACGCCGGCAACGAGCGCATAGACCAGCATTAACGCTTCGCTCCCGGCAATTCAGTTTCGATCAGAGATCGCGTCATGGACGCGGATAGACCGGCTTGCCGGTGGCGGTGTCGTGCGGATAGATCGAGACGAACCTGATATGGCCGTGATCGTCGAGTTCGAGTTGCCCGAGCGGGGTCAACTCGCCAATCTGGCCCCCCGTGTCGTCGAGCGCAAAGGTGCCATCGAGCGTTTTGAGTTGCCCGGACAGGCTGAACACCGCACGACGCAATTCTAGCTGATCGAGGCTGTTGGCCACGGAGAGCGTCTTTTCGATCACCAGTCCTGTGGTGTATCCAGCAACGGCATTGAAGCCGAATTCGATTTTTCCGCCGGCGTATTTCTTGTCCCAGGCCGCTTTGTAGTCCTTTATGTCCATACCGAAATTGACTGGATATTGCAGTTCCGAGGGTGGCACGTAGGTGAAAACGTGTTCAAGGCCCTTCTCGCCGACGTTCTTTTCCAGAAGCTCGGTCTCGAGACCCGGATATATCGCGAACAGCATTTTGAACTTGATGCCGACATCCTGCACGTTGCGGAGGAACGCGATATCGTTCGGCGCGTATCCGAAATGGAACACCGCGTCCGGCTGCGTATTGTTGATGTTGTTGATGATCACCGTGTAATTGGTGGTCTCGGTGGGGATGCCCTGATCGTAGACGATCTCGATCGGCGCGCCGGATTCCTTTACAAACTTTCGGAAAGCGTTGGCCTGCGTTCCCGTAAATTCGTTGGTCGAATACAGGATAGCGATCTTCTTGATGCCGAGGCCGGGGCCATCATGTGAAACGAAATCCGCGACCGGCTTGGGCCAGATCGTCGAAACTGGATCGGACATGAGCGCTATATACGGATTGTCCTTGGTAAAGAAGCTCGCGCCCGTCCCGGTCTGATCGAACAGGAACATCTTGTGGTCGCGCGCGATCGCCACCGCGGGTGCTGTCAGCACCGAGCCGGAATCCGCGACCAGTAGATCGACCTTGTCTTGCGTGATCAGTTGATTGTAGAGCGTCGAAGCCGTCGCGGTGTTGCTTTGGTCGTCATAGGCGACAAGCTTGACCGGAATCTTCTTGTCAAATGCCTTTACATAGACTCCACCATCCGCGTTTTTCTGGTCGATCCAGAGTTTCAGTGCGCTATGAACCGGCATCGAAATCGACGCGAAGCGTCCGGACGACGCATATAGCGTGCCGATCTTGATTTCCGCTGGCGCATCGGCGGCGAGAGCCTGTGTGGCAAACGACAGGCCTGCGGCCAGCAGTGCGCCGGTGAACTTCAACATGGAATCCTCCAATTTTCTTGCTTCTCGAATTCAATCTAGCGCGGCGGATGATAGCGGCACAAGCGCTGGCCATTAGACAATAGTGCGCGTGCCGGAATACGCGCCATGCATAAGCTCACGATGGACCGTTGACGCCGGGGCATCCAATGTCGCATCAAGGCCGGAACCGGCGGACTGCGGCGAGACCGCCGAGGGAGGATCACTGACCATGGCTGAACCTGCGCGCGCAAAACCAAAGCCGACGCCTGAGACCCAGCATTTCTGGGACGGCACACGGGCCGGCGAACTGCGCCTGCAGCGTTGCGACGCCTGCGCCAACGTGTATTTCCCACCGCGCCCGTTCTGCCCGGCCTGCGCCTCGCGCGAGGTCAGCGTCTTCAAGGCGAGCGGCAAGGGAAAGCTTTACAGCTATGTCATCAATCATCGGCCCGCCGCGCCGGGTTTCACCCCGCCCTACGCCATCGCGGTGGTAGAACTTGATGAGGGTCCGCGGATGATGAGCAACATTGTCGATTGCCCGCAAACGCCGGAAGCGCTGGAGCTCGACATGAAGCTGGAGATCGCGTTTGAAAAGCTCGACGACGCGATCACTCTTCCGCTTTTCCGTCCGTCAAAGGGCTAATCGCGATGCGCAGGAATCAAGTCGCCGTGGTCGGCGCCGCCGAAACCACCGAACTCGGCGTTATTCCCAATATGTCGCAAATTCAGTTGCATGCGGACGCCGCGCTGAACGCGATCGCCGACGCGGGGCTAAAATTGTCCGATATCGACGGCATCGCTACCGCAGTGGAAACGCCGCAGCAGATCGCGCACTATCTCGGCATCACCCCGACCTGGGTCGACGGAACGTCTGTGGGTGGCTGCTCCTTCATGCTGCACGTTCGCCATGCCGCGGCGGCGATCGAGGCCGGACTTTGCAAAACAGTCTTGATCACTCACGCCGAAAGCGGCAAGTCCATGATCGGAAAGCAGCCGCGCTCGACACCGCCTGATAGCCTGAACGGGCAGTTCGAGTCCCCATTCGGGGTATACGGTCCGCCGAGCATGTTTCCCATTCCCGTGCTTCGGTACATGAAGACTCACGGCATCACGCATGAGCAGCTCGCAATGGTGGCGGTCGTGCAGCGGGAATGGGCGGCGAAGAACCCGCGCGCCACGATGAAGGCGCCGATCACGGTCGATGACGTGCTGAACTCCCGGATGATCGCTTATCCGTTCCGCATCCTGCAGTGTTGCCTTGTGACAGATGGCGGCGGCGCACTGATCCTCACCAGCGCCGATCGCGCCAAGGACTTTCCGAACAAGCCCGTTTATGTCCTTGGCACTGGCGAGAGCGTGGAAACACCGATGGTCAGCCAGATGAAGTCCTTCGACAGTTCGCGCGCATTCAAGGTCGCGGGTCCGCTCGCATTAAAGGAAGCCGGCATTGCGCACAAAGATGTCGACCACCTCATGATCTACGATGCGTTCGCCCATCTGCCGCTCTATGGGCTCGGCGACCTCGGCTTCATGCCGCATGAAGAGGCCGGAAAATTTATAGCCGAGGGCAATACTCGGCCCGGCGGCAAACTGCCGCTCAACACTAATGGCGGCGGGCTTAGCTATATGCATTCGGGCATGTACGGGATGTACGCGCTTCAGGAGAGCGTGCGCCAGATGCGCGGTATCGCGCCGGCGCAAGTCCCGGGCGCGAAGATATCGGTGTGCCATGGCGTCGGCGGCATGTTTGCGGCCAGCGGCACCATCATTTTCACAAACGAGCGTTAGCAGGGCTTCTTCTATTTAGCAGGGCTTCTGCTATCCGGAACAGTCCGTGAGGACCATGCCCAGGATGCGCGCTAGCGGGGTGGAAATCCGGTTGCGGGTGTCGCGCTCTGCGCTCTGAGACAATGGGAATAACAAGCAATCGGCAGCGGGAGTCATCCATGGCGCAGGGCAAATCACTTGAAGGTAAATCGATCGTCGTCACCGGTGCGGGCCGCGGCATCGGCCGCGAGATCGCGCTGCTTTGCGCGGCTGAAGGCGCCAAGGTCGTTGTCAACGATCCCGGCGTCGCCGCCGACGGCTCGGGATCGAACGCCTCCCCTGCCGAAGAGGTGGTTGAGGAGATCAAGAAGCGAGGCGGTACAGCGGTTGCGAATTTCGAAACTGTTGCGGAAGCAATTCCTGCCAGCAAGATCGTCAAAACGGCTGTCGACAGTTTTGGCAAGCTCGACGGTGTCGTCAATAATGCCGGCATCCTGCGCGACGCGATTTTTCATCGCATGAGCATCGATGCCTTTGAGTCCGTCATCAAGGTGCATCTCATGGGCTCTTTCTACGTCTCTCACGCCGCCGCACGACTGTTCAGGGAGCAGGAAGGCGGTTCGTTCGTTCATTTCACGTCGACGTCGGGTTTGGTCGGGAATTTCGGGCAGGCGAATTACGCTGCCGCCAAGCTCGGAATCGTCGGGCTCTCCAAATCGATCGCGCTTGACATGAACCGGTTCAACGTCCGCTCGAATTGCGTATCACCATTCGCCTGGAGCCGATTGATCGGGACTATTCCGACCGAAACCGAAGCTGAAAAGGCGCGGGTGGCAAAAATTCAGCAGATGGGCCCGGAAAAAATCGCGCCGATTGTCGCGTTCCTGCTCAGCGATGCGGCAAAGGAAGTCACCGGACAGATTTTCGCGGTACGGATGAACGAGATTTTCCTGATGAGCCAGTCGCGCCCGCTGCGCTCCGTCCATCGCGGCGAAGGATGGACGCCGCAAGCCATTGCCGAACATGGCATGCCGGCGCTGAAGTCGTCGTTCTATAAGCTGGACCGCTCAGCGGATGTCTTTAACTGGGATGCGGTCTAGCGCGCGCTCGCGCTAGTCGATCCGGCGCCTCACCCGAAAACGAAGTGGCGCTATGCAGGAGTGCCGCCCGCATTACGCCCGATTGCGGGCACAGGGTTTCCTTCCAACAAAAAACGTGGGAGGAAATTTATGACAACCCCGCTGACCTTTCCTGATACAGCCCAACGAGATTCCGTTAATCGCCGGATCGTGTTGTTGAAGGGTGCGGCCGCCGTGGCGGCTGCCGGCATGACGGCGCAAGCAGCTTCGGCAGCCAGCGTAACGCCACTCGGCCAAACTGGCGCCCCAACAACCTCAACCGAACCGCTGCCGTTGGGACCGTTATCGGGGAGCCGCTACCCGGATTCTCATTTGGAATCCATGAAGAAGCCCAATGTCTCGTTCGGACCGAGCGGCTTCCCGGCCTTCGCCGGGACCATGGCGGTTGAGCGCGTCGCCACCGGAATGCGCTGGGCAGAGGGTCCAGTCTACTTTCC
>Ga0068852_100004015_pt1 | contig 10348 bp, 13 predicted proteins | sample KBSCornC22_FD_66594 | JGI IMG/M metagenome (GOLD analysis project Ga0068852, IMG submission 66594) | Corn rhizosphere microbial communities from Kellogg Biological Station, Michigan, USA - KBS Corn C2-2 | ecosystem: Host-associated > Plants > Roots > Rhizosphere > Soil ... | reverse complement strand
TCGACCTCAACAGGCAGCTCGTCGACCTCGATCAAAAGCTGGTCTCCGTCGACGTCATCTCGCGGCGGGCTGCCGCTCTCGAACAAATCCTCAGACGGTCGGATCATTAGACTTCAGAGGCGTTCCAGCTTGACAAAATGATGCCCGTTGGCCACAGCGCGCGGCAACGGGCGGCGATTGGCCGCTTTTTCTTTTTCAAGCATTTGGGACGCTCCGATGGCCAAGCCGGCAACCGTCAAGATCAAGCTCGTCAGCAGCGCCGACACCGGCTTCTTCTACGTGACGAAGAAGAACCCGCGCACGCAGACCGAGAAGCTGAGCTTCAGGAAGTACGACCCGGTCGCGCGCAAGCACGTCGAGTTCAAGGAAGCCAAGATCAAATAGCTCCTGATGCGGCGCGAAATGGCCGCCCACCGTTACGCTTAAAGTCGCGAAAAACGCGCCTAACCACGTGACATTAGTGAACGTAAGCGGTCCGAAGGGGGCCGCGTCTAGCTTTCCTGCACCGCCGGCTCGTGCTTTCCGGCGAGCAGCTCGTCCACCGTCTGGGCGAATTTCACCACCGAGATCGGCTTGGACACGTAGGCTTGCGCGCCCGCCGCGCGGATGCGCTCCTCGTCGCCCAGCGCCGAATAAGCCGTCACCGCCATGATCGGCACTTCGGCGAGCTTCTCGTCGCCGCGAATCATGCGAATCAGCTCCAGCCCGCTGACATGGGGCAGCTGGATATCGGTAATCACCAGGTCGGGCGAGAAGCCGCGGGCGGCCTCCAGCGCGTTGCGGCTGTCGGTCACCGCCTCGGGCTCATGGCCATGCGCGGCGAGCAGGTCGCAGAACAGCTTGATGTTCAGCGCATTGTCTTCGACGATCAGGATCTTCGCCAATTGTTACCCCACTAGCTCACGGCTGTTGTAAGGCTTTGCTGTCCGATACGCCAAATGATCCCCCGGAGGATATTTACGCACTGGCCCTTGCCGCTCTTACGGCAACGCTCGGGGATAGTCGCAGGGCCCACCGTTTCCTCGACCTGACCGGAATCGGGACGGACGAGCTTCGCGCCCGGGCGGGTGAACCTAGCCTGCTTGCCGCGCTCATCCGTTTCCTCGAGGCGCACGAGCCGGATCTTAGGGCCGTTTCCGAGGAGCTTGGCGTTTCGCCTGATGTGCTCGTACAGGCGCGGCGCAAGCTCGAAGGCGAAAGAGGACGATGAAGACCATCCTGATCACCGGCGCCACCGCCGGCTTCGGCGAAGCGGCAGCACGCAAATTCGTGTCCGGCGGGTGGAATGCGATCGGCACCGGCCGACGCGCCGACCGCCTCAAGCGGCTCCAGGAGGAACTGGGCGACGCCTTCCTTCCGCTCGAAGTCGACATGCGCGACGTTGCCGCCGTCGACAGCCTCGGCAAGCTCGAGGCGCCGTGGGGCGAGATCGACCTGCTGCTGAACAATGCGGGGCTCGCGCCGCCTACAGATCCACTCCCTGAGACCGACTGGCAGCGCATCGACGACGTCATCGAGACGAATATCACTGGTGTGGTCGCCCTGACGCGCTCGCTTCTCCCGAAGCTCATCGAGCGCAAGGGGCAGATCATCAACCTGTCGTCCGTGGCCGCGACTTATCCCTACAAGGGGGGTGCGGTCTACGCCGGTACCAAGGCGTTCGTGCGTCAATTCTCGCTCGATCTTCGATGCGATCTCGCGGGCACTGGCGTTCGAGTGACTTCGGTCGAACCGGGCATGGCGCAGACAGAGTTCACCTTGGTCCGCACCGGCGGCGACCAGGAAGCATCCGACAAGCTCTATGCGGACATGGACCCGATGACTGCCGAGGATCATGCGGACCTGTTCTGGTGGCTCGCCAACTTGCCCCCGCACCTCAACATCAACGCGATCGAGCTGATGCCGGTGAGCCAGAGCTGGGCCGGGTTCACCATCAACCGCGAGGGTTGACCTTCTCCCGCTCCGGGTGCTTGGGGCACGCCCATGAGCATCGACAATCGTCTCGCCGAACTCGGCATCACCCTTCCGACACCCGCCGCTCCGGTGGCTTCCTACGTCCCTGCGGTCGAGCAGGGCGGGCTGCTTCATATCTCCGGCCAGATCAGCGTCGGCGAGGACGGCAATCTCATCCTCGGCCGTCTCGGCGAGGACATGAACCTCGAGCGTGGCACTGAAGCCGCGCGCCGTTGCGGAGTAATGCTGCTCGCGCAGATGCAGGCGGCGCTCGGGTCGCTCGATCGCGTTCAGCGGATCGTGAAGCTCGGGGCGTTCGTGAACAGCGCGCCCGACTTCACCGACCAGCCGAAGGTCGCCAACGGTGCTTCCGAGCTGATGCAGGAGGTGTTCGGCGAGGCCGGCCGCCACGCCCGTAGCGCGGTCGGGGTTGCAGTTCTTCCGCTCGGAGTTGCGGTTGAAGTCGACGCCATCGTCGCCGTCAAAGCCTAGTTCAGCAAGCGGGGTTTACCCGATCCAGCGGTATGGCCGACCGCGAAAGCGAAGTTGTTGCGAAGATCGCCGGCGCTGTTTCGGGCCTGAATGCACACGCATGGGACCGACTCACCGGCGGCGATCCGTTCCTCAGCCATGCCTTTCTTTCTGCGCTCGAAGCCTCGGAAAGCGTCGGGCCGGGAACGGGCTGGACTCCGGCGCCGATCCTCATCGAGGAGGAGGGAAAGCTGCTCGCCGCTGCTCCGTCCTACCTCAAGAGCCACAGCCAGGGCGAATATGTGTTCGACCACGGCTGGGCGGACGCGTGGGAGCGGGCCGGCGGCGATTATTATCCGAAGCTGCAAGTTGCGGTGCCGTTCACGCCTGTTCCCGGCACGCGACTGCTCGGCTCGCGCCAGCAGCACCTGCTCGCCGCGATTGAGGCCGTGACGGTCCAGAACGACATGTCGTCGGCGCACATCACGTTCCTCGATGAGACCGGCACTGCCGAATGCGAGCGTCGTGGTTGGCTGATGCGCGACGGAATCCAGTATCACTGGTTCAATCGCGGCTATTCGAGCTTCGATGATTTCCTCGCCGCGCTCTCCAGCCGCAAGCGCAAGACGATCCGAAAGGAACGCGCCGCCGCGCTTGAAGGGCTGGAGTTTCGTGCACTCGGCGGAAGCGCGATAGGCCGCAGCGAATGGGACGCGATGTGGGCCTTTTACCAGGACACCGGCTCTCGGAAGTGGGGCCATCCCTACCTCACGCGCAGCTTCTTCGATTTGATCGGCGAACGCATGGGCGAGCGGCTCCTGCTGTTGCTCGCTTATCGCGACTCGCGGCCGATCGCCGGCGCGCTCAATGTCATCGGGCCTGACACGTTGTACGGCCGTTATTGGGGCTGCACCGAAGAGGTGCCCTTTCTCCACTTCGAGCTCTGCTTCTACCGGGCGATTGAGTGGGCCATTGATCATGGTCTCGCCTGTGTGCAGGCGGGCGCCCAGGGTGAGCACAAGATCGCGCGTGGCTACGAGCCGGTGATCACCCGCTCTGCACATTTCATTCCGAACCGGAGCTTCCGCGATGCGGTCGCTGATTTCCTCGAGAGCGAACGCGAGGCGGTCGCGAGCGAAGTCGCCTGGCTCCGGCAGGGGCTTCCTTACCGCTCGTCGTCTTCGGAGTAGATCTTCACGGTCCGGCCAGTCGCATCGGCCATGCCGCGATACATGGCTGGAGTCGTGAAGCCCCAGGCCGCATTTCCGTCCGGCGCAACTGCGATCATGCCGCCTTTTCCGCCTAGCGACCCAATGTCGGCGAGCACGGCGTCGAGTGCGTCTTGGAGCGACTGACCGCCAAGGCGCACCCGTTCGGCGAGCTGGTGCGCGGCGACTGCGCGGATGAAATACTCGCCCGACCCCGTCGCGGACACTGCAGCTGAACGATCGTCGGCATAGGTGCCAGCGCCGATCAGCGGCGAATCGCCGACTCGGCCCCAGCGCTTGGCGGTGAGACCTCCCGTCGAGGTCGCGACCGCGACATGCCCGTCGACGTCCACGGCGACTGCTCCGACGGTCCCGTACTTCACCTCGTCATCGAAGCCGCCCTCGCCGAGCAATTCATGGAGCTGACGCCGGCGCTCCGCGACCTCGAACCAGCTGTTGGCGACCTGCTCAAGTCCGTGATCGCGCGCGAACTCGTCGGCGCCGTGGCCGGAGAGGAAGACGTGCGGCCCATGTTCCAGAAGCTCGCGTGCAAGGCTGATCGGCGCGCGCGTGGTCCTGAGGCCCGCGACGGCACCCGCAGCGCGGGTCCGTCCGTCCATGATCGCGGCGTCGAGCTCGATGCAGCCGGTGGCGGTCAGGACGCTCCCGCGCCCTGCGTTGAAGCACTCGTCCTCTTCCAGGACCCGAACCGCCGCTTCAACGGCGTCGAGCGCGCTTTCGCGCCGTTCGAGGATTGCGCTGCCCTCGGCCAAGGCTTGCTCCAGCCCGGCTCGGGCGCAGCGTTCCTGTTCCGGCTCCAAGCGTCCGGGACGCATCGAACCGGCGCCACCGTGCACCACCAAGCGCCAACGTGTTTCGCTCATGGGCAGCGGCCTTAGCGACCACGAACGCGGTGCGCCAGTTGACGTCGCTGACATAGCATATTATTATGATATCATATTTATGGGAGGCAAAAGTGGCCAACGATAAAGTCATTGCACTCACCGCGACGAGCGAGCGCCCGGCTTCGACATTGAGTGGCTATGGGATGCTCATCGTCCTGTTGCTGGCGGTCCTCGCCGACATCTACGGCATCAACCGCCTGTCGAACGGCGGAGGGGCGATCGACGTCGCAATCGTGATTATTGCGACGGTCGTCTTCATCCTCGTCTTCCCCGGCTTCTTCATGCTTCAACCCAACCAGGCGGCGGCGATCACTTTGTTCGGGGAATATCAAGGCACCGACCGAAACACGGGCCTCCGATGGACCTGGCCATGGATGGCCAAGAAAAAGGTCTCGGTCCGCGCCAACAACTTCATCTCCGACAAGATCAAGGTGAACGACCTTCGCGGCAACCCGATCGACATCGCCGCGCAGATCATGTGGCGCGTCGTCGATACGGCGCAGGCCCTGTTCGACGTCGACGACTATAAGCAGTTTGTCCGGGTCCAGGTCGAAGCGGCGATCCGCACCATCGGCTCGCGTTATCCGTACGACGACTTCACCCACCAGGAGATCACGCTTCGCGGCAACCATGACGAGGTCGGAGTGGAGCTTCGCAAGGAGCTCCAGGCGCGTCTCAACGTCGCGGGCATTGCGGTCGACGAGTGCGGGTTCACCTATCTCGCTTATGCGACCGAGATCGCCGGCGCGATGCTTCGCAGGCAGCAGGCGCAGGCCGTGGTCGCCGCACGCCAGACCTTGGTCGAAGGCGCGGTTGGGATGGTCCAGATGGCGCTCGATGCGCTGTCCGAAAAGGGCGTCGTCGAGCTCGACGACGAGCGCCGTGCGGCGATGGTGTCCAACCTGATGGTCGTCCTCTGCGGCGAGCGCGACACCCAGCCCGTCGTCAACACTGGCACTCTCTATCAGTAAGGGCGGGCGCGGTGCCCGGCGACGAGCGCAAGGCATACCCGCTGCGGGTCGATCCGGCGCTGTGGGCCGCCGTCGAACGGTCCGCCGCCGCCGAGCTGAGGAGCGTCAATGCGCAGGTCGAATGCCTGCTTCGTGAAGCGCTTTCGGAGCGCGGAGTGAAATTGAAGGCGCCGAGCCCGAGAAAGCGCGGCCGTCCGCCGAAAAAGGAGAAATGAGATGTTCATGGCATCTCATTCGAGTGCCGAGCGCAAGCCGATCCTGATTGCCGCCGCGGTCTCGCTGCTTCTGCTCGGCATCGGCATCGCACTGAGTCTGTGATGAGCGACGGTCCCGAATGGTTCGCTCCGAAACGCTATGGGTTGGGCGCGACACCGGTCACCTGGCAAGGTTGGGCGCTGACACTGGGCTTCGTCGGAATTCTGATCTTACTGTCGCGGGAGTTCGCGGGGCGGCCCATTCTGCTCTTCGCTGCCGCAGTTCCGTTGATTGTAGTCTTCGTCGTGATCGTCGCACGCACCACAAGGGGCGGCTGGCATTGGCGTTGGGGAGAGGATGAATGATGTTGTCAGTCCTGATTGCAGCCGCGACCGCGGCGGCGGTTCCGATCACCGCTCCAGGTCCGCAGGGGCCGCTCGCCGGCACCTTCCTCGAAGCAGCGGAAGGCGCGCCCGTCGCCCTCATCATCCCGGGCTCCGGCCCAACCGATCGTGACGGCAACAACCCGCTCGGGGTCACCGCCGCGCCTTATCGTCTGCTCGCGGAAGCGCTCGCTGACAAGGGAGTGTCCTCGGTCCGCATCGACAAGCGCGGCCTCGGCGGCAGCAAGGGCGCAGTCGCGGACGGCAACAAGGTGACCATCACCGACTATGCGACCGACACGCGCAATTGGATTGCGGCGATCCAGAAGCAGACGGGCGAGTCCTGCGTCTGGGTGCTCGGTCATAGCGAGGGCGCACTGATCGCACTCGCGGCCGCACAGCAGCCCAAGAGCATTTGCGGCGTCATCCTTGTGTCCGGCGCCGGGCGAAAGCTCAGCGATGTCATTCGCGATCAGCTCAGCGAGAATGCCGCGTTCGCGCCGGAGCTCGACTCGGCGTTCACGGCGCTGCAGGCGCTGGAGCATGGCGACCATGTCGATGCGAGCAAGTTCGACCCGACGCTGCAGAAACTGTTCGCGCCGCAGGTGCAGGACTTCCTCATCGACATGTTCCGGCAGGATCCGGCGAAGCTCGCAGCTTCGACCAAACTGCCCCTGCTGATCGTTCAGGGGGAACGCGACGTGCAGGTCTCAACGTCCGACGCCAAGAGGCTCGCAGCGGCCCAGCCCAAGGCGAAGCTGGTTCTGCTCCCTGACATGAATCATGTGCTGAAGGACGTTGCGAGCGACGACCGCTCCGCCAATCTCGCGACCTATACCGATGCTTCGCTGCCGGTCGATTCCGGCCTCGTCGACGCGATCGTGAAATTCGTGAAGCGCTAGCCGACCGACAGGTCGCGCTGCTGGTTGACTAGGCACCATTCTCCTAGGTGCGACAGCATGAAGCGCGCCGCCTGCTCGAAGAGGTCGGCGGCTCTCGTCAGGTTCGGCGCCTTGCGCAGCTCGCCGTCGATCTGCCGCAGCATCTCGGCGGTTCTCAGTGACCGGATCGCGTCTCCTCCGAAGTCGCCCTGGAAGCGAATGCCGAAAACCGCCGTCGCGAGCGCCGGAAAGCCCGCCGAGATCAGCTGGAACCAGTTGCTTTCGACATTCACATAAGCGAAGTGCGCGGCATAGCCGATCAGCGTCGCGATCGACGCGATCAGGGTAACGAAGAACATTCCGGTGCCTATCTGCTCGAGCCGATGGTCGAGCAAATGGATCTGGTGCGCGTTGCGGACGTGATAGCTGACCTGCGGAGCGACTTCCCGGTCGGTGATCCAGGTTGCGAGTTGCATCGCAGCCCCGCGATCAATGGTGCCTGAAGGGCAGCCCATCGCCCGCCAGATCCCGCCCGCATACCAGTCGATCCAGCGCTGCGGCACAGGATTGGTCTCCGTTCCGGGCGGATCCGGCGCGGCAATGCCGAGAAGCTTGAGGCTCCGCATCGGCCGCAGCCGCTCGGCGAGCTGGCGGTAATCGAGCCACCGGCGGTGCCATTCGTTCTTCGATCCGATATGCGCGTTGCAGATGATCGCCACCGTAATGACCATTTCGGCGAGCGCTTCCTGCAGCTTCAAGGTCGGGAACATGAAGGTGCCAAGGCCCATGCACACGGCCAGGCCGCCCGCGACGAAGGCGAAGATGTGCCCGCTGCGATAGGTTTGGGCGAGATAGGTCGCGAGCTGATCGGACCAGGTATAGGAGTCCTGCAGCAGGTCCATCGGGGTCGAAACATTGTGCGCCGCGACGCTCTTCTCGCGAAACTCGCGCCACTCTTCGCGATTCATGCGCACGCCGTAATCGTTGGTGAGATCGCGAAGCCTGATCTTGCGAACGCCCGCCACCGCGAGCAGCAAAGTATATTCCATCCGCGGGCGGAAGCGCGGGAGGTGCTCGCGGAAGAAACGCGTCAGGAAGTGCTGCTCCTGCTTGTCGGGCGGCGGGACCAGGATCGCTGAAAGCATCTGGTCGACATGATGGGCGTCGAGCGTGCGCTCCGCCATCGGATCGTCACCCATGGTATCGACGACGGGATCGAACGCGGCCCACAGGAGCCTTGCGGAACATTCCGCGTCGGGCGTGAAATGGGCGATCGGCGTGCCATGGGCAATCGCCAGTTCGACCACTTCGGCGGTGCCGCCGCGGCCACGCGCCTTGAGCCCGTCCCACACCGCGATGAGGAGGTCGGACTGAGCCACCGTCGCTCGCCCGGCCATCGCATAGCCTTCGGGTTCGTCATCCGCCGTGCCCGGCAGTTCGAGAACGCGATCGGCGCGCTTCAACAGCGCATCGAATTGCTCACGGGCTGCATCATTGACCAACGTAGTTCGATAAAAGGCCCGATCGAACGGCAGGACGGCGTTGAGCTCCCAGCCGCGCTCGAGCGCGAGTTGCGCCCCGATTTGGTCCGCACCGTCGGCAAGCGCCGACACGAAGCGCAGGATCACGCGATCCGAAGAGAAGCAGTCGCGGTTCCGCTCCAGCAGTCCGCGGCACGTCTCTTCGACGAGCACGAGCATGTCGCGCATCCGCTCACGGAGGCGCGGCACGTCGCCTTCCGCCAACACCTCCGCGCGATGGCCGGTGATGCCGACGGATAGAACGAACGGAATGCGCGGCGGGCCGGCCGGTGGCGCTTCGCGATTGTCAGCTTCGATAATCGCTGTTGTCGGAGCGTTCACCGGCTCAGCCTAGGCCGAAGCGGTGGGAGCACAACGCATTTATACGCGCTGACTTCCGTTCATATTATTGCCGATCGGATCGTAAGTCAGTGTCTTCCCTCCCGCGGTGCTCGCAAATCGAAGTGCGAAGCCGAAGTATTGCGATATCGAATTGGCATTTCCCACGGTCAAAGTTCGATTTCCGTCCGACAGCGTCGGGTCCGTCAGCAGGCTCGGATCGTTATCGTTCTTGTTACGAGGGCAGGCGCCGTACTTATCGACCAACTTCGCCCAAATCGGGCCGCTCGGATCGAAGGTCCACTTCGCATTCTGCCCTTTGTCGGCCGGCAGGTGGAAGTTGACAAGAAAACCGTTGGAATAGGTGCCGTTCTGGTAATTGTTGAATTCCACGACGTAGTTCTGGACGATCGGAACGCCGTCCGTCATCGCGTCCGACTCCATGTGGAAGATTCCTTGCCCGGAATCATCGTCGATGATCACGTTCACGTCGACCGGTCTTGGATCATCGTCGAGCCATCTTATGGTGGTCACATGTTCCTCCACGATTACGAGATCTGGATTCTCTTGAGACATGACTTCTCTCCTCTTCTAACTCGCACTTCGATAGCCGATTGCTTTTAGCCGAGCCGCCAGCGGCGCTGCCTCCGCGCCACGGTTGAGCCGCTGAAGGATGATCATGTGCTCATTGCTGTCTGAAGGTCTCTCGACGGTACGGGGTGGAACCGAGGCAAGCGCCTTCAACCAGGCATCCTTGGCTCCGCTCTCGTCCCCGTTCCGCTGCCGGACGTCGCCGATCAGCCGATAAGTGGACGCGATTCCAAATTGGGTAACGACAGGGTCTTCGTTCTGGTCGGATCGAGCAGACGTCAGTGCCTGACCAGCGAATGCTAAAGCATGTGAATAATCGCCAGATTGCAGAGCCAGGCGCGTCCGCATCTTGAGACAAAAGGTCAGCTTGGGAGTGGCCGGATTGCCTCCGCGAATCTCGGCGACAAGGGCGCAACCGCTTTGTGCATGTTGTGCCGCGTCAGCCACGCGTCCCTGCTGCAGGAGTGCTCTCGAGAGATCGAGCTGAGCGCCAGCTGCCTGACTTTTCCAAAACTTGTTCGTCGGTTCTACAGGCATCAGCCGGTTGGATTGGTCGACGGCAGCCTGCAATTCGACAATAGCGCTCCTCGGATCCGCCTGCGACAGCAAGAGGACTCCAAGCCCTTCGTGGGCAATGATCAGCTGCGATTGGAAGTCGACGTCGGATGAGCCACGCGCAACCGCCGCGTTGAGCAATGCGATTTGGCTCCGCCGCGCATTGATTGCAGCGTCGAGATTCCCGAGCGCACCTTCCGCTTGTGCGAGCCATGCGTAGAGCTTCGGAAACTCACTTTGATAGGTTTCATTGCCGGGGTCGACCGCGACGAGGCTTTGCATCGGTCCGATCGCGCTCGAAAACGCCTGCGCGGCTTCGGCATAGCGCCGCCTGTTGTAGAGGGCGATGCCGACGTTTTCTTTGCCGTACAGCGCT
>Ga0068852_100004013_pt1 | contig 10352 bp, 9 predicted proteins | sample KBSCornC22_FD_66594 | JGI IMG/M metagenome (GOLD analysis project Ga0068852, IMG submission 66594) | Corn rhizosphere microbial communities from Kellogg Biological Station, Michigan, USA - KBS Corn C2-2 | ecosystem: Host-associated > Plants > Roots > Rhizosphere > Soil ... | reverse complement strand
GCGGGGTGCGTCTTCCAGCGCTGCATCTCCTCGAAGGGGCTGAGCCAGGGGTTCTGGTAGTCGAGCCCGACCACGAGGCCCAGCGTGACCTTGTTGTCCTCGAGGTGGTAGAGAAAGCCGCCGCCGAAGGTGTCGTTGTCCATCGGCCAGCCGGCGGTGTGCACGACCAGGCCGGGCTTGGCCTTCTTCGGGTCGATCTCCCACAGTTCCTTCACGCCGATCGACCAGCTCGGCGGGTCGCGGCCTTCGTCGAGCTTGAACTTCTTGATGAGCTGCTTGCCGAGGTGGCCGCGCGCGCCTTCGGCGAAGATCGTGTACTTGGCGTGCAGCTCCATGCCGAGCTGGAAGTTCTCGGTGGGCTCGCCGTCCTTGCCCACGCCGAGGTTGCCGGTGGCCACGCCCTTGACGGAGCCGTCGTCGTTGTAGAGCACTTCGGCGGCCGCGAAGCCAGGGAAGATTTCCACGCCAAGGCCTTCGGCCTGCTGCGCCAGCCAGCGCACCACGTTGCCCAGGCTGATGACGTAGTTGCCCTTGTTGTGGAAGGGCACGGGCACGAGCCAGTCGGGCGTGCGCTTCGAGCCCGTTTCGCTCAGGAAGAGGATGTCGTCGGCCGTGACCGGCTGGTTCAGCGGCGCGCCCAGTTCCTTCCAGTTCGGAAAGAGCTCGGTGATGGCACGCGGGTCCATCACGGCGCCCGACAGAATGTGCGCGCCGGGCTCCGAACCCTTCTCGAGCACGACCACCGAAACGTCCTTGCCTTGTTCGGCCGCGAGCTGCTTGATGCGAATGGCGGTGGCCAGGCCGCCGGGGCCGGCGCCGATGACCATCACGTCGTATTCCATCGACTCGCGTGGGCCGTATTGTTCGAGGATCGCTTGCGGTGTCATCGGGCTTCCTTGGACTTGGACTGGGCGGCATTCTAAAGGCGGGGTCCCGAGAAATCGAACGACCGTTCTATTTTTAGTGAGACGACTCGCAGCGGCGCAAAGGCAAACGTGCCGCACGTGACAGACCTCCGGCGTTGCGTTCGTGCGTGCTATCGTTTCCTCAACACGAATTCGAGGAGTTGTCGCATGGGTTACAGCATCGATCTGTCCGGGCGCGTCGCGCTCGTCACCGGGGCGTCCAGTGGTCTTGGCACGCAGTTCGCGAAGACGCTGGCCGCTGCCGGCTGCGGGGTGGTGCTGGCGGGCCGGCGCATCGAGCGGCTGAAGACGCTGCGCGCCGAGATCGAGGCCTCGGGCGGCGATGCGCATGTGGTCACGGTCGACGTCACTGACCTGCACAGCATCCGCGCCGCGGTGGCACACGCCGAGACCGAGATGGGCACGCTGGACATCCTCATCAACAACTCCGGCGTGAGCACCACGCAAAAGCTCACCGACGTGACCGAGGACGACTACGACTACGTCTTCGACACCAACACCAAGGGCGCCTTCTTCGTGGCGCAGGAGGTCGGCAAGCGCATGCTGGCGCGCGCCAAGGGGTCGGCGCCGGGCACCTTCACCGGCGGGCGCATCGTGAACGTCGCGTCCATGGCCGGCATGCGCGTGCTCAGCCAGATCGGGGTGTACTGCATGAGCAAGGCGGCAGTGATCCACATGACGAAGGCGATGGCGCTCGAGTGGGGTCGCTACGGCATCAATGTGAACGCCATCTGCCCGGGCTACATCGACACCGAGATCAACCACCACCATTGGCAGACGGAGCAGGGCAAGAAGCTCATCGACATGCTGCCGCGCAAACGCGTGGGCCAGCCCGCCGACCTCGATTCGACGCTGATGATGCTGGTGGCCAACGAGAGCCACTTCATCAATGGCGCGGTCATCCAAGCTGATGATGGTTTCGCGGTTTGAACCGGCCGACCGATGCGTGAACTCTCCCTGCTTGAAGCCCGCGTGCTTGGCGTGCTCGTCGAAAAGGCCCACACCGTGCCCGACAGCTACCCGCTGTCGCTGAACTACCTCGTGTCCGGCTGCAACCAGAAGACGGCGCGCGACCCGGTGCTCAACGCCACCGAAGCCGAGGTGCAGGTGGCCATCGATGCGCTCAAGTCATTGAGCCTTGCGTTCGAATCCAGCGGCTCGCGCGTGAGCCGCTACGAGCACAACTTCGGCCGCGCAATGAGCCTGCCTTCGCAAGCCGTGGCGCTGCTCACCGTGCTCATGCTGCGTGGTCCGCAGACGAGCGCCGAGCTGCGCATGAACTGCGAGCGGCTGCATCGCTTTGCGGATGTGTCCTCGGTCGATGGGTTTCTCATCGAACTCGCGGAGCGAGCGGCGGAGAAGGGTGGGCCGCTGGTCGTCAAGCTGCCGCGCGCACCCGGTGCGCGCGAGGCTCGCTGGGCTCACACCCTGTGCGGTGCGGTCGACATCTCGCACATGCCCGCGTCCGCCGACTCGGAAGACTTCGTCGCCACCAGCGAGCTGGCCGCGCTGAAGTCGCGTCAATCGGCGATGGAGGCCGAGATCACTGAGCTGCGAGGTCTGGTCGATCGCCTGTACGCCGAGCTCGGGGTGAACAAGCCGGCTGCCTGAGCCTGCCGCAGGACTTCACGCGCTCAACAGCTTCTGCACGAGCAGCGGCGTCGTCGCGGCCTCGTACTTCCGCATCAGCCTCGCCCGATAGACATCCACCGTGCGCGGGCTGATTTCCAGCCGCTTGCCGATCTGCTTGCTCGTCAGCCCTTCGATGAGCAGCGCCGCGATCTCGCGCTCTCGCGGGGTGAGGTCTGCCTTCACCTGCCGGGTTGCTGACAGGTCTTCGAAGCTCCAGATGCCCGCCGCATGCGGCTGCCTGGGGTTGAGCGCGCGGCCCGACACATGGCACCAGAAGAGCTCGCCGCGGCGCGGGCCGCCGGTGCGCTTCATCACGCGCTCATCGGCATAGAAGCCTTTCGCGTTCAGGCTGGCCACGATGCGTGCGCCCGTGCGCTCGAACTCGTCGTGTGTCGGGTACAGCACCTCGAAGGACTGGCCGACGAGCTGTTCGCGCGTCGCACCGAACATGTCCAGCAATTGCTGGTTGCAATCGACCATGAGGCGGTTGCGGGAAATCACGAGGCCGATGGGCGCGAGGTCGAAGGCGGTTCGATAGTCCAGCGGGGGCGGGGCGTTCATCGGGTTGTCACGGGGTGGGATTAATCAATTCTACGTAACGACTACGTAATGGGTTACGTAGTACGCTACGCCGCTGTGTGTGGGGACTGGCGGTCCGCCTCACGAATTCGGACATCTCTGGAGACGGCGAATGAACAAGGTCTATCCGAGCGCGGCTGAAGCGCTCAAGGGGCTGGTCAAGGACGGCCAGCTCATGGCGGTCGGCGGCTTCGGCCTGTGCGGCATTCCTGAGGCGTTGATCGCAGCGCTTCGTGATTCGGGGGTGAAGAACCTCACGGTCATCTCCAACAACGCGGGCGTCGACGGCTTCGGCCTCGGCCAGCTGCTGGAGACGCGGCAGATCAAGAAGATGATCTCCAGCTACGTCGGCGAGAACAAGGAGTTCGAGCGCCAGTACCTCGCGGGTGAGTTGGAGCTGGAGTTCACGCCGCAAGGCACCCTGGCCGAGAAGCTGCGCGCAGGCGGCGCCGGCATCCCGGCGTTCTTCACCCGCACCGGCGTGGGCACGCTGGTGGCCGAGGGCAAGGAAACGCGCGAGTTCGACGGGCACGTCTACGTGATGGAGCGTTCGCTGAACCCGGAGGTGTCGCTGGTCAAGGCCTACAAGGCCGACAAGAGCGGCAACCTCGTGTTCCGCCGCACGGCGCGCAACTTCAACCCGGCCGCGGCCATGGCCGGCAAGGCCACGGTGGTGGAGGTCGAGCAGCTCGTCGAAGTGGGCGAGATCGATCCCGATGACGTGCACCTGCCCGGCATCTACGTCACGCGCATCGTCGTGAACGCCACCCCCGAGAAGCGCATCGAGAAGCGCACGACCCGTCCTTCGGCCTAAGGAGACATTTTCATGCCCTGGACTCAAGACCAAATGGCCGCCAAGGCCGCGCAAGAACTCAAGGACGGCTACTACGTCAATCTCGGCATCGGCATTCCGACGCTGGTGGCCAATTTCGTGCCGCAGAACATCGAGGTGTGGCTGCAAAGCGAGAACGGCATGCTGGGCATCGGCCCCTTCCCGAAGGAAGACGAAGTCGACGCCGACCTCATCAACGCCGGCAAGCAGACGGTCACGACCATCCCCGGCTCCAGCATCTTCGGCTCGCACGATTCCTTCGCGATGATCCGCGGCGGCAAGATCAACCTGTCCATCCTCGGTGCGATGCAGGTGAGCGAGCACGGCGACCTCGCCAACTGGATGATCCCCGGCAAGATGGTGAAGGGCATGGGCGGTGCGATGGACCTCGTCGCCGGCGTGCCGCGCGTGATCGTCGTGATGGAGCACGTGGCGAAGAAGAAGGACGGCACCACCGACTTGAAGATCTTGCCCAAGTGCACGCTGCCGCTGACGGGCGTGGGCGTGGTGAACCGCATCATCACCGACCTCGCGGTGATGGACGTGACGGCTGAAGGCCTGAAGGTGGTGGAGCTTGCGCCGGACGTGACGCGCGAGGAGCTGCAGGCGAAGACGGGCGTGCCGCTGCACTGAGCGGTCCGGACCTCCCGTCCGAGCTGGGCCACCCACCCGTTCGGGCTGGGCCACCCACCCGTTCGGGCTGAGGTATCGAAGCCTCCACCGCGGGATGCGGCTTCGATACCTCAGCCCGAACGGTGTCTGGATTCCCGCCGACAAGGGCTTCGACAGGGCCGTCCTGAGCTTGTCGAAGGGCTCAGCCCGAACGGGACTGCTACGACGCCTGCTGGCGCGCGATCTCCTTGCGCTTCATCGCCATGTAGTCGGCTTCTTCCATCTCGTGGAGCTGCTGGCGGTAGCGCTCGGTGGCGCCGTACCAGTCGCGCAGCCGCTTCTCCTGCTGCTGCGCGGGCGGCAGTGCCATCGAGTCGAGGTAGGCGTCGATGGCCAGGTAGTAGCGCATCGTGTTGCGCTCGATCACGCCGCGCACGTTGCCCACGTATTCCGGGCTGCCGTCGGAGCGCTTTCCGACGACGCTGAAACCCACCTTGCTGCGGCCCACGGTGGCGAGATAGGCCTGCATCGCCATGCGCGCCGCGAAGCCGGACGCGTAGGCGTACGACATGTGGATGAACGAACGCCGCGAATCCAGCGGCGTCGCCTCCAAAAGGATGCGGTAGTTGCTCGTGCCCATCGGCCCCTCCTTGGCGCTCAGCTGCACGCGCAGGTAGTCGGGCGTGGCGGCGGCGAGCTGGTACAGGAAGCTCACCTGGTACGCATCGGCGGCCGGCTGGTCGAACTTCTTGCCGACGCTCAGGTCGAGATTGCTGCCCGAGCTCTTGCATTGCTTCACGTTGAGGTGAAGGATCAAGATGTCGCACCAGACGTTCATGCCCTGCAGCGCGCGCTCCACGGCGTTGAACGGATGTTCCACCACCGCATACACATCGCCCTGCAGGTCGCCCGAGGCTTCGGTCGATTCCAGCACCAGCGGCTGGTGAAAGGCATTGCTCGCGAGTTGAGGGCCCAGGCTCGCATGCTTGGTATGCAGGGTTTCCACCGGGCCGGCCGTGGCCGCGACTGCACACAGCGCGGCAAGGCAGGCGGCAGCCCAACGGACAACGATGTGACGCATCACCTTGCGACCCGCCGACCCGAGCGCGGTTCCCGCGCTGCGCTGCAGCATCAAAGCCAGTACTCCCACATGCGTGCCAGACCTTCCTTGAGGCGCGAGCCGATCGGGCGGTGCTCCCAGGCTTGCAGCGTGATGGCATCGGACACCGCCACATCGCGCTCGAACACCGCTTTCATCTGCGCCGCGAAATCCGCGCTGAGCACCACGGCGTTGACCTCCTGATTGTGCAGGAAGCTTCGCCAATCGAGATTGGTGGAACCGATGGTGGACCACACGCCGTCGATGACCGCCGTCTTCGAATGCAGCAGCGCATCGCGCCGCTCGTAGATCTGGATGCCCGCGCGCAGCATCTCCTCGTAGTAGCTGCGGCCGGCGTTGAAGATCAGGCCCGAATCGGTCTTGCTCGGCAAGATGAGCTTGACCGTCACGCCGCGCTTGACCGCATCGGCCAGCGCCGCGCGCAGCTGCGGGTCGGGTGCGAAGTAGGCGTTGGTCAGCAGGATCTCGGTCTCTGCATTGCCGATGGCCGAGATGAGCGTGGCGTAGATCGCGCTGTACGGCTCATCCGGCGAGCCGGCGATGGCTCGCACGATTTCCTTGCCGCGCGGGGCCAGCGGCGGGAAGTAGTCCCGCTGCGGCAAGGCCGGGCCTTTCTGCCGTGCCCAGGTGTCGAGGAAGATCTTCTCGTAGTCGGCCACCACCGGCCCTTCAATCTGCACGTGCGTGTCGCGCCAGGGCAGTTTGTTGCCGCCGCGCGGTGCGGACTTCAGCGAGCCGCCCGAATAGACGCCGCTGATGTTGATGCCGCCGAGAAAGGCGACGCGCCCGTCCACCACCAGGAGCTTGCGGTGATCGCGCTCGTTCACGTTCCAACCCGCGTGCGCGGTGAGCGGGTTGACGGGGTTGAACTCCAGCGTCTGCACGCCGGCATCTTTGAGCGTCTTGAAGAACTCGGCGGGCGTGCCCAGCGTGCCCACGGCGTCGTGCACCAGCGCCACCGACACGCCTTGTTTTTGCTTGGCGATCAGCGCCTGTGCGAACTCGCGGCCGACGTCATCGTCCTCGAGGATGTAGGTCTCCAGGTGGACGTGGCTCTTGGCTTCGGCGATGGCGGCGAGCATCGCCTTGTAGGTGGCCGGGCCGTTCTGCAGCAGCGTGACCTTGTTGCCCGCGACGAGCGGGTGGTCCACCAGCGCCTGTTCGAGTGCGAGGTGGCGATCAAGGATGTTCGTGTCCGGCGAGCGCCGCTTCAGTTCTTCGACGATGGCCTTGCTGCGCGCGGCCGACAGCGGCCCCTTGCTGCCTTCGAGCTGCACCGGCGCCGAACGCACCGGTGCCATGTCCGGGTGGATGGACGGCAGGCTGCGGCATCCGCTGATCAGGAGGACGCCGCAGGCAATGACAAGAGAGGACCGTAGAACCGACGGGATTCGCACGGCCCAGATGGGCAAGCGTCGTGCCCGACGGTGGGCAGGCGATGCTCAGGCGAGCCGCAGTTCGCGCAGGAAGGGGCTCGGGTGGTCGCGATGCGCGAGCACGGTCAGCCGCTGGCGGGCGCGCGTGATCGCCACGTAGAAGAGGGCGCGCTCGTCGCTCGCCTGGTCTTCGAGCCTGGCCGGGACGGCGCCGTCATCGACGAAGGGCATGACGACGTGGCCGAACTCCAGGCCCTTGACCGACGGAATGCTCGCCAGCGTGATGAAGGCGCTGCCGCGTCGCTTCAGGTGTTGCTGCTTGAGCTCCGAGGCGTTCAGGCTCGCGAAGAAATCCTGCGGCGACTTGAAGGCCTGTGCCGCCTGCTTGAGGCCGTCGAGGTGGGTGGCCGCGTCTTCCTGCCGCTGGCGCTCGACCCAGGTCTCGCGCGCCCAGTCGGTGATCTGCAGCGCATCGAGGAAGCGCGCGAAGGCCGAGGCAGAGCCGTCGTCCTGAAGAATGCGCACGGCGGTTTTCAGGCGAGCGGCAATGTGTGGCGGCGCGTTCTTCAGCACCTGGTGCTCGAAGAAGGGCCGCAGGTTCGATGGCTCGTGGCTCACGTGGCGCACCGCCTCCTGCAAGCGGCTCGCGGCCGACTCGCCCTGGTCGATGTCGTGGTCCAGCGTGACCTGGCAGAAGAAGACCATCTCCTGCACCACACGCCGGCGAGTCGCCGGGTCGTCGATCGCGTCGAAGCGGCCATTGGCGATCGCCATCAGCCCGCGCACGAGCAGCACCTCGGGGCGCAGCAGGTAGCTGTCGAAGCCGGTGGTGACGTACGGGATGTCCGCATCGAGCAAGGCGTTCTCGATCAGCACCGACTGCGCCGCATGCCGCAGCACCACGGCGAACTCGCTCATCTTGCCGCCGTCCTTGCGCCATTGCCCGGCCAGCTTGGCGACCTGCGTCTCGCACGGCGCATCCTTGGGCCCGCCGTGGCGCAGGCAGGCGATCTCGCTGTCCAGCTCGTGCACCGATCGGTAGGCCTTGGCAGCGAAGCGCCCCGCGAGCGACGACAGCTTGGGCCCGAAGCGATGCGTGAGCGTCAGCGGCAGCTGCACCACCGTGCGCGAGGTCTCCAGCGACAAGGCTTCTTCCATGAAGTAGCGCTGCGCGCCGTCGGCCTCATGGATGACCTGATCGACGTCGCCGACGCCGCAGAAGAAGACCCGCGAGAACCGCAGCAACCCTTGCAGGACGGTGAACATCGCGCGGTTCATGTCGTGCATCTCGTCGACCATCACCGCCTCGGTGCGGGCTGGCCAGCCGGCGAGGTCTTCGGGCTGGATGGACGTGTCCGGGTCGGCCAGCAGCCGCGCGAGATCGTAGGTGGCGTCGTGCGGGCCGCGAAAGCGCGGGCGATCGGCGCCGGCCGGCTGGCGCAGCAGGTCGTAGTGCCGCTGCACTTTGAGCAACGTGTAGTCGGCGTTCAGCGAAATCGCGAGGTCGCCGTCCAGCCTCGCGCCATCCCACAGCGCGCGGTCCAGCGCGAGCTGGCCGGCGATGCGCGAGCGCTGGCGCAGGAAGCGCTCGACGAAGCCGCTGTCCGCATGGGTTTCCGCGGGCAGCAGCAGGTCGTCGTCCCAGGCTCGCTCCTGCAAGGTGCGCAGCGATTCGACGGCTTCCCACACGAAGGGCGCAAGCGCCTCGGGCTCGGCGAGAAAGGGCACCGCTTCATCCGGCCGCTCGCCTTCGAGCTTGCGCAGCACATGCGCGCTCAAGCCGTCGAAAGTCTGGATCCACAGCGTGTTGCAGGTCGACGCCGGCACGCCCACTTTCACGAGCGCACCACGCAACGCCTGCCGCGCGGGCTCGGTGAAGGTGAGCGACAGGATGCGCGACGGATTGATGCTGCGTCGCAGGCCTTCGCGGATGCGAAAGGCGAGGGTGGTGGTCTTGGCCGCGCCCGCGTTGGCAGCGACGATCAGCGTGTTCTCGTCGCTGCCGAGGATGTCCTCTTGCTCAGGCGTGGGTTGCATGGCGTCAGCCACGCGCCGCCATGGCCTGCGCGGCTTCGGTCACCAGCGGCGGGCCACGGTAGATGAAGCCGGTGTAGATCTGCACGAGGTCCGCGCCGGCTGCGAGCTTGGCCTTCGCATCCGCGCCCGACATCACGCCGCCCACGCCGATGATGGGCGTGCCCTTGGGCAGTCGCGCGCGCAGCTGGCGGATGACGCGGTTGGACGCCTCGAACACCGGCGCGCCGCTCAGGCCGCCCGTCTCTTCGCCATGCGGCAGGTGCTTGACCGCCTCGCGCGAGATGGTGGTGTTGGTGGCGACGATGCCCGTCATGCCGCTCTTGGCGAAAGTGGCGGCGACGACGTCGACCTGCGCTTCGTCCAGGTCGGGCGCGATCTTCACGAACAGCGGCACCCGCCGGCCGTGCTGGCGCGCGAGCTTCTCGTCGCGTTCGCTCAGCGCCGACAGCAAGGCGTCCAGCGCTTCGTCGGACTGCAGCGCGCGCAGGTTCTTGGTGTTGGGCGACGAGATGTTCACCGTCACGTAGTCGGCATGCGGGTACACGCCGTCCAGGCAGGTCAGGTAGTCGTCCACCGCGTTCTCGATCGGCGTGATCGCGTTCTTGCCGATGTTCAGCCCGAGGATGCCGCCGCCCTCGCGAAAGCGCGCCCGCTTCACGTTGGCGATGAAGGCCGCCAGCCCTTCGTTGTTGAAGCCCAGCCGGTTGATGAGCGCGTTCGCATCGGGCAGGCGGAACATGCGCGGCTTGGGGTTGCCGGGCTGGCCCTTGGGCGTGACCGTGCCCACCTCGATGAAGCCGAAGCCCATTGCGCCCAGGCCGTCGATGCAGCGGCCGTTCTTGTCCAGGCCCGCCGCCAGGCCGAGCCGGTTCGGAAACTTGATACCGGCGACGGCGACCGGGTCGTTCACCCGGGCCTGCTGCACTGTGCAGATCAGCGGCGTGCGCTGGATGCGGGCGAGCGTGCCGAGGGTCAGCTCATGCGCGGCTTCGGGGTCGAGCCCGAAGAGAAAGGGGCGGGCGAGGGCGTAGGGAACGAGGGCCATGGAGCGCAGCGGATGCGACTGGGGATAATCCGCGGATTGTCTCAAACGCGGCGGAAGAACATGACCCAGGACGAGTTGAAAGCACTGGTCGGCCAGGCGGCCCTCGAGTACGTGGTTCCCGGCAGCATCGTGGGCGTGGGCACAGGCTCCACGGTCAACTGCTTCATCGATGCGCTGGCCACCATCAAGGACC
>Ga0068852_100004009_pt1 | contig 10357 bp, 6 predicted proteins | sample KBSCornC22_FD_66594 | JGI IMG/M metagenome (GOLD analysis project Ga0068852, IMG submission 66594) | Corn rhizosphere microbial communities from Kellogg Biological Station, Michigan, USA - KBS Corn C2-2 | ecosystem: Host-associated > Plants > Roots > Rhizosphere > Soil ... | reverse complement strand
CATGAACTTGAAGGTGAGGTTGTAGATATAGAGCGACAGCGTCAGGGTGGCGTCGGACGGTCCACCCACGGTGATGTTGTTGACTTCGTCGAAGAGCTGCAGCGTGCCGATGGTCGAGATGATGGTGGTGAACAGGATCACCGGTTTCAGCAGTGGAATGGTGATCTGCGTGAAGCGGGCCCAGGACGGAACGCCGTCGATGCGGGCGGCCTCGTAGATCGAGCGGTCGATGTTCTGCAGTGCGGCCAGGTAGAAGATCATATTGTAGCCGGTCCAGCGCCAGGTGATGGCGAGAATGATCAGCACCTTGGCCCAGAACGGATCCTGCAGCCACGGGATGGGAGTGGCGGTCACATGCAGGAAGAGCAGGAATTTGTTGACTACGCCGTCGGCCGCGAACATCGACTTGAACAGGGTCGAATAGGCGATCAATGACGTCACGCAGGGCAAAAAGATCGCCGTGCGGAAGAAGCCGCGGAAGCGGAGTTTCGGATCGTTGAGCGCCACCGCAAACAGCAGCGCCAGAACGATCATGATCGGGACCTGCACAAAAAAGAAGATGCAGGTGTTGACCAGGGCGCGGATGAAGACCGGATCAGCGGCGAGACGCTGGATGTTCTTGAGGCCGCCGAAGCTGAAGTTCATGCCCTTGCCGACCTGGAAGCTCATCCAGAGCGACCAGACGATCGGGTAGATCATGAAGATGCCGAGCAGAACCAGAGCCGGGGCCACGAAGAGCCATCCGTTGATCTGTTCGCTGCGATCCAGACGCGCCGGTCGGGCAAGGCGCCACAGGCGCGGTTGAACGGCCTCGTTTGCGGGTATCTGTGCCATGCGGTTCCCCTCGCTCCCCCAGGGCGCACCCTAACCCCGCGTTCGGCCAGAGGCTACGCGAGAAGAAGCGATCGCGCCGGTATGACGCCGCGCGATCGCCGGGAGGACGAAGGCGCAACCTTTGGGGCTGCGCCTTCGAATTCCACTACTGCATCTGCTGGGTGGCCTGGTCGTTGATGGCCTTCAGCGCATCGTCGACGCTGCCGCCCTTGGCGATCGCCGGGAGCTGCGCCACGACCGCGGAGTCGACCTCGGCGGTAAAGGTGCCGTAGTCGACCGGCGGGATCTTGGTCTGCCAGTCGGAGAAGTTGGCCCACACCGGCTGACCGCCGAAGAAGGCGTCGGAGGACTTGTAGGCGTCGCCTTGGCTGGCCGCGAGCCAGGTGCTGAAGGCGCCCTGACCGACGAGGATCTTCTGGTAGAAGTCCTTGTCACCGGCCCAGATGGTCTTGAGGAAATCGACCGCGGCGTCCTTGGCCGGGCCCGACGACAGGACGTACCAGCTCGAGCCACCTTCGTTCGAGTAGTTGGTGGCACCTTCGACGCCAGCCAGCTTCGGAATGGGAGCGACGCCCCACTTGCCCGAGAGCTCGGGCTTGGACTTGATGGTGCCGACCATCCAGACGCCATCGATGGTGCCGACGGTATCACCCGAGGTGAAGGCGCCGGTGAAATCGGTCCAGCCGGACACCGGCTTGATGATGTCGGCCTGCCAGAGCTTGGCGTAGGTCTGCAGCGCCGCCTTCAGCGGGGCGTTGTCGAGGATGTCGAGCGTGCCGTCGGGCTTGAAGAACCACTTGCCGGCGGACTGCATCATGACGCGGATGACACCGTCGCCGTTGAGATCGTAGCCGAAGAGATTGTGGCCGCTCTTGGCCTTAACGGCCTTGCCGATTTCGATCAGCTTGTCCCAGTCGATGTTCTGGAGGTCGGCGTCCTTGTAGCCGGCGTCGGCGAGGTAGTCGCTGCGATAGAAGAGGCCGGTCACGCCGGAATCGAAGGGCAGCGAGTAGGACTTGCCGTTGAGGGTCGCGGCGGCGACCTTGTACTGCGCAAAGGCCTTCATATCGATGCTGTCGCTGAGCGGCACGAAGGCATTGGGGAACGACTGCAGGTACTTCTGCGCAACGTCGTCCTGGATCAGCACGATGTCGGGCAGGCCCTGCGTATTGTTGGCGAGAAGCTGGGTCTGCAGCTTGGCGCGGATATCATCCTGCGACATGGAATCATCAATCTTGATGGTCACGTCAGGGTGATCTTTGTTGTAGCGGGCCGCTGCCTCACGCATGGCGGCGCCGTTGAAGTTGGTGTCCCAGCACCAGACGCTGACCGTGGTGGCAGCGAGAGCCGCGGAAGCGGCCATCATGCTGAGTCCGGCCACGGCAATGCCGAGCGCCGAACGCCAGCCGGCGAAACGGGTCATGTGATTTCCTCCCAAAACCGAGACAGGGTTCGTCCTTGCCTCATGCGCATTGGTAGCGGGCGAAATCTGGGGGCGCAATATTTTCAGTAAATATTTTCTACCGAAAGTTTACGTTTGAGCCGGGGCGCGGGTCGAGCCGCGCCAAATCACCTGATTTGCCAAGGTGATGCGCTTGGCAATTTCGCGCCCGCCGATGCGTTCGAGCAGAAGCTCGACCGCCGTCTCGCCGATCTCTTCGGAGGGCAGGTGGATGGTGGTCAGGGGCGGATTGAGAAACTGCGCCACGGAGATGTCGTTGAAGCTGGCGATCGCGACATCGTCGGGGATGTGCCGTGCGAGCTCATGCGCTGCGCGGTAGACGCCGACGGCAATGTTGTCGTTACAGGTGACGATGGCGTCGGGCGGTTTCTTCTGCGAGAGCAGGCGCAGGCCGAGCTGGTAGCCGGTCTGCTCGGTATTGCGCTCTATCGGCCGCTCGGTGGCGCAGATCGACGGCTCGAACCCACCGTGCTCCCGGGCCCATTCGATATAGGTGCGGCAGCGCACCTCGCCGAAGGGATCGACGTTGGCGGCCTCGGTCCAGCCGGCAAAGCCGATGCGCTTGTAACCGGCGGCGCTCAGGGCGTTGAGCAGTTTGCGCATGGCGACCGACAGGTCGGAATGAACGCAGTCGAATTCATCGCTGTCCGGGGCGAAATCGGCGAAGACAAGGTTCCGGCTGTGCCGGCGCAGCCAGGCAATCTCGTCGTCATCGTGGCTGCCGATGGCGATCACGCCCGACGCGCTCTGCAGCAGCGAGGCTTCAGGCAGAAGATCAGTGTGATAGACCTTCACGGTCTCGATCTTGAGCGCCTGGCAGCGGCTCTCGATGCCCAGGCGCAGGCCGACATAGTAAGGGTCGATGAACTCCTGCTCGGGACGGAGGAAGTGCACCAGCGCGACCTTGCTCAGGCCCTGCTGGTTGGCGCGATTGCGGGCGCGGGGCGTGGCGTAATTCATCGCTTCGGCGGTCTCGATGATCGCCTGCCGCTTGGTCGGGGCCACCGACAAGGTCTGGTCGAAGTTGAGCACGCGCGACACGGTCGCGGTCGAGACGCCGACAGCTTTGGCAATTTCCTTGAGGGTGACCATGGTCCGTCTGGCGGGTCCCAACCTCTGCCGGGCTTGAATAGGCAATAAACCTGCGGTGCGGCAATAAATATTTACCGCCCAGTTCAGATTCGACCGACTCGGTTCCAATGGCTCCCGAGCGTCACGCCACCAAGCAACAGGCTGAAGCCGAGCGCAAGAGGCGAGAAGAAGGCCTCTTCCTGCAGCACCGCATTGGCCGAAACGGCAACCACGGCGACGAAGGGGAAGAGAACCGCGAAGTCGCCGCTCTTGCGATAGGTCCGCCAGGATGCCCGCGCGATGGCGACGAGGAAGCTCAGATAGACGATACTGCCGACACCCATCTGATAAATCATCACCCCGATAGCGCTTTCCATGGGCGTTTCGGCTGCGCCCTCGGCCTGGGCCAGGTCCCAGTTGACGTTGACGGTCGTGCTCGAGAGGTTGCCGCCGAAGCCGAGCCCGATGCCGAGCGGGTTGTGCAGGAACTCGCGGATGCCGGCGAGAAAGCCAAGCACGTGGTAGTCGCCTGAGCGCAGCCCGAACAGGATCGACGCCGCGACCCAGAGGACTGAGGCGATGATGCTGAGCAGCAACGCCGCACGCACGCCCAGCAGGCGCGATGCGAGACGAACCACCAGTCCGATGACCAGCAGGAACATGGCGCCCTTGGAGCCGATCACCAGCAGCAGCGGCAGGGCCAGAAGCGGCAACAACCAGCGCTTGTTGAACAGCAGCCAGAGCGACATGACGCTGAGGGCATAGGCGAAGCTGATCGAGTGGAATGTCGGTCCACCGATGCGGAAGACCTGCGGCAGCCCGGGGATCGGCAGGTTGAAGAGGTTGGCCAGCAGGACGTCCTGCAGGCCGCGCAGGACGAAACCGGTCTCCTGCAAGGCCTTTTCATAGGCGCCGCTCTGGATCTGCCGCCAGATCGTGCGGACGATGTACTGGTCCCCGTGAAACAGGCTCAGGAAGTCCATGCCGAAGGCCAGTTCGCAATAGCCGTAGGCAATTGCGAAGCCCGCCAGCCAGGGTACGAGGCGCTTGAGATCGATGCGGTAGAGGGTGGCTGCAACGATGGCGACGTAGAAGCACGCCACCGGCGTGATGGTGTTGCGGAAATAGACGATGGCATCCTTGGCGTCGCCGTGCAGGGCGCCTAGACCCATGTAGAAAACAACCGTCGCACTGAGCCAGAAGCCGCCGACGATCCAGGGGCGGATTTCCGGGATGGCGCGCGCGCGAGCCTGGAACGCGGCGAGGAAGAATGCAGCGAAGGCGGTGGCGAGGATGACGAAGTTGGCGCCGCGCAGGGCGTCGAACGCATCGTTGTCGGGAATGGTCGGAGTGAACCAGGCCACGACCATGTTCTGCGTCAGGAAGGCGAGGGCGATGACGAGCGGGATGGAGGCGGGAAGCAACAGCGCGACGAGCAACGTCATCGCAAATGTCGCGGCGACGCCGAAGATGGTGGAAACCGCGAAGCTGCTGACGGAGAGGATGACGATGAGGATGGAGATGCCCGCCTGCAGCGCGGCTTCGCCGGCGGCGGGCGAGAGGCGCAAACGCAGCGGCGGGTGAAGCGTATCGGTGGTCATGCGAGCAGCGCCTCGAGCATCGCGCCGTCGATGCCGCCGGCCGCGGCGCGATCGGCGACGAAGCCGAAGCCCTGGTCGACTTCCCAGTAAGCCCAGCCGATGCCCCTGGCCTCCGCCGCGGCGCGAACGTCGTGCACCCAGCGGGTCCGGCTCGTCGCATCGACGCAGAAATCGAGAACGCCGAATTCCCCCAGCATGGCGGCGGTCCGATGCTTCGTGGCCCATGCCGCAAGCTCGCTAAGGTCGCGGTCGATGCGGGCGGTGGTCCATGGCCCCTTGAACTCGCCATCGAGAAAGGCGCGATCGGAGGCGGTGAGTGTTGCCGCGAGAGCTTCGACGGCCGGGGCGTGGCGCGTGGTCGGGAACGGTAGATGGTTGAGGCGCGTGAGTGGGTTGTCATCCCAGTTCTCGCATTGATGGGTGAACCCCATCGGAGTGTAGTAGTGGACAGCGACGATGCTGTTGTCATCGGCCAGAGGACCGGTGGCGTCGAGCTCCCAGATGCCCTGGACGCGCGCCGGGCCCCAGATCAGCGTGTGCAGTGGAGCGACGCGCCGAATGTCGCCAGCAAGGCGATCGCGCAGCGAACGCCAGGCGCGCGGCTCAAACGAGGGCTCATTGAGCAGTTCGGCGTAGACCTTGTCGGGCGGCGTGTCGGCGAGAACCGGCGCGAGCAGGTCCCAAGCGCGGATGACCTGATCGGGTTCGAGGTCGCCGCCCGGATGCAGATCCAGGATGACATTGAAGCCGAAACCCGTGACGGCAGTCAGAACGTCGAGGATGCCAGTAAGGGTCGAGGGCGTGACGTAGGCCGGATCCACCGGCAACCGGATCGATTCAAATCCCCTGGCGCGGAGCTCCATCAGGAGCGCCGTTGCGGGGACGCGGGCCTGCGTCGCGAGCCAGTCAGGCAGCGCAAAGCCGCGGGTCGGGATCTTGACTGGGACCGGTACGGTCCGGCCAAACGCCGGAGTTGCGAGGCCGGCCAATATGAGCCCCGTTGCGGCGCGGCGGGTCAGTGGCATCGTCAGCCCGCGGCGGCGAGCTTGGCCGCGGTTGAGCCGACCAGGGTGGGCCGGGGTGGCGGAGAGGAGGGCAGATGGAAGACGATTGCACCGGGATGTGTAGCGGCAGTAACAGCATCGGTGGCTTCGACCACTTCGATCTCCAGGTCGGCGCCGGCTGCCAGATGATGATCGGCGGTGACGAGGATGAAGCGGAACTGGCCGGCATCGGCTGCGATGTGCGGCTGGTCGACGACGAGGGCCCGGCCGCCGATGCGGTCGACGCCGATGGCGGCGAGCCCGGCCGCGTAGCGGGCGAGAGCAGGGTCGGAGGCCGAGAAGGCGAGAACGAAGGGTCCGCCGTGGGCTGGGAGGGCCGCGAGGATATCCTTGAGCAGCGTCTGGACCGCGGCCGTGACCGGCGTGCTGGCCATGCTGAAGATCTCCCGACGCGCGACGTCGAGGTTGGCGTAGCGTTGAGCGGTGGTGCGCGGAACTGGTACGGGCTGCGACTTGCCCGGGCTGGATACGCGGCGCGGTCGATCCGGCGTGGCCGGCACGGGAGGAGCGGGACTCGGGACGCGCGCCCCGAGCATCAAGGCCAGGCCCGAGCCCAGCAGCACGCCGAGCACGGCGCTCACCGGCAGCAGCAGGGCCGGCTTGGGCCATGTGGCCTCGGTGGGGGCGGCGGCCTGGGAGATGACGTGGACCTGCTGGGTCTGGAGGCCGGAGATCTGCGCGGTCTCCTGCGAGCGCTTCAGGAAGTCATTGAGCACGGCGTGGGCGGCGTCGGCCTGGCCTTGGAGCTGTCGCAACTGCACCTGGGCGATGTTGGCGTCGTCGGCCTTCTGGCGCAGGGCCTGGAGGCTGGCCTCGAGCTTGGCGAGGCCGGTCTTGGCGAGATCACGGGTGGCGGTAAGCTCTCGCGAAATGCGCCCGGCTTCGCGCGACAACAGCGACTGCACGCGGTTGAGCTCGGCCTGGGCCTGGACGACGGTCGGGTGGCGCGGACCAAGGGTGGCCTGGGCGCTGGCGAGGGCGGCCGAGCGGGTGTTGTAATCGGTCCGCAGCGCTTCCATGGCGGGCGAGGACCAGACGTCGGAAAGGTGCAGCAGAGCCTCGGCCGAGGTGCCGGCCGACTTGGCCTGATCGACCCTGGTCTGTGCCTGGTTGAGGGTATCCTGGGCGGCAATCACCTGAGCCGAGACTGCGTCGATCTGCGATTGCAGCGTGCCGCCCGTCGTCTCATCGAAGATGCCATGCTGCTGCTTGAAGTCGGCGACGGCGCGCTCGGCGGTAGTCACATCAGCCTGCAACGCCGCGATGCGCGTGTTGAGGGTGGTGGTGACGTCGGAGTTGGCGGTGGTCTGCTGCGCGCCGGTCATGGCGATGTACTGGGCGACGACGGCATTGGCGATCCGCGCGGCCTTTTCGGGGCTGGCGGATTTGACCGTCACGTCGATGACGTAAGTCAGCCCTTCGCGCTCCACGCCGACGGCGCGGATGAACTTCTGCAGCGCAACTTCGGGACTGGGCGGATTGGCGGCGTGGAGGAAGCTCAGCAGACCCGAGCCCGACGACGCGAATTCCGGATCCGCTGCGAGGGCCAGCTTGTCGAAGACCTGGCTCAGCAGATCTCGGGATTCGATGACGGAGACCTGGCTGGCGATGGCGGCGCTGTCAGCGCCGATGCCCGGCAGGACGTTGTCGATGTTGGTGCTCTTGATGTCGCGCGGATCGACCAGGATCGCGGAGGTCGCCGAGAAGCTCGGTGGCGTGATGACAATGTAGAGCGACGCCACAACGATGACAGCCAAGGTCACTAGGCCGACGAGCAGGCGCCGCCGCCACAGGATGGTCCAGACGAGACCGACGTCGAACAGAGGTGGCGGGTTGCGATAGTCGAGAACGACGGAGGTCATCTGGGTGCCGCGAGGTCGATGGTTGGCGTGGAAACTACTCCGCGTGCCAATGTCGACCAATGTTAGGCGGGAGTTAACCTTAAGGGCCGCGCATTTGACTCAAATGCGAGCTATTAGAACCCGGCTCCAGCCGACTTTAGAAGTAACCATCGGGACGGGTGGGCATGGCATCGTGGGACGTTTCCGGGATAAGCGATAGCCAGCAGAACACACCCAGCAAATGCGGCCTTGCGTCAGCCGCGCTCGCGGAAGAAGAGCCGGGATTGAGTACGACCGATACGCTTGAGCTCGATACCGACATGCCGGTCCGCGATCGCGGCTCGGTGGCCGGCCTCGCCCGCAATGGCGCCATCGCCGGCATCATCAAACTGGCGAGCGCCGGACTGTCCTTTGCGATGTTCGTGGCGGTAGCCTTGGTCACCGACGAGCGGCAATTCGGGCTCTACAGCGCAACCTATGCGGGCGCCAGCCTGGTGTCGTTCTTTGCCAGCATCGGGCAGCAGAGCACGGTGCTCCGCTTCTGGCCGCAGTATCAGAGTACCGGCGCCACGGGCGTCGCCAACAGCCTCATGGCACGGGCGATCATAGTGACGCTTGGTGGCCTCGTGGTGACCAGCGCGCTGATCGTGCTGGTCGGCTTTATCCCAGGCTTCAGCCTCCGGACGCCGGAGTGGCTGGCGCTTTGCCTGCCGGCTGCGTTGCTTTCCTTCGCACTTGGCTGGTCGGAGTTTGCGTCGGGCGCCTTCCGCGCCAAGAGCAGGCTGATTTCGGCGCTGCTGCCACGCGATGTGATCTGGCGCGGACTGCTGCTGGTGGTCGTCGGCGGACTCTACTTCGCGCACCAGTCGATCGATGCGGTGACGGCGACGCTGCTCACCGCCGGGACGCTCGCCGCGGCGGTGCTGCCCCAGGCATTCGTCTTGCTGCGCGAGACGTGGCGGATCGAACGCGCGCCGCTGACCGTGGAACAGAAGCGCGAATTCAACAATGTGACCTCCGGGCTGTGGGGCGCAACGTCGCTGCCGCCGGCGCTGGGACAGGTGAGCACTCTGCTGGTTGCGGGCATCCTCGGGCCGGAGATCGCGGGCGCCGTCTTCGTTGCGGATCGTACGACGCGCGTGGTGCTGCTGGCGCTGACCGGCATCAACCAGGCACTGGCGCCAGAAATCAGCAGCGCCTACTACACCGGTGACCGCGCCCATGTGCAGAAGATCACCAGTCTCACGGCGCTGGGCGCCAGCGCCATCGCGCTGACGATTCTCGTCCTCTTCCTGGCGTTCGGCAAAGAGATTCTGTGGATCTTCGATCCGGCCTACGCGACGAACCAGACGCACGCGGTACTGCTGCTGTTCGGTGTCGGGGCGGCGTTCGCGACGGCCTGCGGGCCGATCGAACTCTTGTCGCACCTGACCGGATTGCAGCACTCGCTGCTCAAGGTTCTGGTGGTCGTCAACGCATTGGGTCTGGCCGTCACAGCCGCGGCAACGTGGTTCTTCGGGCCGATTGGAGCGGCAGCCAGCATCGCCGGCACCCTCATTACCTGGAACATCATCTCAGTCAGTGTCGCGAAGCGTCGGATCGGTATCGATTCATCGGTCCTGGGACTGTTCGCTCCCGTGCTGAAGGGGTCGAGACCGGCCGAATGAAGATCGTCCAGGTGCAGACGCAGGCGGAAGCTGCTGGAGCGCAGCGAGTTTCCGACATGTTGGGCGCGGGCCTGAGGGGCCGTGGGCATGACGTGCGTACGGTGTTTCTGTATCGCAAGACGGATGCCTATGACGGCGATCCGCATGCCGACTTCATCCTCGATCACAAGCCGCAGGGAGCGCGCGACCTGTTGCGCGCGGTTGGCGGTCTCGTGGGGTATATGCGCCGTGCGCGGCCGGATGCGGTGATCTCGTACCAGCACTACGGCAACATCGCCGGAACGATCGCCGGCCGGCTGGCGGGCGTCAAGCACCTGATCGCCAACCAGAGCGGTGCGCCCGGACAGTTCGGAGGCTGGCCGGCGAAATTTGCCGACACGGTGATGGGCGCGACCGGTCTCTACGATTATTCGATCGTCAATTCCGGCTGGCTCGCGGCGCAGTTTGCGGAACATCCTGAACGCTACCGCAAGCGCGTGCGGCGTATCGACCACGGCGTCGAGGCAGGCAGCACGATCCCAAATCGCCAAACAGCCCGTCGAGCGTTCGACCTGCCGGACAATGTCTTTCTGGCGATCTCGAGCGGGCGACTGACGGTCGAGAAGAACCATGCGGCGATCATCGAGGCACTGCCGATGCTGCCGGAGATGCATCTCGCGATTGCGGGCGTGGGGCCGGAACAGGACTCGCTGCTCAAGCTGGCGCTGTCGCGCGGTGTGGCTGACCGACTGCACATGGTCGGCGAGGTGCCGCGGGCTCGGATCTTCGACTTCCTGGCGGCAGGCGATGTCTATGTTTTTGCCTCGCGGACTGAGAC
>Ga0068852_100004007_pt1 | contig 10359 bp, 9 predicted proteins | sample KBSCornC22_FD_66594 | JGI IMG/M metagenome (GOLD analysis project Ga0068852, IMG submission 66594) | Corn rhizosphere microbial communities from Kellogg Biological Station, Michigan, USA - KBS Corn C2-2 | ecosystem: Host-associated > Plants > Roots > Rhizosphere > Soil ... | reverse complement strand
TTTCCATTCGTATGGAATGTTTTCAATGCTAAAGGCATTGGCTAATTGCAGGCCCCTGATGTTGAGATCTTCGATATAGGGGAACTGACAGGCTTTGATCCCTATCGGCGCAGGCTTCCAGTTCTCCCTCACTCCCTCGATGATCAGGACTTCTCTATTATGGGCATTGTAGGTAAAGGTGAAAGGCAAAGGCCCCGCAAATCTTCTGGCTTCCTTCCAGTCTGCAAAAGGAGACCCTTGGGGAAGAGGGACTTCACCCGTGCTCTGCAATATTTCCACGGTCAATCCCGACCGGTGTGAACGTAGCCCGCCTCCATATTGCTCGATATCCGTTGTAGTATAATGGTAATGGGTAAATAGATTCCCTAAAAAAGTCATACGTTTTTTGTCCGTCTGGCTCCGGAGGATATACAGCCCCCTTAATCTCTTTCCTGACCGCGTGGCATAGGTGACAAACAAGCGGTACCCGATGAGAAAAAAATCCGTACCTAACACTTTTGGAAAGCCTTTTGGTCGAAGCCCCGATGTTTGAACAAGGGCCACCGCTAAAAAAGCCCACTGATTCTTAAAGATATCCAATTCCAGGCATTCGGGGACCAGGCCTGCCAGTTCCTTCCGGGGCGCGGCAAAGGTCAGCACCCATGATCTTTTAAAGAATGCCTGGACGGCGAATGGATGGTTTTTTAAAAAGGACGGCATGGCAATAAATTAAGAGAATAAAGAGCAGCGCGAAAAGAGCGTTCCATCTTCCCCAGAGCAGGAGGTCGGGCACAAGAAAAAACTCCAGCAGGTTCATTACCGCTATTGTCAGTATTTGCAAAAGGGCATTCCAACGGGGCTTGATCCCGCTGATAATCCATAGTGCCATGATAATCTCGGCAAGACCAATAAGCTTTGTCCACATGCCGGCATGCGCCTCTCCCAGTATCCGGGCTACGATCCTTTCATGCCGGGGAGTAAGATGTAATACTTTACAAAAAAGGCCGTTGACAAGCCAGACCGCAGCGATAAGATAGGTGACGATAGTATATAGGTTCTCATAACGCATGGTGAGTGACATTAAGGGTAATATATCTCGATCGCTTCCTTTGTATCCGTATCTAATAGCAGTATCCCTTCCCGGTAGCCGTCAAGCTGTCCCAGCAATCTCCCCTTATTGTCCCAGGCGGAGCTCTTTCCGGCGCATTCATAGCCATCTGCCTGTCCCACAGAATTGGACATCAATACGGTCATGGAATAGCTGCTGCCAATTTCAGCGAGCCTTGCAAGGGCCTTGTCGATGCCATGCATGAATTTGGCCACGCTGGCAATATAGACCCTGGCTCCGTTCCTGTGCGCCTCTTCCGCGTGTTGGGGCACTGATATTTCATAACAGATGGCGAGGGCGATATCCTCCCCTATCCTGCCGGGACCGTGCTGACCGCTGACAAAAAAGGGCTCTTCGTCCGCGTGTAGATATTTCTTGGAATACAGCTGTCTGGGTTTGCCTGGCTGGAAAAGCGCCATGCTGATACAGACATCATCCCCGTGCCGGGTCGGTATGCCGGCGCCGATGATCAGCCGGTGGGTATCGCTGAGCTGTTGGAATACATCCAGTTTTTTATCATCGGGGTCGACAGCCAGTATCTGAGCCAGGGTCGGCTCATAGCCGGTTAAGGACAGCTCGGGAAAGATGAGGATATCAGCCCCGGAAGAGACTGCCTTAGCGATTTGCGTTTTATGTTGCTGGATATTGCGGGGTATATCAGCTGTTATAGGTCTTGTCTGTGCTATGCCGACTTTCATAGCAACGAATATCGATAGAAAAAGCGATCTTCAAAAGCCTATTCTATCCTCCGTATACGGTTGTTGGCCTGGTCTGCAACATAGATGATCCCCGTGGGATCCAGGGCAATGCCCGAGGGGTAGTTAAAGTGAGCGTTGGACGCTTCACCGTCTGCAAAAGATAGTCGTCCATCTCCGGCCAGCGTGGTTACTGCCCCGGCAGGAGACACCTTACGTATGCGATGATTCCCCCAGTCCGCTACATAGACATTCCCCGTCATGTCCACCGCTATGCCCAGCGGATAGATAAATTGGGCAGCGGCGCCGGTGCCATCTTTAAAGCCGCCAGCCTTGTTGCCAGCCATGGTGCTCACCATTCCATCCGGAGTGATCTTGCGGATCATGTTGTTATCTCTGTCCGCTACATATACATTCCCCGATCTGTCCACGGCTATTCCGGTGGGGGAATTGAATTGCGCCTCGGTGCGGGAGCCATCCTTATATCCTCCGATACCGCTTCCGGCCAGCGTGCTCACGACCCCGGCAGGCGTTATTTTGCGAATACGATGATTCAGATCGTCCGATACATATAAGTTGCCATCGCCGTCTATGGCTATGCCCACAGGCCCCAAAAAACGGGCATCCGTTCCGGCTGCATCCCTGAATCCACCGACCGTATCGCCGGCGAAGGTGCTTACCACGCCGTCCGGGGTGATCTTACGGATCTGGTTGTTGTCTGCTTCTGCGACCAGGATATTTCCTGCGCCATCCACCACCAGGCTAAAAGGAAAGTCAAACCGGGCGCTCAGGCCGGCCCCGTTGGCAAAACCCTGGGTGCCGTCACCAGCGATAGTGCTGACTACCTCAGCGGCAGTGATCTTTCGGATACGCTGGTTCTCTCCATCAGCGACAAACAGGTTTCCCTCTTTGCCTGCCACTACACCCAGCGGACGATCGAACCCGGCTGCCACGCCCGTTCCTTCCTTAAAGGAGGGTATGCCGTTCCCTGCAACAGTGCTCACGGTATAGATATAGGTAAAATCCCTGGCGGAGCTGGCTGTAGCCGTCCCCACTTCCACCGATATTTTACCGTCCCCTGCCAGCAAAGGCACCTGTACGTTGAGGCTGGAGGAAGTAGCCGCGATGACGGTTGCCGGCTTGCCATTGATCTTGACGATATTGTCTGCGGGAGATGAGCCGAAATTGGCTCCATTGATAATCAGTGTGGCCCCTACCCCTGCCCGGGCGGGAGTGAAAGAAAGTACCTGCAGGCCTGTTGCAGGAGCATCGCTCTTTTTGCAGGATGTCATAAACAGCATCCCTGCCAGTCCCAGCACGACTGGCATAAGCAAATGATATGGCCGGTGATTTTGTCGCATATACCGCGATATTACAAAGGATACAACAATATAAGGGCGAGGATTACTCTTTGCCAGTGTTGAGTAGACCAGCGGTATAAATGGCCTTCCTATCGGCTGAGGGATTCTTTTCCAATACGGGCGACGCGTAAAAGAATGGGTAGCCGGCCCGTGCATATTTCCATGTCTCCCCATGCTTTTTTCAGCTCGTCATAGACCAGGTCGACGGGATCTTTATCCCTGGCTTTTTTATAGTGCTTTACAGCCGACCAGGTACCTATATAGCCGATGAGGTGTTCAAACGTCCACGCAAGAGTATTTTCGAATGGAGGAGACGCTATCTCGTCAAATGGGAAAGGTATGGTCTGGTAATTGTCATCGATGTATTTTCTTTCCTTGTCCCAATAGGGACCGACGACATCCCGGTAAAAAGCCGCCATTACGCGATCCAAAGAGGGAGAGAGCCGGATAAGTCCATAGCCGATGACAGCCAGTACGCCTTTGTTCCGGATGGTCCGGACCACTTCCCGGTAAAAGGTGTCGAAATCAAACCAGTGAATAGCCTGCGCCACGGTGATCAGGTCAAAGCTGTTGTCGGGGAAAGAAGTACCCTCCGCAGGCTGCACCGAATATTCGATCCTTTCGTGCATAAAGGCGTGCCCGATCTGTTGGCAGCTGATATCTGTAGCTGCAACTTTTTTAAAGGACTTTGCCAGTACCTGTGCTACCTGCCCATTACCCGTTCCGCAGTCCCAGGCACTGTCCCTGGCGGGGACAATGGATAACAAATACGCATAAAGCGCATCCGGATAAGTGGGCCTGAACTGGGCGTACTTGTCGGATTGAGAGGAAAAATTATCTTTCATGCATACAGCTTACGGGAGTGTCACCCGCCAAAAATACAAAACCCCCGCCTGAAAAGCAGGGGTTATTCCATATAGGCAAAAATTGTTAAAGCGTCTCGTCTTTGGGTATCACGCGTTCCACGGACCAGCCGGAGGCGCGTTTAGCAGACAGCTGAACTTTCTTGTCCGCATTTTCCACGGTAATGTGATAAGAGATCTTGCCGTTTGCACTCTCTTTGTAAAGGCTGGTAATCCAAAACTCCTTATACTCCTTTTTAATGCTTGTCAAAAGCCTGGCGGGCAGCTTGTCGGAGAGAATGTTGCGTACTACCGTAGTGCTTTTTTTCGAAGAACGCTCGCCTTCATTCGTAAAATGCCTGTCAATCGAACGAGCCTGCACAGTTCCAATGGTCATGATCAATAGGACGATCGGAAGAATGGTTTTTTTCATGAGGGTATGTGTTTTACTTTTTGCCCGCTTATAACGGGAGATGAGAAATTAAAGTATGCAACACCCTTTTTTTTTACTTACAGTTATACATATGTGCTAAAAGGATTGTATAATACCTTATAAAACAGTGGCTACCCAGGCAAGAAAAGTTGCCGCCGGGAGAAATAATAATTGGGACAATAAAGTGCCCAGCAGCCTTGCTACTGTCATATATACAATATATCTTCTGAAGGTTACTTCGGAGGTAACACCAAGCGCAACGTCATCGGTCATGGCGGACAAATGAGGATCAATAAAGGCAAACATCAATATGGTAGCAAATCCGTTGATAAAGGCGGATAAATTGCTTGCCGTGGTCCGATAGTCCGGATTGATATAGGAAGCATAGACAGCCGACAATACTCCAATTGTCAGGATAGCCGCCGCCAGCGTGTTTAGAATAAATATCCTCCAGGGGAAGTCCTTGTTCAGCTCGATCTGGGAAATATTTCCCCTGGAAGGGACAGTCAGATTATCCCTGAAATAAAGGATGCCTGTTTTGGAGAACCCGTGTAAAAGCAGCTTTCCCATTGACTTGTGGATGCTGAAATTGATCACCGCCCGAGAGAGCACCCGTTGGAAGGTTGGAATCAGCAGCGCGCCTATCAGCGTCGCCAGGCTACAGGAAAATATCACCATCCGGAAGACCCATGCATTGTCAAAGACCCCATGTTTTATATCGTTCTCCACCGTCTTGGCTAAAAGAGGCGCCTGAAATCCATTGGCAGTCCTCGACACCAGGACAAGGATATTAAAAAGCGCAAAAGATATGGCTATCCGTCCTGTTCTTATACCAACGATCCTTACCGAGTAGGACAAGGTGCTGATCAAGTTGATCAGGAATGTAAGCATCAGCACGATAAGAATTTGTGAAGACATATCGATAAAGATATCGATAATGGCCGATATTTTTCTAAGACCATATAGAAGACGACGCCAGATAAAAACAGGCTATCCAGGCAATGACCTCAATGAATGCTATTACATAAAGCAAATACCTCATGACCTATCCCTCCGGCTTCTTATGCAAACTATATGCCTGCCGGCAGGCTATACACCGTTGGTTATCAGTTTCCAAAAGCTGATAACTCTTCTTTTTCGGAAGCCCAGGTGCTCATACAACCGGATGGCCCGTTCATTAGAGATCAATACATGCAGGAAAAGCATATTGCCTTTTTCGAGGTTGGTCCTGCAAATATGTGCGACCAATTGCTGTGCATAGCTGCGCCCTGTATAGGCAGGGTCCGTACAGACAGCGCTGATCTCTACCATGCCTTCCATCTGCATACGCTCACCGGCAATGGCCACCAGCTTCTCATCCTGCCAGACACCGAAGTAATTTCCCAGCTGATGGGTATCCGGCTCGTAATATCCTGGCTGGACACGTTGGATCAGCTCGAACATTGTATCCCTGTCAGCTGCTGTCAGCATGGTGACAGCAACAGTGGCCTGCATAGGAGCAAGCGGTAGCTCCAGGATCATTTGCGCGCAGGGTAATTCTCTGATCAGTCCCCAGTGAGATGGCAGAGGCGGAGGCGCTCCTACCAGGAAAAAGACCTCCTCTTTTTTTAGCAGGCTGTCCAGGTCTGTTATCTTGTCCGGCCGGCGATGGTCATAGGCAGCAAAAGGCAGTATGCCTGGACGGTAGCGTCTGGCATGAGAAGAGCTTATGGCAAAATTCTGTTGAACGCCTTGTAGCGCAAACCATAACGGGTTATCCAGTTGCGTGAGATCAGGATGTGTCATCCTTGTAAAGGTACGCATGAACCGCTTACTCCGTGCGGAGACTGGTCGCGGGATTGACCACTGCTGCCTTGATGGATTGATAGCTTACTGTCAGAAGGGCTATCAGCATAAGGGACGACCCCGCCAGGGCGAATATCCACCACCCCATTTGCGTCCGGTAGGCAAAGCCTGCCAGCCAGGCATGCATAAGCCACCAGGTAAGAGGGAAGGCGATCAGCATGGCAAGTATCGTCAGGAAAACAAAATTCTTAGACAGCAGCAGCGTAATATTTCCCACGGAAGCTCCCAGCACTTTGCGAATGCCTATCTCTTTTGTACGTGATTCAGCATTAAAGGCCGCCAGTCCGGACAAACCCAGACAGGAGATGAGGATGGCCAGCGCTGCAAAATACCGGGACAGGAGCGATACTCTTTGTTCGCCCATGTAGAGGGACTGAAAGACCTCGTCAAGGAATTTATATTCGAATATAAAGCCGGGATTGAACTGCTTGTACAGCTCCGCCATTTTCGACAACGCCGTCTTTTCCTGTCCCGCTGCGAGACGTACCATCACCGTAGAAGTATGCCTGGGGTCAAAGTAAAATACCATTGGCATAATGGACTCATGCAGGGATGTCACATGGAAGTCCTTTACCACTCCTACAATGGTTTTATCCTGGCCCCACATGCTGATAGTAGCGCCAACAGGATGCTCCAGGCCCATGATCCTAGCCGCCGTCTCGTTGATCAGCAGCCTGGTGTCTTCTGCACCGAATGCCTTGGAAAAGGTCCTGCCTTCTTTCACCTGTATGCCCAGGGTTTCCGTCAGCCCAAGATCCAATGCACGTACGCCAAAATTCACGTGCAGGTCCTTCTCCTTTCCAGGCCAGTAAATACCATAAGTGGACGATCCAATGTCGGCCTGCACAATATTCTGCTCCATAGTGGAGGCGCTCATGACACCCGGTACATTCCTCAATTGCGCAAGAAAGGCGTCTGTACTCTGTGCCACCGTTCCTTCCTTATCAAAATAAACGACATGGTCTCTGTCATACCCAAGGTTCTTGGATTGTATATAGGCTACCTGTTTGTAGATAACGATCATCGAGACGATCAGCACCAGCGAGATGGCGAACTGGAAAACTACCAGTCCCTTTCTGGTCAGCAGCTCTACCGCAGAGTTCCGCAGCTTTCCCTTTAGTACAAGAATGGGCTTGAAGTTCGACAGGTAAAAAGCCGGATAGCTGCCTGCAAGCACACCCGTGATCAGGGTAATGCCCAGCATAATGCCCAGCACTGACGGGGTAAAAGTGACGGCAAGATGCTTCCCTGTCACCTGGCTAAAGACAGGCAGCAGCGTGATCACCATGATCACAGCCAGTAAGAGGGATAGAAAGGCCGTCAGTATGGCTTCACCAAGAAATTGATAGACGAGCCTTGTCCGGGTCGAGCCCATCACTTTTTTGATCCCAACTTCTTTTGCCCTGCGGGAAGCCTTGGCCGTAGACAGGTTCATAAAATTGATACAGGCAATCACTAAAATGAAAATTGCCACGATAGAGAATATGCGGACATATTCGATCCTCCCTCCTGCCTGCACGCCATTCTCATACCGGCCATAAAGATAAGCGCTGGAATAAGGCCGGACGGAAAGCGTGAAGGTGGTTTGCGGATAGTATTTTTTGATAAAGTCGCCGATCTTGGAATCAAACGCGGCGACATCGGTTCCCTTCTTTAACAACAGATAGGTGGCCGGCCCTTCATTATACCATTTTTGGCCATTGGTCCAGATATCATTTACCAGCAGCTCATGCGTAAGGATAAAGTCGAAGTTCATCGAGGTGTTGGATGGCAGCCGGGCAACGACGCCTGTCACGGTCGACTCTTCTTTTTTTCCAAACATTTCCAGATCAATGATCTTTCCCATGGCTTTGTCAGCCCCGCCGAAGAGCTTGGCGGCCAGATCTTCGGTGAGCACTACCCCATTCTTATTGGCCAGCGCCTGGTCTGCCCGGCCCTGTAGCAGGTTAAAGGAAAAGAGACGGAAGAAATCCTTACCGGCGAATATACCGCTGGCTTTTACCACTTTGTCGGATGCCCGCATCTGCACATAGGTTCCAAAGTCCTTTAAGGACAGGATGGGTACGGCTGCCTCCACTTCGGGCAGGTCTCTTTTCATGACCTCTGCCAGCATGCCTTGTGTCCCTTCATGAACCTGTATCTCATTATTGATCTTATCCTTTTCCATCACCTGGTACAGCTGGCTGTCCTTGAAATGGAATTTATCAAAATGCAGCTCGTCATTGACCCAGAGATAGATGAGGAAGGCGCAGGCCAGTCCTGTTGACAGCCCGATCAGGTTGATGAGAAACGAAGCTTTGTGACGTTGGAGGCTCCTTGTGGCAATACGCAGATAGTGGTGAAACATTTGTTTCGGGATTTTATACTTTACCCCCATCCAACGGGATGCCGGGCTTTCATACGATTGATAATCAAACATGTGGGGGGGATGAAACCCTGGCGACTGACCGTTTTCGTACACTTTTCAGTTCGATGCGTACACTAGAATGTCAGCGCATGATAATCCTCCACCGTCAATTTTTCCGGGCCTTTATTCTGTTCAACAACAGGAATATAACCCCCAGATACGCAATAAAGCAATACAGGCTCACCCGATACGCTAAATGATAATCTCCCCACTGGGACAGCAGGGAAAAGAACAGCCCTCCCAGCATGCTGACCCCGGCCGCGGAGGAGAATTGTTGTATAGTAGAATAGACGCCACTGCTGCTGCCGGCCAGTGCGGCCGGTACATCCCGTAAGGACACATTCAGCAGGGACGGCAATACGAGCCCGCTGCCCAGCCCAAATACGATGTAACAGATCACGATCGACATTGGGGCAGGCGTGGACGCGCCAAAGAGCAGCACCTGCGAAAGGAACGAAACGGCCATGATCACACATCCTGCCTGCAGCATCCGAATGCCATATTTACCTGCATTGCGTATCGACCACCAGGAAGAGAACATATAGGCCCAGCCCAGGGCCGTAAACAACATAGAGGCGGTGTATGGCCCGATCTGGTATCCTTTCTGTAGAAGAATGGCACAGGTGAGCAGGAACGCATTATGCAATCCAAAATAAAAGAATACGGCAAGCACGCCCGTATTGAAGCTCCTGATCCTGAAAAGATGCAGGTCTATCAACGGCTCCCGGTTTGTCCCCATCGTGCTTTTCAGATGACGAAAGAAGATATACATCCCTGCGAGAGCTCCCAGCAGCATAGCAAAGGACCACCAGGGCCATCCATATTCCCGTCCTTGTGTCAATGGATAAATGATGCATACCAGGGACAGGGTCAGCAGAATTACTCCCATTATATCCAGCTTGCGCTGCCTGTTCTGACTGGACTCTTTCAACGACAAGACAGCCAGTACGATCGCCACAACGCCGATGGGAAGATTGACGAGAAAGATAAGCCGCCAGGGCGCCTGTATCCAGCCCGCATGTATAAAATAACCTCCAAGGAATTGTCCCAGGATGGCAGCCATGCCCTGCACGATACCATAATAGCCAAAAGCTCTATTGCGATCGTTGCCTTCCCGGAAGTTCAGGTGGATCAGCGTGACAGTCTGCGGTACCATAAAGGCGGCAGATACTCCCTGGAAAAAGCGGAATGCGATGAGCTCGCCGATCGAACCCGCCATGCCGCAAAGGACGGAGGTCACCGTAAAAGCCAGCAGTCCCCAGATAAGAATCTTCTTTCTTCCAAATTTATCCCCGATACGGCTCCCCGTAATAAGAAAGACGGCATAACCTATCAGATATACGGCCACCACCAGCTGCACTTTCGCATCGCTGGCGGAATAATAAGACTGAATGGTAGGCAAACTTACATTCACTATAAAAATGTCCACTACCGAGATCATAGGAGCCAGCAGGATGACCAGCAGGTTCCACCACCTGCGATGGCTCACTTCCTGGACAAAGGGTGCGTCAGTGGATAAAATACGAACAGACCGGTCTGTTTTCATACATGTAAATTTTTTTATTGCAACAGTTTCTGAGCGATTTTTCTGGCGTTGTCTATGGCGCGGGCATCCCGTTCCAATGAAGACTGAACCCCGCAACCCTCGTAAAGTGTTATGACCATTTCTGCCAGGTCTTCCACTTCCCG
>Ga0068852_100003999_pt1 | contig 10364 bp, 12 predicted proteins | sample KBSCornC22_FD_66594 | JGI IMG/M metagenome (GOLD analysis project Ga0068852, IMG submission 66594) | Corn rhizosphere microbial communities from Kellogg Biological Station, Michigan, USA - KBS Corn C2-2 | ecosystem: Host-associated > Plants > Roots > Rhizosphere > Soil ... | reverse complement strand
TGCCCGTCGATCTACGAGCCGCTCGGGATCGTGAACCTCGAGGCGATGGCCTGCGAGACCGCGGTCGTCGCGACTGCGACCGGCGGCATTCCCGAAGTCGTCGAAGACGAAGTCACCGGACTACTGGTGCCGTTCGACCCTGTCGACGACCCGTCGCGGACGCCTCGCGATCCGGAGCGCTTCGCGCGCGACATCGCCGATCGCGTCAACCGGCTGGTCGACGACCCTGCCGAGGCCCGGCGGTTCGGCCTGGCCGGGCGCGAGCGCGCGGTCTCCGAGTTCGGCTGGTCGGCGGTCGCCGAGCGCGTGCACGCGCTCTATCGGACGCTGCTCTAGCCCAACCTGTCGATTTCGGCGCGGCTCGTTCGTCGTCTGATCGACAACGAGAAGGAGGAGGGCATGGCTCACCCCGTGGTTCACGCGGAGATCAGGTCGACCGACCCGGACGCGACGCGCGCGTTCTTCACCGGCCTGTTCGGCTGGAGCTACTCGGACGGCGCGTACCCCGGGTACACGTTCGTCGACACCGGCGTCGAGGGCGCGCTGCCGACCGCGATCAGCCCGTTGCAGGGCGACGACGACGCGGTGATCTGGTTCGTCGGCGTCCAGGACGTTCGCGCTGCGCTCGCGAAGGCCGAGGAGCTCGGCGGCACGATCGTCCAGCCCGCGCAGGACGTGCCCGGAGTCACCTTCGGCGTCCTCGCCGACCCGCAGGGACACAAGATCGGCGTCGCCTCGAACCAGTAGCCGCTCAGGATCCGTCACGACCCTCGATCGGCGCCTGGGCCTGCGCCCGGGCCCGATCGAGGAGATCGCCTCGTACCGGTACTAGAAGGGTTCTGCGAAATCAGGAACTTGAGTAGTCGGCCTTCACTGACGGCAGCACGATCCAACCGCCGATCACATGGGTTTCGGCACCGATCAATGCCGGGTTCTTCGCCTACGACATTCCATCGCAAGAGCAGGCGAAGGACGATCACCTCATCAACGTCCAGGCGCTGGATTCAAACGGCCACGTCGTCGCAGAGCAACCGCTGAACTAAGGCCGAGTTCTCGTGGAGACGATGCTGCAGGATTGCGGCACACTCCCCGTAAAGGTTCTCGGCCTCTGAAGCCGTCCCTGGTGTAGATGGGCGCTACTACTCGGCAGATCGAGCGCGTCTACCGGAGCCGCTACAGCGGTTTCGTCGGTGCGATGACCGCAGTGGTCAGGAATCCGGAGGACGCCGCTGACGTCGTGCAGGACGGTTTCGCGCAGGCGCTAACCCGGCGCCGCGAGTTCCACGGCGCCGGCCCGCTCGAAGCGTGGATCTGGAAGATCGTGCTCCGCAAGGCATTCGATCGTCTGGCCGGAGCGCGCGTGCAGGTGCCGCTCCGCGAACTGCCGGAACTCGGCCTGCCTGACCCGGAGACGGACCCCGAACTCGAAGCGGCCTTGCGGCAGTTGCCGCCCCGTAAGCGGCTGGTCGTCTACCTCCACTACCTGGCCGACTTGCCCTATCCGACGGTGGCTGAGATCTGCGGGATCAGCGAAGGGACGGTGGCCGCGACGCTCTCCCAGGCTCGCGTTGCGCTCGCCGAGTCGCTCGCCGAGAGACGGCCCGAACCAGCCCGGACCGCAAGGGGGACGCGATGACCACTCCCATCAACACCGACGCGCAACTCGATACCCAGTTGCGTGACCGACTCCGCGCGGCGGTCTACCACGATGCTATGCCGCGCTGGGGCGATGTGAAGCGCCGCGCGCATGCACTCGGACCGCGGCTGCCACGGCAGCGGCTCGTGCTTGGCCTCGCGATCGCGGCAGTCATTATCGCCGCTCCCGCATTCGCCTTTGCCACTGGAGCGATTGACTTCTCCTCCGCGCCGTCTGCTCCGGAGCCGGTGAAGGTGATTTTCGGGAAGCTGGACGCGATTGACCCGCTCCACGGCCCCGGCGCCATAACCGGACAGACGAAGATCGTCCACACCTTCCACACCGCGAGTGGGAGCTACGACCTCGCAGCAGCGCCCTCACGCGATGGCTGGTGCTGGGGCATCGTCCATCGCGACATGACCTGCAACACGCCCGACAGCGGCCTCAATTACGGATACAACCAACTGCCCGCAGTCGGAAACGAACCTCCGCTCGTCGACGGCTCAATCGCAGCCGCCGGAGTAACCCGGATCACGCTCAAGTTCGAGGACGGCAGCACGATCAACCTCCCATTCGTCCAAGTCTCGGCACCGATCAACGCCGACTTTTTCCTCTACGAAATCGGCCCTGACCACTGGGACGAGGGAAGCCGTCCTTCGACGATCGCCGCCTACAACGCGGACGGAACCGTCGTGGGCAGCGGATGGTTCATTCGCGAGAGCGACGCGCCCGTGGTCGGCACGCAGGGATAGACGCGCGCTCAGGGTGTGTTAACCGCGTGGAGGGTTCGTCCTGCGAACGCACTTGAAGTAGATCTCATCGGCCGCTCGATCGCTTTCATCCCGCGATCCCCCGCGACGGCGCACGCTCACACCAAACCTATGAGAGGCGCACGGCAGTTGAGCGGTTCTGGTCGCGCCTGAAGCGAGAGTGGGGTCTTCTCTCGTTGTACTGACGTACCTGCTGTTCGAGCTGACGCTCCGGCGCGCCTCGCCGTAGCGACAAACGCTCGACGCCGCAACGTCAAGAAGAACCACCGCGCGCGTCAGCCTGCGCGTAAACAGCTACTCGACAACCAGAACAACCCGCGACGCTTCTGGCGAACGGGCCGACAACGTTCTGCCCGCCCGTTCGCGCTGTGTTCACTTCATTTCGCAGTTGATACCGCAGGACCCTCCTAGGCCGTCGGCAATGTCGGCAGGTCGGTCGGGTAGATGCCGACCGCGAAGCCGTACGTCGTGTCGCCCGACCGCGGCAGCCGATCGAACTCGCCGACGAGCTCGGCCATCCGCTCCCAGAACGCCGAGGCCTCCGCCTCGGTGATGCGCGCGTGCCGGATGAAGCCCCACAGCTTTCCCGCGAGGAACGCGTCGACCGACTCGCTCGCGGCGACCTCGAAGTCGTTGAAGTCGCGAGGCATGTCCTCGCCCTCGGGGGTGCGGGCGACGCTCACGTAGAACAGCCGCGCAGTCCGGCCGTAGAAGCGTTCGTCGATCGCGCGCACCCGGCGGGTCCGCACCACCCGGAGGAGGCCGGCCTCGGTCAGCACCTTGACATGGTGTGCCACGGTGCTCTTCGGGCGCCCGACCGCCTGCGCGAGCTCGTTGACCGTCGCCGCCCGCTCGTGGAGGAGGTGCAGGATCGTCGTCCGCAGCGGGTGGCTGAGCGCCCGGACCTGGGACGGCTCGGTGAGCGCGATCCGCTCGGCGAGGTCGTAGTCGGGCGGTTCCGAGTTGCCGGCCATCCACGAATAGACTAACCTTCTGGAATGATCCAGATTGTTGGATCAATAGCCGAGGAGGATGGGAATGAGCGAGGTCCTGCTGTACCACCACATCCAGGGACTCACCGACGGCGTGCGGTCGTTCGCCGACACGCTGCGGCACGAGGGTCACGCGGTCCACACCCCGGACCTGTTCGACGGGCAGACGTTCGGGACGATCGAGGAGGGCATGGCGTACGCGCGCGAGGCCGGGTTCGGTGCGCTCGGTGAGCGCGGATTGGCAGCTGCGAACGACATTCGCGCCGACGTCGTCTATGCCGGCTTCTCGTTCGGGGTGATGATCGCGCAGCAGCTCGCGCAGACCCGGGCCGGAGCGCGCGGAGCGCTGCTCATGTCGGCGTGCCTCCCCGTCTCCGAGTTCGGGGACGCGTGGCCCGCAGACGTGGCAGTCCAGGTGCACGGCAAGGACGCAGACCCGTTCTTCGACGAGGACCTCGAAGCGGCTCGCGCGCTCGTCGACGCGACCGAGAACGCCGAGCTCTTCCTCTACCCGGGCGAGCAGCATCTCTTCGCCGACTCCTCGCTTCCGTCCTACGATCCCGAAGCCGCCGCGCTGCTCGAGGAGCGCGTCCTCGCATTTCTCTCGAAGTGACGACCACCGGGTTCACGATCAAGCCTCTCGACGAGAGCACGTGGGACGCGTTCGCCGCGCTCGTCGAGGCGAACAACGGCGTCTTCGGCGGTTGCTGGTGCATCGGGTTCCACCCCGAGGGAGCGGACAAGGTCTCGGCGGCGCTCAATCGCCGAAACAAGCTCGAGCGCGTCAAGCAGGGCACCACGCACGCCGCGCTCGTGTTCGACGGCGACGACTGCCTCGGCTGGTGCCAGTTCGGGTCGCCGAACGAGCTGCCGCGGATCAAGAGCCGCGCGCACTACGAGAAGGGCGCGTCCACGCCTCCCGACTGGCGGATCGCGTGCAACTTCGTCGGCAAGGGTCATCGCCGCCGCGGTGTCGCGACCGCGGGGCTCGCGGGAGCGCTGCAGCTGATCGCCGAGCTGGGCGGAGGAACCGTCGAGGGGTACCCCGAGGCGGCCGGAGACGTGCCTGCGGGCTTCCTCTTCAACGGCGCGCTCTCCACCTACGAGCAGCTCGGCTTCGCGCGCGACCGTCAGATCGGCAAGCACCGCTGGGTCGTGACCAAGGTCGTCCTGCCCGCCTAGTCACTCCCCCTGCAGCTGATACTCGTGGCCATCGAGGAAGACGAGCGCGGACTCGGTCGGCTGTCCCGCGAGCGCGCGCCGGACGGCGTCGAGCACCGCCACGACGAGCCGGTCGCCGTTCCGGTCGCCGACCGTCACCTCCCAGGCTCCGCTCCCGGGCTCCAGCGCGACGCCGTCGATCCCCGCGAGCTCGCGGACCACCGCCTGGGCCTGTGCTTCGTCGTGCAGCCTGACTCTGAGTGGCTCTCTCATGACCCCATCCATCTCACGTCGCTGTTATTGTTCGTACAAGAGAGGCGATCTCGAAGGTACGTTCCAACGTAAGCGATTGATAATATACGACTTGGCGACTATGAAGTCAACCGACGACGAGGGCCGCGGCTGGCAGTTCGTGACCAACCACACGCAGGTGCTGCTCTGCATCTCGCGCGACCCGGACGTGCGCCTGCGCGACATCGCGGAGACGGTCGGCATCACCGTCGGGTCGGCCCAGCGGATCCTGGCCGACCTGATCGAGGCCGGGTTCGTCGAGCGGGAACGCCAGGGACGCCGCAACCGCTACCGCATCAACGAGACCTCGCCGATGCTTCGGCATGCCGCGCAGGAAGACCAGGAGATCGGCCGGCTCCTCGACCTCCTGCGTTCGGCGGAATAGACGAACCGAAGCCCACTCCTGCGCGGAGCGCTGTACCACCACAACGGAGTGTCATGCGCTTCATCCGACCGCGCACTGATCGGACCGCGACGGCACCGCTGGGCGCGGGAGCCTCCTGCACCACCCAGCTGTTGCCGTCGGGATCCTCGGAGCAGCCCGAGGGCAACTCTCTTATCGGGGCAGCACGTTCTGGTTCATGCGGAACACGTTCTCGGGGTCGTACCTGCGCTTGACCTCGACGAGGCGATCCCAGGTCGGGCCCGGATACGCCGCACGGACGCGGTCGGCGCCCTCGTCGCCGAGGAAGTTGACGTACGCGCCGTCCTCGCCACGCCGGAGCGCCGCCGCCGTCTCGTCGACCCATGCGCGGTGCACGGGATCCTCGTCGGGTGAGGCGTACACCGCGGCGACGTTGACGATCATCCGGCGCTGCCGGTGCGCGTACGCGGTCGCCTCGGACGGGACGCGCGAAACCGCACCACCGAGCACGCGGACCTGTGCGGCAGCGAGCAGCGCCGTGGAAGCCTGCATGCGGTCAAGCAGCTCGCCGGCGTCCGGCGCGTCGAGCGAATCGGAGAAGAACGTATTGGCCGCCACGCGCGGCGGCGCCTCCGGCGCCTCCATCGTGAACATCTCGGCGTACGGCATGGCCCGCACGAAGTCGGCGACCGGCGGTGCCAGCGCGCGCAGCGGCGCCACTGCCTGCTCGCCCTCGTCGAGCGGCCCGGCGTGGACGAGCAGCGCGAGGATGAGCGGCTTCCCGACGAGTTCCGGCGGGACGAACGGGAGCGGCGGCGCGGCGGCAAGCACGTTCGCGATCAGCGACAGCTCCTCCGGTGCCGCATCCGCGACCTCGACCAGCCCTGCGAGCGTCTCGGGCGTGCCGGGGATCGCGAGCATCCCACCCGTGACCATGTCCACCGGCTGGAGCCGGTAGTCGAAGCGCGTCACGACGCCGAAGTTCCCGCCGCCGCCGCGAATCGCCCAGAAGAGCTCCGGCTCGTGCGTCTCGTCGACCTCCAGCACGCGGCCGTCGGCCGTGACGACCTGGGCGCCGAGCAGCTGGTCGATCGTAAGCCCGTGCTTGCGCACGAGATAGCCGGCACCGCCGCCGAGGGTGATCCCGCCGATGCCGACGGTCGGCGTGTCGCCGAAGCCGACGGCGAGGCCGTGCGATGCCGCGGCAGTCGTGACCTCGCCGGAGGTGAGTCCACCGCCGGCGCGCACGACGCGTTCGTCCGGGTCGATCTCGAGCGCGGTGAGCCCGCGCAGGTCGAGCACGATGCCCCCGTCGATCGCGCTGTGACCTGCGTAGCTGTGGCCTCCCGCGCGCACCGCGAGCTCGAGCCCCTCGTCGCGCGCGTACGAGACGATGCGACTCACCTCGTCTGCGTCGACGGGCCGCACGACCGCTGCCGGCCGACGGTCGATCGAACGCAGCATGACGCTGCGCGCCGTCTCGTAGTCGGGGTCGTCGGGACCGATGACGGCCCCGGCGAGCTCTGCTCGAAGTTCCTCGATCAAAAGGGTCGTATGCATGGGCGTGCCTCCATTCGTTGCTCCGTGCCTCGATCGTCGCGGTCGTCGAAGCTCGCGCGCGTACGGCCGTCAGGTGTTCGAACGTGCGGATAGCCGAACGTTTCCGTGCGACACGTCGTGGAGAAGACGTTGGCGATGCCTCCACGCTCTCTCTGGTCAGGGTCGATCACGTTCGGGCTCGTGAACGTGCCGGTCCGCATCTACAGCGCCGTGCACGAGCACAAGCTGCACTTCCACCTGGTGCACGCGCGAGACGACGGCCCGATCGGCTACCAGAAGATCTGCAAGCTCGACGACAAGCCCGTCCCGAACGACGAGATCGTCAAGGCGTTCGAGCACAAGAAGGGCGAGCTCGTCCACCTCACCGACGAGGACTTCGAGGCGGTGCAGGTCGAAGGCCAGCGCACGATCGACCTCGAGGACTTCGTGCCGTACGACGACATCGACCCGACGTTCTTCGCGCACACCTATCTCGTCGCGCCCGGAGACGGCGGCGAGAAGACGTACGCGTTGCTCGTGCGTGCAATGGAGAAGTCGGGGCTCGCGGGGATCGGCAAGTTCGTGATGCGCAACCGGCAGTACCTGGGCTGCCTGCGCGTGCGCGGGAAGACGCTAACGCTCGAGCAGATGCATTTCGCCGATGAGGTCGCGCCGCCCGCCGGTGTGATCCCCGACCGTCTGCCGAGCGTGTCCGGGCGCGAGCTCGACATGGCGCTCGACCTGATCTCGGCGTTCTCCGGGAAGTGGGAGCCGAAGAAGTACAAGGACACCTACGCCGCCGAGCTGCGCAAGGTCGTCCGCGCGAAGGTCCAGGGCAAGGAAGTGCACCGCACGGCAGAGCCGGAGCCCGAAGAGGCGCCCGATCTGATGGCGGCGCTGCGCGCGTCGGTCGAGCACGCGCAAGGCAAATCGCGCAAGCCTCGGGGTCAGCGGCGGGCGCCGGCCAAGAAGCGGTCCTCGGCGACGTAGTCGAAGAAACGCGCGAAGAACTCCGGGTCGGGCTCGTACCCACCGGCGGCGAGCCAGTCGATCTCGGCGGCGACCGTGGCGGCGTAGTCGCCGACCGGCACGTAGCCGAGCGCCAGAGCCGCCGTCAGGTCGAGCACGAAGGGCGGCAGCTTGCCCCACGGATGCCGTCCGAGCTCGGCGCCGTCGACGAGGATCTCCTCCCAGTCGTGATCGAGCTGCCGCGCGACCGTGCGCGCGATCTCGAGGCCGTTCGGCGCGTCGGGGTCGGCGCTGTTCAGGATGCGCGCGCCGGGCTGCGCCGCGACCGTCTCGATCAACGCCGCGATGTTCACGGCAGCGGTCGGGTGGTCCGTTCCCTCCCCGCGGTGCGCGAGGAACACGGCGGGACGCCGGTCGAGCACTCGCTTGACGAAGATCCATTCACGCGGCGGCGCGGCTCCTTCGCCGTGGATCTTCGACGGACGCAGCACGGTCACGGGATGTCCGCTGTCGAGCAAGACGCGTTCCGCAGCGACCTTGTTCGCGCCGTAGCCGTCACGCGTCCGGTAGTCGCCGCCGCCGGGCGCGAGCGTCGGCTGAGCTTCGGTGACCGGACCGTCGAACGCCGGCGACTCGTCCGAGTTCGAATGCCGGCCGGCGTCGTCGACATACACCGCCTTGCTCGAGATCATCACGGTCGATCCGACGCGATCGAGGAGAGGCAGGAGCAGGCGCGCGTCCGCCGCGGTGTAGGCGATGCAGTCCACGAGCAGGTCGGCTCCGTCGCCGAGCGCGGCGCGTAGCTGATCGCCGTCGCGCCGTTCGGCGGCAAGGAAGCGGCCGCCGGCCGCGGCGACGTCGCCGGGCAAGCGGGCCGCGTCGCGACCCGTCACGTCGACGCGCCACCCCGAGGCGAGCAGGCGACGCGCCGTCGCGCGGCCGACGAGCCCCGTCCCACCGACGATCAACGCACGCTTCATTGCTCCTCGACGAGGTCGCGTGCGTAGCTGCCGAGCGACCGCTGGTAGCGCGGCAGATGCGGGGCAAGCGCGCCGAGTGCGAGGGAGACGGCTTCACGCTCCCTGCCGCTGTCGACCAGCGCGAGCGCGAGGAACGCGCTCACCGCGTCGTCGAGCGCATCCGATGCGCGGTCGCGCTCGGCGGTGAGCAGCCTGACGCTCTCCTCCACCTCCCCCATGTTGCGGAGTGAGCTCGACATCTGGATGACGGCGCGCCGCCGGCGCTCGCCTTCGAGCCCTTGCTCGAGGGCGAGCCGGTAGAGCGGAATCGCGCGATCCGAATGGCCGGTCGAGTCCCACGCGCAGGCACGTTCGAACGATGCGATCGCGCTGTCGGCGGGAAGCTCGGCGACGAGCTCGTCCACCTTGGCTCGGAAGGTGGCTTCGTCGTCGTAGTCGTCGATCGACGCCCACAGTGCCTCCGATCGCCGGTCGTAGTCGTCCATTGCCATCCTCCTCGCAGGTCAGGCGGCGGGGTGAGCAGCGAGAGGATCGCAACTCCTCCACGGTGAACGCGGACCTCACCGCTCCCGATGATCTCGATCGGCGACTCGCTCACGTCGGCGACGAACTCCGTCGTCTACACCGCGACGCCCGGCGACGCCGCACGGACGAGCGGCGCTACCTGCGTTCCGAAGAGCTCGATCGCCCGCATGACGTCGCGGTGCTCGACGGCGCCGATGCTCAGGTGTGCGAGATAGCGCTCCGGCCGGAACAGCTCGTGGACGCGCACGATCTTCTCGGCGACCTCTTCCGGTGAGCCGATCGCAAGCGGGCCCGCCGCGCCGGCGAGGGCTTCGTACTCGGCACGCCCGGACGGCGGCCAGCCGCGCTCGCGGCCGATGCGGTTCATGACGCCGAGGTAGCCCGACGCGAACGCGCGATCGGCGGCCTTGCGTGAGTCGGCGACGAACGCGTGCGTGTTGATCGCAATGCGTGGCTCGCCGTCGTGACCGGCTTCGCTCCACGCTCGGCGGTACAGCTCGGCGAACGGCGCGAAGCGCGCGGTCTGTCCGCCGATGATCGCGAGCGCGAGCGGCAATCCGAGACGTGCGGCGCGCACCACCGACTCGGGCGTGCCGCCGACGGCGACCCACACCGGCAGTTGCTCCTGAACGGGTCGCGGCCAGACGCCGGCATCCTCGAGCGGAGCGCGATGCGTGCCTTCCCACGTGACGCGCTCGTCGTCCCGGATCGCGAGCAGCAGCTCGAGCTTCTCCTCGAAGAGCTCGTCGTAGTCGTGGAGGTCGTACCCGAAGAGCGGGAACGACTCGATGAACGAGCCGCGGCCGGCGATGATCTCCGCGCGGCCTCCCGAGATGAGGTCGACGTGCGCGAACTGCTGGAAGACCCGCACCGGGTCGTCCGACGACACCACGGTCACCGCGCTCGCGAGGCGGATCTGCTTCGTCACCGCTGCGATCGCCGCGAGAGCCGTCGCCGGCGAGCTCACCAGGTAGTCGGGACGATGGTGCTCGCCGACGGCGAACACGGTGAGGCCGAGCTCGTCGGCGAGCCGCGCCTCCTCGATCAGGTTCTGCATGCGCTGCTCTGGGCTGACGCCCGGGTAGAGGTCGGCGAAGGTGACGAGTCCGAGGTTCATGTCATCGAGAACGTACTTGC
>Ga0068852_100003995_pt1 | contig 10370 bp, 8 predicted proteins | sample KBSCornC22_FD_66594 | JGI IMG/M metagenome (GOLD analysis project Ga0068852, IMG submission 66594) | Corn rhizosphere microbial communities from Kellogg Biological Station, Michigan, USA - KBS Corn C2-2 | ecosystem: Host-associated > Plants > Roots > Rhizosphere > Soil ... | reverse complement strand
CAGCTGGCGATAACTTCTTTTATATCCAGAGTGAATCCAAAGGGAAGTTTATCAAGTTGACGTTCGAAGACATTTTGTACATCCAGAGTCAGAAAAATTACCTGTGGGTCGTGACCCCGGAGAAAAAGTATCTTACGTATCTTACATTAACAGAGATCGAGGAGAAGTTCCCACCGTCTTTTTTGCGCATCAGTAAATCTTTTATTATCAACACCGATAAGATCACCCATTTGGAAGGCGACGAAGTTTATCTACAGCAGGAAAAAGAGGCGCTTACCATCGGGAGCTCTTACAAAGATGCCTTTACAGAATTTATGAAAACACACCTGATTAGGACCAAACGGTTCAATCATTAACTGTTTAGAATAGTGTGGTCAAAAGTGATTGTGGTTTTTGCATTTCGCGTTTCACGATGGCGCAGGCGGCGCTGGCAAGTTTCGAGAAACAGGGCAAAATCTGTATTCGCTTTAGCTTGATGAATAGAAGTCGCCTCCTGTTACTCCTTTTTTTTGTGTAGCCGTTTTGAGAGGTTCCGATACAGCAGGAAATATTGAACCATTTCAAAATACCGTTGTTCATCAATGAATAATCGGTTAAGGTGCATATGAATAAGGTCTCCTGCCAGTTTTTTAAGGGGAGGCGTATTAGTGCTTGTGGATGACCGCACTATTATAAGCTCCTTAATTGAACATTGAAGTCGTTCAAATACCCCTTGCGATTCGTCACTACTATCGAGGCTATTTCCCATTTCCCGATTGAGTTTTTCCATTTCCGTTTTAAGAGCTTTCGGAGATTCAAATTCTACAAAGAAGCGATCAAACGCATCTCTACAAAAAGCTGTTTTCTCCTCTAGTGTGAATCCGAAAGCATCAAGTATAATGGAAGTTGATTGCATCGCGCGAATCATCATGGTTTGATCCTCGTAATTGGTTTCGCTTTGTTCTTGCAGCCACAGCGCAATCAGCTCACTGCTGGTCTCAAAAATGTGTTCAACCTGTTCAATCAGGTCACGGGAATAGCGTTCAAGTTCTCTTTTATAAATATCGCTCTGGAAATGGTTAACAAGTTGGGCGTTGCCAGCCTTGCTTAATGCCACTGTCAGGAACTTGAGGACCGCAGCTCTCGTATTTGCATTGATTTTAACCCTGAATCTGAGATGGTACTCCGGATCATTATACCGAATCCAAAACCAGCGACTGATCAGTCTTTTCTTTTTTAATTTTTTAACCAGCGGGGAAAGATAGTTCCTAAGAACTATATCGGATGAAAGAGGGTGGCAATACACTTTGAAGTAGACCCAGTTCTTTGTGCCTGACTGTTTGGTGACCTGTGCCGGCCCTCTCATCCCCGACAGGGGATAAACCCCTTTCTCCAAAACAAGACTCGCCATAAATTGAGTTAATAGCGATGCTCCTGTTTCCGTACGGGCGCCCTTCTGGGCGATGAAAGGAAATTCTTTCAGTACGATGTTTTCTCTGGCTTTGATCTCTTCTAAAAAAAGAACCAGGTCCTGATCGCTCTCGCTATCAAAGACCAAAAAATTGTCGCCCACTGTATAGCTAAAATAACGGCAGAGACGTAGCAGCTTTGCTTTTTCTCTAAAAGCTGATAAGGCATGCTCTTGATAACCCTCAACCTGTAAGTCAGGTGCAGATAAGTGCCATTCTGCTAATTGAAGAACACAGGATTTATAAATAACCCGCGGATAATATGACAATCCCGGCACTAATCTCGATAATGAAAAACCGAAATGGGTTTGTAGATCCTGGTTCTGCAAATCGCAAAGGAAACGAAATATTGGGAGGTCGTTTTTTGTATAATTGAAGGCAGAGGAAAGACGTGGAATCACGATCTTTTTCAGCTTCCGGGAAAGAAGCACTACCGTGTTGTCTTTTACCGTCACGAGCAGGTCACTTAATTGTATTTGTTTTTTTTCGGAAAGTGTTGAATGGGTCAGTACCGGGATTTCATAATCGTAAAAATGGGCTCTCCGGTTTATGTTGGCGGTATGTAGGTTGCAAAGGTGAGCAATCTCTGCAAAGATGATATCCTGGTTTAATTGCTGTTCGCGCTGCGCGATAGATTTACCGTATTCGTAAATCTCCTGAAAGACGGAAAATCTTCCCACCAGCGGGAGCGCAGATGGACCGCCGGCTGATTCAATCACTACCTTATTATCGAGCGTCCGAAATAAAACCGAAATGCTAGGAGGTAGAGATGCCAGATGAGATTTTTTCAAAGCTTCCAGGTCTTCATCTGTGATGTGGACCTCAGAATCTCCATAGCTTTGATGGTGCCACTTCTTAAGGAACAGGGCAAGCGGTTCGTTTTCGTTGAAGGTGTGGTCGTTTGGTTGTGAACTTCTATACCCTACACTGGAGAAACCGTAGGTAACCTTTGGTCTGTCGAGCTCTCCGTAACCGACACCAAATTGCGCATCCAGTACCTCTAGCAGAGGAACAATCTGCCCTTCATATTTTTTACCGAAAGCTTTCTTGAATGATTCAAGATCAGTACTTATAGTGCGTGAAGAAAGTAATTGCAAACAGTGCAGCCCTTCTTTGAGGGATTGTTGGTACCGCGTTTGGAGTCCCCCTTTTAGAACAGTCCGTTTACTAATAGAATAAAAATAACTAGCCTTGTCTGCGCGACAGAGGTCTTGTTCGATTTTTTCAGATAAAAAGCATAACTCCTGGGTTACTTTTGGGTCGATGAGGTTAATGGCAGAAAGGTCCATTAAGTACTTGTTCGCCACCGGAAGGTGAATAGCCATCGTCCGCAAAAAGTCACTACCGGTAACATTAGGGGCAGTTTGAGAAACCAAAATCTGTTCTCGTGCAAGATCCATAACAAAGCTCTTTGCATGCTCGCTGTCGATTCTAGAGGATTCGAGAAACGACACTATCTCGCTATTCTTACGTGGGCACCTGCAAAAACGTAGCAGCGATTTGAGAATACTGTTTTTTTCAGCCGATACAACGGAAAACTGGGCCTGGTCTGATGTGACTGATCTTGTAATATAGCGTAAATCGATGTTACTGAAATAAACCGAAGAATTAGTGCGCAACAGGATGTCAGCTTCGGATGAACCTCTTTGGAACTGCTCCCACATTTGATGTGCAGTTGCAAAGTCAAGGGTCAGGTAAGAGGATGGCTCACTCAGATCGATTTCGTCCTGGTCATCAGACCACGGCACCAGGCAAACCGAAGAAAACAGGCCAAAAGGAGTGGAGCGGAAAGATGCCCTGTTCAGGTATTTTTTTACAGTTTGTTTTTGTTTGGCCGTGAGCAGGTCGTAGTTAAACTCTTTTTTTGCTAGCTCCAGGAAAAGGGAACGGCTCGCCAAAAACAAGGCTGCTCTAAAGTCTTCTCTTCTTAAAATAGAATTGGGCGAAAGAGGAAAGGACTTGCTGCTGAGAAGCGGTGTTCTTACGAGCAGCGAAGAAGTGAACTGATAATTGTTCATACAATTGTTAGTTAGGTTTTCGACAAAAAATTAAGTCTAACAAGGGTAGGGATGATTGTATTTCGGGCTGGTGGGTACATTGTAAGATTTGAGTGTGGACACAGGCCGTCAAATATTACAATGCCAATGGTTGGAATTACGAAAAGGATCAGGTCAGATTGTCCTATGGCTCTGGCAAAGGTAAACAACGGGAAACTCATCTTGGTCCTGGTCCGTAATTCAACTGATCGTTAAGCTGTCACCAGTGGTGATCGGCTCGTTGCCAGGTATCTTGTACTGCAACGGTTTTATCCCTATGCTAACGATAAATTGACATTTGTAAGTAGTGGCAAAAGCAGTAAGGGCTTTCGGCCTCGATTCTGGTTTTGCAGAAACGTCATTAGGCTGGTTGCGTATGCTTCCAAAATATGAGTACTTATTTGTTTCGCTTTGTAACCCAAAATGATCATGAAGAATAAACTGTCTTTTGCCGGGTTGGAGAAGACATGGCGTTTTCTACCACTAGTCTAATTACGGGTACCAACAAATGCTCTTAGCAGTGTTTCAAAGTAGAGAATAGAGGTGCCGTTGCTGAAGGTTCTCTCCTTACCCGACGAATATAACTACCGGTCCCCTAGAGGAATGAAGCAATCGGATTCGGCGCCAGGCTCGTTTGTTATATCCTAAGCGGTATGTTTTAGATATTCTCCCCTTGTAAATGTCGTCTCGTCATTGATCACTTCGTGTTTCCTTTGATTATTGTACAGGACAGCTAAGTAAAACGCTGCTGCCGAAGCTGTGAAAACCGAATAGTCCAAAGGTGCTTTAACGCTTTTGGAAAATGTCATTGCCAGTGCAAACAGCAACAATAGAATCCCGCTACCTGTTGCTGTGAAAATTGTTTTAAATCTGGTAATCAAGCCAAAGGCAAAGAGGATTTCTAACAATGTACTCAACCCGCCCAGGAATTGAACAACCGGCTCAGAAAACCACGGGTTTAGAGTTTGCGTGTATTGAATGAATGTGTGCCAATCGCCCCACGCTGAATGAGCTTTGCCCCAAAAACCAAACCTGTCTGCCACTGCCGAAAGAAAACCAGCGCTTAGAGAAGTGCGTAGAAACCACTCAACTATCTGTTCATTTTTGTGTTTCATAATTGTATGGTGAAATGAAATGCTTTGATAAAAAAATTCTCTGAAATCGAGCCTGTGTGCCTGGGTTCTTGTATGTCCGCTGTCTAATTGGACGGGATGACAATCTTCTTTGCTTGCAAGGTTAATGTCAATTCTTTTTGTTTGGATTGTTATTGTTTTTTGTGATTTACAATGCAAAATTCGTCTCCAGAAAGTACTAGTTACTTAAACCCGTTTAAGAAAGCTTCCTCGCTCTTAGTTCACTTAGATATTCTGGGGTAAAACCAAGAAATGAAGCCAATAAATATTGGGGAATACGCTGCACGAATTCCGGGTTTTGTTTTACGAACTGACGGTAAATTTCTTCTCTTGTCTGGGAAAATAATGCCTTGAGCCGATATTGAGATGCAGCATGTACTCTTTGGTGAATAAGCCTGAAATATTTTTCCATTGCAGGAATTTCCTTCAACATTTTTTCCTGTGCCTGATAGCCGAGTGAAATGATTTGTGAGTTTTCTATCGCCTGGATATAAAAGTCAGAAGGCTTTTGTGTGGAAAAAGAAGTGTAGTCGGACAACCACCAGTTTTCCAATGCAAACTGCACGGTCTGCTCTATCCCCTTTTCGTTGATAAAGAACATTCTCAAACACCCTTTTTCTACAAAATAGTTGGATTTGCAGGCTTTTCCCGCGGTGTGCAGGTTTTGTTTTTTATTGAAAATATGAGTTGTGAAATAACGCTGTATTTCGTTTTGTTCCTGTTCCGTGATTTTGATAAATCGGCTAATATGTTCTAGCAGTACCTTCGACATGTCTGTTTCTGTTCTTACCACGGTGGCCGGTGTTCAGAATAACCTAAACGAATTAAAACTCGCCTATAAGGTTCGGGCGCGGCAGCTTTGGCAAGTTATGTAAAGTTCATAAAACGATAATCGTCGAAAAATTTAGACGTAGGCGCCGGAATTTTCGGTTAGTCAGCTTTGATTTTGAAGGTAATGTTTTTTAGGTGTTTATGGCACAGAGCGCGAACCTGTTGCTCCTTCGAAAGTGTAGGAGCGTTTTTCCGCTGATCGGTTGCTTCAGATCTCCCCAATAGATAGCCAGCTAAATGTTTATGGCGGCAATTAAGAATAGTAAGTGTATTATAATGAAAATGCAATAGGGCGTTTAAAAATGTCCAGGCACTATACTTGCAGCCAGCATAGATTTAACGGTTCAAATAGAAGTGTTCTCGTCCAAATTAGAGTTTTCACAGTAAAGCTCTTTCGTTGGGAACAGCAGTTGTAAAAGATCCCTACTCCTTAAAAAGTCTTGATAGGGAGTGAATGCAATACGGTGAGGCTTGGAAGTGAAGGTGACAGGAGTGGAGTGGGAGTTGCAATACGTTGAAGTGAGGCTCACTTTCCTGGCGATTGCCACCCTATTCCACCTCTGTTCGGCTCTTGTTTTGAAAAAGTCGCTGCAGTAATCAGTTTTCAGAATGGTCTCGTGGAGAGGAACTGGCTACAGAAGCGATGGAAGGTTTTATCAGAGATCCCATGTTTGTGCTGACTGCAATTCGGTTCCAGGCATTGATCGATACTACCGCCATTATGATCTGTGCTATATAGCTTTCATCAAAAACCTGCTTAGCCTGGCAGTAAGTAGTTTCGGATAATCCCGCCTGGTGAATCAGGGTGAGTTCCTCCGTAATTGCTAACACAACTTTTTCCTCCTGGGAAAATAGATCGGTCTCCGCCCAGGCGCTCACCAGAAAAAGGCGCTGTTGCGTTTCTCCGTTTTTAAGAGCGTCCTGCGTATGCAGATCGATACAATACGCGCATTTATTGATCTGGGAAGCCCGTATTTTTATCAGGTCTCTATGTGTTTTAATGAGCCGGGAAGCCGTGAGATAACCTTCCAGTGCATACATTGCTTTGTAAGCCTGCGGTTCTGTTGCTTTAATGTCTACTCTAATTTTCATTGTTCATCGTTTTGATTTCAAAACACAAATTTCAGAAGAGAAAAACGGGAAGATCTTAAACTGGTTTAAGAAAAGATGTTTTCCTGATTTCCTAATGGGTTTGAGTGTGAATTTTGGAAAGTTGTAGTTTAACGAAAAGGAATCGCTGCATTTCTACGCTTGTTCCCCTTTATAGTACTTCTGCATTCGCAATGAAGATTCAAGCTACCTACCCAATGTAAACCGGCTGGAAGGGCTACCCCGGCGATTCCCCTTAGTATAACTGGCTTGGTCAGTTATTGTGTTACTTTTGTTCGTTTCAGATTTTCAAAAGTAAAATTCTTGGTGGTAAAATTTAACCCGTAGTTGGAGATAAGTGACGTAGCCTTTAACGATTGACGGGTTAATTAGAGATTGCAGTAAAATCACCTTCCCGAACAACACGGTAAACACCCAGCTGAAATCCAAGTCGGTATACTGGAATTACAATTTAAACAGAATTAAAAACAGTCAAACTCATCTTGATATTTAATTCTCTTTAGTTTTCTTTTCTGCCGCCTTGCTAAGTACAATAGCAGAAATCCGGCCGCGAACCAGTAATTGAAACCGAGAATGTATAGGATATTTTTGTTTTTGAAATAAGCTTGGGGCAAACCGGTTACGGCTAAATACCCGATGCCGTTGATAAGGATGCATATCCATCCTGTGAAAAGGTAAATTAGTCTTGTTGTTTTCATGAAGGGCAGTCAGGATCACAGTTAGCTTTTCGGGTCATCCGCTAACAAGATAATAATTTTTAAACCTTGTTCTAATGACGACGGATAAAGCTGATCGCACCGGGATCGGATTCAAAATCGCTTCACAGGTCCTCGTTCACTACATCCGATCTAAATTACGTAGGTACTGGTCCCTTACGCGCTTAATTTACAGGTTAACAAATGTTGTCTTTCGGACTGTAAGAGTATACGACTATTGGACCATTGCGAATGAATTTGCATCTTTGTGCTTGATGAAAAACCAAATCCAATACTGTTGAAGAGCCAGCAGGACCGTATCACTTGAAAGACTAAACGAAAAAAAAGTGAACCTGCGAATATTCCCCTCTCATTATAGAGGGGATTTTTATTGACCTTCGGCCGTGAAAGCTCGATTGGCAAGCGTCACAAGGAATCGGAACCGAAATTGGTAGCTTCTTCAAATAGGCTAGCGTGTTGTTCTGATTCAGCAATCCAGGCATCTATTTCCTTGCGTCCCAGAAGAGTCAACTTTCCATGTAAGTAAAGAAGAATCAGGTAAGCTATTCGTTCGGGGATTTGGGCAATGTCCATAGTTAAGGCTTATTGTGATTACCTTGTGTGACGGATGGCGATCTTTCCAAAGACCGACAATAAAGCTCAATCTGGATGAAAACAAATAGACCGGAACTGCCATAGCGACAATGTAACGCCATGGTAGCCTTCCGCTAATAGGGAGTCTGCATTTTTACAGAATGTGAATTGAAGAAAAGGGCTGACGAAACAGCCCTTTTCAATTCCAATAAGGAACTCAAAAAAAAGAATGGCCTTTATAGGTGATAAATGTCATTTCAGATGTGACTCTAAAGATATCTTATGTACCGTTAGGATTAAGTAGGGGTTTTCGCCTACGGCCGTATTATAGCGACCTGGAGAAATTCTGAGGCTGCTTCCGGCTCTTCAAAATTGCATTGCATTTAACGTGTTACAGTGGAAAGAGCCGGTTTTGGACCAAGGTAGACAAGCGTCAGCTTTGGTAATGGAATGATTCAAAGGTTCCTACTTGTGTGTTGAATAAAACAAATGGGTAGCGGCGGTGACATTGGGTGGGGATCACGTGGCATGCTGAAAATCTATTGACGGCTAAACCATATTAATCTACCTTTTTACCGGTGATAAAAATTTGATTCACCCGGTTTATTGAGCCACCATCTATTACAACCTCTGAAAGGATACGCTATTCGAGGCTCAAAGAATGTTCATGTATGACCTGAGCATTTTGCCAGTTAGTAATGGCAGTAAATCAGCATTTCAACCTAAATCACCAGGCCAAACTACTAAGTATTAATAGCTATTGCCGCTTTTTTAATCATTCGCTAGTTTTGGTGCTCAGTGCTTACACCATTGCATTGAATCCGTACCCTAAATGAGAAGGACCGTACTATCTATACTAGCCTGCTTCGCGTGTTTTCTACTTCGGGCACAAAATACTGATTTACCGGGGCCTGTTTCCAGTCTACAAACACTCCCTACCGGCAGCTATGTTATCGCAATGGATAATACTTTGCAGGTAAACAATTCCGGTGATTTTAACCTGAAAGCTTATGGACTTGTCGTTTACCTGCTGAATAATAATGTTCACGTTAAATGGTCAATTCGGTCCGGGAAGGCAAAGGACGGCATTGATTTCACAGCTTCTGCAGAACAAATAAAACCAATGTTGATTGCGGGAGGAGTTTCAAGGAACTTTAAAGCGGGTCCCTTCATCATTTTTGCAACCGACACTTCTGGTGTTTCTTCCTTGATTGATACGTTTTATTCTGTCAATTCGTTGACCGGCAGCAACCGCCCACAGGTGTACCGCCTAACCGCTAGTGCAAGCAATGTAGATATACGCTATGACCTCACGGCTTTTCGTCCCAAAGCTGCAGTTCTTACAGATGGGGGAAACCAAAATATTCACCTCGCTTACATGACAGCTGCTTCTATTCCTTTAGAGAGTTATGCAACTTCACAGGGAACAGATTTGCTTACGAACTGCTTCACATTTGCCACGGAGCCTCACAATACCAAGACGGGCACGGCAGTCAACAATGCCATCACTGCCATTAAAGATTTTGTCACCAAGGGTGGTAATTTCCTGGCGCAATGCGAGGCCATTAATAACTATGAAAACAATACCCTCGGGCGATTTCAGACTACCGGCGGTATCACGATAACAAATGCAGCCATTGGAACGAACCTGACGTATTCAAATCCCGATTTGAGTTTCTCTCAATTTGAAGGCATTTATAATGGAAGCTATGGAGGCAGTTTAAGAAACTGGCAAATACTGGGAAGTGCCACCAACAATGAACATAATCATGTGACCGGCCTTGGGGCCAACAGTGGCTCCATTGGGGCCAGTGTATCAAAGCACTATTACGATAAAGGAGGATTGGTTTTTTATCTGGGCAATCATTCATTTACCACCTCGTCCGTGGACGGCATCAATGGCATTCGCATGTATATGAATGCATTTCTTACCCCATCGAATACCAACTGCCCTGAATTGTTATTTAACCCATTGACTTTAAAACTGACAGAGTTTTCAGGAAAAAATGAAAACAACAGAACAACATTGTCATGGTCCGTTTCTAACAATGAGGGCGTTAAATGTTTTGTAATAGAAACCAGCAGGGATGGTTCAATTTTTAGGCTGTTCAACACAGTTTTTCCTTCGCAAAAAAAAGGAATAGAATCTTACGCTTTTTCAGAATTGCAAACGACAGAGAAAAAGTATTACCGTCTCAGGGTTATTGACAAGCAAGGTGCTGTTCAGCAGTCCCCCGTCATCTGTTTGTTATCGCATTCTCAGGTAAACCCCTATATGAAACTTCTAAATGCTCCAGGAAATGATGACCTTTTAATAGGCTATTACAGTAATAAAAACGATGTGATTAGCCTGCGCCTTTACAATCTGTCCGGCGCAACTGTGTATTCTCAAAGGACCAGGATAATAGAAGGCCTGAACATCCTCTCAGTTCCTTCTAATCAAATAACCGCGAAAACAATCTATTATGTAGAAGCAGTCAATAAAGAATTATTCTCGCTAAAAGCGAAGATCTTCCGATAGCT
>Ga0068852_100003990_pt1 | contig 10374 bp, 7 predicted proteins | sample KBSCornC22_FD_66594 | JGI IMG/M metagenome (GOLD analysis project Ga0068852, IMG submission 66594) | Corn rhizosphere microbial communities from Kellogg Biological Station, Michigan, USA - KBS Corn C2-2 | ecosystem: Host-associated > Plants > Roots > Rhizosphere > Soil ... | reverse complement strand
CCCGCGCTGCAGCTCCGCTTCGAGCAGCGATACCTGCTGCAGATAGAGCTGCTGCATCTCGACGTGGACGCCGCAGGCGTCCGCCGACAGCTCGTGGAGCTCCGCGTAATAGAGCCGGAAGAAGTCGACGTGACGCTCGAAGTATTTCGCCTTGGTCTCGATGAACGCGCGGACCTTGTCGAACGGCGTGTCGGCGTTGCGCACCTCGGTCATGACGTGCTCGTGCAGCGCGCGCAAGCCCTCGAGCGCCGCGCCCGCATACACGTCGGTCTTCGACCGGTAGTAGAGGTAAATGGTGCCCTTGGCGATTCCGGCTTGCTTGGCGATCTCGTCCACGGTGGCTGCCGCGAAGCCGCGTGCGGCAAACACCCGACGCGCGGCGTCCAGGATCTCTCCGCGCCGGAACTCCGCGACGACGTCGCGCTTGGACGGGCGCGTCAGATGGGGAGACTGCTCGGACCGATCACCAGTGACCATCTGGTCATTATACATGACCGAGTGGTCACACAAATGACCAGGTGGAAGTAATTGACAGTACTACTGATGCTAGAACAGCTTACAGGTAGGAGCCGTTGGGATCACGACTGGCGACCACGGCGACGAAAGAGCTCGATGGCCATGGGCGTCAGCGAAACGACCACGATCCCGAGCGCCACGATCGAGAAGTTGTTGCGCACCACCGGGACGTTGCCGAAGGCGTACCCGGCGCCCACACAGAGCCCCACCCAGAGCACGCACCCGACGATGTTGTAGATGGCGAAGGTGCGATAGGTCATCGCGCCCGCGCCGGCCACGAAGGGCACGAAGGTCCGGACGATCGGCACGAACCGCGCGAGCACCACCGCGAGGCCGCCATGACGCTCGAAGAACGCGTGCGCGTCGGCGAGATGTTTCTCGTTGAGGAGACGGTGCCAGAAGCTGCGGCTATCGCGCGCTGCGAAAATGCGCGGACCAGCCATGCGGCCAATCTGGTAGTTCACGGCGTTGCCGATGATCGCCGCGGCAACGAGGGTCAGGACCAGCGCCGGGCCGTCGAGGATCCCGGTGGCCGCCAGGGCGCCGCAGGCAAACAGCAGCGAGTCGCCCGGAAGGAACGGCGTGACGACGAGCCCCGTTTCGGCGAACACGATCAGGAAGAGGATCCCGTAAATCCAGGGCCCATACGCGGTCGCGACGTCCGCCAGGTGCTTGTCGAGATGCAGGAAGAGATCGATCAGGGCGCGCATGCAGACTGATGATTCTCTCACGCCGCCCGGATTCACGTGGTGCTTTGGATCTCGAGGCACGAAAGAGACACCTGGATTCCGGGATTTCAGGGATTAAGAACGTTCGAGCTTTTGAAGTTCAAGGGAAGGCAATCCCAAGAATCCCGAAATCCAGGTGGTGTTTTCGTTCAATTAATCCGCGAAAATCCAGCAAATCTCGTGCGTGCTACGATCGAGCCAGGAGATTCACCAAAATGGACCGCTTTGGATCTGCGCCGCCCGTCGCGTACCCGTCTTCCGCCCGGTCTGACGCCGAACGCGTCGGCGCGTTCCTGCGCGCGACCTATGGCTGGATGGCCGCCGGCATCGGCGTCACGGCCATCGTCGCGCTGGCGCTGGCCAGTTCGCCGGATCTCGCTGTCGCGATTATCCGCAGCCCGTTCGGCATGATCGGCCTGGTCATCGCGCAGTTCGCCGTGGTGATCTATCTGTCGGCGCGCGTGAACAAAATCGCGCCGACGACGGCCGCGGCGCTGTTCCTTGGGTACTCCGCGCTGACCGGCGTGACGTTCTCGATCATCCTGCTCGCCTACACGCGCGAATCAGTGGCCGAGACGTTCTTCGTGTGCGCGGGCATGTTCGGCGCGCTGGCCGCGTTCGGGACGCTGACGAAGCGCAACCTGACCGGCCTCGGCCAGTTCATGTTCATGGGGCTCATCGGCCTCGTGATCGCCTCGCTCGTCGGGATCTTCTGGCAGAACGACTTGCTGCAGTTCCTGATCTCGTTCATCGGCGTGGTCGTGTTCAGCGGCCTGACGGCCTACAAGGCGCAGCAGCTGACGGCGATGGCGCTGGCGCTTCCGGAAGGACAGACGGGTTCGTACGCGGTGGTGGGCGCGCTCTCCCTCTACCTCTCGTTCGTGAACCTGTTCCTCTCGCTCCTCCGCTTCTTTGGCGGCCGACGGGACTGACGCGCGCGCCGTCGATCGACGAAATCGCGAAGGCCAGGTTTCTCGTCCCTCGCGGGCGGCATCATTACCGGGTGCCGCCCAGGAACTTCCCCACCATCCCGACCACGTCGTCCATTGCTGAGCCATCGTGGTTGGCGTCGAGCATCGACGCGACTTCGCCCATGATGCCGCCCGATTGCGCCGCAGCTGGCGCGGCGCCGGCCCGGCTCGTCTGACGCGCCAGCGCTCCCATCACGAGTGTCGCCACCAATGGCAGCATCTGCTTCAACAGGTCCTGGCTGATGCCGGTCTGCGCGGCTGCGTTGGCCGTGACCTCGTGACTGACGCTCTTGCTGCCCAGCACGTGTCCCAGGATGCCGTTGCCGTCGTCGATCGTCGACGGGGCACCAAGCCGGCTCGTGTCGTTCAGGTACTCTTCGTGCCCGCCGCTCGCGAGCGCGCCGAGCAGGCCCTGAAGGCCGCCCGGCTGCTGGAGGTTCTGCTGCACGCCTGACGCCAGTTGAGGCACCAGAGCCGAAAGCGCCGAGATGGTCTGGTCGTTGCCAAGCCCGAACTGCTGCGCCAGCTGCTGCACGGCAGCGCCGTCCTGATGATTCAGGATCGAGTTGAGGATGTTCATATTCGCCTCCAGATTCCGGTCGGGGGCCTCATTGTAGGCGCAGCGGTGTCGCGATGCGAGTTGACCTCAGCCATATCGCGACAGTACAAGCGTTGCACCGGCCCGGATTTGGCATGGGGTCCGGCGGGAGGCTCTCGTGACGTCGAAGGCCCGCAAGCCGCTCATCGTCGTGCCGCGTGGCGCGTTCGCCCTGCCGCTCATCTTCAGCGTGGCGTTCGTGACGTCCGGGCGTGCGCAGGCGCCTGCTTCGCCAGCCACCTCGACGTCTTCAGCTGCGCCGGTGACGCTCACGCTGGCTGACGCAACCTCGCGCGCGCTGACGTCGAACCCCGCACATCTCGCCCGGGCGCTCGATCTGGCCCTCGCCGGCACGGATATAGAAATTGCGAAGGCACGGCCGAACCCTGACTTTCTCTACGAGAACACTCGCGACGTTCCGACGAGCGCGTTCGTCTTCACGCAGCCGGTGGAGCTCGGGGGCAAGCGCGGACACCGGATCGCCGTCGGCGAGACCGCGCGCGAAGTCGTGAAGGCGGATCTCGCTCGCGAGACGGCCGACCTCCGGAGCGACGTCCGCCACGCGTTCTACCGCCTGCTGGCCGCCGATCGTCGCGTGGCCGTGACTCAGAACCTCGCCACCGTGGCGACGCGGGCGCGCGATGCCGCCCGCGCGCGATTCGAGTCGGGCGACGCGCCGCAACTCGATCAGGTGCAGGCGGAGCTCGCGTTTGCACGCGTCTCCAACCTGGCCGCCACGGCCACAGCCGAGCGCGCGGCGCTCGAAGACGAGCTCGATGGCCTCATCGGCCTGCCGCCCGGCACGCCGCTGGCGCCGACGGGCGATCTGTACGTCGACGGCCTGGACACTGTCGCGACAGATGCCAGCGCAACCCCGGGGAGCGTCGACCTGACGGCAGCGGCCCGGCGAACGGCTGCCGCCAACGCCGCGATCGATCTCGCGAAGTCAGCGCGGGTGCCCGACGTGGCGCTGGAGGCCGGCCTGACGTACGACGCGCCGCCGGATTTCACCTACGGCTGGAAGTTTGGCGCCTCGCTCACCGTGCCGCTCTTCACGACCCATCGCGCCGAAGTCACGCGCGCCGAGCAGGCGGCGGCCCAGGCGGCCCGCCAGGAGACCGCCGCCACGGCGGAGGTTTCGACGCGTCTGGCGGCGGCGACACGGCGCGCCGCGGCGCTCGGCGACGCCGTCCGCCGGACGACTCGCGATATTCTTCCGGCCGCGGCCACGGTCAACGACATGGCCGAGGCGTCCTACGAAGCCGGCCAGACCGGCATGGTGGCGCTGCTGCAGTCGTTGCAGACCGTCGCGGAAACCCGGCTCGAGGCCGTGGAGACCGCGCTGGCCTTTCAGCTCGCGCTCGCCGACGTCGAGCGCGCGCACGGAGTGTCGCAGCCATGACGCGGTCCGTTTGCGCGATGCTGGTCGCCCTGGTTGCCGCCGGATGCGGTCGCGCGAAGGCACCCGACGAGACGGTCGAGAGCGATGCGCCCGTTCTCGTCCACGTCGCGAAAGCCGGCCCCGCGACCGTCAGCGTTCATGTCAAGGCGCCGGGCACCACCGTGTCCGCCCCCGGCGCCGAGATCGTCATCACCGCGCCGATGCAGGGACGCGTCGCCGCTCTGCCACACGGCGAAGGCGATCGCGTCAAGGCGGGCGATCTTCTCGTGCAATTCGAGATCCCCTCACTCGCGGCGGACCTGGCGACACGCGAGAGCGCGCTCGCGCAGGGGAAGGCGCGCGTCGCGAATGCGCAGGCCGCTCGCGACCGGCTGGCGGGCCTTCTCTCCCGGGGTATCGCGGCTCGCAAGGAAGTGGACGACGCCGAGCGTGATCTCGCCGAGGCGCAGGCCGGGGTGCAGGAAGCCTCCGCTGGCCTCGCGGCCGCCCGTCAGCTCCAGGCGCGCCAGCGCGTCACGGCGCCTTTCGACGGCGTCGTCGTGCGGCGGCTCCACAACCCCGGCGACCTCGTGGACGCCAGCGCATCGGATCCGATTCTGAGGTTTGCCGATCCCTCGCGAAGCGAAGTCGAGGCGATGGTGTCCGCCACGGCTGTCCCGCAGATCAAGGCGGGAGAACCAGCCGTCGTCACGGGGGCTGGCGGCATCACGTGGAAGGCCACCGTGGCGCGCACGCCGGCGTCCATCGACACGGCGACGTCATCGGCGCGCGTCCGGCTCACGCTGGACGAGGCCGCGCGGCCGGCGCTCGGGCTCCCCGTCGAAGCCACCATCGTCATCGCCTCCCAGGAGGCGGCGGTTGCGGTGCCCGCGGCGGCGGTCGTGCGGGAGGGCGAGACGGTCTCCGTGTACGTCGTCGTCGACGGCAAGGCCGTTCGGCGCGACGCGGTCACCGGGCTGGTGTCGGATGAGACCATCGAGATTCTGAAGGGGGCGACTGCCGGCGAGAGCGTGATCGTCGACGGCCTCGACGGGCTGCCAGACGGCGCGAAGGTGAGCGTCGCGCCGTGAACATCGTCGCATTTGCCGCGCACCACGCGCGGACGGTCGTGCTCGGCACTGTCCTGGTCGTGGGCGCCGGCCTCGTGAGCGCGTGGAATCTGCCGAGCAGCATCTACCCGCCGCTCGAGTTCCCGCGCGTTGTCGTCATCGCGCGCAGCGGGACGCTGCCGACGCAGGCGATGACGGTGACCGTCACGCGACCCCTCGAGCAGGCGGCGATGGCCGTGCCGGGGATCCGCCGCGTCCGCTCCCGCACATTCCGCGGCGCCACGGAAGTGGACGCGTTTTTCGAGTCGTCCACGAACATGGTCGTCGCCCAGCAGCAGCTCCAGGGCCAGGTCGACGAGATCCGGCAGGACTTGCCGCCGGACACGGAGCTCGCCGTCGAGCGCCTCACGCCGGCGACATTCCCCGTCCTCAGCCTCAACGTGACCGGCAACCTGCCGGTGCCGGACCTGTACGACTACGCGTTTTACGTCATGCGCCCTGCGCTCGCGAGGGCGCCTGGCGCCGGCCGCATCGAAGTCTCGGCCAGCGACACGCGCGAAGTGCAGGTCATCGTCGATCCGACCCGCCTCGGGGCGGCCGGCCTCGCGATGAGCGACGTCACCACGGCCCTTGACGCGACGAACGTGCTGGCGCCAGTCGGCCGGTTCGCGCAGGGTGGGCGTCAGTATCTGGCGCTGGCGACGGGCCAATGGCGATCGCTCGCCGACATCGCCGCGACACCCATCCTCTCGAAGAGCGGATCGATCGTCCACGTGTCGGATGTGGGCGACGTCGTGATGGGCTCGCCGGACCGCACCTCGCTCATCACGGCCAACGGCCGCGACGCCGCCGTGATCAACCTGTCGCAGCAGGTCGGCTCCGACGTGCTCGACGTGAAGGCCGGTGTCGAGCAGGCGCTCGCCGATCTCTCACACACGCTGCCGTCCGGGCTGCGCGTGACGAAGGTGTACGACCTCGCGGAGTTCGTCGCCGAGGCGATTTCCAGCGTGCGCGACGCGGTGGTCATCGGCGGCCTTCTCGCCGTCGTCATCCTCTTCTTTTTCCTGCGCGACTGGCGTGTCACCGCCGTGGCCGCGACGACATTGCCAATCACGGCGGTGGCGACATTCTTTTTCCTGCGGCTGTGGGGCGAGTCGATCAACCTGATGTCCATGGGGGGCCTCGCCGTCGCCATCGGCCTCGTGATCGACGACGCGGTCGTGGTGGTCGAGAACATCCATCGGCGGCTGGAGGCGGGAATGGAGCGGGCGCACGTCGTCGCCGCGACGCACGAGCTGGTGGCGCCGATCGTCGGGTCCACGCTGACCACCGTCGTGGTGTTCGCGCCGCTGGCGCTCCTCTCGGGCGTGACCGGGCAGTTCTTTCGCTCGCTGGCGATGACGCTGTCGATCGCGGTACTGCTGTCTCTCGTGCTGTCGTTGACGCTCGTGCCGATTCTCGCGGGCCGGGCCATTGCCGGCCATACGTCGCACAAGGCCACCGGGTCGCATCCGCTGACTGGCGCGTACGCGCACAGCCTGGGCCGTCTGCTGGATCGGCCCGTGCTGGCGCTGGTGGCGGCCGTCGCGGCGGCCGCGCTCGCCCTGGCGCTCTATCCGCAGCTCGGGCGAGGGTTCCTGCCGGAGATGGACGAGGGCGGGTTCGTCATCGACTACCTGACGCCCGCGGGCACGGCGCTCGCCGAAACCGACGCGCGCGTGAGGCGAATCGAAGCCGTTCTCACGAAGACGCCGGAAATCGCGGCGTTCTCCCGGCGAACAGGCGCCGAGCTGGGCCTGTTCGCGACGGAAATGAACAAGGGCGACGTTCTCGTGCGGCTCAAGCCCCGCGGCCAGCGCACGCGCTCGGCCGACGAGATCATCGACTCGCTGCGCGACGAGCTGCACGAGAAGGCGCCCGGCCTCGAGATCGAGTTCGTCCAGCTGCTGCAGGACATGCTCGGCGATCTCGAGGGCGCGCCCACGCCGATCGAAGTGAAGATCTTCGGGGACGACCCGGCCACGCTCGGTGACCTCGCGGAGAAGGTCGAGCCCATTCTGAGTGCGGTCCCTGGCGTGGTGGACATAGTGGGACCCGAGGCCGGCAACCCCGAGGTCGAGTGGCGGATCGATCCGATGGCCAGCGCGCGCGTCGGGCTGACGCCGAGTGACGTCGCCACGCAAATCAGCGCGGGCTGGCTGGGCGCCCCGGTGCCCAGCCTCCGCGCGCTCGATCGCGCCGTTCCGGTCCGCGTGCGCTATCCCGACGCCGTGCGGCGCGACACCGCGGCGCTCGCCGAGTCACGGGTGCGCGGCGGTGCCGGCGAGCTGGTGCCGCTCTCGTCGGTCGCGACGGCGACGATCAGCAACAGCCAGTCGTCGGTGCTGCGCGAGAACCTGCGCATGATGGCGCTGGTGACCGCGCGGCTCGAAGGCCGCGACCTGGGTTCGGCGGTGGGCGACCTCCAGAAGCGCCTCGCGTCGGTCAAGCTGCCGGTCGGCTACTCGATCGAAATCGGCGGCCAGGTCCAGTCGCAGCGCCAGGCATTCCTCGACCTGGTGATGGTCCTCGGCATCGCCGCGGCGCTCGTGCTTGTCGTCCTCGTCGCCGAGTTCCGCGCGCTGACCCCCGCGTTCCTGATCCTCTGCGTGGCGCCGCTGTCGGCCGGCGGCGCGTTCCTGCTGCTCGTCATCACGCGGACCGATCTCAACGTGTCCTCGGCGATGGGGCTGATTCTGCTCGTCGGGCTGGTCGTGAAGAACGGGATCGTCCTGATGGATTTCGCGACGCGGCGTCACGCGACCGGCAGCACCTGGCGCGACGCGCTGCTGCAGGCCGGGGCGCGGCGCCTGCGGCCGATCCTGATGACGACGCTCTGCACCCTGGCGGGACTCACGCCGCTGGCACTTGGCCTCGGCGCCGGCGCGGAGCTACAACGTCCGCTGGCGCTCGCCGTGATCGGCGGGCTGACGCTGTCGACATTGCTGGTGCTGTACGTGTTGCCGGGCCTCTTCTTGCTCACGCGACGCGACCGAGCCACGGAGACACCAAGGTAGCCACGAAGAGATCAAAGGAATTCGCCACAGAGACACAGAGAGCACAGAGGATCTTTTGGGTTGGCCACAGAGGCTCAGAGAGCGCAGAGAGTGCTCTGTGTCTCTGTGGCTGATCCAAAAAGGCTTTCTCTGTGCCCTCTGTGCCCTCTGTGCCTCTATGGCTGTCTTTCTTCGTGTCCTCCGTGGCGTAGCGGCAGCGGCTAAGCGGTAGCGACGCCGACAGGGCAGCTCACGCCAGTGCCGCCGAGGCCGCAGTAGCCATTGGGGTTCCGCGCGAGGTACTGCTGGTGGTACGGCTCCGCGTAATAAAACGACGGCGCCTCGCGGATCTCGGTGGTGATGGTGCCCAGTCCGGCGCCGGCCAGCGCTTCCTGGAACCGGTCACGCGACGCGCGCGCGGCGTCGCCTTCGGCGGCGGTGTTGAAATAGATCGCCGAGCGGTACTGCGTGCCGGCGTCGTTGCCCTGCCGCATGCCCTGCGTCGGGTCGTGGCTCTCCCAGAAGATCTTCAAGAGCGCGTCGTAGGACGTCACCGCCGGGTCATAGACCACCAGCACCGCTTCGGTGTGGCCGGTGAGGCCTGAGCAGACCTCCTCGTACGTCGGGTTCGGCGTGAGGCCGCCGGCGTAACCGACTGCTGTCGTGTACACGCCGGGCGCCTGCCAGAACTTCTTCTCGGCGCCCCAGAAGCAGCCCATCCCGAAGATCGCCGTCGCCTTCCCTGGGAACGGCCCGACCAGCGGCGCGCCGGTCACGAGATGCCGCGCAGGCACCGGCATGGCCTCGTCACGGCCGGGCAGCGCCTGGTCCGGCTCGGGCATTCGCAGCTTCGACTTTCCGAAAATCATTTTCTGCCTCCGCCTCTAAGAGAGCCGCGCGCGACAGGACGTTTCCCGCCTTCGCGCTCCGCGCTTCGGCGCGGCAGGCTGGCTCGCCGCTTGCCGGCTGTCGCGCTCAACTGACAGCTGCGTTCTGCATTTTGCAATTCGCACTCATTAGACGTCGCCGCGTTTCATGCGCTCCAGCAACTGATCCGTCGAGCGCACCGCCAGCGCCATCATGGTCAGCGTCGGGTTCGTCCAGCCGCCTGACGGGAAGCTCGATCCGTCCATCACGAAGACGTTTCCGACATCGTGAAGCTGCTGAAACGGCGTGAGAACCGATGTCCTGGGATCCGTGCCCATGCGCGCGGTGCCGACTTCGTGGCTCGCCCAGCGCGGGCTATTGCGCGGGCGGACGCGCGTGCCGCCCGCGGCCTCGAGCATCTCCGCCGCCGAATCGGCCATGTCCTTCAGCATCGCGCGTTCATTCTCGCGGAGCTCGATGAGGATTCGGAGAACCGGGATGCCCCAGGCGTCCACCATCTGCGGATCGATCTCCACGCGGTTCGCATCGTTCGGCAGACACTCGCCGAAGCCTTGCAGCGAGACGCTCGCCGCCGAGTCGTGGATGGCCTTCTTGTAAGCCTCGCCGTAGCCTGGTGCGCTGAAGTGGAATCCTTCGCTGGAGTTGCCCTGGTAGCCGTAGCCGCGCAGGAACCCGCTGGCCGGCGTGCCGGGGACGTTGCGGAATCGCGGCACGTAGATGCCGTTCGGACGCCGCGCGGCTCCAAGCGACGGACGCGCCGGAAACTCGGGGAACTCCGCCGACGCGCCTGCGTCGGTGAAGTGCACCTGCAGGTACTTGCCGACGAGCCCGCTCGAGTTGCCCAGGCCCGCGGGGAAATCCGTCGAAGACGAGTTCAGCAGCAGGCGCGTCGACTCGAACGTCTGCGCGCAGAGGATGACCGCGCGCGCGCGCACCTCGTGTACGGCCCGCGTCGCGCGATCCACGTATTCGACGCCGAGCGCCTGACGCGTCGCCGGATCCATCAACACGCGATGCGCCATCGCGCCGGTGATGAGCGTCAGCTTGCCGGTCGCAAGGGCGTCGGCGACGGTCGTGAACGTCGAGTTGAAGTACGAGTGCGTCGTGCAGCCACGCTCGCACGGCCCGCAGTAATGGCAGGACGCGCGGCCGTTCAGCGGCGCGGTGAGGTTCGCGGTGCGCCCGAT
>Ga0068852_100003984_pt1 | contig 10379 bp, 8 predicted proteins | sample KBSCornC22_FD_66594 | JGI IMG/M metagenome (GOLD analysis project Ga0068852, IMG submission 66594) | Corn rhizosphere microbial communities from Kellogg Biological Station, Michigan, USA - KBS Corn C2-2 | ecosystem: Host-associated > Plants > Roots > Rhizosphere > Soil ... | reverse complement strand
AAAGCTTATGTGGAACCTGAAATTGTTGAACAATGGATGGGAACAAAAGTGTTGAAACTTGAAAACAAAAAACATGGTTGTTACCAATTTGAAACCACCGATCCGAAAGGAAATAAATATGCATTTAATGGAACCATCCACGAGTTTGAACCCAACCAAAAAATCATTCGAACTTTTGAATTTGAAAACACTCCTTTCGGCGTTCAACTGGAGGTTTTAGTTTTTGAAAAAATTAATGACGACACAAGTAAACTTAGTATACATGTCATCTATGAATCAGTTGAACAAAGAGACCAGGTATTGAAGATGCCTTTTACGCAGGGCATTAATATGGCACACAACCGCTTGCAGGAAATCGTTAGCAACTTAAAACACAAAGTATACTCCGGCTCAATCGCTAAATAATAAAAGCAACTGCCTGTTTTCTTAAATATAATTTATGTCAAAAAAAATATCTTCAAAAAAAGAGTTATCAGCACCACAACGTGATGAGCTGATTAAAATATTAAAATCCCGTTTTGAAAAAAACATGAACCGGCACCAGGGTATCGAATGGAAAAAAATAGAAACGAAGCTTACAGCTGCTCCGGCAAAATTATGGTCGCTCAATGAAATGGAAATTACCGGCGGCGAACCTGATGTTGTTGGCCAGGATAAGAAGACTGGTGAATATCTTTTCTATGATTGTTCATCAGAAAGTCCAAAAGGGCGTAGAAGCATTTGTTACGACCACGAAGCACTCGCTTCAAGGAAGGAACATAAACCTGAAAACAGCGCTATTGAGATGGCAAGCGATATGGGCATAGATATTTTAAGTGAAGATGAATACCGTGAATTGCAAAAACTTGGAAGTTTCGATTTGAAAACTTCGAGCTGGGTGAAGACGCCGCCTGCTATCAGAAAATTAGGTGGCGCTTTCTTTTGTGATCGTCGTTATAATCATGTCTTCCTGTATCACAACGGTGCAGAATCGTATTACGCAGCAAGGGGATTTCGTGGCTGTGTAAGGGTTTGATACAATCAATTGTGACATGACGACTTGAAATGTTCCTAAATTACAGCAACAAACCGGTTCGTCATGTTTATGAGAATAGTCATAGCTACAGTGATCACTTTTTTTGCTTGTACGTCCGCACGATCTCAAAAGCCAACATTTAATCATTTAGCGATTTACGTAACTGATATCGGAAAAAGTTCGGCATTTTACCGGGAGGTGATTGGACTCGATACAATGTCAAACCCATTCCATGATAACAAACATGTTTGGTTTGTTATTGGTGAGAATATTCAATTACACATTATTGCAGGATTGAATGGCGGGTCAAAGCATCCGCTGGATAATCATTTTTGCTTTAGAGTGTCCTCAGTCGATTCCTTTTTACCAAAAGTTGTAAAAGCCGGAATTGAATATCATAATGCCCAGGGCATAAAAAATGAAATCACCATTCGCCCCGATGGTGTAAAGCAGATTTATTTTACAGATCCCGACGGTTACTGGATCGAAATCAATGATGCAAAATAAACGGATCATTGCTCCCTTTCAACAGCCAGTCAATTCATTAACTATGCTAACCTTTAATTTTAGGTATTTCCTTTTTGCACTAATACTTTTTTTGGTAGAAGTATTTATTGCGTTGTATGTCCATGACGGTTTTGTCAGGCCTTATGTAGGAGACTATTTAGTTGTAATGCTCATTTATTGTGCGGCCAGAACCTTCATAAAAATATCAACAGTAAAACTTGCTATTGCCGTGTTGTTGTTTTCTTATCTCATTGAGGTACTGCAGTTTTTTAATATCGTGGACAGGCTTGGATTGTCTGGTAATGAGCTTGCCAAAACAGTTATCGGTTATGGTTTCGAATGGATCGATCTTTTAGCCTATACTTTAGGGATAGTTACCGTGTTAATTCTGGAAAGAGGCAACCGTGCAAATCGTTTGATTACCACAAAAGTTTGATGTAACTAAGACATGCCGCGCTGGAAATGGTTGGACTGAATGAACTAATTTAGACTCCACATTCATCATGGTTAATGTGTAGGTTAAAATATGTCTGTTTACAAATCAATCCTTTTCATTCTTTTCTTCACAGGTCTTCAATCGCTGGCACAGGAGAAAAGTGTTATCCGCCTCGATAATAGCAAAATTTCTTTTGCAGAATTGGACAATAAAATTCAAACACTGATGAATGCGGCCAGCGTACAGGGGTTGGCTATAACTATATTTAATAACAAGGAAGCTGTTTACAAAAAAACTTTTGGTTATAAGCGAATTGACACGAAAGAGCCAATTCAAACCAGGACAAATATCTATGGCGCTTCGTTAAGTAAACCTGTATTTGCTGTTCTCGTTCTAAAGCTGGTAGAAGAAGGCATACTTGATTTAGATAAGCCGTTACAGGAATATTTACCTAAGCCTATTTATGATTACACTCCTACCAAGAAATGGCACGATAACTACACCGACCTGAGAACAGATAGCTTGTATCGGAAAATAACAGCCAGGATGTGCCTGGATCACACAACCGGTTTTTCAAACTGGAGGTGGTATGAAACGGATCAAAAATTGAGAGTAAACTTTATCCCTGGCACAAAATATAATTATTCAGGAGAGGGAATGGTATACCTGCAAGTGGTGCTGGAACATCTTTTAGGTACATCGCTTGAAGAACTGATGCAGAAAAAGATTTTTATTCCGCTGCACATGAACAAGTCTTCTTACCAATGGCAAACAAGATTTGAAGATGATTACTGCCTGGGCCACCAGTCTACAGGAAAATTGTATGAAAAGGATAAAGACAACGACGCAAGGGCGGCAAGTACATTGGAAACGACACTGGATGATTATACAAAATTTATAGAAGCAGTGCTGAAGGGTACACTTTTAAAAAAAGAAAAGACCAAAGAAATGTTTACTCCACAAATCAGGTTACGGTCAATTCAACAATTTGGTCCTTTGCAATTTCGCGATTCAAGCGGTAACGATGGCATTCAATTGAGTTATGGTTTGGGCTGGGGTTTATTACAATCGCCCTACGGCACCGGTGCTTTTAAAGAAGGACATGGAGATGGCTTTCAACACTATACAATTTTGTTTCCAAAAACAGGAACAGGTATTTTAATCATGACAAATAGTGATAATGGAGAAAGTATTTTCAAAGAACTGTTAGAATTTACCATTGGCGATATTTATACGCCCTGGTATTGGGAAAATTATATTCCTTACAACCAATAGAAAAACTGAGTGTGCAGTGGCTGCACAACAATGTATTTATAGCTGTTGGGCGGAATATGAAACAACCATTACAGGACTCGCAGGAACAATCAAAAATCTGAAAAAAAGCGAGTCAAGAAAACCCGCTTTATTCGTATTTACGAGAGACTAATACATTCTTCTTTAACATAAACAGGCAACATAAGGACAAACAAGTCAATTTTCACACTGATAGATTGTCCGGCAAAAGCATCCTAAATAATGACATACCGCAGCAACTATTTAAAATTGAACTTTTACATCTGGTGAATCATCAGTATCATTTCCATAGTAAAAAAGATATAAACTCCCATAATTATACATACCGGCGCCATCGTGTCGTTCCTCTATAAAGTACTCATACAAAGCTGTTGATCCGGTGTTAGAAACAAGTTGTATCTCCTCCCAATCAGTGCCGTCATCTCGTTTAACAAATACCTTGATTGGTTGGCCGGGAGGAACATAAGAATAAATGTTTGGTAGCTCCAGTGAGGAATAGAATGGATATATCCAGTTGAGGTTTCTATAAATCACTTCACTGGTACTCACCTCTATCGTGGCACCTGCTTCAACGGTAACTGTTACTACATCTTTTCCTATAGCATCAAGATGATCAGTAACGGTCAGCTCAAATTGGTACACACCTTCCGCCAGGTTACTAACCCTGGTTTTTAAATCATTTTTGTTTTCAATTGCAAACGAATCAGGGCCGCTCAACTTTGTCCATTCTATTGTTTTAACATTATTCTCTGAATCATAGAAACTGCCCTCCAGCAAAATTTCATTTGTGGGTAATACAACCTTGATATCATTTCCAGCTGAGACGGTCGGTGCCTTATTGGGTGCATTTATTGACTGCTGATTATTTTCAACCGTTTTCTTACAGGAAGAAATGAAAAAAATAGATAAGACCGTAATGGCAAAACGAAAGTAATTAGTCGTTTTCATTGTTAATAGTTTTGGTGATGAAGAAATAAGTAAACCTGATAAAAGCAGTTTTTTAGCGATACGAAAACAATATTCAAATTGTTATTTAATTTCTCTTAGGAAGGACCGGACTCTATACTATCAATGGTACCATCGTTGAATTTGTCGTAAAGGCGATTGACTGCGGAAACATTTTGCCATTGAGTTTTTACTTTTAGAAAAAGAGAAGCTCATGTATGAAAATTAAAGCATGGTAAATCACACCTTTTGACCTCGCGTCATAAATTAAAATCAACTTTACTTACTTATCAGTCAAATAAACAATGCGACGAAGGATTGTCTTAAATTTCTATTGGCAACATTTACATGCGGAGGTATTGTGAAATTGCAATTAGGCAATTAGTACAAACTCAATAGCCATAATCATATGCTTACAGAGCTTTTTATAACCGTCTGAAGACAATAAATGCGGGCATAGTACGCTTTATAAGGCTGGCTGTTTACTTTAAATAAAATTACACCTGTTTCAACTGTAAATATTTATTAGGGAAGCTCGTGAAATGCAAATTGCATTTGGTTCTTCTTTCATGCTTCGGATAGCAGTATGGTATGAACAGTGTGGTATGGTCAGTTACCAAGCCGCACAGCAGAACGGTGATGGCCGCCCGCTCCTTTATTGAGTAACTTCGTTTCAACCGACAAAACAGCATATTCGTACACCTTATTCTACGTTTGAACAGGACCGATTTTGGCCTGCTGCATTTGTTACCTAATTTGGAAGTACAATGTCAACCTTGCCACTTTTAAAACAATGCCTGAGAAGCTCGTTTCTAGTGGTCTTCTTTTTTTTGTTTTTAAACGGCAAAGCGCAGCTCACCTCAATTCACTTCCGTCATCTCACCACCGAACAGGGCTTAAGTAATAGCACCATACGTTCTATTGCACAGGATAAATATGGTTTTGTATGGATCGGCACTTTAAACGGCTTAAACCTTTTTAATGGCTATTCAGTAAAGTCGTTTTACAAAGGCAGGCAACCAAATGAGTTGCCAAATCTGGCCATTACTGCTTTGGCTGCAGATGCAAACGGCAATTTGTGGATCGGAACAAGAACAACACTTTGCTATTATGAGTATAACACCGGAAACTTCATCCGTTGCAATAACGATTCCATTGCCATTAGTAATATAGTCATAGCTGACAGCAACCATTTATGGATGACAACCAGCAAGGGGGTTGTCAAAGTAAATACAAAAACAAAAAAAATAGAGCCGTTTATATTACCCCAGTTAGCTGGCAAACGAGTACGTGATATTTGCCAGGGAACAAACGGTATGGTGTACTTTGCCTGTAATGACGGACTCAAAGTATACAACCCAAACACGAATTTTTTTAAGGAATTTTTCTTTCCAAATTTATCTGATGACAGCCTGGTACAGACATTAGCCCTTGACCATTCAAACAATGCCTGGTTGAGTATTGGATATGAAAACAATCACCTGGTTCGACTAAGTGCGGACCTCCAACAAATAGACATACTTCCTTCTATTACAGACCTGAATAACGATTTTCCAAAAGGATATATCGCTGAAATTATTTTGGATAAAAATGACAAACTATGGATGTCAACCTCCGCTAATGGTTTGGTTCAATTTGATCCGAAAATTAAAAAATATCATTTCTTTCCTTCAAATATTGCCTTGCCCAACAGCATTGCAAGTGATAATGTGCATGTTCTTTTCGTGGATAAAGATGGCGGTATCTGGGCCGGTTTAGAAGGTTATGGAGTGGATTGGTTTTATCCAAATAAAAATCATTTCACCATCATTCAACCCAAAGCTGCGAAAGAAGAAACATTGCCAGGCAACTGGGCACGTGCAGCCACGCAAGACAGTGCAGGCAATCTATGGTTAGGTACAGCCAACGGCCTTACCAAATACAACCTGACCAGTCAGACGCTGGTGAATTACAGTAATAAACCAGGCGAGAAAAAAATTCTTCATTCTAATTCTATACGTTCTTTACTCACCGACAGAAAAGGCTTTGTATGGATAGGCACAGGTGACGGGTTAAACCGTTACAATCCTTCTACACATCAAATAGAATTCTTTGATTCAACAAAAGGCATCCCCCAGATTTTTGTGTGGACTTTATACCTTGATAAAGAAGGCAAGGTTTGGGCTGGTGGCAATAGTGGAATCTTTCGGTGGGAAGAAAAAGAAAACAGGTTCCAGGATTTTCATGATGATCCTTTGCTGGGTCCTTTTATAAATAGAGTATTTGTCACGGCGTTCCAGGACTCAAAGGGAAGGTATTGGTTTGGTGTACGCGGAGCTCTGATGTATGATCCCGTTAAAAAGCAAATAAGGCACTACTTGCCGGAAGGCGAGAACTCAATTGCAGATGAATCTGTATGCAGTATAGCAGAAGATCATGAAGGGCTCATTTGGTTTGGAACTATGAATGGGCTTTCCTCACTCGATGTAGAAAGAAATCAATTCGTCAATTATAAGAAAGGACGAGGCCTTCCTGCCAATAATAGTTCTTGCCTGCTCATAGATGGTTTGGGCAGAATTTGGACTGGCACTACCAAAGGACTTTGCTGTTTTGATAAACGAAAGGACAACTTTACATCATTTGATGCCAACGATGGATTGAGTTCAGATCAATTTAATGAACAATCAGCCTATCGAATGCTGAACGGCTTGTTTGTTTACCCCACCTACAAGGGTTTTGTGATTTTCAAGCCCGAGGATTTGCAATCGGAAACAACCACTGTTCCTGTATTTATTTCTGATTTTAAAATATTGGGTAGAGAATACAAGCCTTCAAAAAACCCAGAGGAAATTGACAGGTTAAGATTGCGTTATGACCAGAACTTTTTAAATATTCAATTGGTCTCTCCTTATTATCAAAACGTAGATCACGTATGGTATGCATATAAACTGGAAGGCTTCGACCAGGATTGGATTTACACGCAAAACCCCCTGATTAATTATACCAATGTGCCTGGCGGCGACTATATTTTTCATTACAAAGCCAGTATCGATCCATCCAACTGGTTTGTGCCCGAAAGAACGTTGACGATGCATGTTGGAACCATATATTATAAGACGGTTTGGTTTTGGATAATAATAGCTGTTCTTTCCCTAGCTGCTCTGTTTTATGTTTATCGTTTCCGAAGGAAAAGGAAAGAACAATTGTATTTATTGGAGACAAAAGCACAGCGATTGGAGAAAGAAAAAGCATTGGTGCAATATGAAAGTCTAAAGCAACAACTCAATCCACATTTTTTATTCAATTCACTAACGTCGCTCAAAAGCCTGATTCGGATCAACCAAAAACAAGCGGCTGATTTCCTGGATAAGATGTCCATCACTTACCGTTATATTTTAAAAAGTTCGGACAAAGAATTGGTTACGCTGGAAAGTGAATTAAAGTTTGTTCAAAGCTATATCGATCTCCAAAGAATGCGTTTTTGCGAAGGTCTCCAGGTTTCTATTGATGTCAATGAATCTTTGCTCCATAAAAAAATTGCACCCGTTACCATACAAAATTTGATTGAAAATGCCATTAAGCACAATCGTGTTGCTGAAGATGAACCATTAACTATTGATATCTACGCAGAAGACAATTACCTGGTTGTTGAAAACAATCTGCAGACGAAAGATTTTGTAGAGACTTCGAATAAGCAGGGATTGAAAAATATGGCTTCACTGTATAAGTATTTAGCTGATCGTCCCATGAAGATTGAATCGGGTTCCGATTTCTTCACCGTTAAAATTCCTTTGTTATGAATGTGCTGATTATTGAAGATGAAACCTTGCTGGCCAAAGAGCTGCAGGCAACCATTTCTGAAGTAGATGAAGAAATGAAAGTAGTTGATATGCTTCCCAGCTTAAAAGTATCCAGGAAATGGTTTTTAAATAACCCTGAACCGGATATCATTTTTATGGATGTGCAGTTAAGTGATGGTATTAGCTTCACACTTTTTGATGAATTTCAATTAAAATGTCCTATTGTATTTACCACGGCCTACGATCATTATGCATTGAGAGCCTTCAAGGTAAATAGTGTCGATTACCTGCTAAAACCAATTATTCGTGAAGATTTGAAACGTGCCATTGACAAGTGTAAGACACTGCTTCATACAAAAAACTCCTATCCTGTTGAGCTTAATGCAATCATCCAGGAAATTGTGCAATCAAAGTCTCAATCCCAGTACAAAGAAAAATTCATTGTGCATTTAAGACACCAGTGGATTCCTGTAAAAACATCAGACATCGCTTGTTTCTATAGAGAGAATTTAAATTATCTCGTTACGTTTTCAGGCGAGAAATATATTTTGAATTTTGAAACGATGGATGAAATAGAAGAAGTTTTGAATCCCGAAGAATTTTACCGGGCCAACCGCCAATCAATTGTACACATAGATGCCGTGCAAAGCATTATGCCAAAAGAAAACTCCAAGTTAAAGCTGTTCTTAAAACCACCCATTAAAATTGAGATCGACATTAGCCGCGATAAGGCGCCTGAATTTCGCAAATGGCTGGACAGGTAATTCTTATAAATATTTTATTACGATTTATTAGAAAAAAGATACGGTTGAAGTATACATTTTTGAAAACGGGAAATTGATAAACCAACTTTGTTGAAAGATTAGTTTTTATGACAGAACATCAAATAGAATTAGTAAAAAATTCCTGGAAATTATTACGCAAAGTTGATCCCGTGCTCATAGGAGACGTTTTTTACAGTAAACTTTTTGTTGATTTTCCGCAAGTACAACATCTATTCAAAACCCCAAGAGAGGAACAGTCTAAAAAATTAATAGCAATACTGGCCGTTGTAGTAAATAAACTCGATCACTTGCAAGAGCTCACACAGGATATTGAAAACCTCGCCACACGTCATGTGCATTATGGTGTAAGGCAGGAGCACTACGCACACGTGGGTTCAGCACTTTTATGGACACTGGAACGTGGGCTTGGAAATGATTGGAATGAAGAATTAAAAAATGCATGGGCCACTTGCTATGGCATATTATCATCCACAATGATTAAAGCCGCATATCATAAGGACGCTGCAAAGTCAGTTGCATGATTTAATTCCCTGCTGTAATTGACACCGTATTGAAGGCTATTCAAAAACTATTACTGATCCACCATAAGGTTTCAACACAACATTGCCCTTAAAATCAGGATCAATTTTTTCTGTTCGAAAGGTTAAGGGTTCAGTGCCGTCAGTAATTAATGTACCCTTAAGTTTTTTGAATGCAGAAGTATTGAGGTTGATTGTTCGCTCTGTATTCTCACCGTTAATACAGGCAACATACCATTTATTGCCGGCTTTCCTGGCGAGAACAACATATTTTCCCGGGTATCCTTCAATAAATTTTACATCATCCCAACGAACAGGCAGGTCTCTCAAAAATTTTTGCACATATTCAGGAACGTGCTGCATGCCCGAAGGCGATTCAGCAAAGTGCTGAACGCCAGATAAAAAAATTACAGAAGTAGCTAATTCGAATGCGCTTGTTGTTTTTCGTTGTGTTTTGCTGGTTTCTATTTTGTATAAATTCATTGGGGTGAAATCCATTGGGTCGAACGCATTTCGGGTGAACGGCAACATGGCAGCATGGTTCGGTTGGGCATTTCCATCTCCCTGCGAAAAAGTAACAAACTCAAATCCCTTGATGGCTTCCATAGTAACCAAATTCGGATAGGTTCTTTCCCACCCTCTTGGTATCGTTGCTCCATGAAAATTCACCAACAATTGAAATTGCGCGGCATCATTTAAAATGTCGATGTAATATTTAATCATTGATTGTCCATCACCACCAAAAAAATCAATCTTGACACCTTTGATGCCCATTTGTTTTAAACGCCCAAATTCTGTTAACCGGTCTTCATGTGTAAGCAGCTTGCTTTTTGGAGTGTACGGCACAGTGTTCCAATCGCCTGAAGAGTTGTACCAAAGAATCAACCCGACATTTTTTGACGCGGCATATTTTGATAGTTCTTGTATTTTATCATAGCCAATCTTCTGATCCCAGGCTGCGTCGACCAGGCAATACTGCCAATTCATTTTTGCAGCAAAATCTACGTAACGAATTTGCTCTGAGTAAACAATGGAATCATCTTTTGACATGATCCAGCTCCACGAGGACTTGCCTGGTTTTATAAAAGAAGTATTTATTTT
>Ga0068852_100003983_pt1 | contig 10379 bp, 9 predicted proteins | sample KBSCornC22_FD_66594 | JGI IMG/M metagenome (GOLD analysis project Ga0068852, IMG submission 66594) | Corn rhizosphere microbial communities from Kellogg Biological Station, Michigan, USA - KBS Corn C2-2 | ecosystem: Host-associated > Plants > Roots > Rhizosphere > Soil ... | reverse complement strand
CATTGCCGAATCGCAGATTAGTTGATAGAGATAGATCCGGAAAAAATTCGAAGGGTGATCAACTCGAACGTAATAAAGGAATGCATCGCTGAAAAGGCTCCAACAAAGATAGAAAGCAAAGATAGGGAAACTTCGAAAGACGCGGCCCCGGAACATCAACAGGATGATCGTCACTTCGGCGACCATTGCGCTCACGACTAGTGCGAATTCCCAATCCAACTTGCCCTCCCACTAAATTTGAAGGCAAATACAACTACGCCCTCCAAGTCTATCAGGAGGGCGTAGCAATTTCTGAAGCATCAACTTCAATTGAACTGCCGAATAACCTAAACAGTAACGCTAGGCTTAGTCGGTGGCATCGGCGGTACAGTGATCGGGCTGGCAGCTGTCGTGACGCTAGGCTTGGTCGGTGGCATCGGCGGTACAGTGATCGGGCTGGCAGCTGTCGTGACGCTAGGCTTGGTCGGCGGCATCGGAGGTACAGTGATCGGGCTGGCAGCTGTCGTGACGCTAGGCTTGGTCGGCGGCATCGGCGGTACAGTGATGGGACTGGCAACTGCGAGACTTGCAACGGCAACCATTCCGGCAGCTAAAACCAACGTACGGCATTTCAACGAACTGGCAGTCATGAACTTACACTCCTTAACAACTCGTGGGAACAATTTAGGTAAAGAGTAACCCGAAAGTGTCATAGGGTCTACAACAAAAGTAACATTTTAAAGATTTTTTTCGGAGAGGAGTAGATTTTCCCCATTTGGGAACCAATTTCAGGCAGTTATGACCCGATGTTTGTCAGTTATTCGCCCTTTTGCAGGACTTACCGGTAACTTACTTCGGCAGTGCAGTACACCTGAGTCCAAAACCGGTAGCTTGTGACCACTTCGGGTAACCAAGAGTAACACGAAAGTAGTATGTGGCAAGAATGAAATTTCGCAGCCGGGAGGCCGCAGCCTGGCAATTATCAAGATTCAAGTAAGTGTCAGCTAAATTCGGCGGAACTTACCGGATTTCGTGAAGGTTCCGGATGAGGTTAGCTTTCCTCAGTGTGGGTGCGGAGGGTTAACTGTTATTCGGAGACGGAAACTATGATTCGTTCCCCCCCACATTGTGTCTTCACGAAGTAGTGGCCGGCGAATAGCCTAGGCGAATAGCCTATATGGATGCGATCCGACATCACTTGTCAGGCCGAGGCTGAGGATATCGGGGTCCGGACGCGGCTCGACGCGCTTCGCCTCATTCATTTTGATGAATGAAATGGACGCCAAACTCCAAGGAATGAATGAGATCGGAACCCAAAGTGTCAATACCTGCCATTGCTGCCGCAAATGGCGTAGTTTGCCGATACCCTAAGATGTGTCACTTGAGGATAACTGGTTCATAAGGAATAGCTTAGTAAAGTATCGTGCCTGTAATCGTTTTCACGAATTGCTGTGCCGTGCTTCAAAACCTCGCGGTAAACCGTCAGTTTCGCAGTTGGTTACCCTATTTAAAACTTTCGTGCCGTGTGTAGAACAGTTAAAGTCCGCTAAAGTGGCAAATGAGACCTTTGGGTCCGGGTGCAAAACATGAAGGCAATGAAATCGGATGTAGACGTTCAGTCGACCATTCCTGCGAGTATTCGGCAGGAGGTGCGCTGCGCGGTGCGCTTTCCCCTTGCGCTTCCTGTCGTGTTAAACATCGACAAGGCCGAGTTTCCTGCCCAGACGCGCAATGTCTCGGCAAGCGGAGTACTCTTTGCAGTAGACCGCGAGTTGAAGGTGGGCTCCGATATCCGTTTTTCAATGCGGATGCCTGGCCCGGTTCTCGGCGCAGCGCATGATATTTTGGTTCACTGCACGGGACGTGTGGTACGCTGCTCTCTAAGCCAACATCAGTACTTTGCGGCATCCACGATCGACGATTATCGATTCGCGGACAATTAATAGTACTATCGGCTCTTGCGGCGGCAGCGGACATATGGATTTTCTGGAAGACTCTCCCGAAGGCGAGATTATAGATTCCCCGGCAAAACCGGGAGCGATTCGCATAATTCTGGCGGATTCGCAGGCAATTTATCGCGTCGGAATTCGAAAGATTTTTGCCCTCGAAGATGACTTGCGCGTTGTGGCGCAGGCGGACTCACTTGAAAACCTTCGCGCTGCAATTCAGCGCTATCCCAGCGACATTGTTCTGCTCGAAGGCAGTCTGCTGGCCGGAACTTCAAACGTCATTCCAGAGCTGATGCGCCTGGCTCCCGACGTAAAGCTGATTGTGCAAGCGGTGGCCACGGATGAAAGCCACACGGTCGAGTTGTATCGCCGCGGCGTGCGCGGCATCATCTCACGTTCGATTTCGCCCGATCTGCTGGTGCGCTGCATTCGCAGAATCGCGGCCGGCGAAACCTGGATCGACAACCAGTCAGTAAATTGGGTGATTGAAGCCTATCGCTCGCAGGCCGCGGCGCTGGTCAGCCCGCGCAATCAGCCCCGGCTATCTCCCAAAGAGATGGCGATCATTACCTGCATCACCCAGGGCAAACGCAATAAGGAAATCGCATTCCAGCTTGGAACAACCGAGCAGGTCATCAAGAATTATTTGCGAAAGATCTACGACAAGCTCGGCGTATCCGACCGTCTTGAACTTGCCCTCTATTGTCTGCATAACAAGATCATTCAAAGCGAAGCAGAGGAAGAACTCTCCGCACTTAAGGTTCTGGGAACCTAATCGCCTCTTTTGAAAATTCCTGATTACAACGGCTCAAGGCCCCTGATGCTTTGAGCCGTTGCATTTTGGCCCAACTCCTTCAATCCATACAAGGCAGAATCAAGTCCGATTGCCCGCACTTGTCGAAGCGGGGGCCGCGCCGCGATACTGCCTGATGCAACCAAGCATCACTGGATCTCTGAATGAAATGAGATTCCAGCGGCATGAAAGAAAGGACTCAAGGAATATGAAACACGGAGATTTCACCCTGACGCGGCGAGAGTTTACGCAGGGCAGCGCAGCTGCGATTCTGGGTTCCACTGCAGTAGCGGGGAAGCTGGCCGCACTGGATACGGGCGCCAAGATTTCCGGCGAAGTAAAGGTGAATGCCTCCGAGAATGCAACGCCCTTCAATCGGATGATCTTCGGCCAATTTCTCGAGCACTTTCATCGGCAGGTTTATGGCGGGGTCTTCGAGCCGGGTTCGCCGCTCGCGGATAAGAACGGTTTCCGCACCGACGTGATCGAGGCCTTGCGAGAATTGCGCGTGCCAATTGTGCGCTGGCCGGGCGGCTGTTTTGCTTCGGCCTATCACTGGCGCGACGGAGTGGGTAAGGACCGCGAGCCGAGTTTCGATAAGGCCTGGGGCGTTGAAGATCCCAACACCTTCGGCACTGACGAGTTTGTCAAGTGGTGCCGCCTGGTCGGTTGCGAGCCGTACATCTGCACCAACGCAGGAACAGGAACCCAGGAAGAGATGAGCGACTGGGTTGAATACTGCAATCTGCGCGACAAGGGCCGCAATGCGCGTCTGCGCAAAAAGAACGGAAGCGAGGAGCCCTTCAACGTTCGTTACTGGAGCATCGGCAATGAGAACTATCTTGGCGGCGAAATCGGGGCAAAGACGGTCGACGAGTGGTCGCCGCTGGTCCGCGAATCTGCGAAGATGATGCGCGCGGTGGACAGTAACTTGAAAGTCCTGGCTGCCGCAACTGTGACAGGAAACTGGACGCCGCCGATGCTGAAGGCCGCAGGCCGCTATCTGGATTACATTTCAATCCATTATTACTGGGACGCTCTATGGCAGCACGGCACTCATCCATCGCCTTATCTCAAATGCATGGTTGCGGGGCCAATTCCGGAACGGCACATCCAGCAGGCAGTCGATTTGCTCAACCAGAACGGTTTCGGCGAAAAGATCAAGATTGCCTTCGATGAGTGGAACCTGCGTGGCTGGCATCATCCGGGTTTCCCCGGCGGGGGAGCAAACCAGATTGCAATGATTCAGGAGCGCGATGAGAACGATCTGAATGAAACGTACACCATGGCAGATGCGATCTTCACAGCATCTTTCTTGAACGGCTGCCTGCGCCAGGCGAAGTATGTTCACATGGCGTGCATGGCGCCCGTTGTGAATGCGCGAGGTCCGCTGTTTGTTCATCCCAAGGGCGTGGTCAAGCGCACCACCTTCCACGTGATGAGGATGTATTCGGATTTGCTTCTTCCGAACGTAATTAGTAGCCAAGTCACGAGCGATGTCTTGAACATCGACCAGGAGACGGTGCCGGCGCTCGATGCAGTCGTGACGCAAAGCGATGATCGGAAGCGCTACGCAATTGCGTTTGTTAACCGCCACCCGGACATGTCGGCAAACTTCAAGCTGACGCTCGGCAGCCAAGTAGATGCGCCGGGAGCCAAGTTGACGACTCTGAGCGGCGATTCACCCGACGCATATAACGACGTAGCCCGGCCGAATCGCGTCAGTCCTCAAACGCAGGCACTCGCGCTCAGCAATGGGCACATTGAACTACCGCCGCACTCAGTGGCTATTGCGCAGTTCGGTTCGTGAGCAATGCAGGCAAGGCAATCCTGCGGTCAGACTTATTCCGATCCGTTCTCTGAGTCGAGCGTTGCCTTGCTCTTTTCACGCGCCAGCTCGAGCAGGCGAATAAGTTCAGCAAGGTCCGATTGGCTGATGTGTCCGAGCAACTCACGCGGTAGCTCTTCCACCACCGGGTCCATGCTTTTGAGCAACTCAAGACCAGGTTCTGAGATCTGAGTCCACACCACACGGCGGTCATCGCGGTCACGATGCTGACGAATCAGTTTGAGCGTTTTGAGCCGGCTAAGCAGTCGCGTGATGTCGGGTTCCGCAGTGATCATGCGGCTGCCAATGGCCGCACAAGTAAGTCCGCGTGGCTGCGCGCCACGTAATATGCGGAGCACATTGTATTGCGTCGAAGTGATACCCCATTTGCGAATCCTGCAGTGGAATACGCGATGCAGCGTGTCCGAAGTGCGCATCAGATTCAGCAATGCTTCCTCTTCCAGGCTTGAAAAAGGTCGCTCCTGCACGATTTCGAGCTTTAGTCCAGACATTCTTGAATTCCGACGATCTCAACTAACCGTAGGCAGCGCCTTTTCAGGCAACTGCCCGCGGTCAGACCAAGTTTACTGTTTTGCCACGTCAAGGTCGATGCTGAGCTTGATCTCATCGCCCACCATTGCCGGGGGCATTTTGGCGCCGATTCCAAAGGCAGCGCGGCTCAGGGTCGTGGTTGCTGAAAAGCCGGCGTGCTGCTTTCCTCCCATTCCCGGAACGGGTCCGTTCGGCCCCTCGACGTTCAACGTAACTGGCTGAGTAACGCCATGGAGCGTGAGATTGCCGGCCACAGATAGCCCGTTGCCGCTTTTGGATACGGAAGTGCTAGCAAACGTTGCTGTGGGGAATTTGGCCACATCGAAATAGTTGGGGCTGCGCAAATCGTTGTCTCGAGCTGCCTGGCCGGTGTCGACAGTAGAAACATCGATTGTTGCCACAACAGTTGATTTGCTGATGTCAGACGGGTCCATTTCAATGCGTGCGTTCACTTTGCCAAATTTGCCGTGAACGTTTGAGATGGACAGGTGCTTGACGGTGAAATCGACCTCGCTATGTGCCTGGTCAGAAACCCAGGTTGTATTTTGCGCCAATGCCAACGGAGCGGCCATGCCGAGCATGCCGACTGCTAAAACCAAACGTTTCATCAGTAGATCCTTTTACGGCCGTGTGGGCCATTTTTTCTATGGTGTAGCGACTCGAACCGGAAGTGATGGGCCCGATGCAGAGGAAGAAATATCCGGAGCGAGTTTGCTCTATTCTTTAGACGTATCAGGTACATATTTGTTTCAACGAGTATCTGCATTTTCGCATATGAAACGTCGCGGGTATTCGCTCTGATAGTTATTCCTCAGAGCTTGGAACGGTATCTTCTCGACTTTGCCTGCCGGATCACCTAGCATCGCGTCTTCAGAATCTGTACAACGGGGGGAACGATGGGAGAACTGCTTACTCCATGGCATCTCATCTTGATCTTGCCTACGATGGCTCTTTTCGGCGCATTCGTGATTGTTCCTTATTGGATGATTTTCAAGAAAGCGGGCTTTTCACCATGGCTTGCTTTACTAATGGTCATTCCGATGGTCAAGCTCGTAGTTATCTGGGCAATAGCATTTACAGATTGGGAGCTTGCACCAAAAACGCAGGCCTGATTTTCGCCATTGCAAGCTGCGCAAATCGGACGTTTGTGCATTCAATATGAATACTGATGCGGGATACAGGCGAGCCAGCGGTCCTGGCTCTCTGGTATTCTCCCGCGTATGTCAGTAATGCACGACTTCCGCCAGCTGAGCGGGGCTCAGCGGCGCACCTTTGCGGCCACGTTTCTGGGCTGGACTTTTGACAGTCTTGATTTCTTCTTGCTGGTCTTTTGCGTAAGGGCTATTGCGAGCGAGTTTCGTACGCAGCCGTCATCGGTACTGGGTGCTGTCTTCATGACCCAGGCGTTTCGGCCCGTGGGAGCCCTGCTGTTTGGGATGTTGGCAGATCGTTACGGCCGCAAGCCGGTGTTGATCTTTAATATTGTGAGCTTCTCCGTAATCGAATTTGCCTGCGCCTTTGCACCATCCCTCTCTGTGCTGCTCGTCTTACGCGCATTGTTCGGCGTCGCAATGGGCGGTGAGTGGGGCGTAGGCGCGGCGCTCGCATTTGAATCTCTGCCCAGGGAGGGCCGGGGCATGTTCTCCGGCATTCTGCAGGAGGGGTATGCGCTGGGTTCGATTCTTGCCTCGGCCGCCTTCGGACTGTTATTTCAAATCATCGGGTGGAGAGGCTTATTTATCTTAGGTTCGCTCCCGGCACTCCTGGTGGTCTTTGTGCTGGTGCGTGTGCCCGAATCCCCAGTCTGGCTGGCGGGCGCAAAAAAACGAGTGGCACACAGGGCCCTAGGCTCGGCTACACCAGCGGCGGGAAATCTGTTGGCATTTATGCCAACGTTCATCTATTTGATACTTCTGATGACGGCATTCATGAGTTTTTCGCACGGCACCCAGGACGTATATCCAACGTTTTTGTCGGTAGCCGCAAAGCTTTCGCCTACCGCCATCGGTGTGATCGGCGTTCTTTACGGATTCGGGTCTATCGGCGGCGGCTTTGTATTTGGCCTGCTTTCAGAGAAATGGGGACGCAAGCGCGCGATTGTAACGGCTGCGCTGTTGTCCATTCCGGTGATTCCGCTTTACGCATATGGCCACTCGGCGCTAGTGCTTGGCACGGGCGCGGTGCTCATGCAGTTCATGGTGCAGGGAGCGTGGGGGGTGGTTCCGGCTTATCTCACGGAACTTTCTCCTGCACCCGTCCGCGCCACGGCGCCGGGCCTCGCTTATCAATTAGGCGGGTTAATCACGTCATGGAACGGCAAGGGACAGGCACTGGCTGCGGAGCACTGGGGAAATTATCCAGCGGTCCTCGGCATTACAGTTATTGTGGTCGCATTAGCCTTGGCAGCGCTGGCTTCAGTGGGTCGTGAGGCCAAGGGGCGGGATATGGCGGACGCCTGATTTGGATGTAGCCGAAGCAAAATACCTGAATTCAACGCTGCTATGGTCGGGCCTTTCAGGCAGTTGTAATAATGTCATACCAATTTTTGTATCGAATAGCTTCACAAAGCTTGCATCCTGGAGCTAATATATGCGCAGCATTGCAGCCTTAGATGCTGCTTCTCCTTTGAACAAGTGAAAATCGAATATCGGGAGTAATCGGCTATGTCAGAGATTCCAGAGCTGAGAGTGACCGAAGGCACGCAAAGAAAAGTCACAAGGCGCAAGTTCATCCTCGGGGTGATTGCGAGTGGTGGCGTTGTTGCCGCGGCAAATTACAGGCTCATCTCGTCGGCTGTCCACGGTCAAATGTCTTCCGCTGAACGCCTGATCACAATCAATGTGAACGGCATGCAGCGGCGCGTGGATGTGATGAAGCAGGAAACTCTGGCGTGGACTCTGCGCTACAAACTGGGGTTGACGGGGACTAAACTTGGCTGCGACCGCGCTGAGTGCGGTGCCTGCACGGTAATGATCGACGATGTTCCGCACTATAGCTGTTCCGTCTTGACGCATACCGTTCGCGGCCGCAAGGTCACCACGATCGAGGGGCTCGCTGCTTCTGACGGCAAGCTGCATCCTGTGCAGCAGGCTGTTGTGGATGAGCAGGGCTTTCAATGCGCCTTCTGCATGTCGGGATTCATCATGTCCGCTGTCGGATTCCTCAAGCAAAATCCCAGCCCCACACGCACCGAATTGGCGCACGGTGTCTCTGGCAATCTGTGCCGCTGCCAGGACTACAACAAGATTCTTGACGCCTTGGAGCGCGGCGCTGAGTACATGAGGAGGGCTTGAGCATGCTTGAAAATGGAAAGAAGGTCGCCCCCAAGCCGAAGTCGCCGCGCGTATACGGTAAAGGCTACAAGCTCATCGGTAAGAACTACCAAACTGCCGACATGCTGGCCAAGGTTACCGGCAAGGCGAAATACGCAGAGGATTTTCGCGCAGAAGGCATGCTGTTTTGCCGGCTGGTACTGAGCCCCGTGCCGCACGCACGCATCAAGCGCATTCATACAGATGACGCGATGGCCATTCCTGGCGTGAAGGCTATTCTCACGGCAGATGACATTCCGGCACCGGCTGACAGCATGAGCGACAACGGGACCATCATCAAGGCCAGCAAGTGGGGCGAGCGCGCGCTGACCAATGAGCCGATGTACCTCGGCGAGCCGATCATCGCCGTTGCTGCGGTAGATGAGCTTACCTGCGCTGAAGCAATTGAAAAGATCAAAATTGATTTTGAAGAGCTTCCATTCGTGATTGATCCGTTGGAGAGCCTCAGGCCCGGTGGTCCCAATCCACACGAAGATGGAAACGTCTGGGTTCGTCCCGAACCGCCGAATCCGCCGATTCCAGAACTGAAGCAAGTGAAGTGGACGAACGAAGATTTTGCTGATTATGACAAGGGCAACCTGCCGATGGGGAACGCGCCCGATACGTGGGAGTACGGCGATCTGGATGCAGGTTTCAAGAATGCAGCGCTCACGCTCGACGAGACCTTTATTACACCCGACGTGAGTCACCAGTGCCTTGAACCTCGCACCGCCATGGCCTATTGGCAAAACGGCAAGCTGTTCCTGCACTCCGGTACGCAAAGTACCTATCAGACGCGGCCCGCGATTGCGAAATGGATGAATCTCGATCTGGATCAAATCGTGTTCATCAGCGAATACACCGGCGGCGGATTCGGCAGCAAGATCACCGGCGGGTTGACCATGATCATCCCGGCGCTTCTGTCAAAGAAGCTGAATGCGCCGGTAATGATGCGCATCAGCCGCGAAGAAGAGCACTGCATCGGCCGCGCTCGCCCAAGCGTCATTGGGCGCATGAAGATCGGCTTTGGCAAGGACGGGCGCATTCTGGCGCTCGATATGTTCACCGTGACAAACAGCGGCGCTTATGATGCGCAAGGCGACGGCGCATCCGCTGCGCGCATCGTTTCGCTTTTGTACCAGCCGCAGGCAATGCGGCAGCGTGCAATTTCCGTCATGACCAACACCCCGGCTCGCAGTGCGCAGAGTGCTCCGGGAGGCATGCAGGGCATTGCAATCATCGAACCGATTCTGGCCAAGGCAGCGCGCAAACTCGGCGTAGACCAGGTGGACTTGCGGCGCGTGAATTGCCCTGAGGGAAAAGCGGAGTTTGGAGCAGCGGTGCATGGCAAGCGTGGTCACGCAACAAGCTGCTTCTTGAAAGAAGCTCTCGATCGTGGCGCCGAGCAATTCCGTTGGAAGGAGCGTGCGGCGCGGGATCAGAAACGAATTGGTACAAAAGCCCGCGGCATTGGCGTTTCGCTCAGTTGCTATGTTGGTGGCACAGTTGGGTTCGACGGGCTGCTGGTGATTACTCCACAGGGCCGCGTGCAATTTCAGTCAGGCATTGGCAATCTGGGAACTGAAGCAGTAATCGACGTGCACCGTGCAGGTGCGGAACGGCTCGGAGTTCCCTGGGAGATTTGCGACATTGTCTGGGGAGACACCTCAAAGCACGTTCCTTATACCTGTGCATCCGGGGGAAGCCAGACAACACACGCAATGACACGGGCGTCGTACGCAGTTGCCGATGAAGCGAAACTTCGCCTGCGCGAAGTCGCAGCCAAGACGCACGGCGGCAAGCCGGAAGACTACGAAGTAGCCAACCAGCGTGTCTTCCGGAAGGGCGGCGGCGCGAGTATGACCTTTGCTGAAGCTGCGCAGCGCGCCATTGCGCTGGGCGGAATATATGACGGCCACGAAGCCAATCCTGAAGTGAACAAGCAGACCAAGGTCTCGGTCACAGGA
>Ga0068852_100003976_pt1 | contig 10385 bp, 8 predicted proteins | sample KBSCornC22_FD_66594 | JGI IMG/M metagenome (GOLD analysis project Ga0068852, IMG submission 66594) | Corn rhizosphere microbial communities from Kellogg Biological Station, Michigan, USA - KBS Corn C2-2 | ecosystem: Host-associated > Plants > Roots > Rhizosphere > Soil ... | reverse complement strand
CTTACGGTGAAGCGAGCCGACGTCGAGCTCAGCGGCAACTCCGCTTCGAGTGCGGGAATCGATGTTTTGGTTACGACGGAGACGCCGTAGCGCTTGATCCCTGACAGCAGCCTTATCGCAGGGTCGGTACCGTCGCGGACTTCGACGATCGCTATGCTGACATCCGGACGCGCGTCCGCCTGCGGCAGTACGGTTCCGTTCAACGTGACTGCTGCGCGGGCGATGGGATTCGGCAGCACGAGACAGGCGGCGACAGCAAGGAGACGAAGGTACATGGCAGGCTCCTGAGCGGACGCGCGGAGTATAGCGCCGCATCGCAACTCGATTCCAGCTTGCCGTGCGAAGATTCGGAACGTCCAGCAGCTCGTCGTCACGCGGAGTTGCCTGGTATCACGACGGGGGAAGGCCCAATGCATACGGAGTCCGCTGATTGCATCGTCGTTGGCGCGAGCTTTGCCGGACTCGCCTGCGCCTCTGCGCTAGCGCGCCGCGGCGTGCAGGTCACCGTGCTCGAGAAAAAAACGGATCCCGGCGAAAAGCTCCACACGACGGGAATCATCGTCAAGGATGCGATCGATCACATCGCGCTGCTCGATACGCTTCCTTCAGCGCTGACGCGTCGAATCCGCGGCGTGCGGTTGTATGCGCCCAACATGCGTCACGTCGACCTCGCCGCGCCCGGTTATTACTTCCTCGCGACCGACACGCCAAACCTGATGCGCTGGCTCGCGGAGCGCGTCATCGATGCGGGAGCGACGATTCGCTACGGCACGTGCTACTCGGGCGCGCAGCGTGTGCGAAGCGGATTCGATCTCGGCGAGATTGGGACGACGCGCTTCCTGGTGGGTGCGGACGGCCCGCGCTCACCGATCGCAAAAGAGCTCGGACTTGGCACCAGTCGCAAGTACCTGTTCGGCATCGAGCACGAATTCGCGCTCGATTCGTCCACCGTACTTGCGGCGTCCGATCATCTGCACTGCTTCGTCGATCGCCATCTCGCACCCGGGTACATCGGCTGGATCGTTGCAGGCGTCACCGGGCTGCAGGTCGGCGTCGCGCGGCGGATGCGCGAAGCGACGTGGAAGCCGAAGGACGCGATGAGCGCATTCCTGCGCAAGATCAAGCCGGTGATCGACCTCACCCAGCGCCAACCGGATTCGGTGCGAGCAGGCTTGATCCCGTGCGGAGGCGTCGTGAACCCGGCGTCAACTCCGCGCGCATTGTTGGTTGGCGACGCTGCCGGCATCGTTTCGCCGGTGACAGCTGGCGGCATCCATACAGCGCTGAAGCACGGGCTTGCGGCCGGTCACGCGATTGCCGACTACCTGACCGGCCGAGCCGGCGATCCTCACCTGTGGTTCACACGATCGTATCCGCGCTATCGACTGAAGCGGCTGCTGCGCTTCGGATTCGATCACCTGCAAAGCGATCTGCTGTTCAACCTGATGCTCTCGACGCGGACGATGCGAGCCGCCGCCAGCATCGTCTATTTTCATCACAAGGGTGTGTTCGACGCGACCGCGAACGACCGCCCGGTGGAGAATGCGGCAGAACGCCCGCGCGTAACGTAGCGTCTATCGGCTGACGCGGATCCCGATCTTTCGTCCCACCTGTGGCGGGAGCGGCAACCGGGCGTGGGCGCCCTTGACCTGTGCCAACAGCGCCTGAGCGCCGGACGAAAATGGCTCGCCGCGCCGAGTAGTCATGTTGACGTGCATCGCGAGGAGCTCACTCGTTGCAACGATGTGATCCTTCGTCGCGTGATGCATCTCGTGAAAGTAGTGGAGGCGCTTGTGATCGCAATCGATCAATCGGGTGACGATGCGCACGCTGTCGCCGGCGAACACTTCCCCCAGATAGTCGACGTTCATCGATAGCGTGAACACCGATCGCTGGGTGCGGTCGAGATAGCTGAAGCCGATGCCGAGTGCGTCATAGAACGCGTCCGTCGCACGATCGAATGCCACCACGTAGTACGCGACATTCATGTGACCGTTCCGATCGGTCCATTCCGATGGAATGTCGAGCCGTGTTTCGCAGGGTTCCAGCGTCAAGGGAACAACTCGATATGGACGTCTTTAAGTGTTCCAGGGCGATTCCGCGGGAAGCCTGTCGCTGTGCGATTACCTGCGGCACCTTTGTGGCACGCGCGCATGAACACCGAAGCTTACGGTTTGACAGCCCGCGTCCACAGCTCCCACACGCGCGCGAGCTGCGTGTCGTTCGTCGCTGCCGCGAGTGCCGCTTCGCGTTCGTTCAGGTACGTGACATCACCGAGTGCCATCGCCTGCATTTGCAGGCGCGCGTTCGTTTCGGCGTAGATCGCGCGATAGACGACCTGTTGCAGCGACGTACCGACGACCGTCGATCCGTGCCCGCGCATCAGCACCGCGGCGTTGCCGCCAAGCGATGCTGCCAATGCGCGACCGAGCTCCGCATTGCGAATCAAAAGATCCGAGTCGCCGGCGACGTCGCGAATCTCGAACAGCGCGCTGCCCGCGCCGAGAAATCCGCTCATGTGGTAGATCGGCCGCAGCGGCGTCCGCGTCGCCGCAAATGGAATGACGCTCGGCGAATGACTGTGGACGACGGCGACAACATCGGTACGCGCTCGATAGATCTCGGCGTGGATGAACCGCTCGAGATAGACGCGCCGATCGCCGGCGTCGAGCGCCTGTCCGTCGAGATCGAACGTCAGGATGTCGGCCGGCGTCACGAGCGCGGGCGCCATGTTGCGCGCCAGCAGGAAATGCGCAGGCGAGCGATCGTGGCGGACGCTGACATGGCCGAAACCGTCGACGACGCCCTGGTCGTACAGAATGCGATTGGCGACGGCGAGCGACTCGACGAGGGCCGGGTCGGCAGGGGAAGGTGCTCCGGTGTTCAGCGTCGGTTCCATTCGGTCACAAGGCGATGTGGACGTTCTTCTGCTGCGTGTAGCCGACGAGCTCGTCGAAGCATTCCTCGCGCCCCTGCCCCGATTGCTTGTAGCCGCCGAACGGTGCGCCGAGGAAATGGCGCCCCGTCGTGTTGATCCATATGTAGCCGGCGTCGACGCGCGATGCGCAGCGATGCGCTGTCGTCAAGTCGCGCGTGAATATCGACGCGCTCAATCCGTACTCAACGGCATTGACGTCGGCGAGCATTGCCGCCTCATCGGTCCACGGCAGCACGCACAGCACGGGACCGAATATTTCCTCGTTGGCGATCCGCATGGACTGGTTGACCTGCGTGAAAATCGTCGGCGGCATGAAATAACCGTTGGCGAGCTTCGGATCGTTCGGCCGCTCGCCGCCGCACGCAAGCGTCGCCCCTTCGGCGCGACCGCTTGCAATCATGCCTTCTACCTTCGCGAGATGCGCTTTCGAGACGAGCGCGCCCATCGTCGTCGCAGGATCAGTCGGCAAGCCCGGCTTGTAACGCTGCACCGCTCTCACGATGCCCTCGACGACACGATCGTGAATCGATTGGTGCACGAACACGCGCGATGTCGATCCGCACGACTGGCCGCACCACGTGAAGTTCATGCCTGCGACCGCGCCGGCGACCGCTTTGTCGACGTCGGCATCCGGATACACGATGCACGCGTTCTTGCCACCAAGCTCGAGCGTCACGTGCTTGAGGCGTTCGGCTGCCGCGCGCGCAATCGCGCGACCCGTCGGCACACTCCCGATCAGCGCAATCCGCGGGATCAGCGGATGCGCGACGAGCGCGGCACCGCACTGCGCACCACCCGTGACGACATTGAGCACACCCGGCGGAACGACATCTTCGATGAGCTCCATCATCCGGTACGACGACAGGGGTGCCTGTTCCGGCGGCTTCATGATGACGGTGTTGCCGGCGGCGAGCGGCGCGGCCATCTTCGCCGCGATAAACATCAGTGGATGGTTGTACGCGACGATGCGCGCGCAAACGCCGAATGGCTCGCGCAGCGTCATGTTGATGGCCCCTTCGCCCATCGGAATCGTCTCACCCTTGACTTCACCGGCGAGGCCCGCGAAATAGTCGAGCTGCGCGCAGGCGGCGTTGACGTCGCTCGTCATCTCGGCGACCGGATTGCCGCAGTCGGTCGCATCGATCAGCGCGAGCTCCGCCGCATGCTCACGCAGCCGCGCCGCGATTGCACGCAGCGCGCTGCCGCGCTCAGCCGGTCGCAGCGCGCGCCATGCCGGATACGCACGATGCGCGGCCCGCGCAGCGGCATCGACGTCGGATGCATCCGCCTCCGCGCATTCGCCGAGACATTGGCCAGTGGCTGGATCGAACGTCGTCGCGTACCCGCCGTGCGCGCGATGCCAGTCGCCGCCGTAATGCAGATCACGATGACGCGGCAGCACGTCGGCGATGTTCGCACTCATGCGTTGCGCTCGCTCATTTATTTTTGCCTGCGCGCCGTCTGCGCCCCGCCACCCGTATTCGCGTCGTAGCCCGGCACGACGCGCGCATCGATGACGACGACCGCGCCTTCGTTGACGAGCCGCAGGCCGTCGGTGATCGCCGCTCGCAGCGCATCGGCTGACGTAATGGGACCGATACCTGTCGCCCCTTGCGCGCGCGCCATCGCCGCGAGATCGATGTCGGGCCCCTCGATCCGCTGACCGATGCCCTTGTTCTCGACCGGTCGGTCGCGCACGATCGCAACCCGCTCCTGGTGCCGCTCGTCGTTGTAGAAGCTGCGGTTGTTCGCGACGATCATCAGGCATGGCACGCCGTAATGCACCGCTGTCCACAGCGCGGTCACGCCCATCAGGAAATCGCCGTCGCCCATGATCGCGAGCGAGATGCGACCGCTGCCTTTGAGCGCGAGTGCGGCGCCGATTGCGAGACCTGGTCCTCCACCGACACCACCGCCGCCGTCGAGTCCGATGTAATCGAGCGGGTGGCGGAAATCGCGATAAGCGCCGTTCCAGCCGAGCGGCACTCGCGAGATGCAGATCGACGCGCCTTTCGTCGCGTCGTCGACCGCTTGCGCAAGTGACTTGAGCGGCATGCAGTCGGTGCGCGCATCGACGGCAGTCGTTGGCTGCGGCGCCTCCGGCATGGCGGCGATTCCCGGATACGCGCGCGTCGTCGACCTGCGCGGCGGCGCATCCCGCGGACCCAACGCCGCGACGAGCTCGGCAACGACGACATCAGGATCACACGCGAAATAAACATCGGCTGGCGGAATTCCAAAATGATCCTTGCTCCAGCCCCGCGCGAGTTGCGCATCGAGCGTCGCGTTGATGACGGCGCACGGCACGGCCGCATCGGGCCATGCCTGGCCGAGCGTTCCGGCAAGATCGACCCAGTCGAGCGCGACGATGACATCGGCGTTGCGCAATGCCGCGATCGACTGCTCGGCGAGGTACGCACCCGGTGGTCCTGCATGCAGCGGGTGCTCCGTTGGAAACGCCGCCGCAACCTTGAGATCGGTGATGACGGGTGCGTCGAGGCGCTCTGCAAACGCGACGCGCGTATTCCAGTCACCCTCGTCACGCGAGACGCGGCCCATCAGGATCACCGGGCGCTTGGCGCTACGCAGCCTCGCGACAGCATCGGCGAGCGTCTGTGAATCGGGTCGAACTCGCGCAGGCGGCGCCATTCGCGTGACGTCGGGCAGCCTCGGCGGCTGATCGAGCGCCTGTTCCTGCAATCCGGCGTCGAAGTTGACGTACACGGGCGCGTACGGCGGCGTCATCGCAACCTGCGCGGCGTGCGCGATTGAATCGACGGCGGCGCCCACCGAGCCGGGCTGGTCATCCCACTTCGTGTAATCGCGGATCAGCGCGCCCTGGTCGAGTGCCGTATGAATCCAGTCGATCCAGGGCCTGCGCGCCCGCGCATCGACCGGACCCGTGGCGCCTAGCAGCAACATCGGCACGCGATCGCACCACGCGTTGAAGATCGCCATCGTCGCGTGCATGAGACCGACGTTCGAATGCAGCACGACGCCGAGCATCCGCTGCGATACCTTGGCGTACCCATGCGCGATCGCGACGGCCGATTCCTCGTGCAGGCACAACAGCATTTGCGGCCGTTCGTTGCCCAAATGATTGACGAGGCTGTCGTGGAGGCCGCGAAAGCTGGCACCAGGATTCAGCGCCAGGTAGGGGACGTCGAGCGCACGCAGCATCTGCGCGATGACGTCGCTGCCGTACAAGCGCTTGTTCGGCGTCGAAGGAACGGGCGTCTCGGCGAATGGCGCGCGATCGGGGGCCGGGATCGACATTATTGCGAGCGTTGGAGCGATAGCGCGAGCGAGGCGTCGAGAAAACGACCGGCCCGCGCGGAGACGGCAGTTTATAGGAAGGGACGTGGAAGCGCCGTCGGCGTGGACGCGCCGCGATGCAGCTTGATGCGAGCCCTCCGGGTACACAGTTTTTCAAACCGACCGTAAAGTTTACGGAGCGCCTTGGCATCTACCACTGTGTCCCCCGCTATTACGAGGCTGCGGGCCGACTCGCCTTCACCCCGCTGTCACCGAATGGAAGCGAATCGGGTTTGCGATGCTTGGAAGCGAGGCGGAATAGGTTGTCGGGCGCGATATTTGCATTTTGACGTAGACCCGTTCGTGTGCATTCAGGAAGCAGGCAATACGCCGGTTTTTGCGCGCTTGATCGAGGCGGTCTCAGCAGTAACAGCGCGCTGCGTTTAAAAGATCACCAAGCATCCATGGTTACCTTGCGCGACATACGAGATGGGCATGCCCCGCTCTCGTCCGACAATGCCTTTGTAGTTGAAACGATGCCGCCCGCGAGTAGCCGTGTCGCGAGCGTGGCCGCACCGATTTACCTTCTGCTGTTTCCCATCCCCGTCGTGCTGTTCGTCGCCGCCGTCGTTACCGACGTTGCGTATTCGGCCAGCGCGTTCCTGATGTGGTTGCACTTTTCCCAGTGGCTGATCGCCGCGGGACTTGCGTTCGGAGCATTAGCTGCAATCGCGCTCCTGGTCGTTGTATTCGCGAGTGGAGCGAATCGCGTGGGAACGTACGGCTGGTCGCACCTTGTGTTGTTCTACGCCGCGCTCATCATCGAGGTCTTCAATGCATTCATCCATACGGCGGACGGTTGGACCGCCGTGGTGCCGATCGGAATGCTGCTGTCGATCGTCGGTGCGATCTGCGCACTCGCAGCCGTCGGAACGCTTTTCTTCATGCCGATTGCATGGGTGTCCGCACGGGGGGCGCCGGCATGAAGCGTCACATCGCATTGGTCGCTTGCCTGTCGCTCGCAGCTTGCGGAACCGGGCAGAACATCGAGAAGTCGACCCAGTACGGCCCGACCCCGGATATTCCCGAGCCGTCGCGAACCCTGCTGCCGCAGATGAAGGTCGCGGACGTGGTCGGCTGGAGTGGCGGCGATAAACCGACCGTGCCGCAAGGCTTTCGCATCGACGCGATAGCGACCGGGCTGTCGAGCCCGCGAAACATCTACGCATTGCCCAATGGCGATCTGCTTGTGATCGAGTCGAAGAAGGACGCTCCGGAACCGCTCGAGCGGCCAAAGCGGCCGGTCATGGCTTGGATCGAGAAGAAAGCGCATGGTGGCAGTGGTGGCGAGCGTCCAAGCAACCGCGTGTTATTGCTGCGACACGCCGACAGCGGCGGCAAGCCCGACACGCCAACGGTTCTTATCGACCACTTGAATTCACCCTTTGGGGTGGTTCTGGTCGGCGATACGCTCTATGTCGCCGATACCGATGCGATCTTGCGCTTTCCGTTCAAGGTGGGACAAACCAGCGTCGACGGTCCGGGCGAGAAAGTGATCGACCTCCCGGCGGGACCCATCAATCACCATTGGACCAAGAGCCTGACGGCCAACGCGGACGGATCGAAGCTCTATGTTGGCGTCGGCTCGAACAGCAATGCGATGGAACGCGGAATCGAGGCGGAGACCAACCGTGCCGCGATATGGGAAGTCGATCCCGCGAGCGGCGCGTTCAAAGTCTTCGCGCGCGGGCTGCGAAATCCGAATGGCCTGACGTTCTATCCCGGCAGCAGCACGTTATGGGCGGTTGTCAACGAGCGTGACGAACTTGGACCCAACCTGGTGCCCGACTACTTGACGTCGGTGAAGCCCGGCGCGTTTTACGGCTGGCCCTACAGTTATTGGGGACAGCACGTCGACCCGCGTGTGCGCCCGCAACGGTCCGACCTCGTGAAATCGGCAATCGCGCCGGATTACGGGTTGAGCTCGCATGTAGCGCCGCTCGGCCTTGCGTTCTACACGGGCAACTCATTTCCATCGCAATTCCACGGCGGCGCGTTCGTGGGCGAGCATGGCAGCTGGAATCGGCCCGAGCCGAACGGATACAAGCTCGTATTCATCCGGTTCGAAAACGGACGGCCGGTAGGCGACCCGATGGATTTCGTCACCGGTTTCCTCGAGGACGGCAAAGCGCACGGCCGCCCGGTAGGTGTCGCCGTCGACCGGACGGGCGCGCTGATCGTCGCCGACGATGTGGGCAACACCGTGTGGCGGGTCACTGCGGAGACGAAGTCGTAAGTTTGCTCTGCCTGTTGTGCGCGTGAAATTTCAGACCCCTGTCAGTGCAGCTTGACGTGCGGCTCAGTTCGCCGCGTGATCATCCGCGCGGCCGTGTCGAGCGCCATCTTCCAGAACCCGTGCAGCGCAAGCTCGTGCATCTTGTAGAGCGACAGGTACATCATTCGCGCGAACCAGCCTTCGAGCCACAGGTTGCCGCCGGTCAGGCTGCCCATCAGGTTGCCGACCGTCGAATATTCGCCGAGCGATACGAGCGAGCCGAAATCGCGATAGCGCCATGGCGTCAGCGGCTCGCCGCGCAGGCGACGACGAATCTGCTTCACCATGTGACTCGCCTGCTGATGCGCGGCCTGCGCGCGCGGCGGCACGACGGCGCCGTCCTTGCCGAGCCATGGACACGCAGCGCAATCGCCCAATGCAAACACGTCGCTGTCGCGCGTCGTCTGCAGCGTCGGCAACACGACGAGCTGATTGATCCGATTCGTCTCGAGGCCATCGAGATCGCGCAGGAAGTCTGGCGCCTTGACCCCCGCCGCCCAGACGACGAGCTCCGCCGGAATGATCTCGCCGGACGCGAGCCTGACGCCGTTGGGAAGCACTTCCGCCACGCGCGCGGAGGTTCGGACGCTGATGCCCAGATTTGCGAGCAGCTTGCCCGCAGTGACTGAAAGTCGCATCGGCAGCGCCGGCAACACGCGATCCGCTGCCTCGATGACGATCAGTCGCATGTCCTTTTCGGGATCGATGCGATCGAGGCCATATGACACGAGCGTGCGCGTCGTGTTGTGCAGCTCGGCAGCGAGCTCCACACCCGTTGCGCCCGCACCGATGATCGCAACCTGCAATTGATCGGGGCGCAACGATTCCGCTTGCGAATGCGCGCGCATGTACGCGTTGACGAGCCGGCGGTGAAAGCGCTCGGCCTCGTGCGGATCGTCGAGGGCAATCGCATATTCGTGCGCGCCGGGCGTGCCGAAGTCGTTCGTGCGGCTGCCGACACAAATGACGAGCGTGTCGTATTCGATCGTTCTGGGCGGTGCCACGCGATCGCCATCCTCATCCGTGAATGCGGCGACGTGCACCTCGCGACGCTGCCGATCGAGGCCGACCATCTCGCCGATTCGATATCGGAAGCAATGCCAGTGCGACTGCGCGAGATAGTCGGTGTCGTAGACAGCGATGTCCATGCTGCCGGCCGCGATTTCATGCAGGTGCGGCTTCCAGAAGTGCGTGCGCGCACGCTCGATCAGCGTGATCTCTGCACGCCGCTTGCGGCCGAGCGAATTGCCGAGCTTGGTCGCGAGCTCGAGGCCGCCCGCGCCGCCACCCACGATGACGACGCGATGCAGCGTCGCGCCGGGCGCGTCGGTGGTCGCCAATCGCGTCATCAGCCGGCGGCGGCCGGCATGTGCGCTTCGGTCTGGTCGAGGACTTCCTCGGGCTCGTCGGCCTCGATCGCTGATTCACGATCGAGCACGCGTTTCATCCGCGCTTCGTCGAGCTCGCCGCACCATTTGCCGACGACGACGGTTGCAACGCCGTTGCCGACGAGGTTCGTCAACGCGCGCGCCTCCGACATGAAGCGATCGACGCCAAGAATCAGCGCAAGTCCCGCAACCGGCACGTGACCCACCGCCGACAGCGTCGCCGCGAGCACGATGAAACCGCTGCCGGTCACGCCCGCGGCGCCCTTGGATGTGAGCAGCAGCACGCCGAGCAGCGTCAGCTCCTGCTGGATGGTCATCGGCGTATTCGTTGCCTGCGCGACGAACACCGCAGCCATCGTCAGGTAGATCGACGTGCCGTCGAGATTGAACGAGTAGCCCGTCGGGATGACGAGGCCGACGGTGGACTTCTTCACGCCGAGGTTCTCGAGCTTCGCCATCATCCGCGGCA
>Ga0068852_100003971_pt1 | contig 10388 bp, 8 predicted proteins | sample KBSCornC22_FD_66594 | JGI IMG/M metagenome (GOLD analysis project Ga0068852, IMG submission 66594) | Corn rhizosphere microbial communities from Kellogg Biological Station, Michigan, USA - KBS Corn C2-2 | ecosystem: Host-associated > Plants > Roots > Rhizosphere > Soil ... | reverse complement strand
TTGTCCTCGCCGGCAGCAGCGGTCCCCTGATCCTGTTCGCAGCGCTTGCGCTGCTGCTCCGCACCTGGGTACAGCGCGGAACTGCGTGGATGCGATGGCCCTTTGCGGCTGTCGCCGCAGCGTTGGCAGTGGTGCAACTGGCGGTGTTTGCCGGCACCGCGCCGCTGCAGCCATGGCTCGATGGAGGCGCCGATTTTACGCTCGTCCGCGACCTGCTCGGTGGCCGCGTGTTCCTCGGCTTTCTCACTCCCGCCCGCTGGGCCATCGCGCTTGCGACGCCGACAGTCATGCTGCCGATCATCCTGGTCGGGTTCGCAATCAGCGTCGCCGTGCTCATCCGCGGTGGGTGGCGCGCCCGGGTCCTTGCTGCCTTGCCGCTGTTGCTTGTGGGCGCTGCGCTGTTCACGCCGCTCTTCATGCCGCTGGCGACGCAATTCTCGGCGGTGCCGCTGCTGACCGAGCAGGGATACCTCGTGGTCGCCGACACCGCGTGGGCGGCGACCCTGCTGTGCTTCGCCTCGATTTTCCTGCCCCGTCTGACCAACGCGGGGCTTGCCGTTGTGCTCGGCGCGGTCGGCTTCCTGGTCTTGTTCGACTTTGCGCTGCCGGCTGTGCCCGGCCAGCCGTTCGCGGATCAGGCGCAGCGCATTGCGGAGACGCCGTCGGGCCAGACAGTCACCGTGCCGATTGCCCCTCCGGGCTGGGACATGACGCTGCGCAAGAGGTAACGGCCGCGAGGCCGAACCGCACAGTCGCCGTTCGCTCTAGCCGGGATGTTCCCGGGATGCTGCCACCGGTGCTTTCCGCCCCAGACAATTGATGCTCGTATCGAGCCAATGGAGCAATCCGGCGTTCGAACCGAATTGCGTTCCAACACTGGCGGACGATTTACAAAGACGGGCCGTACTGCCAATGACAACTTGGCTCGACTGGCCAAGATCGCCGCCGCCCAAGTCATCCTGACGTGAGCTAATTTCTGCCATTTTTTCGGTGCCGAACGCGGCCCGTCCAGCCTTGCGAAAGCCGCATGGCAGGCCTGCATGAACGATAAATATCCTTGCGCGTTGCTGTCGTTATTTTGCGCGCAAGTCTCGGAGGTTAGCGTCTTGAAGTCCGGCGAGTTCGTGTTGTCTCGGCGCCAGATGGTGAAGGCGCTGGCAGGACTTGCTGCGGCGCTATCGACCACGGCCATCACTCCGGTGAGCTTTGGGGACACCTCCCCTACCGGAACGGCGTTTTCCTTCGATATCCTGACGGCGCAGATGAAGGCGCTGGCGCAGCGACCTTACCAGGCTTACACGACGCCGCTTCCGACGCCGCTCCAGAACATAAGCTACGACGGCTACCGCGAGATCCAGCCGCTCCGCGATCACGCCGTAAAGCTCAGTCAGGATTTCGGCTACATCGCCGAGCCGTTTCATATGGGCTGGCTCTTCAAGGAGCCGGTCGAGATGTACCAGGTGAAGGACGGCCAAGCCCACGAGGTCTCCTTCACCGCCGCCGATTTCAACTACCACGATGCGGCGACTGCCATTGCGATGGCAGGGATCACCATTCCGGGCGTCGCCGGCTTCCGCATGGATTGCCCGATGAATGAGCCCAGTGTGATGTCGGAGCTCGTGGCATTCCTCGGCGCCAGCTATTTTCGCGCCTTGGGCAAGGGAAATATGTACGGCGCCAGCGCACGGGGCGCCGTGCTCAATTCGTGGCTTTCACAGCCCGAGGAGTTCCCGCGTTTTTCGGCCTTCTATCTGGCTCCGGCCGAATATCCCGCACCCATTGCCGTCTACGCCGCGCTCGAAGGCCCGAGTCTCACCGGGGCCTTCCAGTTCGTGTTCGATCCGGCCAAGCCGGACCGGCAGGACACGCAGGTCGATGTCACGGCACGCTTCTTCTTCCGGGCCGACGTTGCCGAGATGGGCATCGCCCCGCTCACCTCGATGTTCCTGTATTCGGACTCCAACCGTAGCCAGTTCGACGACTACCGGCCGCAGGTGCACGACAGCGACGGCCTGTTGATGGACGGCGGAACCGGTGAGATGGCCTGGCGGGCGCTCAACAATCCGACGTCGCTCGGCAACTCCTATTTCGCGCACAACAACCCGAAGGCGTTCGGCCTGATGCAACGGGCCCGCCAATTCGTGAACTACCAGGACGATGGCGCCCGCTACGACCTCCGCCCTTCAATTCTCGTTGAACCGCAGGGCGATTGGGGAGAAGGAAGCGTTCGCCTGATTGAGGTGCCGGCAAAGCTCGAGGCGGATGACAACATCGTCGCTTTCTGGGTGCCGAAAGCCCCTTTCAGAGCCGGGGATAACGCCGAATTCAAATACCGCCTTCGCTGGGGCGATTTGTTGCCGGACCCAAAGGGTCCGATCGGCTACGTCGCGGACACCCGCACCGGCCAGGGCGGGGTGTCCGGCGTGGCCAACAAGGCAACCTTGCGAAAGTTCGTGATCGATTTTGCGGGTGGTGCGTTAGCGACTCTCGATGCTGACGAAGTCGATGCGGTCGCGTCGATCGCCGGTCAGGGTGGGAAAGTGATCTTTTCTTCTGTTTCCAAGATACCGGAAACGGGCGTCATGCGCTTGGCCATCGATGCCGAGATCGACACCAAGGATCCCGTCGAGCTGCGGGCCTATCTGGTCGGCGGCGGTCGGCAGCTTACCGAAACCTGGCTCTATCAGTGGCGCGCCGCATGAAGCACGATACCCTTTTCCCCGTCGAACACTTAAGGCAGCGCGCCCTTCCCGAGGCGCCGCTGGCAATGCCGCAGCAGGTTCTGCAGCGGCCGTTCGAATGGGGCAGCGTGTTTCGCCTCTGGACTCTGGTACGGCTCCGTCGGGGATAATGCGGTTGAGCGCCGCACCGGCATATCGCCAGGACCGAGCGGTCGTCTTCAGATGGACCGCCCTTGCGGTCAGTAGCGCGACCACGCTTTTTGCCGCCTGGCTCTTCGTCCTGCTCGCGCAGGGCGACGGATGGACCGCGCTGGACGCGGCCCGGCTCGCGCTCTCCTCACTGTGCGTCTTCTGGCTGACCTGGGGCACGATGGGCGGCATGCTAGGTCTGTTCGTTGCGACGCCGAAGCCGGTCGCAATCGAGGTGGACACGCCGCAGGCGCATGGGCGCACCGCGATCCTGATGCCGATCTACAACGAGGATCCCCCGTCCACCTTTGCGCGGGTCGCAGCAATGAGCGGGCGGCTGCTCGAGATCGGCGCGCATGGCGCGTTCGACATTTTCATCCTTTCTGACAGCCAGTCGCTGGAATCGGCAACCCGCGAGGCGCTGTGGCTCGAGCGGCTTTTGACCGATTGCCCGGCGCGCGAGCAGATTTTCTATCGCCGGCGGCCGAAGAACAGCGGCCGCAAGGCAGGCAACATCGAGGATTTCATCCGGCATTCCGGCGCTGCATACGAATACGCAATCGTGCTCGACGCCGACAGTCTGATGGAGGCCGACGCCATCGTCGCCATGGTGCAGCGGATCGCGGCCGCGCCCCAGGTGGGATTGCTCCAGACGCTGCCGGAGATTGTGCACGCGCGCTCGGTGTTCGGCCGCGCCCTGCAGTTCGCAGCAACCGTGTATACGCCGGTCTTCGCCCGCGGCACGGCGCTCATGCAGGGTGGCGAGGGGCCCTATTGGGGCCACAACGCAATTTTCCGCATTCGGGCCTTTGCTCAGAGCTGCGGGTTGCCGCAACTCCACGGCAATCCGCCCTTCGGCGGCCACATCCTCAGCCACGACTATGTCGAAGCGGCGCTGCTGGCTCGCGCTGGCCACGCCGTGCTCCTCGATCCGGCAATTGGCGGCTCGTTCGAGGAAGGTCCCGACAACATCATGGATTTTGCCAAGCGCGATCAGCGTTGGTGCCAGGGAAATCTGCAGCATTCGCGCATTGTCATGGCCCCTGCGTTGCATTTGTGGAATCGCATTACACTGCTGCAGGGTATCTTCAACTACCTGATGCCGCCGGTGTGGCTGGCGCTGCTGATCGTCAGCATTGCCTCAGCAGATATCGCGCGCCCGCTCTATTCCTACGGTTACTACGGCTTCGAGCGTCCCGGCCCGGACTGGGCCGGTTGGGCGCTGATTGGGTTCGTTGCCGGCATCCTGATCCTGCCCAAGCTGCTGATCGCGACGCTTTACATCCTCAGCGGAAGAGCCAAGGGCTTCGGTAGCCGGCTATTGGTTCTCGTCTCCGTGATGGCGGAAATTGCGCTCTCGACCATTACCGCACCGATCGTTCTGATGTTCCAGGTGCGTGCGGTCCTGCGGGTCGTCTCAGGCTTCGACGGGGGCTGGCCGCCGAGCAACCGCAAGGACGGCACCCTGACGCTCGGCCAGGCGATGAGCGGCAGCTGGTGGATCACCTGCTGCGGCGCCGCGGGCCTCGCTGTGGTGATGAGCTTGGCACCGGCGCTGGTGGTCTGGAGCCTGCCCGTCGCGTTGCCGATGATCCTGGCGCCCTTCGTCATCGCCGCGACGAGCCGGCCGCTTTCCGCCCTTGCGGCGCTCTGGCAGGTTCCTAGCGAAACCACACCCAGCCCGGTGTTGCTGGAATGGGAGAGGATTCACGCCGGCTGGACCGGCGCAGCGGCGGCCCTCGGCGATGAGTTCGGCGATCCGGAGACGGCCAATGTCCTCGGCTGATGCCCGGCGTGCCGCCGCTCTTCCGTCGGGACGAGACCAGCGGCTCGACATGTTCCGCGGTCTCGCGCTGCTGATGATCTTCATCAACCACGCGCCGGGCACGATCTACGAGAACTGGACCAACCGGAATTTCGGCTTTTCCGACGCCGCCGAAGCCTTCGTGCTGATGTCGGGGATCGCCGCCGGCCTTGCCTATTCCCCGCAGTTCCGTGCCGCGCCCTACTGGCCCGGGACGGCACGTATCTGGGCCCGCGCCCGAACGCTCTACCTCGTTCACATCACCACGACAGTGATGGCGGTGGCGATCTTCGCCGCGGCGGCCCTATGGTTTGGGATCACCGATCCGCTATCGACCAACAACGTCGGGCCGCTCTTTACGCAGCCGCTCGGCGCCATCATCGGATTGCCGCTGCTGACGCACCAGCTCGGCTATTTCAATATCCTGCCGCTCTACCTCATGCTTTTGCTGGTCACTCCGGCGCTATTGCTGATCGGCCGGAAGCATCCCTGGCCGGTCATCCTCGGCTCGATCCTGGTCTGGGCCCTGTCGGGCCAGTTCCATCTCAACCTGCCGAACTATCCCCTGCCCGGCGGCTGGTTCTTCAATCCGCTCGCCTGGCAGTTGATCTTCGTGATCGGCCTGTTCTCCGGCGTCGCCATGCGCGAAAAGCGCGCGCTGGTGCCCTACGACAATGTGCTGTTCGTCGTCGCCACCGTGATGGTGATCGTGGTGGTGTTCTGGATGAAGCTGGATTGGCTGGGCGCGTTCGGTCGCGATCGGCTACTGGCGCCGATCGCCCATCTGGGGTTCCCCGACTATTTCGTCTGGTTCGACAAGACCTCGCTGGCCCTGCCCCGGCTGCTCCATGCCTTGGCCCTCGCCTATGTGCTGAGCTCGCTCCCAATTGTCCGCACGATCGCCGAAAGCCCGGCGGCCGCCCCCCTGACCCTGCTCGGCCGTCACGGTCTGCCGGTCTTCGCGGTGGGATCGGTGCTGGACATGGTGCTGCAGGCCGTCAAGGCGGCGATCGGGCAAAATGCCTTCAGCGACACCGTGCTGCTGCTGGGAGGCATGCTGCTCCTGCTGCTCCTCGCCGAGGTGCTCGATCACACCAAGCCGGCGCGCATCCAAGCGGCCGCACCTATCGTCACATCCGCCCGGGCGGATGTCGCCGTCGGGCGTGCCGCATGACGGTCCTGCAGCCCGATCTTTCGCTGGCCCGTGCCGGCGCAGTTCGACTGCGCTGGCCGCTGGCTGCAACGCTGGCACTGATCCCGGCTGCGTTCATCGGGATCGGCCTCGTCATCCGCTATTTCGGCTACGCCGCGTCGGTGAGCGACGAAACCATCGCGGGCTTCCCGATGGGCATGTGCCGCTGGGACTGCAGCTGGTACGTCTATATCGCCGAGCACGGCTACCATCACTTCCCGACGCCCGGGATGAACGCCGCAGGCAACTGGGCCTTCTTCCCGGTGATGCCGGTGTTCGTCGGACTCGTGCACTCGGTCCTCGCGATGGTGCCGACGATGACGCTCGCCACCGCCGTCTCGATCCTGATGGCGTATGCCACCTCGATCATCGCCTGGCCGCTCCTCGGCAAGGACCTCAAGGCCTACACCATCTTTTCCGCCTACCTGCTCGCCGGCCCGTGGTCGATCTACTTCACCACCTTCATGACCGAGGCGGCATTCATCCTGATCACCACTGCCGCGCTGGTCGCACTGGAACGGCGCTCCTACCTCGCCGCCGGCATCGCGGCCGGCTTGCTCTCGGCGACGCGGATCGTGGGTGTGTTCATGTCGATCGCGATCGTCGCGCAGTTGCTCGGCGACCATCTTGCCGCGCGCAAGTCCTGGCGCAGCTTCGTGCCGGAGCTGCTGCGCCGGCCGGATATCGTGCTGAGCCTCCTGCTCGCGCCGCTCGGGGCCTTCGCCTACATGGCGTTCCTGCGCTGGTACATGGGCGACGGCCTCGCCTTCCTCCACGTGCAGCGCGCCTGGGCCCGCGCCTACGGCAACCCGCTGACCTTCGTCTGGGAGGCGCTGACCACCTTCCCCAAGAGCGGCTGGATCCCGACCTTCCCGCAGCAGCTCGCAACCGCGGTGATCACCGGCTTCGTGCTGACTGCCATCCTCTTGCTGCGCCGCAAATGGGCGGCCGGGACGTTCAGCATCATCTCGCTCACCGTGCCGCTGTTTGCCGGCATGGCCTCGACGCTGCGCTTCACGGCGGCGATGGCGCCGCTGCCGATCCTCGGCAGCCGCCTCCTCGCGCGCAACTGGGCGATCACGGCGCTCGTGGTGCTCGGGTTTTTCGTCGCCGACTATTACGTGGCGCGCGCCTGGATCGAGGGAGCGCTCAGCCTTGTCTAGCGCCGCCGTCCTGTCGCGCCCGCCGCGCCGCCGCCTGATCCCGTGGCTCTACGCCGCCGCCTGCCTCGTCGCACTGTTCGAGCTCGGCGTGACGTGGCTGGCGCTCCACCCCGACGTGCCGCCCGACTACCGCGCCTACTATCTCGACCGCAGCACGACGTGCCTCGACGAACCGGTCAACGGCTCGTACAGTTTCGGCACCGAAATCACCTTCCGCTCCTCGCCCGACGACCGGCTGATCGCCCCGGTAAGAGTCTGCGGCTGGGAGGGTCCGGTCGGTGACGGCCTGCACGCCGTCGGCGAAAGCGCCCGGCTGCGCTTCGCGGTGCCCTACAACGCCACCCACCTGACGCTGATGCTGGAGCTGGTCGCGGTCGACATGGCCGGGCCGCAGGGCCAGCGCGTGGTGGTCAGCGTCAACGGCACCCGCGTCGGCGAGGTGCGGGCCGTGCCCAAGACGCCGCGGCGCTTCGACTTCACCATCCCCGACAGCCTCCTCACCGCCAGCCACCGCCTCGACGTCGAGCTCAGCTTCCCCGACGCCATCCTGATGGACCCGCAGGACTCCAACACCCGCAAACGCTCGATCAAGCTGCTCGCAGGCAAGGTGGTGTGACCGGCAGCGGTCTCGCTTCGGCGGGTCTCAACACCCCTGACTGCCGAATACCCGACCTCCCCTTGGCTGCAAGATGGAGCCTCGTGACGGTGCGTGGCTCTATTCGGCCTGCACGCTCAATTTTCGCCTGACCGGTTGTGCCGCCGGTTCGCGAAAAGCCCCCAGCACAATCGCGGTCAGGAAGGCGTGCAGCGTCGTCGGCAGATCATAGCCCAGGGTCATGTCGGTCAGTCCGAAGATGAACAGGCTCGCGCTCAGAATCAGCGCGCAATAGAGCCGCACGGTATGGAAGCCGTCGCGGGGCATGGCAAAGACGCCGATGACGGGCGCCAGGATGATCGCCAGCCAGCAGACGATGCCGACAACCCCGGCGGCGACCGCCATGTCGAGGAAATCGTTGTGGTAGAAATAGATTCCATACGGCAGCGAGGCCTGGCTGAAATTGGCCCAGCCAAAGCCGATCAGGGGTGACTTCAGGAATGTATGAAGACCGGCGGTCCACATGTAGAGGCGCTGGTTGGTGGCGACGTCGGTCACGCCCGAGGTGTTCATCAGCAACTGCTCGAAAAGTTCGCCGAGCCCGAGGAAGCGAGGCGAGAAGACCGCGACGATCGCCACCGCAGCGACCACCGCCGCAGCTCCGGCTACGAACCACGTGCGAGGGGCACGAAACTGCACCATCAGGCCCCAGACGAGGATCAGTCCGAGCACCGGCACGGCAATGAACACGCCGCGCGTTTGTGTCAGGAACAGCGCGAGCATGGCAAGCGCCAACCCACCGCAATAGATCCACCAGCGGCGCGGCCAGGCAACTAAGATCCCGGCCATTCCCATGAAGCCGAGTAAGACCACGGTGCGTGCCATCAGGTTACCGCCCTGCGCGATGCCGAAGGCGCGCTCGCGATGCTCGACAAGAAGGTCATAGCTTCCCATCAGTACCGCTGCGATCGAGGCCGCGGCGAACAGCCCGGCGACGATGGCGATCGTCCTCGCCCCGGCGCTGCGGCTCGCCACGAGATAGATGACTGGCGCCAGCGGCAGCGCGAGGAAGTTGATGGCCAGCAGCACGTCGGTCGGATGCTGCGCGGTCGCCTGGTAGCAGATCGCAATCGAGAGGAAGGCGGCGAGAAAGATCAGCATCGCCGGCTGCGCCTGCAACTGGCGCCACGCGCCGCGCCTAAAGGCGGCGGGCAGCAACAGGATCGCAACGACCACGCCGGCGATGCTGCTGATGCTGCCGATCGCCGGCGACAGCACAAACAGGGCGACCGCCCCGAACCATGCGAGCAGCGTGCCGAGCCTGGCCAGCCCGTTGCGCATCATCTGGCCGAGGTTTCCGGCTCGCGGCAGAAGCCGATGATGATCGCCGTCAGCATGGCAAACAGGTAGGTGTGATACTCGAAGCCGAACATCAGGTCGGTGAGGCCGCCGCCGATGTAAATGATGACCAGCATCGTCGTGGCAAACAGCCGGAACGTCCGGAACCGGTCCCGGGGTGAGCGGATCGCCCCGATGATCGGCGCGGTGATGATGGCGAGGTAGCACAGCACGCCGACGACCCCGGCGCCGACGGCAAAGTTCAGGACGTCGTTGTGCAACTGCGGCAGGTCGGCAACATAGGTATCCCCGCTCGGCAGGAACGGCCGTACAGAATCCATAATATTCCCCCAGCCGTGGCCGATCCAGGGAGACTCGACGAAGGACTTCGAGCCGGCGTCGTACAGTTCCAGCCGCTGCCGCGTGCTGTCGTCGGCCACAGTGCCGCCGCCGACAATGGTTTCGATGATGTGCAGGCTGGAGCCGGCCCGGCTTTTGAGAAGCATCGTCCCGCCCAGGCCCCCCGCGACGATCAGGCCGCCGAAGCCTAGCCAGCCCGCGCGGACCGATCCGTTCAGGCGGTGGCGCCAGACGAACAGCGCCGCGACAAGCACCGCGAACGGCACGGCGATCAACGGTCCGCGCGACCCCGTGACGACCGTCGCGCCGATCGCAGCGAGCGGCACGAGCAGGAACCACCATGCCTTCCTGTCCGCGCGCAACAGCAGCGCCCCGAGACCGACGAAGCCGAGCGCCAGCAACCCGTTCGACAGCACGATCGGACCGATGTCGGGCCCGGTGGGACGATTGTAATTGAGGTAGCGAAAGGCCGGCATCGCGACGCTGAGCACCACCTCCCCGAGGCCAATCGCAACACCGATCGCCGCCAGCTGCGGGATGCGCTCGACACCGATCCGGCCCGCCTGCCGCCGCAGGAACAGCACGAGGGGACCATAGGCGACCAGCATGGTGAAGTTGAAGGCGCGCAGCGCGTCGGAGACGCTGTCGGCGGTCACACCGCAGATAATCGCGATGACCACGAAGACGACAAGGAACGCCCGCGCTTCATACGTCGCATAGGCCTCGACGATATCGCCGCGCGCGATCGTCACGAAAAACAGCGGCACGATGAACACGAGGCTGATATACGGCGTCAGCAGGCCGAGGAGCGGCGACAGGACGAGCGCGAGGACAAGCAGGGACCAGAACGTAGCGGTCGTGAGGCGTGCCCGCATCAGGCGGCGGCCAGAGCTGGCGCGTCGCGGCAATAGCCGATGAAGATGGCCGCGAACACCACATACAGGGTGGTCATGAATTCAAACCCGAACAGCAGGTTCACCGCGCCACAGCAGAGGAACCCGGCGCTGAGGCTGATGGCGAGGAACAGCCGGCCGCGAAACTGCGTATCACGCGGCGAGGTCGCGGC
>Ga0068852_100003964_pt1 | contig 10400 bp, 10 predicted proteins | sample KBSCornC22_FD_66594 | JGI IMG/M metagenome (GOLD analysis project Ga0068852, IMG submission 66594) | Corn rhizosphere microbial communities from Kellogg Biological Station, Michigan, USA - KBS Corn C2-2 | ecosystem: Host-associated > Plants > Roots > Rhizosphere > Soil ... | reverse complement strand
GCCTCGTGGTTCCAGTCGATCAACGTCTCCCACAGGTCGAAAATCACGCCACGGACTGCCGTAGGACCTCCCAGGAGCGTCGAATGTCGGCTTCCGTCGTCCGCTCGTTGCCGATCGCGAGCCGGATGATCGTCCGGCCGCGGAGCTTCGTGGTCGCGACGAACAGCTCGCCCGTCGCGGTCGCGGTCCGCGCGATCCGGTCGTTGTCGGCCTCGACGTGCCGGAAGCACACGGTCGAGAACGGGTGCGGCGCGACCACCTCCCAACCCGGTTCCGACTCGACGAGCGAGGCGAAGAGCTGGGCGAGCCGCACGTGCTCGCGGATCAGCGCACGCAGGCCCTCGGCGCCGTACCAGCGGAGGACGAACCAGAGCTTGAGCGCCCGGAACCGCCGGCCGAGCGCCGGGCCGTAGTCCTTGATGTCGATCGCCTCCGGAGTCGCCGCGAGGTACTCGGGCACGTACGAGAACGCCTCGTGGAACGCCTCCGGGCGCCGCGTCCAGAGCGCGGAGCAGTCCATCGGCGTGAAGAGCCACTTGTGCGGGTTGACGACGACCGAGTCCGCCTGGTCGACCCCGTCGAGGCACCAGCGGAGCTCGGGACAGACTGCGGCCGAGCCGGCGTACGCCGCGTCGACGTGGAGCCACACCCCGGCCTCCGCGCACCGGCGCGCGAGCTCCCGCACCGGGTCGACCGAGGTCGTCGCGGTCGTCCCGGCCGTCGCGACCACCGCCGTCACGCCGTCCAGGTCGAGGTCGGGCAGCATCCGGAACTCGTCGTCCACGGGCGCCTTGCGGTACGGAAGGCCGACGAGCCGCGCGGCCTTCTCAACGCTGAAGTTCGCCTGCTCCGAGGCGACCACGACCCCGCCCGGCCGCAGCGTGCGCGCGGCTGCGAGCGCGGCGATGGTTGCGGTCGAGGCGGTGTCCTCGATGTGGCCGTGCCAGCCGCGCGGCAGGCCGAGCAGCTGGGCGAGCCAGTCCATCACCGTCACCTCGAGCTCGGTCGCCGCCGGCGACGACAACCACGTGAAGGCGTTCACGTTCAGGGCGGCGATGAGCAGCTCGGCGAGCACGCCCGGCTCCGACCCGGTGTTCGCGAACCAGGCGAAGAAGCGCGGGTGATTCCAGTGCGTGAGCCCGGGGACGATCAGCTCGTCGACGTCGCGCAACATCGCCTCGAACGGCTCGCCGTGCTCGGGCGGCGCGTCCGGCAGCCGCGCGCGCACGTCGCCGGGCTCGACGCGCGCCGCGACCGGCAGCTCTCCGACCCGCTTCAGGTACGCGTCGGCCCAGTCGGCGGCGCGATCGAGGTCGTCGCGAAACGTCAACGGGTCTTCTTGAGCTTCTGGATCTGCGCCCACGACCGTGTGTTCAGAACGTCGTCCTTCGTGAGCCACGCACGCCGCGCCTGGCCGACGCCGAGCTCGACGTAGCCGAGCGCGCCGACCTCGTGGCCGTCCGAGTCGATCACGAGCTTGAGACCCGCCTCGCGCGCAGCGCGCGCGTGGACGTCGGTCAGGTCGAGGCGATCCGGCTGTGAGTTGATCTCGAGGAACGTCCCGGTCTCGAGCGCCTTCTCGACGACGCGCTCGATGTCGACCTGCGACGGCGAGCGCTTGCCGATCTTCCGGTTCGTGAGGTGCCCGATGCAGTCGACGTACGGCGACTCCATCGCGGCGAAGATTCGCTCGACCGGAGCGTGGTCGAACCGCGAGTGCACCGACGCCACCACCCAGTCCCGTGTCGCGAGCTCCTCGTCCGTCACGTCGAGCGTGCCGTCGGGACGGATGTTGACCTCGATCCCCTTGAGGATCTGGAGTGACTTCGTGGCGTCGTCGAGCGCGTCGATCTGCTCCGACTGCTTCCGCAGCAGGTCGCCGCGCAGGCGCTGCGAGTGGTCGCAGATCGCGTAGTACGCATACCCGCGCTCGACCGCGGCCTCGACCATCGCCTCGAGGGAGTCCTTGCCGTCCGACCAGGTCGTGTGCGTGTGCAGGTCGCCGCGGAGGTCGGAGAGCTCGACGAGGTGGGGCAGCTCGCCCTTGCGCGCCGCGGCGAGCTCGCCGCCGTCCTCGCGCAGCTCGGGCGGGATCCAGTCGTAGCCGAGGAAGCGATAGACGTCCTCCTCGCGCGCGAAGCGATGCTCCTCGCCGCTCTCGACCTCGGTCACGGAGTACTCGGAGACGGAGAACCCGCGGCGCACCGCGTCCTCGCGAAGCGCGACGTTGTGGTTCTTCGATCCTGTGAAGTGCTGCAGGAGATTCCCGTAGCTCTCCGGTGGAACCACGCGCAGGTCGAAGCGGTAGCCCTCGTGCGAGACGACCGTGGCCTTCGTCGAGCCCTGGGCGGCGACGTCGACGACGAACGGCAGCGTGCAGAAGTGATCGACCAGCGCCTGCGGATCGGTGGCGGTCGCGATGATGTCGAGGTCGCGCACGGTCTCACGCATGCGCCTCGCCGAGCCGGCGAGGGAGACCTCGACGGACGCCGGATGCCCGCGCAGCTCCTCGACGACGGCACGTAACGTCGGCAGCGTCGTGCCGAGCAGCGACCGGCGCGGGCCCTGCGCCGCCTGCGGCTTCGCGAGCGCGGTCGCGATCTTCTCCTCGGTGCCGGCGCCGATCCCGGCGTGCCCGCGCAGCTGCTGCGCGTCGGCGGCCGCCTTCAGCCCGTCGACCGTGGTGATCCCGAGCTCCTTCCAGATGCGCCGCGCCGTCTTCGGGCCGAGGCCGGGCAGTCGCATGAACGTCGCCACCTCGGCGGGCACCTCCGCCTTCCGCTTCGTCAGCGCGTGGATCTCGCCGTCGTCGACCACCTCGACGATCTTCGCCTCGATCGTCTTGCCGATGCCCTGCAGCAGCTTCGCCTTGCCGTCGAGCGCGAGCTGCGCAACCGACGACGGTGTCTCGCGAATCCGCGCCGACGCCTTGCGGTACGCGCCGATGCGAAACGAATCGGCTCCTTCGAGCTCCATCAGGTCCGCGAGCAGGTCGAACTGCTCTGCGAGCACGTCGTTCCGCGGCAACGTGGCCATGGTGGCGATGATAGGCGGCATGCGCGAGGTGACCGACGCGACGTTCGCCGACGAGGTTCTCGCCGCCGGCGCGCCCGTGGTCGTCGACTTCTGGGCGCCGTGGTGCGGGCCGTGCAAGGCGATCGAGCCGGCGCTCGAGGAGCTGCCGCTCGACGTCGTGAAGCTCGACATCGACGCGAACCCGTCGACCGCTGCGCGCTACGGCGTCCTCTCCCTGCCGACGGTGATCCTGTTCGCCGGCGGCGAGCCGCGCGAGACCGTGCTCGGCGCGCGGCCGAAGAAGCACTTCGAGAGGGCATTCGCTGCGTACCTACGAGGTGTCTGACACTCTCGGTGTCAGACACCGGTTGCGAAGTGCTCCCAGCCGGAGACCGCGTGCGGTGCGCCGTGGAGCAGCAGCTCGACGCCCTGGCCCGCCTCGACCCGCCCGATCGCGGTGAACCGGCCCGGTTCCGGGACGGCGGCGAGCAGCTCGAAGTCCTCCCCGAAGCCGAGGTCGTCGACGGTCGCGCCCTCGCCGAGCGGCACGCGATCGAGCTCGACGACGCAGCGCACGCCCGAGCGGCGCGCGATGTGAGCGAGATCGGCACCGAGCCCATCCGAGACGTCCATCAGCGCATGGGCGGTGCGCGCCAGCTCGCGTCCCTCGTCGACCCGCACCGGGGGCCTGACGTAGCGCCCGTCCCGGAACGCCGCTCCGGCAGCGCCGAGCGGCCCGGTGACGACGAGCGTGTCGCCCGGCCGGGCGCCGGCACGGCCCGGGACGCGCTCGCTGCGCCCGAGGGCGGTGACGGTGATGCACACGACCGGCGCCGCGGTCGTGTCGCCTCCTCGGACGGGCACGCCGGCTTCCGCGATCCCCTCGTAGAGCGCGAGCGCGTCGTCGAGCTCGGTCTCGCCGGGCAGCGCGAGGCCGACGAACAGCGCCTCCGGGAGAGCCCCCGAGGCCGCCAGGTCGCTGATGTTCACCGCCGCGGACCGGAAGCCCAGCTCCCGCCACGTGATCCGGTCGAGCAGGAAGTGGACGCCCTCGACGAGCGCGTCCTGCGTGACGACGAGCCCACCGACCACGGCGGCGTCGTGCTCGACCCCGGCGATCAACCCCCGCCGCTCGAGCTCCGCGAGGAGCGCGAGCTCACCCGTCTCCGAGAGCTTCGTCAACGGCCCTCCTCAACGCCGGGTCGGTCGCAGCGCGGATGACGGCGACACCGGCCGCGCCGGACTCGATGCACGCCGCCGCGTTCGACGCGTCGATGCCGCCGATCGCGACGACCGGCACGTCCACCACGGCACAGATGCGGCGCAGCCCGTCGAGGCCGATCGGCGGCTCGGCGTCCTGCTTCGACGGCGTCGCCCACACCGGGCCGGCGCCGAGGTAGTCGGCGCGTACGGCGGCGGCCTGTTCGACGGTCGCGACCGAGCGGCCGACCCAGAGACCGTGCGCGTGCGCACGCTCCGCGCCTTCGTCGGCCTGGCCGAGGTGCACGCCGTCGGCGTCGAGCCTGATCGCCGCCTCGACGTCGTCGTTGACGACGAACGTCACGCCCAGCTCCGCGAAGCCGTGGCCGCGCTCGATCACGACCGCCGTCGGCGCCTTCACGCGCAGTTGCACGACGGTCGCGCCGGCCGCGACCGCACGGTGCGCGGTCTCGAGCGTGTCGACGATCGCGTGAACTCTCACGTGATGCGTGCCCTCTCGTCGAGCGACTGCGGATCGAGCGCGGCGAGCGCGTCGTACAGGCCCACGTGGAATGAGCCGGGCCCCTTGGCGTCGCGCGCCGCGTCCTCACCGGCCACGCCGAAGGCGACGAGCGCCGCCACGGCGGCGGCGAACGGCTCGGCGACGGCGAGGAAGCAGCCCGTGATCGCGCTCGACATGCACCCGGTGCCGGTGACCGCGGCGAGCAGTGGATGGCCGTTTGCGACCGCCGCCGAGCGGTCGCCGTCCGAGACGTGGTCGACGGGGCCGGTGACCGAGGCGACGACATCCAGCGTGGACGCCGCGACACGCGCGATCGCGGCAGCATCGTCACCCGCGGCGATCGACTCGACGCCGCGCACCTCGGCCTCGACTCCGACGAGCGTCGCCACCTCGCCCGCATTGCCGCGCAGCACCGCCACGTCGACAACATCGAGGATGCGCTTCGCGGTGTCGGTGCGGAACGAGGTCGCGCCGACGCCGACCGGGTCGAGAACGACGGGAACGCCGGCCTCGTTCGCGGCCGCACCGGCGATCAGCATCGCCTCGATCCACGGCGGCGAGAGCGTGCCGATGTTCAGCACCAGCGCGCCGGCGAGACGAACCATCTCGGCAACTTCTTCCTGCGCGTGCGCCATCACGGGCAGCGCGCCGAGCGCGAGGGTGGCGTTCGCCGTCTCGTTCATGACGACGTAGTTGGTGATCTGGTGGACGAGCGGCTTGCGCTCGCGCACGAGACGAAGCGAGTCTCCTGGGCTCACGTTCTCCCTTTCACGTTGAGGATGTCGACGGGACCGTCGCCCGCGCCGAGCTCGGGCAGACCATGCCGAACCGCGTCTTCGGCGGCGCGGGCCGCGCCGCGCGCGGCCTCGACGAGCGGCAGCCCGCGCGCGAGCAGCGCGGCGAGCGTGGCCGAGTGGGTGCAGCCGGCTCCGTGCGTCGCCTGGACGTCGAGCCGCTCGACCGGAATCTCGTGGTGGTCGCGGCCGTCGAAGAGGTGATCGACGGCGTCGTCCCCGTGACCTCCGGTCACGATCGCCGCGCGCGCGCCCAGGCCGACGAGCCGCACCGCGAGCTCGTGCCGTGTCCCCTCCCCCACGAGCGCGCGCGCCTCCATCAGGTTCGGCGTCACGACGGCGGCGAGCGGGAACAGGCACGTCACCAGCCCACCGGCAGCGTCGTCCTGCAGCAGCCGGGCGCCGGAGGACGCGATCATCACCGGGTCGACGACGAGCGGCACCGGATGATCGGCGAGGAATGCCGCGACCGCCTCGATCACCGCGCGCGAGAACAGCATCCCGGTCTTCGCGGCGTCGACGCCGATGTCGGAGAAGACCGCGTCGAGCTGCGCCGTCACGAAGTCGGCGGGGAGCTCGTGCACGGCCGTCACTCCGACCGTGTTCTGCGCGGTCAGCGCGACGATCGCCGACATGCCGTAGGCGCCTGCGGCGGCGAACGCCTTCAGGTCGGCCTGGACGCCTGCGCCGCCGCCGCTGTCGGAGCCGGCGATCGTCAAAGCCCTTGGTATCACTGCACTCCCTTCGCCGGTATGAGCCGGATCAGGTTCGACGGGTGTGATCTCAGCCCCCGACGGGGCACCCCGGTAGGGCGAAGTTAGCATCGGTCGCGTGTCCGTCGATGTGCTTCGGTGGGAAGGGCTCCTGGCGGGCGAGGAGCTGGCGCACCTGGCGACGGAGCCGGCGCGGGATGCGCGGTATGCCCCGTTGCCCGAGCTGCTCGCAGCGCCGGTCGGCGTCGACCGGCTCTACACCCACCAACGGGCGGCCTGGGACGCGGCCGCGCGCGGCGAGCACGTGCTCGTCTCGACCGGCACCGCCTCGGGAAAGACGCTCGCATTCAACCTGCCCGTCGTCGACGCGATCGCGCGCGACCCGAAGGTGCGGGCGCTCTACCTGTATCCGACGAAGGCGCTTGCCCAGGATCAGTTCCGGACGCTGTCGGGCTATGCCGTGCCGCACCTTCGGCCGGCGATCTACGACGGCGACACGCCGACGGAGCAGCGCCGGCAGATCCGCACGTGGGCGAACGTGATCCTGACGAACCCCGACATGGTCCACGTCGGCGTGCTCCCCAACCACGACCGTTGGGGCGACGTGCTCTCGAACCTCCGCTACGTCGTCATCGACGAGGCGCACGTGTATCGCGGCGTCTTCGGCTCGCAGGTCGCGAACGTGCTGCGCCGCCTGAAGCGCCTGGCGCTCGTCTACGGCTCCGAGCCGCAGTTCCTGCTCGCGTCGGCGACGATCTCGAATCCCGGTGAGCTCGCGGGGGCGCTGCTCGACGAACGCGTCACCGTCGTCGGGGACGACGGCGCGCCCAGAGCCGAGCGGACGATCGTGCTCTGGAACCCGGCGCTCCAGGACGCCGAGCTCGGCCTCCGCAACTCGTCCCTCGCGGAGGCGGCAAAGCTCCAGGCGATGTTCGTCGAGCGCGGCCTCCGCACGCTGACGTTCGCCAAGAGCCGCAAGGCGGCGGAGCTGATCCACCGCTTCACCGCCGAGCGCATCGGCGACGACGCCCACCTGTCGCCGTATCGCGCCGGCTACACCGCGCAGGAACGACGGACGATCGAGCGTCGCCTGCTGGAGGGCGACCTGCTCGGCGTGACGGCCACGAACGCGCTGGAGCTCGGGATCGACGTCGGTCTCCTCGACGCCGTGATCAGCGTCGGGTTCCCGGGCACCGTCGCGTCGCTCCGCCAGCAGTGGGGGCGCGCGGGCCGTCGCGGCAGCGGCGTCGCCGTGCTCGTCGCGAGCGAAGACGGGCTCGACCAGTTCTTCATGCGCGAGCCCGACAAGCTTCTCGGCCGCCGCGTCGAGGCGGCGATCCTCGACCATGCCAACCCGCGCGTGCTGGCCGGCCACGTCCGTGCGGCTGCCTACGAGGCTCCGCTCGGCGGCGGCGACCCACCCGAGTACCTGGAGGCCGCGCGGGACGACCCCGAGCTGAAGGAGACGCCGGCAGGGTTCGTGTGGGCCGGCCGCGAGCATCCCGCCGCACGCATCGCGTTACGCGCCACCGATCCCGATGCCTTCACGATCGTCGACGGCACCACCGGCGACGTGCTCGGGCTCGTCGAACGGTCGCGCGCGTACACGACCGTGCACAAAGGCGCCGTGTACCTGCACCGCGGCGAGTCGTACCTCGTGCGCGAGCTCGACCTGACGACGCTCCACGCGGTCGTCGAGCCGTTCTCGGGCAACTGGTACACGCAGGCGAAGGAAGAGACGATGACCTCGATCGTCGAGCCGCGACGCGTCGAGTGGCGTCTCGGGATGGAGCTCGCGTTCGGCGAGATCGAAGTGACCGAGCAGGTGGTCGCGTACGAGCGGCGCACGGTCAGCGGCCAGGAACGGATCGAGCTCGTGCCGCTCGTCCTGCCGCAGACCACGTTCGCCACCGAGGCGATCTGGTACCTGCCCGAGCCCGACCAGCTGGCGGGGCTCGAGGAGATGCCGCGCCTGCTCGGGACGCTGCACGCGGCCGAGCACGCGATGATCTCGCTGCTGCCGTTGTGGGCGATGTGCGACCGCTGGGACATCGGCGGGCTCTCGACGAACATCCACCCGCAAACCGGGCGGCCGACGGTGTTCATCTACGACGGCCACGCCGGCGGAGTCGGTCTCGCCGAGCGCGGCTTCGAGCAGTTCGAGGGCTGGGTGCGCGACACCGCCGAGCTGCTCGCGGGGTGCCCGTGCGCCGACGGCTGCCCCTCTTGCGTCCAGAGCCCGAAGTGCGGGAACCTGAACGACATGCTCGACAAGGCCGGCGCGCTGACGTTCCTGCGGCGGGCTGTCGATTTCCGAGGCGGCCGTTCGTCGTAGGGTCGACAGCAACGAAGGAGGCGAACGTGAGGTACGCAGTCCTGATCTTCAGCTCCGAGGAAGGCCCCGCAGCGCCGGCCGACCGCGAGATCTACATGGAGCTCTCCGAGCGGGAGACGACCGTCGGCGGCGCCCAGCTGCAGCCGGTGGCCACGGCGACGACCGTCCGCGTCCGCGACGGCGAGGCGCTGACGACCGACGGCCCGTTCGTCGAGACCAAGGAGGCGTTCGGCGGCTTCTACCTGATCGACGTGCCGAACCTCGACGACGCGCTCGAGTTCGCGGCGGCGATCCCGGCGGCTCGCAACGGCGGAGCGGTCGAGGTCCGGCCGCTGGTGGAGCGCTGACGGAGGACGTCTTCCGCGACGAGTGGGGTCGGGTCGTCGCGAACCTGGTCGGTTTCCTCGGCGACTTCGACCTCGCCGAGGAGGCCGCGCAGGAGGCGTTCGCGATCGCCGCGGAGCGGTGGCCGCGCGAGGGAACTCCCTCCAACCCGGGCGCCTGGCTGACCACGACGGCCCGGAACCGCGCGATCGACCGCATCCGGCGCGAGCGGACGTTCGCGGCGAGGGCGCACCTCGTCGCCGCACCGGAAGCCGTGGAGGACGACATGGACGAGGAGACGACGTTCAGGGACGAACGGCTCGAGCTGCTCTTCACCTGCTGCCACCCGGCGCTCTCGCTCGAGGCGCAGGTCGCGTTGACGCTGCGGACGCTTGGCGGCCTGACGACCGACGAGATCGCTCGTGCATTCCTCGTCCCGGAGGCGACGATGGCCCAGCGTCTCGTCCGGGCGAAGCACAAGATCCGCAGCGCGGGCATCCCGTTCCGCGTGCCGCCGCCGCATCTGCTGCCCGAGCGGCTCACCGCAGTGCTTGCGGTCGTGTACCTGATCTTCAACGAGGGCTACGGCGGCCGGCGCGACCTCGCTGCGGACGCGATCCGGCTCGGCTCGGCGATCGCCGAGCTGATGCCGGACGAAGCGGAGGCCCACGGGCTCGTCGCGCTCATGCTGCTGCACGATGCGCGGCGCGCGGCCCGCTTCGCGGACGGCGAGCTCGTGCTGCTCGCCGACCAGGACCGGTCGCTGTACGACGACGCCAGGATCGCCGTCGGCCGCGAGGCGCTCGACCGCGCGCTCGCGCTGCGCGGGCGCGGGCCGTACGTCCTGCAGGCGGCGATCGTGTCCGTGCACCTCGACGAGCCGACCGACTGGCCGGAGATCGCAACGCTCTACGGCGAGCTCGCGCGGGTCACCGCGTCCCCGGTGGTCGAGCTGAACCGCGCTGTGGCGATCGCCGAGGCGGACGGCGCCGAGGCCGGGCTGAGGATCGTCGAGACGCTGCCGCTCACCGACTACCGGTACTTCCACTCGACCCGCGGGGAGCTGCTCCGGCGGCTCGAGCGGCATGCGGAGGCACGCGCGGCGTTCGAGCGCGCGATCGAGCTGACGCCGGACGGTGCCGAGCGCCGCTTCCTGGAACGCCGCGTCGCAGACCTCTAGGGTGCGGCGCATGCCGGCGCCCGTGACCCGCATCGACGGCTTCCGCCGGTGGTTGCAACGCGCCGCAGCCGGTCGCACGATCGAGCTTCGGAGCGGCACCGCGATCATCACGGACTCGACTCCGGACGTCTACGACGCGAACTACCTGTCGGTCGAGTCTCCGGCCTTCGGCGCGGCGGACCTGGCGGCCGACGCGGAGGCCGCGCTCGAGACGAGCCATCACTGCCGCGTGGTCGTCGAGGACGGGGCGCCCGGTCTCGCCGACGACTTCGCGCACCTCGGGTTCGACCGCGTCACGCACCTCGTGCTCGCACAC
>Ga0068852_100003958_pt1 | contig 10408 bp, 10 predicted proteins | sample KBSCornC22_FD_66594 | JGI IMG/M metagenome (GOLD analysis project Ga0068852, IMG submission 66594) | Corn rhizosphere microbial communities from Kellogg Biological Station, Michigan, USA - KBS Corn C2-2 | ecosystem: Host-associated > Plants > Roots > Rhizosphere > Soil ... | reverse complement strand
GACGGAAGCTCGGCTTCGATCCTGATGGAAGCTAGCGAGGCGGAACGGCGCGGGATCGCCCCGATGGGCCGCTATGTCGGCATGGCGGTGGCGGGGACCGAACCAGACGAGATGGGGATCGGTCCGATCGATGCGGTCCGAAAGTTGCTGAAGCGGTTCGACCTGAAGGTCGAAGACATCGGACTTTGGGAATTGAACGAGGCTTTCGCGGTGCAGGTACTCTACAGCGCCGAGCAGCTCGGCATTCCTCAGGACCGGATGAACGTCGACGGCGGCTCGATCTCGATCGGCCACCCCTATGGAATGAGCGGAGCGCGAATGACCGGCCACGCGCTGATCGAGGGCAAGCGCCGCGGCGTGAGGCATGTCGTCGTCACGATGTGCGTCGGCGGCGGAATGGGCGCGGCAGGGCTGTTCGAAGTGCTATAGACGTTCGCCGAGTCCCTCGGGGGAAACGCAATGCCTATCTTTTTCGCTATCCTCGCCTTCGTCATCCTCGTGCTGTTGGTCACGACGCTGAAAAGCTTTGGGATCAATCGCGAATATCAGCGGGCGGTGCTGTTCCGGCTTGGCCGCCTCGGCGAAATGAAGGGGCCGGGCTGGTATTGGCTGATTCCGTTCGTCGATCGGGTCGTTCGCGTCGACACGCGCATCATCACCTATCAGCTCGAAACACAGGAAACGATCACCCGCGACGGCGTCGCGGTACGGGTGAACGCGGTCCTGTGGTTCCGCGCGGAATCGCCGATCCAGGTGGTGAACTCGGTCGAGAACTGGATGTCGGCCACCGTGCAGGCCGCTGAAACGGCGCTTCGGGACGCGATTGGTCAGAGCGACCTCGATCACATGCTGAAGGATCGCGCGTCGATCAATGAGCGGCTCCAGCAATTGCTTCGCGAGGCTTCGCTCAAATGGGGCGTCGAGATCGACTCGGTCGAGATCAAGGACGTCGATATTCCTGAACAGATGCAGCGTGCAATCGCCAAGGAAGCCGAGGCCATCCGCGAGAAACGCGCGCGGATAATCCGCGCCGAGGGTGAGAACGAGGCCGCGACCAAGCTGTCGCAGGCCGCGCAGACGATCGGCAACGTGCCCGCAGCGCTCGAGCTCCGGCGACTCCAGACGCTGAGCGAGATCGGAGTCGAGCATAATACGACCATCGTCGCGATGCTTCCCGTCGAGCTGGTCCACGCAGCGCGCAAGTTGGCCGGAATGCCGGCCGCCGATGAACCCCAAAGCGGCGACGCGGGTTGAACGGGCAAAGGGAGGAACAAGCATGCCCGAATCCAATTGCTCGCTGGTCGAGCGCATCGCCCGGGTGCTCGCAGGCGCCAAGCTCAGCGCGAACGCCGACGGAGAGAATGGCCATGCCGCCGAAGAAGTCGATCGCACTTGGCGCGAGCATGTGAATCAGGCGCTCGCCGTCCTTCATACCGCGCGTGAGCCGGACGAAGCGATGGCTGCGGTCGGCGATACCGGAGTGTGGCGTAACATGGTCGAAGCAGCGATCGCGCAGCACGTCGATTGAGCCTGCGGGATTCGAGCAAGCGGGGCGAAACGCGGCAATCCGAACCGCGCTGGACGCTCGTCTGCTGTATCCTCGCTTCGAGCCTCAGCTTCGTCGACGGGTCTGTGACGAGCGTCGCGCTCCCCGCAATCAAGGCGAGCTACGGCGCGGGCGCGCAGGACGTGCAGTGGGTGGTCAACGCCTATCTCCTGCCACTCTCAGCGCTGCTCCTGCTCGGCGGTGCGCTCGGGGACCATTTCGGGCGGCGCCGGCTGCTCGTGGGAGGAACATCGCTTTTTGGCGCCGCATCCCTGGTCTGCGCGCTTGCGCCGAGCCTCGGACTGCTCCTCGCCGCCCGCGCGGCCCAGGGGATCGGAGCCGCGCTTCTCCTCCCCAACAGCCTCGCCATTCTCAATGCCGCTTACTCTGGTGAGAAGCGTGGGCGAGCCGTTGGAATCTGGGCGGCGGCGGGGGCGGCTGCAGCGGCGATCGCCCCGCTGATTGGCGGGTGGCTGGTCGGCACGGTCGGCTGGCCCGCGATCTTCTATATCAACCTGCCACTGGCAATCGGCGCGATCCTGCTGGCGATCCGGTTCGTAGAGGAAAGCCGCGAAGGCGGCGCTGGCCGAACCGACTATGTCGGCGCGGCACTCGCAACAGCGGGTCTCGGCGGGCTCACCTATGCGCTGACCTTATGGTCGGCGACGCGGCATTTCACCACGGTTGCGCTGATCGCGCTCGCGGTTGGCATCGCAATATCGGTTGCGTTCCTGTGGAACGAGCATCGGCGCGGCAGTCGAGCAATGATGCCGCTCGATCTGTTCCGGGGCCGCTGCTTCTCCGGGCTCAATCTGCTGACGTTCCTGCTCTACGCCTCGTTCGGCGCGGCGATGCTATTGATACCCTACGTGCTGATTACGAGCGGCGGTTATTCCCCGGTGCAGGCCGGGCTAGCCATGCTCCCGCTGCCGGTTCTGATGACATCCCTGTCTCCGATCATGGGAAGCCTCGCCGCGCGGATCGGTCCACGAATCCCCCTGACCATCGGGCCCATCGTCGTGGCTGCGGGAATGGTCCTGTCATTCCTCGCGACGGCCGACGGGCGCTACTGGACCGGCATTTTCCCGATGATCATCGTGCTGGCCTCAGGCATGACGATCGCGGTCGCGCCGCTGACCGCTTCGGTGCTGGGGTCGGTCGAGGAGCGGCATGTCGCCATGGCGTCAGGCTTCAACAGCGCGGTCGCTCGAACCGGTGGCCTCATCGCGACTGCCCTGCTTGGCGCAGTCCTCGCGAGCAAGGGCAAGGCGCTGTTCGATGGCTTTCATGTCGCGATGTTCGTGTCGGCGGCGGTCGCTGCCTTGTCGAGCGTCGTCGCGCTGACGATGCTCGGCGGAGTGAAAATGAAATCGTCTTAGCTCCTCCCTGCGAGCGCAGCTCGTGGGGAGGGGAACCGCCGAGCGACAGCTCGGTGGTGGAGGGGTTTTCGCGGTCGTGCACGAAACCCCTCCACCACTGCCTTCGGCAGCGGTCCCCCTCCCCATCGCTGCGCGATAGGGAGGAGCGATTTAGGCGTTGGCGGCGATGAACTTCTCGACGACTGGCGCGATCTTCTCGCGCCATTTGCGGCCGTTGAAGATGCCGTAATGGCCGACGTCCTCGGCGAGGAAATATTGCTTCTTCGCCTTGGGCAGCTTCGTCGCGATATCGAGCGCTGCTTTGGTCTGGCCGATACCCGAAATATCGTCGCGCTCGCCTTCGATCGCGAGCAACGCGGTGTCGCGGATCGCGGCGGGATCGACGATGCGCCCGCGATGCTCCATCTCGCCCTTCGGCAGCAGGTGCTGCTGGAAGACGACGTCGACGGTCTGAAGATAGAACTCCGCGGTCATGTCGCAGACCGAGCGATATTCGTCGTAGAAGCGCTGCGTCGCCGCCGCGCTCTCCTCGTCGCCCTCGACCAGATGCTTGAACATCTCCCAATGGCTGATGAGGTGCGAACCGAGGTTCATGGTCATGAAGCCGGCGAGCTGGAGGAAGCCAGGGTAAACCTTCCGACCCGCGCCGGGATAGATCATTGGGACGGTGGCAATCACGTTCTGCTCGAACCAGCCGAACGGTCGTTCCGTCGCGAGTGTGTTCACGGCGGTGGGCGCTTCGCGAGTGTCGATCGGGCCGCCCATCATGGTGAGCGTCTTGGGGCGGTACGGATTCTTGTCGGCGCCCATAAGCGCCGTCGCCGCGAAAGCCGGAACCGCGGGCTGGCAGACGGCCAGCAGATGCGGCCGCTCACCGGTCTTCTTCCCGATCAGCTCGAGATATTCGATCAGATAATCGACATAGTCGTCGAGGTCGAAATGCCCTTCCGACAGCGGCACCAGCTTCGCGTCGCGCCAGTCGGTGATGTAGACGTCAAAGCTCGGCAGCAGCCGTTGCACGGTACCGCGCAGAAGCGTCGCATAGTGGCCCGACATCGGAGCGACGATCAGTAGGTGCGGCCCCTTGTCATGACCCTCGCGATAGAAATGCTTGAGCTGCCCGAACGGCTTGCGAAGCAGGATCTCCTCATGGACCGGAACGTCCTTGCCGCGCATGTGGACGCTGTCGATGCCGAATGCCGGCTTTCCGTGAGGAGCGGCGGCGTCGGCGAACACCTTGAGGCTCGCGGCGACGAGCGGACCCATCGCGCTGTAACCGAGCGGGTTGGCGGGGTTGTTCAGCCATCCGGCGCCCAGTCCTGCAAGCTTGCTCGCACCCGCGAGAAGCGAACGCTGCACTTCATAGGCGTCGTAGAGCATCGAACCTCGTTTCTGCCCGGGGGAAGAAGCTGATGTGGCAAGGCCGGAGACCGCTTGCAAGGCCGTTTGTTGCGGCGCAGCAAGGATGTGGGGATAACTTGCCCGCCGGCACAGAAGCAATTTGAGGCGTTTCGGCCCCGCTGTTACTTAGCCTTCATGGCGATCCCGACAGCCAACCGCCCCAAGGGCCGCTCGCTCCGGAACCTCCGGATGGTCTGGAGTTTCGCGACCCGCTATCCGGCGCGCATCGCCGCCGCGGGGCTGGCGCTGCTGGTCGCCGCGGCTGCTGCGACTTCGATCCCCTACGGTCTGAAGCTCGTCATCGACAAAGGTTTCGGACCCGGCGCGGGTACATCGCAGCACATCTCAGGCTGGTTCGAGGGACTGCTCGGAGTCGTCGTGATCATGGCGCTCGCAACGGCGTTTCGATATTATTTCGTGTCGTGGATGGGCGAGCGGGTCGTCGCCGACATCCGGCTTGCGGTGCATCGCAACTTGCTGCGCCTGTCGCCGGGATTCTTCGAGGAGAACCGGCCTGCCGAAATCACATCGCGGCTGACCGTCGACACGACCATCATCGAGCAGGTCGTCGGAACCACCGTTTCCGTCGCGCTTCGCAATGTCATCATGGCGCTCGCTTGCGTCGTCATCATGTTCGCACTCGCGCCGAAGCTCGCGGGGCTGATGCTGATCGGAGTGCCCATCGTCATGGGCCCGATCATTCTTCTCGCTCGCCGGGTTCGGGCGATTTCGGTGAAGAGCCAGGACCGGATCGCCGACGTCGGGACGATTACCAGCGAAGTGCTCGGCGCGATGAAAATCGTGCAGGCGTTCAACCAGCAGGGCCGCGAATCCACGCGCTTCGGAGACGCAGTGCAGCACGTATTCGCGACCGCGAAAAAGCGCATTCTGGTGCGCGCGTGCATGACCGCGATCGCCATCTTCCTGATGTTCAGCGCGATCGTCTTCGTCATCTGGCAGGGCGCGGTCGATGTCTCCGCCGGCAAGATGACGGGCGGAACAATCGCTGCCTTCGTCCTTTACGGCGGACTGCTCGCCGGCGCTCTCGGGAATTTGTCGGAAGTGTACGGCGATCTGTTGCGCGCGTCGGGTGCGTCCGAACGATTGTCCGAGCTCCTTCACGCCGAACCCGACATCCGTGCGCCCGCGAATCCCATTAGCCTGCCCGAGCCGCCGCAAGGCGCGCTCACGTTCGAGAATGTCACCTTCCATTATCCGACTCGGCGCGAAGTGTCGGCGCTCGAGGATTTCAGCCTGGGCGTTCGCCCGCGCGAACGGCTTGCGCTGGTCGGGCCGTCGGGCGCGGGCAAGACGACGATCTTCCAGCTCGCCGAAAGATTCTACGATCCGCAGCAGGGACGCCTGCTGCTCGACGGCGTCGACCTCAAGGACGCGGATCCCGCCGATGTTCGTCAGCGCATCGCGATGGTGCCGCAAGAGACGGTGATCTTCGCCGCCTCGGCTCGAGACAATCTGCGTTACGGCAACTGGAACGCGAGCGAGGACGACCTTTGGCAGGCCGCGCGCGATGCACATGCGGAAGAATTTTTGCGCGCGCTTCCCGATGGACTCGACACGTTCATGGGCGAAGGCGGCGCGCGCCTGTCAGGCGGCCAGCGCCAGCGGCTCGCAATTGCCCGTGCGCTGCTCCGCGATGCCCCGCTTCTCCTGCTCGACGAAGCGACCTCGGCCCTCGATGCGGAAAGCGAGCGCCTTGTGCAGGATGCGCTCGACCGACTGATGGCCGACCGCACGACCATCGTCATCGCGCATCGCCTCGCGACGGTTCGTGCTGCCGACCGCATCGTCGTGATGGATCAGGGGCGAATCGTCGAGGAAGGTACGCACGCGACACTCAACGCACGCGGCGGATTATATGCCCGCCTTGCCCGTCTCCAGTTCGAGGATCGAGCGGCCTAGCTCTTCGGCTTGCTCGCCGGCTTCCGGCGTGTGCTAGTCTTGCGTTTCGCCGGGCTGCGCTTGGCGGGAGTGCTCGACGTTTTCGCAGCGCTTGCGGTAACCCGCTTTGCGGCTGGACGCTTCGCAGTCGAACGCTTCGCGGGAGCCTTTCGCGCGGTCGATGTCCGTGTCGCGCTTGTGCTCGCTGATTTTGCACGCGTGGTGCGTTTCGCGGGCGAACGCTTCGCAGTGGTCTTGCGCTTTGCGGTCGAGCGTCTTGCGGCCGTATTGCGCGCAGGCTTCGCGGCACTGCTCGAGCTGCTCGACGTGCTTGCGGAGCCTTGGACGCTCCACTTGCCGGACATGAGGCGGTCCGCAGCTTCCGCGACGGCCTCCGCGATCAGCGAACCCAGTTTCGCGGCGCTCGAAGCGACATTGTTTGCGGCCTGCTGTGCGGTGTCGGCGGCATCGAGTCCGGCGTCGCGGATTCTCTTGCGCGCGGCGGGGCTTGCCGCGATCGCCGCTGCCGCCGCGGTCAGTCCGGCGGCGAGCATTTCCTTGCTCATCGCCGCTTTGGCGAGCTTGTCGACCGTACTCTTCGCCGAACGCGAACTCGACGAGGACGCGCTCGAACCTGATTTTTTGGAACTGGAACGGGAAGAACTTCTGCGTGCGGATTTCGCCATCTTTCATCTCCCTCCGTCGGGCAAAAGACACTCTAATGCCGTTCCGGTTCCCGAATGAAGCGCGAAGTTCCGCGAAATGCCAAGCGAAAATGTAAAGGGCACCGCCGCGCAATGCAGCGATGCCCTTCGACATGGTCAGCGGCCGGAGATGTGGCCGTCCGTCAGCTTTTAGGGCCTGCGAACACCCCTTTCCGACCTCCCTGCTGAACCATGAGACATCGGATCACCTCCTTTCGCTGCGTTGAAGCAGACTAGAAGATGATTCTTTGTGAGGCCGAGCGCAAGACTTGTAATCGCGCGATAATCAGTCACAATCCTGCGCTTCGCGATTCAAACGCGGCAATCCTCGATCACCCGGCCGACGTTCGCCCAAGGCGGTACTACCAGCGCCGCGAGTCCCGACGTGCTGAAACCGATGCGCCCCCTGCTCGAGGCGATCGCATCGAGCAGCGGATCATATGCGCCAAGCTCCGCGACCACGCGCGCCGCAGTCGCGTCGTAAGTTGCAGGAAGGCTTCGCGACTGCGAGCTCGTCCAGACCCATAATGCGGGCGATGCGGTTCCCGGTTTCAGAAGCGAAACGCGCCGCGTCGAGCGGGTGCAACGAATCGTCAGCTGCGGTTGTCCGCTCTGGTTGTCGAAGGTTGCTTCGCTTCCATCCGCGTTAGCGGAATATGCCCAGCTGCCCTCGATCGGCATTACATATTCGAGGTTTGAGGCAACTGGCGCGCCGGCTACGTTGGGCGTCGCGTCGGCTGTCAGCGCGAGCGCTGCGGCAATCAAAATTATCATGACCGTCAGCGGCTTAGCTTGTCGACCTTGGCCTGCAGCGCTGCAAGCTCGGCCTTCAACTGCTCGACGTCGCTGGCATTCGGGCTGTTGCTGCTCGGCTTCGGCTCGCTCTTTGGCTTGCCGCCGAACGCCTGGGCGGCGTCCTCGAACATCGCCATGTTGCGCTTGGCGAGGTCGGCGAACATGTTGCCGCCGAACGCGTCCTTCATCGCACCCTGGTTGCGCTGGAACGCCTCCATCGCGGCTTCGAGATATGACGGAACGAAATTCTGCATCGAATTGCCATAGAGGCCGATTAGCTGCTTGAGGAAGTTGATCGGAAGCATGGTTGCGCCGCGTGCTTCTTCATCCACGATGATCTGAGTGAGGACCTGGCGGGTGATGTCCTCTCCGCTCTTCGCGTCGATCACTTCGAACTCGCGACCCTCGCGAACCATCTGCGCGAGACGGTCGAGCGTGATGTAGGTCGAGCTTTCCGTGTCGTAGAGCCGCCGGTTCGCGTATTTCTTGATTGTCACCTTGCCGGTGGACTTGGCCATGGATCACTCCCAAACTCGGGCCATGCCCCTACTACCGGAGCATAGTGCGCTGCAACATGAACGCGCCCCGCGGCCACTGCCGCTGTTCCTGGAACTGGTGCGCGAAGTATCGGAACGCGATCCCGCACTTGCTCGCGCAGCACTCGCGGGCCTTCGCGCATATGAGCAGGCGCCAAGGCGCGAGCGGTCGCCTCCAAAGCCGCACGTTGCACGCGTTCGCGGCGCAACATTGCGCGATCACGGCGGCAGTGGACCGCCGCTGGTGCTGGTCCCGTCGCTGATCAATCCGCCGCGGATTCTCGACCTGGACGAGCAAGTGTCGCTGACCGCTGCGATTGCGCGAATGGGCCGGCGGGTTCTTCTTCTGGACTGGGGCAAGGCGGACGAGCGCTCGGGCCTTTCGGTCGCCGGCCATGTCGAGGAATTGCTGCTCCCATTGCTGCGCAGCATCGATGAACCGCCTGCCCTGATCGGCTATTGTCTCGGCGGCACGATGGCGATCGCGGCCGCGAATCTTGTGCCGGTGGAACAGCTCGTGACCATCGCAACGCCGTGGAACTTCGCGGCCTATCCGGAAAGCTCACGAAACGCCCTCGCCGACATATGGCACCATTCGGAGCCCGCCGCGAGGGAGCTTGGCGCGCTGCCAATGGAGGTGCTTCAGGCCGCCTTCTGGTCGCTCGATCCGGCACGAACGGTGCGCAAGTTCGCCGAGTTCGGGCGGCTCGATCCCGCGAGCGCCGACGCTCGGCGCTTCGTCGAGCTCGAGGAATGGGCGAACGAGGGCGAACCCCTGCCCTATGCGGCGGCGAAGGAGCTGATCGAGGATCTGTTCGGCCGCGACCTTCCCGGCTCGGGCCGATGGATCGGCACCGACAAGTTGCAACTTCCCTCGCTGCACCTGACCGCCGACCACGATCGCATCGCCCCTGCGGCCACCGTTCCGTCTGGAGCACGCATAGGCATCCCGTCGGGCCATGTCGGGATGATCGTCGGCTCCGCGCGCGAGCGGCTTCACGCCGCACTGAAGGAGTTCCTCAAATGAAGCGCTGCACTTGGGTGAAGTCCGACGACCAGTTGATGATCGATTATCATGACCGCGAATGGGGCGTGCCGGTGCACGACGACCGCAAGCATTTCGAATTCCTGGTGCTGGAGGGAGCTCAGGCCGGGCTAAGCTGGTCGACCATTCTCAAGCGCCGCGAAGGCTATCGCCGCGCGTTCAGCGATTTCGATCCCGAGAAGGTCGCGCGTTATTCGGCCAAGCACGTCGAGAAGCTGCTTCTCGACGCCTCGATCATCCGCAACCGCCAGAAGATCGAGGCAACAGTGCGCAACGCGCGACATTTCCTGGAGGTTCAGGAGGAGTTCGGAAGCTTCGACGCCTATTGCTGGCAGTTCGTCCGCGGGGTGACCAAATTGAACCATCTCAAATCGATCGAGGATATCGCCGCCACGTCACCCGAGTCCGACGCGTTCAGCAAGGACTTGAAGAAGCGCGGCTTCGGCTTTGTCGGATCGACGATCATCTACGCCCACATGCAGGCGGTCGGCATGGTCAACGACCATCTGGTGGACTGCTTCCGCTATTCCGAGGTTCAGCGGCTCTGACCAGCCTTGCCGCTGCGCGGCACCGTCGCTAAGTCCGCTTCCCACGCACCCGTAGCTCAGCTGGATAGAGCGTTGCCCTCCGAAGGCAAAGGCCACAGGTTCGAATCCTGTCGGGTGCGCCAGCCGCCAACAATCCCCGAATTCAGGCTCGCTCCGGCGTCGCCAATCCAATTGCGACCAGGAGGCTGCCTTTTCCAAGGGCATTCGACACAGAATAGGAGAAACGGTGAAGGACGCTCGGACGAGAGACGAGCTGACCCCATAGCGGATCGTCATTGCTGAAGGCCCCGACCAGCAGCGGCCTCAAGCCGGAGCGCGAATAGAGATCGGATAGAGCCGTGGCATTGTACGCGATCATGTGGTGCGGCGGTTGGATGAATCCGAACTCCGTCCTGGAGGTCGTCTTTCGAACGGTCGCGACGAGCGAATCCTGGTTGGGGACATCGACGTGTACGAGGCCATTCGGCGCCAGCTGCCTTGCACGCTTCAAGAACGAGGTCGGATCCTGGACATGCTCCAGCACCTGTGAGGCGAAGACCACGTCGAAGGTTCCGA
>Ga0068852_100003955_pt1 | contig 10414 bp, 9 predicted proteins | sample KBSCornC22_FD_66594 | JGI IMG/M metagenome (GOLD analysis project Ga0068852, IMG submission 66594) | Corn rhizosphere microbial communities from Kellogg Biological Station, Michigan, USA - KBS Corn C2-2 | ecosystem: Host-associated > Plants > Roots > Rhizosphere > Soil ... | reverse complement strand
CGAAGGCATCCTCGCCGGCTCGTCGACCGGCACGCTGCTCGCCGCCGCCCTTCGTTACTGCCGCGAGCAGGCGACGCGCAAGCGCGTGGTGACGTTCGTGTGCGATACCGGCACGCGCTATCTCTCGAAGGTTTACAACGACCAGTGGATGCTCGACCAGGGCCTGCTGAAGCGTCCGAAGCTCGGCGACCTGCGCGATCTCATTTCGCGCCGCTTCGACGAAGGCGCCGTGGTGAGCGTCGGGCCGCAGGACACGCTGCTCACCGCGTTCCAGCGCATGCGCCTCGCGGAAGTGTCGCAGCTTCCGGTGCTCGAGGGCGGGCGACTCGCCGGCGTCATCGACGAGTCCGATCTCCTGCTCGAGGTCCACGACCGGCCCGAGCGCTTCCGCGCGCCCGTATCATCGGCGATGACGACGAGGCTCGAAACGATCGCGCCCCGGGCGAGTCTCGAGGAGCTTGAGGCCGTGCTCGACCGCGGGCTCGTCGCCATCGTTGCCGACGAGCAGGGCTTTCACGGCCTCATCACGCGCTTCGACCTTCTCAACCACTTGCGCCGCGAGCTTGCATGAAACACGACGAGACGCTCGATTTCGCCACGCGCGTCATCCACGCCGGCCAGGCGCCCGATCCATCGACGGGCGCCATCATGCCGCCGATCTACGCGACGTCGACCTTCCGCCAGCAAAGTCCCGGCGTGCACAAGGGCCTCGATTACGGCCGCTCGCACAACCCGACGCGCTGGGCGCTCGAGCGCTGCGTGGCCGACCTCGAGGGCGGCGCGCAGGCGTTCGCGTTCGCGTCCGGCATGGCGGCCATCGCCACGGTGCTGGAGCTCGTCGACAGCGGTTCCCACGTGGTGGCCGGCGACGACCTGTACGGCGGAACGTTCCGCCTGTTCGAGCGCGTACGCCGGCGCAGCGCGGGCCTCGACTTCTCGTTCGTCGATCTTGCGCGCAGCGACACTCTCGCGAGCGCCATCACGCCGCGGACGCGCATGGTGTGGGTCGAGACACCGACCAACCCGATGCTGAAGATCGCCGACCTCGCCGCGCTCGCGCGCACCTGCCGCGCGCACGGCATCCTGGCGGTCGCGGACAATACCTTCGCGAGCCCGTGGGTGCAGCGCCCGCTCGACCTCGGCTTCGACGTGGTCGTGCACTCCACCACCAAATACCTGAACGGACATTCCGACGTCGTGGGTGGCATCGCCATCGTCGCGGGTGACGATCGTCTCGCACACGTGCGCGAGCGCTTGGGGTTCCTGCAGAATGCCGTCGGCGGCATCGCCGGTCCGTTCGACAGCTTCCTCACGCTGCGTGGCGTCAAGACCCTCGCGCTGCGCATGGAGCGGCACTGCGCGAACGCGCTCGCGCTCGCGCAGTGGCTCGAGTCGCAGCGCGAGGTGGCGCGCGTGCGCTATCCCGGGCTTGCATCGCATCCGCAGCACGTGCTCGCTGCGAGCCAGATGCGCGGGTTCGGCGGAATGATCTCGCTCGATCTCGCGACCGACCTCGCGGGCACGAAGCGGTTTCTCGAGCGTTGCGAGCTGTTCGCGCTGGCCGAGAGCCTAGGCGGCGTGGAGAGCCTGATCGAGCATCCGGCGATCATGACCCACGCGACCATACCGGGCGAGCAGCGCGACGCGCTCGGCATCGGCGACTCGCTGGTGCGCCTGTCCGTCGGCATCGAGAACGTGGACGATCTGCGGCGCGACTTGCGCCGCGCGCTCGACGCGATCTGAGTGCAGCCAGAGCGCGACGTCGACGATCCCAGGCCCGTGGCACCGCAGCGCCCCGAGGCGGACGAATGCTGCAACGGCGGGTGCGCACGTTGCATCTTCGATGTGTACGCCGATGCACTGGAGCGCTACGAGGCCGAGCTCGCCGCCTGGCGGGCGCGGCATCCGGACGTGTCCCCGAGCGATCGCGGCATCGTCTGACAGCGGTCGCCGGGCGCGACCGACAGCCTCGAACGCCCGTTACCATTACGCTGGAGCTTCCTATGGGAACGTGCGCGACCGCATCGACGCGGTGCGCCGGCTACGGAGGCTACATGAACACGATGTTGCGAACTGCGCTCGGCGTGGCGGGCGTGCTGCTCGCCGCCCAGGCATCCGCGCAGGTCACGTTCTACCAGGGCCGCGATTTTCGCGGGCCTTCTTTCACCGCGGACGGTCCCGTGTGGAACCTCGAGCGGTACGGCTTCAACGATCGAGCGTCATCGGCCGTCGTCGATAACGGCGAATGGCAGGTGTGCGAGGACGCGCGCTTCGGCGGACGTTGCGTCGTGCTGCAGCCGGGCGAATATCCATCGCTGCGCGAGATGGGTCTGAACAACATGGTCTCGTCGGTGCGTCCGGCGGACCGTGTCGCCGCGTACAACAGCGCGCCGCCGGCCGCCGCGCCTGCGTATGAGTCGCGCTGGTACGACGTGCCGGTTTCCTCGGTGCACGCCGTGGTCGGACCTCCCGAGCAGCGCTGCTGGGTCGAGCGCCAGGAAGTCGGCGGCAACAACGTCGGCGGCGCGGTCGTGGGCGGCGTGATCGGTGGTCTTCTCGGTCACCAGATCGGCGCCGGACGCGGCAACACGGCAGCGACCATCGGCGGCGCGGTCGCCGGCGCGGCGATCGGCAACAACGTCGGCGGCAGCGGCGGTCATATGGAGGATGTGCAGCGCTGCGCCGAGGCGCCGCGCGATGCGCGGCCCGACTACTGGGACGTGACGTACTTCTTCCACGGCGTGGAACATCACGCGCAGATGTCCTCCCCGCCGGGCAGCACCATCACGGTCGACGAAGCGGGCAACCCGCGCTCCTGATCGTGTCGTTAGGCGGGCGAGCGGCCCCCCCCCGGGGGGCCGCTCGTTGCGTGTTGCGGTCGCTGCGCAGGGCTCGTGCTACGCTAGGTCACGCGTCCAACAGGAGGACGACATCATGGGCATCCTCGATCGATTGCGCGGCACGGGTGCGCAACGTCCGCTGTCGCAGAACGCCGAGCCGTCGGGAGACGAGCAGGCCATCGCGCGTTACCGGTATCTCGTGCGCACCGCGCCGCCCGAGACCATCGAGCAGGCGCATGCCGAGGCGTTCGCCCAATTGACCTCTGATCAGCGGCGGCGCGTGCTCCAGGAGCTGTCGACGTCGATGTCCACCGGTGAGCGCATGGCGGCGGCACGCGCGGCCGACGACCCCGAAGTGCTCGCGCGCATGGCAACGCGCGCGGAGATTCGCCAGCCGGGCACGCTCGAGAGGATCTTCGGCGGCCAGGGTGGCGCATCCGGCGCCGCGCCCGGGTTGGGCAGCATGATGGCGGGCGGCTTCCTCGCCAGCATGGCCGGCTCGGTGCTCGGCAGCATGATCGCGCAGCAGTTCATGGCGAACGCGGCGCCCGGTCACTTGTTCGGCGATGCGCTGCCCTCGCATCGGCCGTCGGACGACGCCGCCGGCCTCATCGACGACCCTTTCAAGCATTCAAGCACCGATCGCGGCGAGGACTTCGCGTCCGGCGACGATGCCGACGTGAGCGACGGCGACCTCGGCGCCGTCGATGATCCCGGCAGCGGCGATTTCGGGGGCGGCGACAGCTTCGACGTGTGAAGCTGACGGTCGCCGTGCTGTGCGCGGCCTGGTGCACGACGTGCAAGGAATTCGAGGCGGCCGTCGAGCGCATCGCGGCCGCGCGCCCCGACGTTCGCTTCGTCTGGTTCGACGTCGAGGACGACAGCGATCTCTGCGGCGACATCGACGTGGAGAACTTTCCCACGCTGGCCGTGTTCCGCGACGCGGAGCTGCTGCACTTCGGAATCTCGCTGCCGCAGGAGCAGCGCGTCCTGCGCCTCGTCGACGAGATGGCCGATCCGCGGCGCCTCGCGCTGACCGACCCACCGCCTGAGGTGGCGGCGCTGTCGGGTCACCTCGACGCGCCTCGTCGCGTGCTCCGATCCTCCGATTGAAACTGTAACGGCGCTTTTCAGCCGGAACGTCGTGCATGGGGCCCCTGTCGTATTGCGGGGCCGCGATGCAGCGTCATGTCGAACTCGATTGGTTGCGAGGACTCATGCTGGTCCTCATGACCCTCACGCATCTGCCGACCTGGTTCAGCAATGCGCTCGGACAACCTTTCGGCTTCGTGTCGGCCGCCGAAGGTTTCGTATTCCTGTCCGCGTTCCTCGTCGGCCGCGTATTCGGTGGCGTGGCGCGCGAGCAGGGCTTCGCGGCCATGCGCACGGTCGTGTGGCGGCGCGCGGTGAAGATCTACGTCGCGCATGCGGCGCTGCTGCTCTTCCTGTTGTTCGCCCTGCTGCCCGTCGCGATTTCGAAGAACGCGCACGGCATCATCGACCTGGCGTCGTTTTATGTCGCGCATCCCTCGGCTGCGCTCGCCGGCGGCCTGATGCTCGTCTACAACCCGCCGCTGCTCGACATCCTTCCCATGTACGTGCTGTTCATGGCCGCATCGCCCTTGCTGCTCCACCACGGCATGCGCAAAGGATGGACCGGGCTGCTCGCGGGCAGCATCACGCTATGGGTGCTGGCGCAGTTCGACGCGGGCCGCATCGTCTACCAGGCGCTTGCACGCGTGACCGGCCTCCCGGTTCCTTACAACCAGACGGGCGCGTTCAGCTTCCTCGCCTGGCAGCTCATGTGGGTGCTCGGCATGTGCGCCGGCACGCGGTCGGCCGGCGTCGTGCGGCGAGCCGCGCGATGGCCGCTCGCCCTACTCGTTGCCGCAGGCGTCGTGGCGTTGACGTTCTTCGTGTGGCGGCATGTCGACGGGCAGGTCCCCGCGTCGTCCGCGCTGGCGACCCTCACCGACAAATGGCACCTCGCGCCGTTGCGACTGCTCGATTTCGGTGCGCTGGCGCTGATCGTCGTGCGAATGCGTGACGTCATTGCCGCGCATGCCCAGCGCTCCGCGCTCGCCACGCTCGGCAAGGCGTCGCTGCCCGTCTTTTGCGCGCACCTCGTGATCTGCCTGGGCGCGCTCGCCGTTGTGCAGGAACCGGGCGCCCGCCTGCAATGGATCGACAGCGTGCTGCTCGGCGGTGCGCTCGTGGTCCTCTATGGCGCGGCGCTCGCCTATCTCGCGGGCAGGCGGCTCGCGCACCCCACCCCGGCGTTCAGCGCGCCGCGACCTGCACCACGTACGGCGCGATGACCGATTTCCACAGCGCGTAGCCGTCGTGATTGAGGTGCAGCAGGTCGGGCTGGAACAGATCGGGGCGCGGCTCGCCGCGCGCGTCGAGCATCGGAGTGAACACGTCGATGTACGCGAGATCCGGGTGCGCGGCGACATAGCGTGCGATGAGCGCATTGGCCGCGCGTATCGAGGGCAGCAGCGCCCTGCGTGACGGACTCGGCTTGATCGAGATGTAGTCGATGCGCGTCTGCGGCAAGTCCCGGTGCACGCCTTCGACGAAAGCGGTGAAGCGACGGAGCACGTCTTCCGGCGCGCTGCCGGTGGCGAGGTCGTTGTCGCCTGCGTACACCAGCACCGTTCGCGGCCGGTAGCGCACCACGAGTCGGCCCAGGTTCGCGACGCAGTCCGACAGCTTCGAGCCTCCGAAGCCGCGCTTGATGACCACCGGCTGGGCGTTGAACGAAGACTCGAGGTCGTTCCAGAGCCGGATCGAGGAGCTGCCCACGAACAGGACGCCGCCTTCCGGCGGCGGCGCGGCGCGGTCGGCCGCGGCAAAGTCGGCGAAGGCCTCGTCCCACTCCGACGGTGTGGAATGCAGCGCCGCGACCCTGGCGGACTCCTGGGGGTGCGCCAGGGGTGCGGCGAGGACGGCTGCGGCGATGGCGGCGGCGCGGATGGTTCGGGTCACGCGGTCGAGTGGGTGCAAGAACGGATTGACGGGCTGCGCCGCGGGCGGATCCCGGGTCCGGCGCGGGGCGGGCGCGCGAGCGCAAGCTCGCACGCCGGGTCGCTAGCCGCTCCGCGAATCAACGCGCAGCCAGGGGATTCGGATGACGCGGCATCAAATCATGAGCTTGCGCCGCGCCTCCGGGTTCGCAATCAGTGCCTTCTGCCGCGCCGGCGGCGCAGCGTACAGGCCCGCCGGCGGATTGGTTTCCAGGCGGCTCAGCACCGCGGGGTCGGCGCATCGGGCATCGAAGGCGATGGCCGCCTGGTCGCCGTTGACGCTTCCCATGCTGAAGCACGCCTGTCCCAGCTGAGCGTTGAGCGGCGGGACCACTTCGTTGGCCACCATGTCGCCGGTCGCCGCGTCGCTCGCAACCTGAAGATCGTAGATGTGCGCGGACGCCGGCTCGCGCGCGCGCAGGGTGATCACGGTGGGAAGCCCCACGATCTCGCGCGCGACGAGCTGCTCGGATGCGGCATCGGGCATGCCGCCGATCACCAGCGCGATCTTCTTGCCGCTGACGTTCACGTGCGCGAGGAAGAAATCGCGCGAGAACTCGTCGGCGACCTTCGTCCCGATGGCCTTCAGCGCTTCCTCCTCCGTAGCCCAGCTTCCGACGCCCTTGGGCATCGTGGTGTTGAAATAGACCTCCTCGCCGGTCGAGCGATCGATGCACTTCACCGTCCACGACGTGAGGGTGTACTTCGACACGACGAGGCCGGAGGCTTGCAGGCGCACGGAGAGCTTCTTCACCTTCGCTTCGCCTTCCACGGTGAAGTCAGGACCCTCCGCGCCGGGGGCGGCATTCGCCGCGTCGCCCGACCAGGTGCGGAAGCCGAACGACTGGATGCGGCCCTTCACGATGTTCTCGGCAACAGGCGAGGGCCGCGGCGGCGCATCGGGCTGGTCGGCATCGCTCACCGCCACGCGCAACGCAATTCGAGGATCGCCATTGGCACGGATGAGCTCGAGCCGCTCGTCGCGCGACATCTGGTTGAGCGACTTCTGCAGCGCCTTGACGTTGACCACGGCCTGCGTCGTGGTGGACATGAGCCCGTCCTTGCCGATCTGCGGCGCGCTCTCCTGCACGACGGTGTTGATATAGCTGCCGCTGTGGGCCATCAGCTTGTCGTAGAGCACGTCGTAGTTGCTGGCGAGCGACTTGCGATCGAGGAGCAGCGCGAGCGCCTTGGCGACGAGCTGCTTCTTCGCGTCGTCGCGCGCATCGGCTGTAAGCAGGGACTTGTCGGCCTGATAGCGCGGGTTGCTCGGGTCAGCGATGCCGACCGCGGACACGACGATGGTGCCTGGCATCGCCTTGACGGCAGGCGCCGGTGGCGCGGCCATCGTCGTCGCGCTCGCCGCTGTCGTCGTCGGCTCCGCTTTTTTCGGTGCTTCGGCTTGGGCCGTCCGCGTTGCGTCGCTGCCCATGCGCTGCATGGCGTACCAGGCGCCGCCCCCGATCACCAGCGCGGCGACGACGACGGCGACGCCAACCAGCGCGCTCCTGCCGGAAGGCGGGGGCGGCGGTGCGGCCGCTGCCGCGGCAGCGGGTGGCGCGATGGCCGCGGGCGAGCGCGGCGCCGGTGGCGGCGAGACCGTCGCCTGCGTGCGAGCAATCGGCGCCGGGGCGGGATTCTCCGCCGCCAGCAGGGTGGCCTCGGCATCCGCGGCCGGGTTGGCCGCCGACGCGAGCGCGGTCGCGAATGCCTGCGCGGTCTGGAAGCGCGCGTCGGCGTGCTTGGCGAGCGCCATGCGGACGACGGCGTCCATGGCAGGCGGAACCTGGAGGTTCAGCGAGGAGGGCGGCAGCGGATCCTCCTTCAGCACCTTCTGCATCGTGGTGTTGGACGAGCCGGCGAAGGGGCGCTCGCCGGTCAGGAACTGGTAAAGGATCACACCCGCGGAGAAGATGTCGGAGCGACCGTCGACCGGCAGGCCCATGATCTGCTCCGGCGACATGTAGCTCGGCGTGCCGATCGTCGTGCCCACCTGCGTAAGGTTCGACGACTCGACATACGCGATGCCGAAGTCGGCGACCTTCGCCGTCCCGTCGGGCAGCACGAAGACGTTGGCCGGCTTCACGTCGCGGTGAACCACGCCTTGCCGATGCGAGTAATCGAGCGCGGCGAGGATCTGCGACATGATGCGCACGACATCCGGAAGCCTGAACCGCTCGTTGGCTTCGAACATCTCCTTGAGCTCACGGCCCTTCACGAGCTCCATCGCGATGTACCAGGTGCCGTCGTCCTCGCCGAAATCGTAGATCGACACGATGTTCGGATGGTTGAGGCGTCCGGCCGCCTCCGCTTCCCGGCGGAAGCGCGCGAGAATCTCGCCCGCCGCGTCGCCCTGCAGCTGGTCGGACCGGATGGTCTTCAGCGCCACGCTGCGCTTGATCAGCGGATCGTAGCCTTCGTACACGACGCCCATCGCGCCGCGACCGAGCATGCGGCGCACCTCGTACTTGCCCAGCTTTTCGATCATGAGCTGCTCCCTGGCGATGCGTTTCCTCGCCTCGGCCTGCGCCCTCGCGATGATCGGCAGGCCGGCGTGAGGGCGCATCCAAAACAGCGACGCCGGCGCAAGCCGGCGTCGCGTGCGCGATTCAGGCGCGCATCACTTGTACTTGCTGTCGATTTCCCAGACCGATTTCTGCACCAGTCGCTGCACCATCGTGTCGAGCGTGACGCCGCCTTGCTGCGACTGCGACACGCCCATGACGGAGCTCGACTTGGCGCCGACTTCCATCTTCTCCTCGGTGTAGCCTTGCGCGACCTGCTCCGTCGTCTCGGCATTGATGATCTTGTAGCGCATGCCGATGACCCACACGCCCGACGATTCACCCGTCTGCACGGAGCCCACGGCGGTCTGGCCCACCGCGCCGGCGGTGTAGCCGCCGCGCGATCCGCTCATGGCGCCGAAGATGCCGATCACGTTGCCGATGGCGTGGCCGTCGAAGCCCTGCTGGGCCGCGGCGACCTGCTCGGCCTTGAGGATGTCGAACTTCACCACGTACTTGGTCGTCTTGAGCTTGCCCATGCGCAGGAACTTGCGCGCCTGGTCGGGATCGCCGAGGTTGTACGCGAGCTCGAACTCGTGCAGCGCCGGGCCGAGGTTGCTGCGCTCGAGCACGGTGAAGTTGGCGTTCGAGAGCTCGAGCTCGCCGAAGTCGGCGATGTTGTTGCTCGTGAACTTCTGCATGAACGTCGCATTGTTGCTCTTGATCTCGCCGGGGATCACGACCAGCGCGGGGCCCTTGCGGTTCGCGTTCTGATACTCGACCTTCTCGTACATCGCCTGGTCGGCGGAGGTGTTCGCCTTCTGCGACGTCTCGCTGCCTGCCGTGGGCGACGGATTGCCGAAGCGCGGCTGCGCGAGCGCCACCGACGCGGCGGCAAAGAGGGCGGCGCCGAGCAGGATCGGCGAGCGGTTGAAGAGTCGGTCGTGCGTCATTGCATGTTCTCCCTTGGTCGATCGATGCCGCGCGGCCGTTTGGCTATTTCGACCGCGCGCGTTGCTGCGACCCTGCGTTGCGGCAGTAGTCTGCGTAGAGCTTGGGTACGACTTCGTCCGCCTTCTCGTTGACGAGCGTGAGCGCCATCTTCGACACGTCCGCGCCGGCGTACGACGCGGTGCTCGCATGCGCGTCGGAGATCGGCCGGCCGTTCGCAGCGCTCAGCGTGAAATCCATGTCCACGGAGACCTGGTTCACGTTCATCATCGGATTGCGCATCGCCTGGGCGGAAATGAGGCCACGCAGCACGAAGCTGGCGCCGACGCGCTTGGAGGCGGAGAGCGCGGCGTCCGGGTCGTTGCGAAAATAGGCGTCGATCTCGGCCTGGGCGATCTGCCGGCGGATCTCCTCGGGCGTATAGGTGAGGAGGCCCAGCTCGCGCAGCCGGCGGTTGATCGCCTGGTAGTGCGGGCCGTAGTTCTGCTGCTGGGCCGCGATGTATCCGTTGGATTGGCGCTCGCCGATCAGCACCATGATCTTCTTGTTCTTGAGATCGGCGCGGCAGGGCGTCCAGATGTCGTCGATCGCCTGCTGACGGGCGGCATCCTTTTCCTGCCTCTCCTGCTCGTCGATTGGATCGGGGTTCGAGAACTTGAACCCCTGTGCCAGCGCGGGTTGCAGTGCACAAAGCACCACCATGACACCGGCTGCGACGAGCGTGCGCCACCGCTGCGGCGGCGATGAAGGGATCGAGGTCACGATAGCGCGAAAGGGTAGCCCAACGACGTAGCCAAATCCACCCGAAAATTCCATGCGGCGCCTGTAGCCGACACTCGGCATGGCGCGATGGCGTGTGAGATCGGAGCGAAGTGTCGCGGCGGGCGCCTGACCGATCACTGACGGATATGGGCGGGCGCTCGCATGCGCAGTGGCGCCCGAGCGTGCGTCGAAGGCGCGCCCGGCGGTCGACGAGAGGCTCGAATGCGCGCGCCGCGCATCGCGGCGCGATGTCGCCGCCGTCAGCGGTTGAGCGTCTGCATCCCCTGCGGCGCGTAGCGCTCGCCCGCAGCGGCGCCCTTCGGGAACACGC
>Ga0068852_100003953_pt1 | contig 10418 bp, 7 predicted proteins | sample KBSCornC22_FD_66594 | JGI IMG/M metagenome (GOLD analysis project Ga0068852, IMG submission 66594) | Corn rhizosphere microbial communities from Kellogg Biological Station, Michigan, USA - KBS Corn C2-2 | ecosystem: Host-associated > Plants > Roots > Rhizosphere > Soil ... | reverse complement strand
GTGGCGAGCACGATCAGGTCGGAATTCTCGATCGCGCCGAGCGTTTCGGGACGTTCGGCGTCGGCGCGCGCCGCGAGGTGCACGCGACGCACACCACCAGCACCGTGGGCGAGCAGGGCGGTCTCGATCTCGTCCAGCGCCCGTGCATCGAGCTCGCCGGCTACGAGAAAGCACACTTGTGCGCGTTGTGAACAGATGGAAAGGAGCCGGCGCGTGAGGCGCTGCTCGGTGTCGAGGCCGGCGAAGACGCCAATGGCGATCAGGTGGCCGCGGGATTGATCGGGAGCGAGGCGAGCAGGCACGGCAACTTCCGGGAACGGTGGTGCCGCGATGGTAGCAGCGCGTCCGGTTCTGCGGGTGCCGTGCGTCGTCGCAGCGGTGTGGCAGGCGCCGGCGTGTCACACCGGTGCCTGCCGCGGTCACACGTTCAGTTCGGATAGATCGTGCACGTCACTTCGTTGATGCTGCGGCTGGTGCAGGTGATACGTCCGGAGCCCGCGCCGCCCATGATGATGTCGATGCCGTTGCGCGTGGCCCAGTCCTGAAACGCGCCGGCCGTCCATGCGGCGTTCGACCCGAGGTTCCAGCTGCGGTCGGCGAAGAATTGCATCGCATTGCCGTAGCCGTTGGGCAGGACGATACCGCTCGGGTCGACGACCTGCCGCAGCGTCACGTCGGCGCTCGACGTGTCATAGCGCACCTTCGCGTAGCCGCCGTCCTTCATCGGCACGAACAGCGTGACCACGCCGGAGACCTGCTCAGTCAGCTTGTGCGCGCCGGCGACGCCCGACATGGAATCCGGGTCGAAGATCTCGGCGGCAGGGCCGTTGCCGAGCGTGGAGAAGTAGTCGTGCACGAAACCGTCGATGCTGCCGGGCTGGTCGCCGAACGCGAGGTCGTAGCTCGTGGCAGGGAAATTCGGATACATGTTGTGGAAGTACGGACTGAACGAGTAGCCGCGCAGGTCGATCGGGCTGCCGCGTCCCGGCGTCGCGCCGTTGATCTGCGGATCCGTCGCGGTGGTGATCGGGCCGACCACCCTCGGCGTACCGCGGGTGCTGCCGTAGCGCAGTTCGATCGTGCCTCCGCTGGGGAACTTCAGATAGACCGAACCATCGCCACGGATGACGCCCGTGAATGCCAGGCTGTCGCCGTTGCGGCGATACAGATCGCCTGCGGTGCTGACATACGTGCGCAGGCGCGTATCGGTCGGTACTTCGTAGCCGCCGGTCTGTATGAGGGCTTCCGCATCCCAGTTCAGCGCAATCGTGCGGACCTGTCCGCTGGCCAGGTTGTAGACGTAGGCCGCGCTGTCACGCACGCGCGGATATTGCGTGACGGCCTTGTTGATGTAGTCGCCGGCCGTCGAGCACGTGTTGCAGAGGATGGCGTAGTACTGGCCGGCCGTACTGACGGAATCGTCGATGACAACGTTCTCGATGACGCCATCTTCGTTGGCGGCGGCGCGCAGGCCGGCGCTGAAAGTCAATGCGGCAGCGAAAACGGAAGCGCTGAGCCAGTGGCATAGCGCGGAACGGATGAATTGCATACCGAAATCTCCATGCGTGATCGTTGTTGGCAATTCGGCGCTGCCGCGACGGCCGTCCCTGATCGTCCGTTTACGGTATGCCGGGATATTTGGACACGAGGCGGAATCCGGGCATCGGCACGCGAAGGCGCGAACGGCGCTGCGCAAGGGGGGCTTTGCGGCAGCGGTGGGAGGCGGGCCTTCGCGGCCGATGTGCGGTTTCGCGCCATGGGCGTGCGATGTGATGGTCTGCGCTGACTCCTGTATGGCGGTGCGGGCCGAAGCGGAAGGGTGTGCAAGAAGTGGACATATGTGGACGTTCACAAAAAAGATGGGACATCAAAATAACTTTGTCAATCGAACAGTCCGTGCGGTTGCGTGTGCATGGTTGGATAGTCGATTGTTCTAGTAGTCCGGCGCATATCTATTGCTGCTGCTGCAATCGGAAAGCGTCATTTTTTTGCCGAAAGTCTGCTTGAAACTGCGTAGATCGGGCTCCCTATTCTTCAGTCGAAGAATCGATGCTTTATAAACTGAAGAAGTTTTTATTCTGAGAATTTTCATTCACTGCTACTGCGCGACGGCGGCGGATCGCCGTTTCGGCGCGTGCTGAAATCGCCGCAGACGTTGCAGCTCGCAGGACACGTCAGTGACGAGGTAGCGGCCTCGGGATGCGCAAGACCGGTGCGCAGTCACAACCACGACAAGCGGCCGTCAGCGGACGGATCGCGGCGCTTGCTTCAAGGACGCGGAGATCGCAACGTGCGTGCAGTCCCGGTTCGGCGACTGTCGCAGCAGGCGCTTCGCTACTGGTTCATGCCGACGCGGCTTACCGCGGGTCCGGCTCTTTCGCCTCTACTGGACAAGGAGTCCGAACGCGCGAAGGCTAGCTGCCAATCTCGATTTCCTCGATGCCGAGGTAGCGGTTGATGGCCTGGGTCGCTGCGGCGACCAGCGGCTGCAGCGGCGCGGCGTTGAGCGCGGCGCGATCGAGATTTTCCATCCAGCCGAACAGCGATTGGCGCAGCTGTTCGTCGGTGCGTACGCGCTGGTGGATGTCGGCGAGGATGTGCCGGTATTCGCTGCTGGTCGGGCTGCTGCCGACCGCGTTGAACACCGTGCCGAGCGCGGTCATGAATTCCGCGGCGGACGCGTCGAGTCCGAAATCCTCGGGCCGGTATTCGAGATAGGCGCGGCTCGCGTCGGCATAGACGCGAAAGCTGACCTTGGCCAGCGAGTGATATAGCGGTTCTTCGGAAATCAGCACGAGCAGAAGGTGCTGCGGATTGGCAACGGCCGTGCCCTGCGGCGACACCCATTCGCGCGTCTGCACGAAGTGGTAGAGCCGGATGTGGTCGTGGAAGTCGGCCGCCTGCAACTGGTCGAGGATCAGCAGCGTGCGGGCTCCCTCGGAGTAGGCGCAGGCCTCGCTCATGCTGCGCTCGAACGCCGACAGCGGTGCCTCCAGCGCATCCGCGTTGACGCCGTCCTCGGCGAGCACGATGGGCGTCGGCGCCGGCTCGGTGCCGCTGAAGTCGTGGTAGAGCAGGTGCGGATAGTCCAGCGCGTGACCGAGCGCATTCGCCAGCGCGGTCTTGCGCCGGCCCGAGTTGCCGACGATGTTGAGACAGCGAAGATGCGCCAGATCCGCTTCGAACAGGCAGCGCAGCGGATAGTCGTAGTCGTCGTTCGACTCGAAGCCGAACTCGGCGAGTTTCTTGCGCAGGCTCATGAGCGAGAAGCGAGGAAAGAGCGATAGTGGAGCGTAGCACTGCCCGGCCACTTCGCCGCGCTCTGCGGCAGCACCGGACGCGGAAAGCACCGAAACGAAAAACGCCCATATCGGCGGGCGATTCTGTGTGTCTTCGTGTTTTCGACGTGGACCCGACGCTCAGAACACCTGCCCGGCGCAGCTGGCCGCTTCCTGCGGCCGTGTTGCGAGCGGCTGCGCCGGGTAGATGTAGAGGGTCGGAACCTGATCGGCTCGAGCGAGAGACGAAAAACGCGGCGCGATGCGCCTGGCGTCTACTCGCTTCTCACTGCTGTCAACTCACTCCTGCATTCAGGCTGCTTTCGCGTCCGCGCTCTTGCGCGGGCCGTTGATCAGCGCGTGGCGCACGCCATCGACGACGAGGTCGACTTCCGCCTCGGTGATCGTGAAGTGAGGTGTGAAGCGCAGCGAGTTGACGCCGCCGTGGATCACGCCGAAGCCGTGCTCGCGCATGAACTCCTCGGTGCTGTGCGTGCCGTAGCACTTGAACTCGGCGCTGAGCTCGCACGAGAACAGCAGGCCGGTGCCCTGCACCTTGGTGATGTAGCCGGGCAGCTCGGCCTTGAGCGCTTCGAGCTTCTGCACGAACTGCTGGCCGCGCTCGCGGATATTCGCCTGCACGGCAGGCGTGAGCTGGCGCAGCACGGCGATGGCGACGTCCATGGCGCGCGGATTCGTGGTCATGGTGTTGCCGTAGATGCCCTTCTTGTACAGGCCTGCGGCGCGTTCGCCGACGGCGAGCACCGACAGCGGGTACTGGCCCGCGTTGAGCGCCTTGGAGAAGGTTTCCATATCCGGCGGCGCGAGCTTCTCGAAGCCGGGATAGTCGATGACCGAGAGCACGCCGTGCGCGCGCAGGCCGGCCTGGATCGAATCGACGAGGAACAGCGAACCGTGCTTTTCGGTCAGCTCGCGCGCCGCGGCGTAGAACTCCGGCGTGACCGAGCGGCCCGGATCGCCTTCGCCCATGACCGGCTCGAGGAACATCGCTTCGATGAACCAGCCGTTCCGGTCTGCGTCGGCGAAGATCTGGCGCAACTGTTCCACATTGTACGGTTCTACCGTCAGCAGGCTGGACTCGTCGCGGAAGCTGGCCAGGTGCTGGGTGTAGGCCTTGCGGCTCGAATCGGAATACACGGCGGGGCGTTCGGTGCGGCCGTGGAACGCGCCCTTGACCGCGAGGCGCTTGATCGTGCGGCCAGCGTGGCGGCCGCCCGCATCGGTCATGAGCTTGGCGTTGACGTCGGCGATGCGGCAGGCCAGCGACACCGACTCGGAACCCGAATTCAGGCACAGGAAGCGCGTATACGGACAGCCGCCGCGGCCGTTGCCGATAGCCGCCTTGAGCGCGGTGGCGAGCTTGAACTGGGAAACGTTCGGCGTCATGACGTTGGCCATGACCTGCGGGCGGCTCATGGCCTCGATGACGGCGGCCGGCGCATGGCCGAAGCCGAGCATGCCGTAGCCGCCGGAGTCGTGCAGCACGGCGCCCTTGAGCGTGACGACCCACGGACCGCACGCGGCGAGGGCCACATACGGATTGACGGAATCGTCGGAGTAGAAGTTGATGAAGTCGGCCTGGATCTGGCGCATCTGCTCGGCTTCGTCGAGCGCGATCAGCTGCGGCAGTTCGGCCTGGAGTTCGACAAACCGCGCATGGGCCTGCGAGACGGCGTCGACGAGGTCGGGCGAGGTCGCGGCGAAGCGCAGCAGGGTCGCGTCGTCCAGACCACGGGTGCGCGCGGCAGCGCCGGCATTGCGCAGGACAGTGAGTTGATCGATCAGCGACATGGCGGGCTCCAACGAAACAGACCGACGCACGCCGGCGGGCGCGGATCGGACACGAATGAGGGCGCCGGACGGCGCGAGGTGGCGGCAGTCTAGCAGAGCATATTGGTTGGTCCCTGGAGCCGATTCATGGCTGCCGGAAGGGACCAATTTCGGGGTGCGCAACTACCGTCCGGCGCGTCGCGGATGACGATTGTCAACCGCAAGTGCTGATGCTGCCAACTGGGGCCGCGCGTCCTGGCGGCCTACGCTGCAGGCCTATTCGGGAGAGTCGCGATGACGGCGGAAACGGTGGCGCAATTGTGTGCGGCGAGCAAGCGGCGTGGCGCGGTGCTGGCATTGGACGGGGTTGATCTCGCGATTGCGCGCGGCGAGGTCTATGCATTGCTCGGACCCAACGGCGCCGGCAAGACCACGGCGATCTCGCTGCTGCTCGGCCTGCTGCGGCCGGACTCGGGCGAGGTGCGTCTGTTTGGCCTGCCGCCTGAGCACCTCGCCGCGCGCCGGCGCATCGGCGTAATGCTGCAAAGCGCCGGATTGCCCGACACGCTCCGCGTCGGCGAACTCATTGCGCAGGTCCGCAGCTACTACCCGCAGCCGCGCAGCCTGGCCGACGTCGCCGCGCTCGCCGGCATCGAAACCTTGCTCAACGTGCGTTACGCGCGGCTGTCCGGCGGTCAGCAGCGGCGCGTGCAATTCGCGCTCGCGGTGTGCGGACGGCCGGACCTGCTGTTCCTCGACGAGCCCACAGTCGGCATGGATACCGAATCGCGCGTGCAATTCTGGAAAACGATACGCGAGCTCGTCACCGGCGGCTGCGCCGTGGTGCTGACGACGCACTACTTAGAAGAAGCCGAGGCGCTCGCGCACCGCGTCGGTGTGCTCGCGCAGGGCCGGCTGCTCGCTGAAGGCAGCCTCGACACGATCCGCGCGCGCGTCAGCCAGCGCCAGATCCGCTGCATCAGCACGCTGACGGCCGAACAGGTACAGGCCTGGCCGCTCGTGCACAGCGTGCAGCGCGAAGGCGACTGGCTGCGCATCGTCACGCCGCAGCCCGAGCCGGTGCTGCGCGAACTGTTTGCGGCCGACGCGCAGGTGCGTGATCTCGAAGTCCAGCGCGCCGGACTGGCCGAAGCGCTGCAGACCATTGCCCGGGAGGCGGCGTGATGAATGCCCTGATGTTCGATGCAATCTCTCGTTCCAGTCTTGCACTCGAGGCACGTCTGGAATTCCTGCGCCTGCTGCGCACGCCGAGCTTTGCGATACCGGCTCTGGTGTTCCCGGTCATGTTCTATCTGCTATTCGGCGTGCTGCTGGCCAAGCCGGGTGCGTCTGTGCAGGTCGCGCATTACCTCATGGCGACATATTGCGTGTTCGGCGTCATGGCGCCGGGCTTGTTCGGCTTCGGCGTCAGTGTCGCGAGTGAACGCGACAAGGGACTGCTCGCGCTGCGCCGCGCGCTGCCGATGCCGCCGTTGAACTACGTCGGCGGCAAGCTCGCGATGGCTATGCTGTTCGCGGTGATCATCTTCGCAATGCTCGCGCTGGCCGGCGCGCTGCTCGGCGGCGTACGCCTTCCCCCGTCGCAATGGCTGCAGCTGGGCCTGGTCATGGCATTCGGCGTGCTGCCGTTTTGTGCGCTGGGCCTGCTGGTGGGCAGCTTCGCCAATGGGCAGGCTGCGCCGGCCATTGTCAATGTGATCTACCTGCCGATGGCGCTGCTGTCGGGCCTGTGGTTCCCGCTCAAGCTGCTGCCCGCGGCGTTTCAATCGCTAGCGCCGGTCTGGCCGGCCTGGCATCTCGCCCAGCTCGGACTCATGAGCATCGACCAGCCCAGCAGCGGCACGCTGTTCGGCCATCTGGCCTATCTGGCGGTATTCACGGGACTTATCGGTTACTTCGCTGCAAAACGTCTGCAGCGCGAGCCCTGAGGCCGCATCCGTGGCAGCATCGCGCCTCATGACCCTATTCTCCAATCCCCAGGTACTGGCCTGGCGCGACCGCCTGGTCCCGGCCGAACTCGGCATGGGCTGGGCACCGTTCGTCTCGCTGAGCTATCTGACTTTCCTGTTCCTGCCGGTGCTGGTGCCGCGCATCGCCGCGGCAACCTGGCTGCCGATGACGCTGCTGGCCACGCTCGTGTTCCTGCCGATGTATTTCCGCGCGTACTGGGCGCAGGGCAGAGAGACGGTGTTCCTCGTCATCGCGATGTCGGTGCTCGCGATGCCGCTCGCGTCGCTCAATCCGTTTTCGAATACGTTCGTGATCTTCGCCTGCGCGTTCGCGCCGCACCTGGCGTCGCTGCGCAACGCACTGCTGCTCGCGCTCGGCGTCACGGCGGGCTTCTCGATCTACATCCTGATGTTCGTGCGCGGCGCGCCGTTGACCGTCGGCATCACCTATCTGGTCGGCGCCGCCTGCTTTGTTGGTTCGTATTTCATGCGCGAAAATCAGCGCAAGCAGGTTGCGCTGCGCCTGTCGCACGAGGAAGTGCGCCGGCTCGCCGCGCTGGCCGAGCGCGAGCGCATCGGCCGCGACCTGCACGATCTGCTCGGCCATACGCTGTCGCTGATCACGCTGAAATCCGAACTCGCCAATCGTCTATGGGATCGCGATCCGCACGCGGCGCGGCAGGAAGTGCGCGAAGTCGAGCGCGTCGCGCGCGATGCCTTGAGTCAGGTGCGCCGCGCCGTGACCGGCATTCGCGCGGCGGGGCTCGCGGCCGAGATGGTCTCGGCCAAACTGCTGCTCGAATCCGGCGGTGTCTCGTTCCATTACGAACTCGGCCGCGAGCCGCCGCCGCCGGCGATCGAGACCTGCCTCGCATTGGCCGTGCGCGAAGCGGTGACCAACATCCACCGCCATGCCCAGGCGTCGCGCGCGACCGCGCGGCTGTTTTCCGACGGCGACGATCTGCTCCTCCAAGTGCAGGACAACGGCCGCGGCGGCGACATCGTTCCGGGCAACGGGTTGAGCGGTATGCGCGAGCGATTGCGTGCACTGGGTGCCGATCTGCGTGTGGATTCGCTGCGCGGGCAGGGCACGCGCCTGTGCGTGCGCGTGCCGCAGGCGTGTATCGCAGCGGCCGAGGGCGACCTGGTGCGCGCGCATTGAGTCGCACTACGTCAGCCGATACGCTCCGCCGCACCTCGCCGGCAAGGATTCCGCATCAATGATTCGTGTATTGCTGGCAGAAGACCAGGCCATGGTGCGCGGCGCGCTGTCCGCGCTGCTGCGGCTCGAAACCGACATGGACGTGGTCGCCAGCGCGGCTGACGGGCTGGAAGCGTGGCGGCTGATCGAACAGCACGCGCCCGACGTCCTCGTCACCGACATCGAGATGCCCGGCCTGACCGGCCTCGAACTCGCGCAGCGCGTGCGCGAGCGCGGCCCACCGTGCAAGGTCGTCATCGTCACGACGTTCGCGCGCCCGGGGTATCTGCGGCGTGCGCTCGAAGCCGGCGTCGTCGGCTATCTGCTCAAGGACGCGCCGGCCGAGCAGTTGGCCGAAGCGCTGCGCAAGGTGTATCGCGGCGGCCGTGTCATTGACCCGCAGCTCGCCGTCGATGCCTGGAGCGAAGCCGATCCGCTCAACGATCGCGAGCGGCAGGTGCTGCGCCTGGCTGGCGAAGGTCTTTCAGCGGGCGATGTGGCCGCGCAGCTGCATCTGTCGCAGGGCACCGTGCGGAACTATTTGTCCGAGGCGATCGGCAAGCTCGGCGTCGGCAATCGCATCGAAGCCTACCGGCTCGCGCGGCAGAAGGGCTGGCTCTAGCGCTAGGTTTCGCCGTTCGGTTCTCGTGACAGGCTTCGGCGCGCCGCTCCGCCGCGCGGCTATTCCAGCAATGCGGTTACCTGTGGCAGATTGCGACCGCCATCGCGTACGACGCGGCTGGCAGCGATGATCCGACGCCACGCGTCAGCACGGGAGCAGCAGATGCAGACGGCAGCACGAAACGGACTTTGCCGCGTGCGAAGTGGTTGCAGGACCGGACTGCGCGCCTGCGCACTCGCCGCGATGATCTGGGCGTTGCCCGGATGGGCCTGCGGCCCCGACTTTCCCCACGAATTACTGTCGGACCGGCGCGCCAGCGTCTACGACCTCGTCGAAGGCACCTTCGATTTCGAGGCCTCGCAGCTGGCACCGAAGCCGGCCGCAGCCAGCATGCTCAAGCCCAATGAAAATCCGTGGGAAGCGCCGGGCGAGTCGCGCATCGCGCTCGAACAGCGCGAGCTCGGCGAAGCGGCGTATGCGAAGGTCGAGGCGATGCGCCAGAGCGCCGACGACGCACAGGCCTGGGCGTCCGGCGAGGGTTTGAGTGAAGAAGTGCGTTTGTATACCGCCGGCGCGCGTGCGTTTCAGGCCGGCGATAGCGCACTCGCGCTGCAGCGCTTCGACGCCGTGCTCGCGCTGCCGGCCGAACAGCAGAAAAGCCGCGGGCTGTGGGCGCGCTACATGCGTGGTCGCGTCAATCTGGCGCAGGCCGCCGGCGGCGCAGGCACCGGCGAGGCGGAAATGGTCGCGGCAGCCACCGCAGCGGCGCAGGATTTCCAGGCCGTGCGCGCGGCCGTCGCTGCGGGCGCGGCTGATCCGCTCGGTCTCGCCGTCGCGAGCTATGGCGAGGAAGCCGCGCTGCAGCGCCTCCGCGGCGACACCGCGGCCGCGGCGCAGCTCTATGCCGAGCAGGCCGCGCACGGATCGGCTTCGGGTCGCGCCTCGCTGCTGTTCACCGCGCGCGACCTGTTCGCGGACGACGCGAAGCTGCGCGCGGCGCTGACCGATCCGCTGCTGCAGCAACTGCTCGCGAGCTACGTCTATACGCGCACCGGCGAATTCGAAAGCACAGACGAAGCGGGCCAGCCCCGGTTCCAGGCCGGGACACTGCAGCGCTATTACGCGGCGATCGAAGCCGATAACGCCGGCACCATCGCCGGCGTCGACCGAGTTGCCGCAGCGGCTTATCGCAGCGCGCGCTACGAACTGGCCGGCACGCTCGCCGCGCGCAGCCAGACCGCGCTCGCGCATTGGGTGCGCGCAAAACTCGCGCTGCGCGCCGGCGACGACAAGGCGGCTGCCGAGGCGTATGCGCAGGCGTCGCGTGCGTTTCCGCGCGACCAGGACTGGGGCACGAATCCGAACGAAGGCTATAGCTACGAAGGACTCAAGCCGGCCTGCCGCGTCGACGGCGAGCGCGCGATCCTTGCGCTCGGGCGAGGCGACTATGTCGAGGCGCTGCGCCTGTTCCACGCCGGCGGCGGCCAGTACTGGGCGGACGAGGCACAGGTTGCCGAACGCGTGCTCAGCGTGGATGAGCTCAAGCGCTACGTCGA
>Ga0068852_100003950_pt1 | contig 10420 bp, 10 predicted proteins | sample KBSCornC22_FD_66594 | JGI IMG/M metagenome (GOLD analysis project Ga0068852, IMG submission 66594) | Corn rhizosphere microbial communities from Kellogg Biological Station, Michigan, USA - KBS Corn C2-2 | ecosystem: Host-associated > Plants > Roots > Rhizosphere > Soil ... | reverse complement strand
GCCGGCGCGCCGTAGCGCAGCGCCAGATCGACGGGCTGCCGGTACACGTCAGCGAGCCGGTCCGACAACTGCACGCGCAGCCGCAGCCCCGGATGGCGCGCGAGGAATGCATCGAGCCACGGCAGTACGACCCGGCGGCCGAGGTCGGACGGCATCGACAGCTGCAGGCTGCCGCGCAGCTCGGTCGTGTCGCCGCGCAGCGCCTGCTCGCCCTCGTCGATGGCCTGCAGCGCGAGGCGGCAGTGCTGCAGGAAGCGTTCACCGTCGGGCGTCAGGCGCAGGCTGCGTGTGGAGCGCACGAACAGGCGCGCGTGCAGTTCGGTTTCGAGTCGCTTGATCGCCGCACTCGCCGCGGCGGGACTGAGGTCCAGGCTGCGCGCCGCCGAGGAAAAGCTGCCGTAATCGGCCGCGCGAACGAAAAACTCCAGCTCGATCAAGGCTTTCATGCGTCGACTCCCGGCATCATCTTCAATCAATGCTTGAAACTGATTCGGTTTTAGCCGGGTTTTTCGCGATTCGTCAATCAATCAACATGCCTCCACCCCCACGGCGGAGCACGCCATGAACCCGACCCCGGCCACACCAGCACCTTCCGCCGCGCGCTGGCGCTTCGATCACATCAACCTGCAGGCGCGCGACAGCGCGCCGCTCAAGGCGCTGTTCGGCGACGTGATGGGACTGCGTCCGGGCTATCGCCCGCCGTTCCCGTTCCCAGGCGACTGGCTCTACCGCGACGATCAGGCCTGGCTGCACCTCGTGACCGCGCCGCCGGAACAGGGCGCCGCCGTGCGCTTCGCCCACATCGCATTCCGCACCGACGAACCTGCCGCAGCGCTGCTGGACCGCGTACGCAGCACCGGCCTCGAGCACGAAGTCGCGGTTGTACCGGAAGAAAATTGTGTACAGATATTCGTACGCCTGCCCGGCGGTCTCGTGATCGAGCTCGATGCCGACGGCGCGCCCGCCGATGCCGCGGACGGCCGCTACGACAGCCGCCTGGCCCTGGCGCAAAGCCCTGAATGAACCTTGCGAGGAACCCGTCATGTCCACCCAGAAAAACCTGTCGCGTCGCGATTTCCTGAACACCGCCGGCCAGATCGGCATTGCCGCGAGCGCCTTGGGCACCTATGCCGCGGCGAGCGCGGCGCAAGCAGCACCGGCGAAGGCCACGGCAACTGACGCCCCGGCGACCGGCGACGGCAAACACTGGCCCAACGGCGCGCGCCTCGTGCTGTCGATCTCGATGCAGTTCGAAGCGGGCGGCGAACCCGACGAAGGCGCTGACAGCCCGTTCTCCGGCAATCCGCTGCCAGCCGGCACGCCCGATCTGCCCGCGCGGACCTGGTTCCAGTACGGCTATCGCGAAGGCGTGCCACGCCTGCTCGATCTCTGGGACAAGCACGGCGTCAAGGTCACTTCGCACATGGTTGGCACAGCGGTGCTGAAGTCACCGGCGCTGGCGCGCGAGATCGTCAAGCGCGGCCACGAAGCCGCCGCGCACGGCATGAGCTGGAAACCGCAGGTCAGCATGAGTCGCGCCGAGGAACTGGCCTTCGTGCGCGAAGGCGTCGAGGCAGTCGAGAAAATCACCGGCCAGCGGCCGCGCGGCTACAACTGCAACTGGCTGCGCCGCAGCCCCAACACGCTGTCGGTGCTGCAGGAGCTCGGCTTCCAGTACCACATCGACGACCTGAGCCGCGACGAGCCGTTCATCATTCCGGTCGACGGCAAGGATTTCGCGGTCGTGCCGTACACGCTCCACTGCAACGACATCGTGCTGATCGAAGGCCGCCACTTTTCCAGCCGCCAGTTCTTCGAGCAGCTCAAGGACGAGTTCGACCAGCTCTACGCCGAAGCCGGCAGCCGGCGCCGCATGATGTCGATCAGCACGCACGACCGCATCGGCGGACGCCCGGCCGTGGTCAAGGCGCTGGATGATTTCCTCGCCTACGCACTGGCCAAGCCTGGCGTGGCCAGCGCGCGCAAGGATCAGATCGCGACCTGGGCGCTCGCCGACGCGAAGACGCGGCGCGAGACCGAGGCGACCTGAAACCACGGGACAAATCACGCCGGACTCCAGGCAACGCCGCATCCGGCGCCAACGATAATTACTATCTTTTTGGACAAATCATGAACGACGCACTGTTCCAACCCCTGCAGCTGGGCGCGCTCTCGCTGCCCAACCGCATCGCGATGGCGCCGATGACGCGCAGCCGCAGCAGCCAGCCCGGCGACGTGCCGAATGCACTGATGGCGCAGTACTACGCGCAGCGTGCGAGCGCCGGCCTCATCGTCACCGAAGCCACGCAGATCTCGCGCCAGGGCCAGGGCTACAGCTTCACGCCGGGTATCTACAGCGACGCGCAGGTCGACGGCTGGCGCGGCGTCACCGACGCCGTGCACGCCGCCGGCGGTCGCATCTTCCTGCAGCTGTGGCACGTCGGGCGCATGTCGCACGCCGTGTTCCAGGACGGTGGACTGCCGGTTGCACCGTCCGCGCTGGCGCCGGATGCACAGGTCTGGATCGTGCGCGACGGCGTCGGCAGCATGGTCGACTGCCCGACGCCGCGCGCGCTGCGTCGCGATGAAATACCCGGCATCGTCGAGGACTTCCGCCGCGGTGCCGCGAACGCCCTGCGCGCCGGTTTCGATGGCGTGGAAATCCACGGCGCCAACGGCTATCTGATCGACCAGTTCCTGCGCACGACATCGAACCAGCGCGACGACGACTACGGCGGCAGCATCGACAACCGCACGCGTCTGCTGCGTGAGATCGCGGCGGCCGTGGCGGCCGAAGTCGGCGCGTCGCGCGTCGGTGTGCGTCTCGCACCGTTCATCACCGCGCGCAACATGAACTGCCCGGAGATCATCCCGACCATCCTGCATGCCGCGGCCGACCTGCAGCGCATCGGCATCGGCTACATCCATCTCTCCGAAGCCGACTGGGACGACGCGCCCGTCGTACCCGATGCCTTCCGCCACGAACTGCGCCGCGCGTACGCCGGCCGGCTCATCGTCGCCGGCCGCTATGATCAGTCGCGTGCCGAAGCCATCGTCGGCAGCGGCCTCGCCGATCTCGTCGCGTTCGGCCGCCCGTTCATCGCCAATCCGGATCTCCCTGCGCGCTTCCGCCATGGCTGGCCGCTCGCCGGGTTCGACGGCGGCCTGTTCGGCGGCGACGCGCACGGCTATACCAGCTATCCGACCTACGCCAGCGCGGCCTGATCCGCGCGCACATATCTGACACGCACCCCTGAAAGGACTGCCATGAAAGCCATCGGCTATACCAAGAACCTTCCGATCGATCAGGCCGACGCGCTGGTCGATCTCGATCTCCCCGAACCCATGCCGGGACCGCACGATCTGCTCGTCGACGTGCACGCCGTGTCGGTCAATCCTGTCGACACCAAGCTGCGCCGCAATGCCGCGCCGGCGGACGGCCAGCCGCGCGTGCTCGGCTTCGACGCCGCTGGCGTCGTGCGCGCCGTCGGCAGCGCGGTCAGCCTGTTCAAGCCCGGCGACAAGGTCTGGTACGCCGGCTCCATCGCGCGCGCTGGCTCGAACGCACAGCGGCAACTCGTCGACGAGCGCATCGCCGGACGCATGCCCGCAACGCTGGATTTCGCGCAGGCCGCCGCGCTGCCGCTGACCGCGATCACCGCGTGGGAACTGCTGTTCGATCGTCTGCAGGTACGCCGCGACAGCACCGGCGAAAGCCTGCTCGTGATCGGCGCCGCCGGGGGCGTGGGCTCGATCCTCGTGCAGCTCGCGCGGCGCCTGACCGGCCTGCGCGTGATCGGCACGGCGTCGCGCGCCGAGACGCGCAGCTGGGTCGAATCCCTCGGCGCGCATGACGTGATCGATCATTCCAAGCCGCTCGTTGAAGAACTGCGCCGCATCGGTGTCGAGCAGGTCGACTTCGTGGCGAGCCTGACCAACACCGACCAGCACTACGACGCCATCGTCGAGGCACTCAAGCCGCAAGGCCGCCTCGGCCTCATCGACGATCCGGCTACGCCGCTCGACATCATGAAGCTCAAGCGCAAGGCGCTGTCGCTGCACTGGGAGCTGATGTTCACGCGCTCGCTGTTCCAGACGCCCGACATGATCGAACAGCACCGCCTGCTCGGCGACGTCGCCGACCTCATCGACGCGCGCACCCTCGTGACCACGGTCGGCGAACACTTCGGCACGATCAACGCAGCGAACCTGCGCCGCGCCCACGCGCTGATCGAAAGCGGCACGGCGCGCGGCAAGATCGTGCTGGAGGGCTTCGGCGAGTAGGACTCGCCGAAGCCGGGAATCGGGACGCGGGAATGGGGAATCGGGGCGCAGGGCCTGGGATCGGGAGTCGGGAGTGGGGAATCAACGCGGACGTAACGCTCCGCTTCTACGATTCCCCATTCCCTATTCCCGATTCCCGGCCCATCATTGCCGCGCCCCAACCGCCGAGCCGCCCATGAATATCGCGCCCAGCGCCCACCCGCCTTTGCCTGTAGACCCGCATGCGATGGTGGTCAACTGCGTGGCGTATTCGACCGAGACCGGACAGCGACTGCGCGACATCACCATTGCCGAGATCAGCGAGGTGCTCAAGGACAAGAGCAACTTCGTCTGGGTCGGCCTGCACGAACCCGACGAAAGCCTGCTCGAGCGCCTGCAGGAAGAATTCGATCTGCATGAACTGGCGGTCGAGGACGCGCACGCCGCGCACCAGCGACCGAAGATCGAAGTCTACGGCGACTCGCTGTTCATCGTCGTCCACACGGCCCAGGCCGTCGCCGGCAAGATCGCGTTCGGCGAGACCCATATCTTTCTCGGCCGCAACTATCTGGTCACCGTGCGCCACGGCGCCTCGCTGTCGTACCAGCCGGCGCGGCGCAGCTGCGAACAGTCACCCGAGCTGCTCGCACTGGGACCGAGCTACGGCCTCTACGCCGTGCTCGACTTCATCGTCGACAACTTCCTGCCGATCGTGCGCGATTTCCGCACCGAGCTGCAGGAACTCGAGCAGGACATCTTCGAGGACACGTTCAAGCGCGACACGATCCGCAATCTGTACGAGTTGAAAAAGGAACTCGTGACCCTGCGCCTGGCGGTCGCGCCGCTGCAGGACATCCTCAACCAGCTCATGCGCTTCCACCCGAACCTGATCCGCGATGACGTGCGGCTGTATTTCCGCGACGTGTCCGACCATGCCGCGCGCATCAACGAAGCCACCGATACCATGCGCGAAATGCTGACCGCGGCCATGAGCGTGAACATGTCGCTCGTGACGGTGGCGCAGAACGAGGTCGTCAAGCGCCTGGCCGGCTGGGCCGCGCTGCTGGCGGCGCCGACGCTGTTGACCAGCTGGTACGGCATGAACTTCAGGAACATGCCCGAGCTCGACAACGGCTATCACTTTTTCATCGGGGCCACGATCGCGATCATCGGCGGCCTGTTCTTCGTGCTACGACGGGCCAAGTGGCTTTGAGCGGCCCCGGCAGCAACATTGCGAGGTGCCCGACGTTCGCCGGTGGGACGTCGGCTGGAACAACGCCCTCGAAGTGACCGCTGCCTGAACGGTTACGACGGCTTGCTGCGAGGATGCTCGCGCTGACGGCAGTTTCCGCGCGTCGGGTGTGGAATTGATCCTGGGAAACCGGGGGAGGATCAAACCGCCACGCGCGAATTCGAGGCTATCGGAACCCGGTCCATGTCGTATCCGCACTCCCCTGTTGTCGAACCGTTCCCGCGATTAGGCGTGCCTAGAATCCGGCGTCGCCGGCAAATCCGCGCATTCGGGACCGAACGGGTCCGAATAGCCGGCCGCATTGTTGAGCCTGACCGCACAGCTTTGCAGCTTTTAACAATTTGGTTACGATCGGGCCGAAGTTCATGCTGGCGAACGCTCCGCATGCAAAACGGCCTGGATCCTGTGCCCGAACCGACGTCGACCATCGACTCCGATCTTGCCGCTCGCGTCGCCCGCGGCGACCGGCAGGCTGAAACGACTTTCGTGCGCCGTCACCAGCGCACTGTCACCCTGGTGCTGCAGAAGCGTGTGCAGGCGGACCGCGTCTACGACCTGACCCAGGAAACCTTCATCGTCGTGATCGCGCGCATGCGCGACAACGGCATCCACGAGCCCACCCGCATCGGCGGGTTCCTGCGCCAGACGGCGATCAACCTCGCCAACAGCGAGCGGCGCAAGCACCAGCGCCAGCGCACCGACAACGACAACGACAGCATCGACATCGTCATCGACGAGGCGCTGGGTCCGGCGGATTCGGTGGAGCTCGACGAGCTGGTCTCGATGATCGGCCAGCTCATGGACGAGCTGCCGATGGAACGCGACCGCGACCTGCTGCACCGCTACCTCGTCGACGGCCAGGACAAGGTGGCGCTGTGCGCGCACTACGGACTGAGCTCCGAACACTTCGACCGCGTGCTGCATCGCGCACGCGTGCGACTCAAGGAATTGCTGGACAAGCGCCGCGGCAACCGCTGAGCAAGCGAACGCGTCGCTGTCCGCGCTGCCGCCGCATAACGGCCGCAGCCTACCGAACTGGTGGAGAAACCGCATGAATCGCTTCAACCCCATTGCCGCAAGCGCGTGTCCGCCGCGGAGGCTCCGATGAATCTCGCCGCCCCTGCCAGCGAACGCATCCGCGCCTACCTCGACGGGACACTCGACGATCAGGAACTCGAGGACTTCGAGCTGGCCATGTTCGACGATCCGGACCTGGCCGAAGCCGTCGACGCCGAACGCCTGCTGCGCGAGGGCTTGCGCGAGATCGAGGCACGCCGCAGCAGCGCCAGCGGCACGAACGTGGTGGCGCTGCCGCAGCGCCGCGCCGTTGCCGCGCAGTGGATGTCACTCGCGGCCAGCCTCGTGGTCGGCGTGCTGATCGGACTGATCGCGCGCAATCCGGCTCCTGCGCCGCTGCCAGCCGCCGAATCGTTACCGGCGCCAGCCAGCAGCATCGGCGGCAAGACCCAGTTCGAAACCTTGAGCACCTCGCGTGGAGCGGCCTTCGAAGAAACGCTCATCGCGCTGCGGGCCGATGCGCCGCAGCTCGCGCTGCAGTTCACGCACCTGCGTCGGGAACCCGAGCAAAGCTACGTGATCGAGCTAGATCTGCCCGGCGGCGGCACGCGCGCGTTTCCGGGCCTCATGCCCGAAAGCGACGCGAAGATTTCCGTCACCCTACTCACCGCCGCGCTGCCTGCCGGGCGCTATCACGCGCGGCTCATCGCGATCAACAGCGACGGCAGCCGCAGCGAGAAGCAGGATCGCCACTTCGTGCTGCAGCCCGCGGGCGCCTCGCACTAGCCAATCCGGCGCAGACCGTTCTCTGACACAGCGCGGGTGCGCGGCCCGCGAATGCAAACCTTCAGCGCTCAGGAAAGATTGGCGCCCGCGAATCAGGCGGCGTCGACACCCGCCGGTTTGCTGCCCGGCAGCGGCTGCCGTCGCGAAGCGATCAGGAGACCGATGCCGACCAGGATCAGCGGCAGCGACAGCACCTGGCCCATCGTGACCCAGCCGAACGCAAGATAGCCGAGCTGTGCATCCGGTTCGCGCACGAACTCCACGCTGAAGCGGAACACGCCGTAGAGCAGCGCGAACAAACCCGACACGGCGTAGCGCCGCCGCGGTCGCGCCGAGAACAGCCACAGCACGACGAACAGCACGAGACCTTCGAGCAGCATTTCGTACAGCTGCGAGGGATGCCGCGCTTCGTGATTGAGCTGTCCGGCCTGATACATCGCCAGCAGTTCATCGCGCGTCTTGCCCAGGTGCTCCAGCGTGCGCGGGAAGATCACGCCCCAGGGCAGATCGGTTTTCTGGCCCCAGAGCTCGGCGCCGATGAAATTGCCGAGCCGGCCGAAGCCCAGGCCGACCGGCACGATCGGTGCGACGAAATCCATCGTGTCAAAGAAGTGCAGCCGGTTCTTGCGCGACCAGTACGCCGCGGCCGCGAGCACGCCGAGCAGTCCGCCATGGAACGACATGCCGCCTTCCCAGACGCGCATGATGGCGACCGGATCGGCCAGGATCTGCTCGAAGCCGTAGAACAGCATGTAGCCGATACGTCCGCCGACGATGACGCCGATCATTCCGTAGAAGATCAGGTCCGAATACTGGTCATAAGTGACTGGCAGCCGTCCCTGCGCGAGACGGCGCCGGCCCAGCCACCACGCAAACAACCCGGCGAGCACGTACATGAGCCCGTACCAGTGGATCGAGACCGGACCCAGCGACAGCGCGATCGGATTGATGTCGTGGAAATAAGGCATGGCGAATCCGGCAGCGGCTAAACCGCGATTCTTCGACAGATGCCGCGGCGCGTCCAGTCGATGCGTTGTGATGCCGCACGCGCGCTCGGCAAATCGCGGCCCCGCACATCACGCGCCGCGCTTCGACAGCGCGACGCGACGGATCATCTACGCCGGCAGCACGCGGCAGATGTAGCCCTTGAGGTAATCCGTTTCCGCAATCGCCGGATGCACCGGGTGATCCGCACCCTGCTGCAACTGCTCGAGCACCTGCACCTGACGATCGAGATGGCGCGCGGCCTGCTGCACGCTGTCGAGCAGCGCGGCACGCGGCATGTGGTACGAGCACGAGAACGTCATGAGGATGCCGTCGCGCGACAGTACCTGCATGCCCATCTCGTTGAGGCGCCGGTACGCGACTCGGCCTTCGGAGAAATCCTTCTTGCGCTTGACGAAGGCTGGCGGGTCGAGCACGACGACGTCGAAGCGTTCGCGCTGCTCGCGCAGGCGCTTGAGTTCATCGAATGCGTCGGCCTTGACCGCGGTCACGCGGTCGCCCATGCCGTTGCGTTCGATGTTGCGGCGGATCGCATCGACCGCATGCCCCGACGCATCGACGCAGACCACTTCGCTCGCGCCCATCGCCGCAGCGCGCAGGCCCCAGCCGCCGAGATAGCTGCAGACATCGAGCACGCGCTTGCCCGACACATAGCGCGCCATGCGATCACGGTTGGCGTGCTGGTCGTAGAACCAGCCGGTCTTCTGACCGCCGATCACGTCGCATTCGAACTCGACGCCGCCTTCGCGAACGATCACGGGCGCATCGAGCGCGCCATAGCCAATGTCGGAATACTCGGGCAGCTGTTCCATGCTGCGGCTGCCGGCATCGTTCTTCCATACCAGCGCGCGCGGCTTGAACACCTTGACCACGGCTTCGGTGATCTCGTCCTTGAGTCGCTCCATGCCGGCCGTCGTGGTCTGGCCGACGATCACATCGCCGAAGCGGTCGAGGGTCAGTCCCGGCAATCCGTCCGACTCGCCGTAGACCAGGCGGTAATACGGTTCGTCGAACAGACGCTCGCGCAGGCTCAGCGCGATATTGAGCCGATGCACGATCAGCGAACGATCGAGCGCATGCTCGAGCCCGCGCGCGACGAGGCGCGCACAGATCAGCGAATTCGGATTGACGTAGCCGACGCCGATCGGCTTGGCCGCATGGTCGACGACGATGCACAGCTCGCCCGGCGTGAACCCGGTCAGCGGCGAGCGCTTGACGTCGACCTCATTGGAGAACACCCACAGATGTCCGGCACGCAGGCGCGCGTCCTCGCCTTTCTTGAGGAACAGCGCGGGGTATTCGACGGCGTCGGACATGGGGAACCTTCAGTCTAAAAATAAAAAAAGAAAATTGGTTACAGCGAGTGCGCGGCGCAGCGCAGGCCAGGGCGCCGGAATCAGTTGAAACGCTCCCCTTGAAGGGGGTTGTAGCCGGCGGCTCAAAACCGACAGGTTCTCACCGGCTTCAACGCCCAACGAGCCGGGGGGTTGGATGGGGATGGTGTCATGTCACGCACGACTCGCACGCGTAAATCGTATTTTCTCGGCGCACTGCGATCACCGCACCTCGCCGGCTAGAACTACAGCGACCACCGCGTCCCCAGTATCAATCCCCAGCACAGCATCACGTTGACCATGAGCATGAACACCGCCGCCGAGCCCATGTCCTTGGCGCGACCGGCGAGCACGTGGAATTCAGGACTGGCCTTGTCGACCACGGCCTCGATCGCCGAATTGAGCAGTTCGGCCGACAGCACGAGGATCAGGCTGCCGACGAGGATGGCCTTCTCGATCGGTCCGATACCGAGCCACAGCCCGAGCGGCGCAAAGATCACGAACAGGTACACCTCGAGCCGGAACGAGGCTTCAAACGCGAATCCGGCCTTGAGTCCCTGCCACGACCAGCGCAGCGCCTTGAGTATCTGTCTGGGACCGCGCGGCTCGGTGCTGGGCATGACGGTGTCGGTCGGCTGGAAGCGAGGGCGGCATAGTATGCCAGAGCCCGCCCTGCGTCCTGCGGCACTTCGTCCTGCGGCTGCTTCGGACATCCATATCGCGATCCTGGCCCGCAGCGGGCACGTGTGACCGGTTCGTCACC
>Ga0068852_100003945_pt1 | contig 10429 bp, 12 predicted proteins | sample KBSCornC22_FD_66594 | JGI IMG/M metagenome (GOLD analysis project Ga0068852, IMG submission 66594) | Corn rhizosphere microbial communities from Kellogg Biological Station, Michigan, USA - KBS Corn C2-2 | ecosystem: Host-associated > Plants > Roots > Rhizosphere > Soil ... | reverse complement strand
TCCGGCCCGACAATCCCGTAGGTCTTCGCGATGGCGGCGTAGTAGCCCATGATGTTGTCCACCTGGCCCACCATCAGGTTCATCCAGTCCGTGGCCAGCGGCGTTTCCGGGCAATACTGCGAGATCGCGCTCGGCAGCGACCGCAGCAGGTTGGCGTAGAGGGCATAGAAGGTGACGAAATCGTGCAGGTTGGTGTCGCCGAAATCGACCATGCGCGGCAGCACCGCGCTATAGACCGGCGTCTGCGACACCATCATTTCCTGCAGCGTGGTGGCGTACCCCACGCACTTGGACCCGGGATCGCTCAGCGTCAGGTCCTCGTGGCCGATCTGCCAGCCGGCCTTGAGGCCCACGCCCATCGCCTGCACTTCATAGGCAAGGCCGAGCCCGATCGCATGCGCGGCCTGCTCCGACTTCTGGACGTCGTTGTCGTGGCTGATCGCGGTCGACAGAACCAGCACGCCCGCCGCACCGAGAAACCCCAGCACGGAGCCGATGAGGGCCTGCCACGTCTTCAGCGCATCGAGCCAGTGCTGATGTTCGGTACGGCGCAGGTCGATCGTCAGCAGCGCGCCGATCGTCACCACGACCACAACCAGAAGCGCCAGCGCGCTGGCAACAAGCATGGATCGAAAGCCCCCGAGGCCACGCTAGCGGTTCGTCTGCCAGCCTGCAACGGGGCGCCGCCGGCTACATCCCCTCGGCGCCACGCCCGATCGCAGCAAGTCCGGTTCGCACCACTTCGACCATGCCGAGCGGCACCATGATCGCAATGAAGCTGTCGATCTTGGATGGCTTGCCGGTGATCTCGAACACGAAGCTCTCGGTAGTCGCATCGACGATCTGCGCCCGGTACGCATCGGCCAGCCGCAGCGCCTCGGCCCGCGGCTCGCCGGTGCCGGCGACCTTGACCAGCGCCAGCTCGCGCTCGAGCGCCCGCCCCTCGGCCGTGAGGTCGTGCACCTTGTGCACCGGCACCAGCCGCTCGAGCTGCAGCTTGATCTGCAGTAGCACCTTGGGCGTCGCCACGGTCACGAGCGTGATCCGGCTGAGGCCCTTTTCGTGCTCGGTCTCCGAGACCGTCAGGCTCTCGATGTTGAACCCGCGGGCCGAGAACAGCCCCGCGATCCGCGCCAGGATGCCCGGCTCGTTGTCGACCAAAACGCTCAGCGTGTGCCGCTCCGGCGTCTGCGTCTCGGGCGCGAGGAAATAGACCGATCCGGTCGGTTGAAGGTGTGCGTTCATCAGACGAGCTCCCGTCCCTTGGCGTCGATCACCTCGCCCACGTCGCCCTTGAAGTCGGGCAGGATCATTTCGTTGTGCGGCTTGCCCGAGGGGATCATCGGCAGGCAGTTCTCGTGCTTTTCGACCAGGCAATCGAACAGCACTGGCTTAGGCGAGTCGAGCATCTCCTTGATCGCCGCATCGAGGTCCGCCGCGTCGTCGCATTTGATGCCGTGGCCGCCATAGGCCTCCGCCAGCTTCACGAAGTCGGGCAGCGACTCCGAATAGCTGTGCGAATAGCGTCCGCCATGCAGCAGCTCCTGCCACTGCCGCACCATGCCCATGCGCTCGTTGTTGAGGATGAAGATCTTGACCGGCAGCTCGTACTGCACCGCGGTCGACATCTCCTGCATCGTCATCTGCACGCTGGCCTCGCCGGCGATGTCGATCACCAGCGCGTCCGGATGCGCCACCTGCACGCCGATCGCCGCCGGCAGGCCGTAGCCCATCGTGCCCAGCCCACCCGACGTCATCCAGTGGTTGGGCATCTCGAACGGAAAGTGCTGCGCCGCCCACATCTGGTGCTGGCCCACCTCGGTCGTCACGTACACGTCCTGCCGGCCCTTCACCGCCTCATAGAGGCGCTGGATCGCGAACTGCGGCTTGATCACCGAACCGGTCTGCTGGAAGCCGAAAGAATTGCGCTTCCGCCAGCTCGCGATCTCTTTCCACCACGGCGCCAGGGCCTCGGCGCGGGACTCGTTGGTCTTGCTGCGCCAGACGCGCACCATCTCCTTGAGCACCTGCCCGCAGTCGCCGATGATCGGCAGGTCGATCCGCACGTTCTTGTTGATCGACGACGGATCGATATCGACGTGAATCTTGCGGCTGCCGGGCGAGAACGCATCGATCCTGCCGGTGATGCGGTCGTCGAACCGCGCCCCGATATTGATCATCAGGTCGCAGTCGTGCATTGCCATGTTAGCTTCGTACGAGCCATGCATGCCGAGCATGCCGAGCCACTGCTTGCTCGATCCCGGGAAGGCCCCGAGCCCCATCAGCGTCGACGTCACCGGAAAGCCGGTGAGCTCCGCCAGCTCGCGCAGCGACTCGCTCGCCTCGGGCCCGGAGTTGACCACGCCACCGCCGGTATAGAACACCGGTCGCTCCGAACGCAGCATCAGGTCGACGGCCGCCTCGATCAGTCGGGCGTCGCCCTCCGTCTGCGGATGATAGCTCTTGTGCCGGGTCGTCTCGATCTCGGCCGGCCCGTAATAGGTGCCGAGCGCGAACTGCACGTCCTTGGGAATGTCGATCAGCACCGGACCCGGCCGGCCGCTCCGCGCGATGTAGAACGCCTCATGCAGCACGCGCGACAGATCGTTGACGTTCTTGACCAGGTAGTTGTGCTTGGTGCAACTGCGGGTGATGCCGACCGTATCGCATTCCTGGAACGCGTCCGAGCCGATGAGCGGCGTCGCCACCTGTCCGGTGATGCACACCATCGGGATCGAGTCCATCAGCGCGTCGGTGAGGCCCGTAACGGCGTTGGTCGCCCCCGGGCCGGAGGTCACCAGCACCACCCCGACCTTGCCGGTCGAGCGGGCGTAGCCCTCCGCCATGTGCGTTGCGCCCTGCTCGTGCCGGACGAGGATGTGACGGACCTTGTCCTGCTGGAAGATCACGTCGTACATCGGCAGCACTGCGCCGCCCGGATAGCCGAAGATATCGGTGACGCCCTGGTCGGTCAGCGCCTGGATCACCATCTCCGCGCCCGTCATCTGCTGGGCCATTCTCAATTCCTTCCTCACCAAGTCTCGGTCACGTCATTCGTCCGAAGAATTTCGGGCAATAAAAAAGGCCCCGTTTGGGACCTTTGCGCGCACCAGCCTTCCCGCGGGATCTATCCCACGTGACCGATGCGCCTCACTACTACGAGAATGCTCCGCACGAGCTGCTCCCAGAAAAACTGGCGGGAAGCTACGCCCGCGGCGCGAAGCCTGTCAACCCTGCTTCGCGCCGGCAGACATCAGCGCGCCGCCTGCTTCACCAGCGCTGCGATCCGGGCTTCGTCCGCCTTGGTGAGCCTGGTGATCGCATACGAGTTGGGCCACATGCTGCCCTCGTCCAGCTTCGCCAGGTCGGAGAAACCCAGCGTCACATACCGCGCCTTGAACTTTGCCGCCGGCTGCACGAAGCACACGACCTTCTCGCCCAGTGCATAAGCCGGCATGCCGTACCAGGTCTTCGGCGACAGCTGCGGCGCCGCGGCTTTGACGATCGCATGGATGCGTTCGGCGATCGCCTTGTCGGTCGCGTCCATCTCGGCGATCTTTGCGAGTACGTCGGCTTCGCCGTCTACCTTGGCGCCCTTTTTCCGGGCGGCCTTGGCCTCGGCTACGGCCTCCTTCATCGCCGCCAGTTCGTCAGCGGAAAAGACGCCGGACATCTTCGCTGCAGTTGCTGACTTTGCCATTTGTCTCACCACTTCAGCTGCGTGATCTGGACGAGGTTGCCGCACCCATCCTCGACTTGCGCGATGGTCGATGCGGTAACGTCGGTCGGCGGCATCGTGAGCTTGCCACCGCGCGCCGTGATGCGATCGCAGTCGGCTTTGATATCGTCGCTGAACAACATCAGAGCGGGCTGGTTCTGCGCGAACAGCGCCTGCTGATAGGCTTTTCCGGCGGGATTGTCGCTCGCTGCCAACTGCAGCTCCGTCCCGTTCGGCTCGTCCGGGGAGACCACCGTCAGCCACCGGAACGGACCGTTGCTGAAGTCCGCCTTCTTGGTGAAGCCGAGCACGTCGGTATAGAACCGCAGCGCCTTGTCCTGGTCGTCGACATAGACCGAGGTGAGCTTGATCTTCATGCATTGTCTCCTTCGTTGTCGTCTTGCTCGAGCACCCGCTCGAGCGCCGCAAGGAACTGCGGCCACGATGCTTTGGCGCCCTTGAAGGCGGCTTTCTGGTCCGCCGTGAATCCGGATTGCTCGAGCCTGAGATGTGTGCCGGTCGCCGTCGGCGTCAGGGTAAAGGTCACCACGCTGTCGAGCCCGTAGGCTACCCAGCTGTAGGACAGCGTTCTGTTGGGCTCGACCTTCAGCACTTCGCAGTCGATGGCCACCTTCACGTCGGGTTTCGGCTCGCGGCTCAGCCTGAACTTGTGGCCGGTGACCGGCTTGAAGTCGTTCTTCATCAGCCACTCCTCGATCAGGTGCGGCTGCGTCAGGGCGCGCCACAACTTCTCTGGCGGATGCTCAACCTCGCGCTCCACCACGACGGTCCGGGTTTCGCCGGCTGGATTGGTCACTGGTCCATCCTCTTGAGCAGGTCCTCGAGATCGTCCAGCCGGCTTTCCCAGAACCCCGTCATCTCCTTGGTCCAGTCGATCAGGGGGGTGAGCGCAGCGAGCTGCGCCGAATAGTGCGTCTGCCGCCCCTGGTGGCGATCCAGCACAAGGCCGGCCTGCTTCAGCACCGCAAGGTGCTTCGACACGGAGGGCTGCGAAATCCCCGCTTCCGCCGTCAGCGCCGCCACCGTTTGTTCCCCTTCCCGGCAAAGCCTCTCGAATATTGCCCGCCGGGTCGGGTCGGACAGAGATTTGAAAAGCATGTCCGGTGTGTGTTGCGTCACGATCAATAACCCGCTGGCTATTGATCGTATCAATAGCCGTCTGGCTATGAATGTCAAGCACCCACCGCCCTTGACACCCGCAAGCGCCGCAACCAAATGGCGGATTGGTGAATTGCCTCAGGCACTTGACCATGTCCGGGAGCGGCGCTCGGATGCCCTCCCCGTATCTATGTTGCTCAACCAGAGGATATAGCTATGAGGACAACCCTCGACCTGACCCGATCCCTCACCGGCGACGCCTTCGTGTCGGACAGCGACCTGATCGGCTTCGATCATCCGCGCGATATCGTGCACGATCCCGTTCTGACTCTGGCGCGCAAGCGGCAGCTTCTCGCCTACTGGGCCTCCGATATCCATGCCGTGGCCGGAATGCCGGCGTTGCGCAGCTACCACTTCGGGCCGGCGGTCAGCATCGACGACCTAAAGGACGCGCTCTGCCAGCTCGACGAAATGGTCGACCTGCCCGCCGTCGCTGCCGGTAGCTCGAGCTCCGTCGCGGCTTAGTCGGAACTCTGCCGAGCCCCTGCGCATTAAATTCCCGACATCCGGGATAGGTGTGCGGGGATTTGGCATTTGCGCTCACAAGGGGCGAGAAAGGAACTGACATGTCATTGAAGTCCAACCTCCTCAAGGCAGCCGGCATCGGCGCCGTCGCGACATTGCTGACTGCGGGCGCGGCTTTCGCGGCCACCGCGACGACCAGCGTCAACGTGCGCACCGGCCCAGGCACGAGCTACGGCGTCGTCGACACCCTTGCGCCGGGCGAGCACGTCTCGATCGTCGGCCAGTCCGGCGGCTGGTGCCGCGTTGACAAGCCCGGCCCGAACGGCTGGGTGAGCTGCGCCTACCTGGCGGGAGGCGGAGGCTACGTTGGCCCGCGCTATGACGAAGGCCCGGACGTCAACTTCAGCTTCGGCTTCGGCTCGCCGTACCCCTACCATCACGTGCGGCCGTGGTATCCCCGGCCCATGCACGGCTGGTGGTGGTAAGCATCGAGGGCGCCTCCGGGCGCCCTTTTTCAATGCAGCATGTCGTGCCGCATCAACTCGGCGATCGTGTGGGTGCGGTTCCTCGTCCCCAGCTTGTCGGCAACGTTGTCGACATGCTGGTTGACCGTCCGTGGCGACATCCCGAGCTGATCGGCGATCTCCACCGAGGTCAGCCCGATCGCCGACAGCCGCATCACCTCGCGCTCCCGCGGAGTCAGCGGCGGCAGGCGCGGCTCTTGCGCCGGCGGCGCCTTGTCCTTGTGCCTTAGCTCGGAGAACAGGCTGAAGCTCAGCAGCTGCAGCGCCACCTCGTCGGAGCGTCCCATCGCCGGATGTCCGGAATAGCTCACCAGTCCCGCAATGCTCGGTCCCTCGCTGACCGGCACGGCCACCGTCTCGCCGAGATCGTTGGCGAGGCAGAAGGCCCTGTAGGGATGGTCGGACTCGAAGCGTTCAGGCTCGAGCCGCACCACCATGTCGCGATCCAGCATCGAGCGGATGCCCTTGACCCCCGGCGCGAACCCCTTGCTCCGGAACAATTCGGCCCAGCCGAGGGCGCGCTGTGAATTGGTGTCGATGATCCGCCGCGCCGCCCGGAAATCCGGCTCATATTCGATCAGGAACGCACTGCGGAAGCCGAACTGCTCCGCGATCTGCTTCAGGACGAGCCGGGCGTCGTTGTCGCTCGCGATGCGCCGGATCGGTCCGATGAATTTCTCAATAACGCTGAGCATCTCTCCCTCGCCGCAAGAGGGCCTTCAATATGCCCGCAGCATGCGCCCCCCGGCGACATGGCGCAACCGAGTCGACGTGTCATGGGTGGCCTTTGCGCCGCCGCTCGGGTAGAGCGGCGGCAGCGAGTGGATTTCGAAATGAGCAATCAATCGGCGGCGCCGGTGTCCGGCGCCCGCAGGTCATTGTCGTCGGCGAGTTGGGGGGCGGAGTTCCGCGCCTTGTTCACGCTTGGCTGGCCGCTGATGGTGGCGCAGCTGGCGCAGATTTCGCTCAACACCACCGATGTCGTGATGCTCGGCTGGCTCGGACCGAAATTCCTCGCCGCCGCCGCCCTCGCCAATGCCCTCTTCGTGGCGCTCCAGCTCTTCGGCATGGGCATCGTCGAAGCGGTCGCGCCGATGGTCGCGCAGGCTCTGGGCGCCCGCGACTACCGATCGGTGCGCCGCACCTTGCGCCAGGGCATCTGGGCCGGCGTCCTGATCAGCATCGTGCTGCTGCCCGTCGTCTGGAACGTCGGTACGATCTACCGCCTGCTCGGCGAAAGTGCTGAGCTCACCGACATGGCCGAGACCTTCGTCCACTATGCCGTGTGGGTGATCTTTCCGGCGCTGCAGATCATCATCTTCCGCAGTTTCCTCAGCGCCCACGGCAATACCCGCATCATCCTCGCCATCACTGTCGCCGGCGTCTTTGTCAACGCCGCGGGCGACTACGCACTTATCTTCGGCAATTGGGGCTTCCCGCGCCTCGAGCTCGCCGGCGCGGGCATCGCAACGACCATCACCAGCCTCGCCATGCTGGCCGTCACCGTCGCCTATACGCTGCTCCACCGCCGCTACCGCCGCTATCACATCCTGCACAATTTTCTCCGGCCCGATTGGCCCCGCTTCCGCGAGCTCTTCCGCATCGGCATGCCCATCGGCATCATGCGGCTCGCCGAAGTCCTGCTGTTTACGTCGGCCGCGCTGCTGCAGGGCTGGCTCGGCGAAGCCGAAGTGGCGGCGCACGCCATTGCGCTGCAGCTCGCGTCGATCTCCTTCATGGTGCCGCTCGGGCTCAGCCAGGCGGCCACCGTGCGCGTCGGCGTCGCCCTGGGCGAACGCGACCGCGAAGGCATTCGCCGCGCCGGCTGGATGGCGCTGCTGATGACCCTGATCTTCATGGCCGGAACGGGCCTTTGCTTCCTCGCGATCCCCGGCCCGCTCGTCGCGCTCTTCCTCGACCCGTCGAACCCGCTGAACCTGCGGCCGGCCGAGCTCGCGGTGAGCTATCTGATCGTCGCCGGCTTCTTCCAGCTCTTCGACGGCACGCAGGTGACCATGAGCGCAGCGTTGCGCGGGCTCTCCGACACGCGCGTGCCGCTGGTCATCGCGCTCGTCGGCTACTGGCTCGTCGGCCTGCCGGTGAGCTACGTCTTCGGCTTCCTGCTCGGCTTCCGCGGCGTCGGCATCTGGATGGGACTCGCCGCCGGGCTTGCAGCCGTCGGTGTTGTGCTGACCATCCGCTTCGCCATGCGCGAGCGGCTCGGCCTCACCTCCAGAATCCCGGTCTAACCCACGCGGTGGTCCCAGTCCGCCATGCGGCTGCGAAACCAGGTGCGCTGCCGCTTGGCAAACTGTCGGGTCGCCGTCACCGCAAGGTCGATGGCCTCGTCCCGGGTGATCCGCCCACTGAGCCAGTCGCCGATTTCGCGCAGCCCGATTGCCTTCATCGCCGGCAGCGTCGGATCGAGCTTGCGTTGGAGCACCTGGCGCACCTCGGTCTCGGCGCCCTGCTCCAGCATCTGCTCGAATCGCCCGGCGATCCGTTCGCGCAAGACCTCGCGCCCCGGATCGAGCACCATCCGCTCCAGCGTCCAGCCCTCGAGCACGCCGTGCTGTGCTGCATCCTGGAACGTCGCGAGCGACCGCCCCGTCGCGCGGAGCACCGCCAGCGCCCGGATCACCCGCTGCGGGTCCGGCGCTTTGAGCCGCGCGGCCATTGCCGGATCGCGTGCCTCGATCAGTCGCCCGCGCGCCTCGCGATCGAGACCTGCGACTTCCGCCTCCGCCCAGGCGATCGCCTCCGCCGGCACCTCTGGCACATCGGCGAACCCTTTGGTCAGTGCCTCGAAATAGAGGCCCGTTCCGCCCACGAAGATCAACGGCGCACTTGCCGTTTCAGCCGCGACCGCGGTGGCGGCGCGGGCCCAGTCGCCGGTCGAAAATCGCACCGCCGGATCGACCGTTCCGTAGAGCCGATGCGGTACCTCGGCCATCTCGGGGTCGCCTGGCCGCGCCGTCAGCAGCCGCAGCCCGGCATAGACCTGCAGCGCATCGGTGTTGACGACGACTCCGCCGCGCTCTCGCGCCAGCCGCAGCGCCAGCGCCGACTTGCCGCTCGCGGTGGGACCCGCTATCAGAACCGCGCTTTTTAGCCCCACGAGCTGCCCTTGTCGGTCCTCTGCCTCATCGCCAATCCCCTCGAGCCCGCCATTGATACCGCGCTGACGAACGCGGTGCATAAGGCTGTCGGCGGCGAGGTCAACATCCTCAACCAGCGCATCGCGGTCGAGTTCGTCAAGCCCGACCTCGCAACTGCCGTTGACGCGGCCCGCGAGCTCGTCGCCGGCAAGCCCATCGACGTCGCCCAGGTTCCCCTCGCGAACCGCCGCAAGAAGCTGCTGATCGCCGACATGGACTCCACCATGATCGAGCAGGAATGTATCGACGAGCTCGCCGCCGCCATCGGCATCAAGGACGAGGTCGCGGCCATCACCCGCCGCGCCATGAACGGCGAGCTCAACTTCGAGCAGGCGCTGCGCACGCGGGTGAAGCTGCTCAAGGGCCTGCCGGTCAAGCGCATGGAGGAAATTCGCCGCGAGCAGATCACCTTCGCGCCGGGCGGCCGTGCCTTGGTGCAGACCATGAAGGCCTATGGCGCGTTTACCTCGCTGGTCTCGGGTGGCTTCACCTTCTTTGCCGATTACATCGCCAAGCGGATCGGCTTTGATGAGGCGATGGCCAACATCCTGGAGCTGGACGGCGAGGTGCTGGCTGGCACCGTTGCCGAGCCGATCCTGGGCAAGCAGGCCAAGCTCAGCCGTCTGCTGACGCTGGCCGCATTCCACGACATCCCGATGGCTGAAACGCTCGCCGTGGGCGATGGCGCCAACGACCTCGACATGATCAAGGCCGCCGGCCTCGGTGTGGCGCTTCACGCCAAGCCGGTCGTCGCTGCCGAGGCGCAGGTCAGCATCGACCACGGCGACCTCACTGCCCTGCTCTATCTCCAGGGCTACGCGGACGAGGAGTTTGTCCGCTGACTACTTGGCGAGCCGCACCGCGATGAAGCGGCTGCCGCCGGTCGCATCGCTGACCTTGAACAGCACTGCCGGCCGGCCGGCTTCCTTGGCCTCGTTCACCTTGTCGATCACGTCTGCCACCGTCTCGATCTTCTGCTGGTTGACCTCGCTGATCACCAAACCCTTCACCAGCCCGGCATCCTCCGCGCCCGAGCCGCTGACCACGTCGGTGATCACCAGTCCCTTGGCGTCGGCCTCGAGCGCATAGGTCTTGCGCAGCCCCGGATCGATCGGCGCGAGATCGAAACCGACCATGTCCTTGAGCCCCGGCGGGGGGCCTACCGGCTCCTCTGGATCGTCGCCCGGCGTCGTCACCTTCGGCTGCTTCGCCGAAGCCTCGATCGCATCTGCCTGCTCGAGCCGCCCCAGCGTGATGTCGAGGTCCAATTCCTTGCCCGCGCGCAGCAGCTTCAGGCTCGCTTTGCTGCCCACCGGCGCCTGCGCCACCAGCCGTGACAGGTCGCGCATCTTCTCGATCGGCTTGCCGTTGAACTCGAGGATCAG
>Ga0068852_100003938_pt1 | contig 10438 bp, 10 predicted proteins | sample KBSCornC22_FD_66594 | JGI IMG/M metagenome (GOLD analysis project Ga0068852, IMG submission 66594) | Corn rhizosphere microbial communities from Kellogg Biological Station, Michigan, USA - KBS Corn C2-2 | ecosystem: Host-associated > Plants > Roots > Rhizosphere > Soil ... | reverse complement strand
GCACTTTCCAGCTGTCGTCGATCATTTTGATGATTCCGGAGAAGTCTTTGTTCCCGCCGCCGCGATCGACGAAGCGCTGGTAGAGCTCCTCGGCCTCGCCGCCCATCGGCGTGTACGCGCCGACGCTCTTCGCTGCCTCGTCCGAGAGCTTGAGGTCCTTGAGCATCAGCGCCGCCGCGAACCCGCCCTCGTAGCCGTTGTCGGCCGGGGTCTTCGGCCCCACGCCCGGAACCGGGCAGTAGCTCGTCATCGACCAGCTCTGGCCCGAGGCCTGCGAGGAAATGTCGAAGAAGACCTGCGGATCGAGGCCGAGCTTCTGCGCGAGAACGAAGGCTTCGCACGTCACGGCCATGGTCGCGCCGAGGATCATGTTGTTGCAGATCTTCGCCGCCTGCCCGGCGCCCGGGCCGCCGGCGTGAATCACGGCCTTGGCCATCGGGTCGATGAACGGCTTGGCCTTGGCGAAGGCTTGCGGCGACCCGCCGACCATGAAGGCGAGGGTTCCGGCCGCGGCGGCGGCAATGCCGCCGGACACCGGCGCATCGACCATTTCGTAGCCCTTGGCCGAAGCCTCTTCCTCGACCGTGCGCGCACTGGAAACATCGATGGTCGAACAGTCGATGAGCAGCGCGCTGGCCGGCGCGTTGCCGAAGACGTGGTTGCGATAGACGTCGATCACGTGCTTCGCCGCCGGGAGCATGGTGATGACGACCTCGGCGCCGTTCACCGCATCCTCGGCCGATCCGGCGCGGCCGCAGCCCTGCTCGCAAGCCCTGGACACTGCGTCCTCGCTGAGATCGAAGGCGCGGACTTCATGGCCCGCCTTGACCAGGTTCGGCGCCATTCCGCCGCCCATGTGACCCAAGCCGATGAATGCGATCTTCGCCATGCTTACTCCTCGTGCCCCGGCGAAGGCCGGGGTCCAGTCTACTTACCCTTCCAGTTCCCCGGCCGCTTCTCGACGAACGCGTTCATGCCTTCCTTCTGATCCTTGGTCCCGAACAGGCCGTGGAACAGCCGCCGCTCGAAGCGGATGCCCTGCGCCAGCGGGATCTCGAAGGCCGCGTTGACCATTTCCTTGACCGCAATCGCTGCCAGCGGCGGCATCGACGCGATCGCTTCGGCGGTCTTCATCGCTTCGTCGAGCAGCTGGTCTGCCGGAACCACTTTCGCGACGAGGCCGGAGCGTTCCGCCTCGGCCGCGTCCATCATCCGGCCGGTGAGGCACATTTCCATCGCCTTGGCCTTGCCGACGGCCCAGGTCAGCCGCTGCGATCCGCCCATGCCCGGGGTGACGCCGAGCTTGATCTCGGGCTGGCCGAACTTGGCCGTGTCGGCGGCCATGATGAAGTCGGCCATCATCGCGACCTCGCAGCCGCCGCCGAGCGCATAGCCCGCGACGGCCGCGATCCACGGCTTGCGCGTGGCGGTGACCTTCTCCCAGCCGGCGAAGAAGTCCTGCGCATACATGTCCGCGAAGCCCTGCGGCTGCATTTCCTTGATGTCGGCGCCGGCGGCGAACGCCTTTTCGCCGCTGCCCGTCAGCACGAGGCAGCGCTGGCTGTCGTCGCGATCATAGGCGGCAAAGACATGGATCAGCTCCCTGAGCACCTCGCTGTTGAGTGCGTTGAGTGCCTGCGGGCGGTTCAAGGTGACGAGGGTGACCGCGCCGCGCTGCTCGACGAGGACCGTGTTGTACTCGCTCATGCGACCGTCTCCGCTTGAGGGAAGGGCGTCCATTCCTCGCTCGGGGGAAGGGGGGCGAACAGCACGTCGAGCATTTCGTCGGTCACCTCTTCGGGGGTCGGGGGATCCCAGGTCGGGTCGCCGGTCTTGTCGATCAGCACCGCACGAACGCCTTCGCGGAAGTCGTGGGTGCGGACGACGCGTCCGGCGAGCGCATATTCGGCGCGCATCTCGTCGGCGAAGCTCGCCCGGTCGGCGCCTTCGGCGAGCAGCCGCAGCGAGACCTTGCACGACAGCGGGCTCTTGGTCCGGAGCGTCAGCAGCTCCTTCTGCGCCCAGTCGCTTTCGTCCGCCTCGAGCGCCGCGATGACATCCTCGGGCCGGTCGGAAGCGAACAGGCGTGCGATCAGCGCGAGGTTCGCCTGGATCTTCGGTTCGGGCACCATCGACCCGGCAGCGCCGAGCGCTCCGGTCACCCGGGCGGGCGCCTTCATGATCCGCTCGACCAGGCCGGCGATTCCCGCCTGCTCGACATAATGGGTCGCGAGGTTGAGGTAGGCGCACTCGGCGCCATCCAGCCGGGCGCCGGTTAGCACCATGAACTGCCCGACGCGGCCCGGCAGCCGCGACAGGTACCAGCCCCCGCCGACGTCGGGGAATAGGCCGATGCTGGTCTCCGGCATGGCGAAGCGCGTGTTCTCGGTCGCCACGCGATAGGTACAGGGGAGCGAGATTCCGACGCCGCCCCCCATGGTGACGCCGTCCATGATCGCCACGGTCGGCTTGGAGTAGGTGAAGAGCAGGTGGTTGAGCCGGTATTCGGCCCAGAAGAAGCGCTTAGCCTCCTCCGCGTCGGTGTCCCCGCTGCGCGCGAGCATGACGACGTCGCCGCCGGCGCAGAATCCGCGACCCTCGGCATGGTCGATGACCACGACTTCGACGTTCGAGTCCGTCTGCCAGTTTAGCAGTGCCTCGCTCATCATCTCGCACATCTGCGTCGTGAGCGCGTGAATCGCCTTCGGGCGGTTGAGGCGCAACCGTCCGACACCGCGCTCCACGCTGATCAGGACGTCGTCGGTCACTGGCGGAGCAGGTCGCGGCTGACGATCACGCGCATGATCTGGTTCGTCCCCTCGAGGATCGAGTGGACGCGCAGATCGCGCCAGAAGCGCTCGATTGGATAATCCATCAGATAGCCGTAGCCGCCGTGGAGCTGGAGCGCGCGGTCGACAACGGACGAGCCGGTGTCGGTCGCAAGCCGCTTGGCCATGGCGGCGAAACGGGTCTTGTCGGGCGCGTTGGCCGTCACCTTGGCGGCGGCGACGTAGAGCAGGTAGCGGGCGGCCTCGAGCTCGGTCTCCATGTCGGCGAGCATGAACTGCGTGTTCTGGAAATCGGCGATCGCCTGCCCGAACTGCTTGCGATCCTTGGTGTATTTCACGGCTTCGTCGAGGCAGCGCTGGCCGCCGCCGAGCGAGCAGGCGCCGATGTTGATGCGCCCTCCATCGAGCCCCATCATCGCGATCCGGAAGCCGTCGCCTTCGGAGCCGACGCGGTTGGCGACTGGCACCCGGACCTCATCGAAATTCACCTGCGACGTGGGCTGCGAATGCCAGCCGAGCTTGCGCTCCTGCGCGCCGAAGCTGACGCCCGGCATGTCCTTCTCGATGACCAGCGCACTGATGCCCTTCGGGCCTTCCTCGCCGGTGCGGACCATCGCGACCATCACGTCGTTGGCACCGCCGCCCGAGATGAACGCCTTGGAGCCGCTGACGACATAATGATCGCCGTCGAGGACCGCCTTGGTCTTGAGCGCCGCCGCGTCCGAGCCGGACGAGGGCTCGGTGAGGCAGTAGCTGCCCATATGCTCCATCGTGATCATCGATGGCAGGTACTTCTGCTTGAGCTCGGTCGAGCCGAAGCGGTCGATCATCCAGCAGACCATGTTGTGGATCGAGATGAAGGCGCTCGTCGACGGACAGCCGTAAGCCATCGCTTCGAAGATCAGCGCGGCTTCGAGCCGGCCGAGGCCGATGCCGCCGCTTTCCTCGCTCACGTAGATCGCGCCGAAGCCGAGCTGCGCGGCCTCGCGGATCGTGTCGCGCGGGAAAATATGCTTCTCGTCCCACTCGGCGGCGTTGGGCGTAATCGCGTCGGCGGTGAACTTGCGCGCCATCTCCTGGATCTGGAGCTGGTCGTCGGTGAGGTCGAACTGGCTCATCGCCGCGCCTCCTAGGGCGGCGTCAAATTGTCAGCAACCCCGGCCCCCGCTCACCATTTCTCGCCGAACGGGCGCACGATCGTCTCGAAGGTCCATGCGGAACGGGGCTGCTTGACCAGCCAGACGGCGGTTGCGGCGATGTCGTTCGGCTCGATGAAGAAATCGTCCGGCTTGTCGGGCATCCGCTTGCGGGTTCGCGGCAGGTCGACGACGGCATCGATGACAATCAGGCCGACGTGGACGCCCTCCGGCCACAGCGACTTCGCCATCGACTCGGCAAGCGTCCGCTGCGCCGCCTTGGCCGGCGCGAATGCCGCCGTCTGCGCTCCGCCGCGGAGCGACGCCGTCGCGCCGATGAAGACGATCGCGCCCGTGCCCGCGGCCTTCACCGCGGGGATCACCTGCTGGCTCGCCGCGAGCGCGCCCAGCGCATTGACCCGCCATGCGTCCTCGAACGCCTCCAGGCTGATGCTCTCCGCATCGCCGCGGGCGCCGGACCCTGCATTGTAGATGAGCACGGCGGGATCACCGAGGTCCGAGCGGATCGCCGCGAACGCCTGCGCGATCGAGGCGGGATCGGTCACATCGCACGAATACGCACGGGTGTCGCCGATCTCGTCCGCCAGAGCCTGGGTGAACTCCGTGCCTCGAGCGAGGAGAGCAAGGCTCATCCCCTCGCGCGCGAATGCCCGGGCGAAGGCGGCGCCATTGCCTTCGCCGACTCCGACGACGACGCAGACCGGCTTTCCCACCGGCTAGGCCGGTTCGTCCTGAAGCAATCCCTCGAAGCGCAGGACGTGGCGGACCGAGTCGCGCTTGAGCATCCGTTCGCGGAAGGCGCGTAGGTTGTGCCATTGGTCGAGGCCGATCATCTTCTCGGTCCAGCCGGCGATGACGAACAGATAGGTGTCGGGGAGGGTCAGGTCCTCGCCCATCAGGAACGGACCGGAGCCGAGCTTTTCGTCAATGTAGTCGAGCTTCTTCTTCAGGTCGGTGATGATGAACTGCTTGAACTCGTCGGTCGCGTTCGGGTTGAACAGGAAGCCGAACCTCTTGTGCAGCTCGGTGGTGATGAAGTTGAGCAGCTCGAGCACGCGGTAGCGGCGGAACTGGCCAAGCGACGGGAGCACTTCGGGCCACGCGGCGCGGTCGCCGAGATATTGCAGGATCACCGCATTTTCGGTCAGCACGTCGCCGCTGTCGAGCTGCAGCGCGGGGACGGCCCCCTTGGGATTGATCGCGAGATAGTCGCTGCCGTCCTCGAGCGTCTTGGCCTTGAGGTCGACGCGCTTCGCATCATGGTCGAGCCCGATCTCGTGGAGCAGGATATGCGGGGCCTGGCTGCAGGCGCCGGGCGAATAATAAAGGATCATCGCGGCCTCCTTATTCCGAATTGCCGGTACCGACGTTGACGTCGGGAGCGTCGAACCCGTTCTGGAGCTGGTTCGACGGCGTCGCGCTGCTTTCGTCGGCGGGCAGGGTCTCGATCTGGGCGTTGTCGGTCGCGACCTGGTTCTCCGGCACGGCATCGTCCATCGAGATGTCGTTGTTCTGCGCCTGCTGCTGGTTGTGACAGGCCCCGAGCGCGAGCGCGGCCGCGCCTAGCATCACGATCGTCTTAGCATTTCGCATAGGTATAGCTCGCTGCTGGGTTGGTCTCGGTCCGTGTCAGCTTGTCGCCGTTCCGTTGCAAGCTTTCGAACTTGTCCCACGTCTGGCCCTCTCCTGTGAAGTGGAAAGTCCCGCTTGCGGTGCTGTTGCTGATGTGGACGTCGGCGCGCGGGACCGCGCGCGATTCGTAGAAGCGCAACTCGCCCGAATTGACGACGAGGAGGCCCTTGGCGTGGGCGAGCGGAGCGGTGCAATCCGCCGGAGTAAGGCCCCAGCGCCCCTGCAGAGCGGCGGGAATCTCGATGGCCGGTTGATCGAGTGCAAGCGGGGAGGCGGCGTTGGCGTGGTTGGTCGGCGGGCCGCCGGCGGGAGTCGGGCTGCCGGCGCTCGCCGCTTGGGGGACCGCCGTCACGGCATTGGCCCCGTTCGCAACGGGACCCTGCTTACCGCAGGCGGCGATTGCCACGACGAGCGCGACGCTGATGAGGGGCAGGCGCATGCCGCCTCAACGCGGTCAGACGCCAGTTGTTCGCCCGACCTGCCCAAGGGGGCCCCCGAAGGCGGACGTCAGCCGAAGGTCGGGATGTGGAACGCAGCCTTATCGCTGGCGTCGACGATGCCGTCCGGCCAGCGCTGCGTGACGACCTTGTTCTTGGTCCAGAAGCGCAGACCTTCCTGCCCGTACTGGCCGATGTCGCCGAATCCCGAGCGCTTCCAGCCGCCGAAGCTGTGGTAGCTGACCGGCACCGGGATCGGCACGTTGACTCCGACCATCCCGACATTGACCCGCTGCGTGAACTCGCGCGCGGCGTGGCCGTTGCGGGTGAAGATGGCGACCCCGTTGCCGTACTGGTGCTCGCTCGGGAGGCGGACCGCCTCCTCGAAATCCTTCACCCGGACCATCTGCAGCACGGGACCGAAAATCTCGTCGCGGTAGCTCGCCATGTCGGGCGTGACATGGTCGAAGAAGGTCGGGCCGATGAAGAAGCCTTCCTCGTGTCCCTGAAGCTTGAAGCCGCGTCCGTCGACGACCAGCTCCGCGCCCTCGTCGATGCACATCTGGATATAGTGCTCGATCCGCTCGCGGTGCGCATTGCTGACGACCGGGCCGTAATGCGCCTCGGGATCGGTCGAGACTCCAACGCGGAGGCTTTCGATCGCTGGGATGAGCTTCTCGCGCAGCTTGTCGGCCGTTTCATCTCCGACCGGCACCACCACCGGGAGCGCCATGCAGCGCTCGCCCGCAGAGCCGAACGCAGCGCCGGCGAGGTCGTTGACGACCTGGTCGAGGTCGGCGTCCGGCATCACGATCCCGTGGTTCTTCGCCCCGCCCATCGCCTGGACGCGCTTTCCGTGCGAGGTGCCGCGCGCGTAGATATACTGCGCGATGTCGGACGAGCCGACGAAGCTCACTGCCGCGATGTCCGGGTGGTCGAGGATCGCGTCGACCATCTCCTTGTCGCCGTGGACGACGTTGAGGATTCCGTCGGGAAGCCCGGCCTCCTTCATCAGCTCGGCGAGGCGGACGGGGACGCTGGGGTCGCGCTCGGAGGGCTTCAGGATGAACGCGTTGCCGCAGGCGATCGCAATCCCGAACATCCACATCGGGATCATCGCCGGGAAGTTGAACGGCGTGATTCCCGCGCCGATGCCGAGCGGCTGGCGCATCGAATAGACGTCGATGCCCGGCCCTGCGCCCTGGGTATATTCGCCCTTCAGCGCCTGCGGGATCCCGCACGCATATTCGATCACTTCGAGCCCGCGCTGGACGTCGCCGCGAGAGTCGGCAAGCACCTTGCCGTGCTCGCTCGACAGCAGCTGGGCGAGCTCGTCCATGTTCTTCTCGACCAGCTCGCGATAGCGGAACATGACCCGGGCGCGGCGCTGCGGGTTGGTCGCCGCCCATGCCGGCTGCGCCGCCTTGGCGGCGTCGACCGCCTTCTGGAGGTCGGTGGTGGTGCCGAAGCGGACATTGGCCTGGACCTGGCCCTGGTTGGGATCGAACACATCGCCCTGCCGCTCGCCCGAGGCGAAGGTGGAGCCGGCGATGAAATGGTCGATGCTGCGAAGCATGTTACGCGTCCTCAATTTGCTGGTCTGGGGTTGGCGCTCCCCTAGACCCGGGCAGCGGCAAATGCCAGTTGCCGAAGTGGGAGTGAGGGAGAGTCGAATGCGCAAAACCGCGATCTTGATGTGTGTCACTTTGCTCGGAGCGGCGCCGCCGCCCCACAACTCCAGCGCTTCGGTCGATGCGAAGCTTCGGGCGATGGTCGCGCCGGTGAGCGAGGCGCAGCTTCACCACACCATCGCGACCCTGGTCAGCTTCGGCACACGCCACACGCTTTCATCGCAGACCGACCCGAAGCGGGGAATCGGCGCCGCCCTCACCTGGGCGCATGACGAATTCGCGCGCTATTCGGCGGCCTGCGGCAATTGCCTCGAGATCATCAAGCCGGGCGAGGTGTTCACCGGATCGCGGATCCCGAACCCGACCATGGTCTACGACATGGTCGCGATTCAGCGCGGGACCGAGCGGCCCAACGACGTCGTGATCATCACCGGGCACATCGACAGCCGGGTCAGCGACATCCTCAACTTCACCTCCGACGCGCCCGGAGCCAACGACGACGGTTCGGGAGTCGCGGCGGTCATGGAATCGGCGCGCATTCTTTCGAAGCACAAGTTCCCCGCGACGATTGTCTATGCGGCGGTGTCGGGCGAGGAGCAGGGCCTCTACGGCGCCAAGGTGCTCGCCAATTACGCCAAGGCGCACGGCTGGAACGTGCTGACCGACATCAACAATGACATCGTCGGCGGCACCTGCGGGTCCGACGGCGTGTGCGACAAGACCCATGCGCGCGTGCTTTCCGAAGGGCCGCGCAGCCAAGGGCAGGTGCAGCTGATGACGGCGACCCACGCGCTCGGCGGCGAGAATGACGCGCCGTCGCGCAACATCTCCCGCTTCATGGACAGCCTCGCCGACCGGCTGCACATCGGGCTCGACGTCCGCCAGATCTGGCGCACCGACCGGTTCGGCCGCGGCGGGGATCACATTCCCTTCCTCGAGCTTGGCTATCCCGCCGCGCGGCTCAACGTCGCGATCGAGAATTACAACTGGCAGCACCAGGATTTGAGGACCGAGAACGGAATCAAATATGGCGACACCATCGACCACGTCGATTTCCCGTACCTCGCGAAGATGACCAAGCTCGACGCGGCGACACTCGCCTCGATCGCCAGCGCCCCGCCGCCGCCCGCGCCGAAGGTCGAGGGCGCGGTGAGCACGGATACGACGGTGACGTGGGCGCCGGTTGAGGGGGCCGACCATTACATTGTGCGGTGGCGGCGCACTGATGCCAACCGGTGGGAGCATAGTCGGCAAGCGGGGCCTGTTCGAGGTTGTGATACCGAGCCTGCCTCAACGTGCCCGAAAGGTGCGCGAGCACCAATCTCCGTTTCTGGCATTACTCTTCCGCACATCCGCGTCGACGATTGGGTGTTCGGCGTCGCCTCGGTGAGCAAGGACGGGTTCGAAAGTCCGGTCGCCTCCGCGGTACCCGGCGGCGCCTTTCATCCCTATGTTGCACCTCCGAAGAAGCCCTGACGCGCGTTCGCGCGTTGAGTGGGCAGGAGAGCAGCAATGGCCGGCGGATGGACGCGCGACGGCGCGGTTCAGGATCAGATCGACGACACCGTGAAGGACGCGGTGCTCCGCGCGCGTGCGCTGACCCCGAAGGGCGAGAGCGCCACCGAATGCGACGATTGCGGCGAGCCGATCCCGAAGAAGCGGCGCGAGGCGCTTCCGGGCGTCCGCACCTGCGTCGCCTGCCAGGCCGAGCGCGACAAGGCAGTGGTCCACTCGACCATCAATCGCCGCGGAAGCAAGGATAGCCAGCTGCGCTAGGCGCGTTTAGGGCCTCGCCATGGCCCGCAAGCGCTCCGCCGAGCTTCCCAGCCGAAAGCAGATCCTCGACTTCATCGCGGCGTCGGACCAGCCCGCGGGCAAGCGCGAGATCGCCAAGGCGTTCGGCATCCGCGGCGATGCCAAGATCCAGCTCAAGAAGCTGTTGAACGACATGGCCGACGAGGGCGTGATCGAGACTTCGCGCGGGCGCGCGTTCAACCAGGTCGGCGGCATTCCGCGCGTGACCGTGCTCAGGATCGTCGACGTGGACGACAGCGGCCATGTCTACGGCCAGCCGGAGCATTGGGAGGCGGACACCGCACCGCCGAAGCTGCGGATCATCGAGAAGGAGCGGCGCGGCGCGCTCGGAATCGGCGACCGCGTGCTCGCCCGCACCGAGGAGCGGGGCGAGAAGTTCGTCGCGCATCCGCTCAAGAAGCTCGCCAAGAAGCAGGAGCTGGTGCTCGGCGTGCTTCGTCAGGAAGGCACGCGCTTCTGGCTCAGTCCGGTCGAAAAGAAGGAGCGGCGCGAGCTTCCGATCAGCGACGTCGCCGACGGCGAGGCGGGCGACCTCGTCCTGTGCGAAGTGTCGGGCCAGCGCGGCCGCGTGAGCGCGCGCGTCGACGCGGTCCTCGGCGATCCGTTCGCGCCGAAAAGCTTCAGCCTGATCGCGATCCACAAATACGAGCTTCCGCACGAATTCAGCGATGCCGTCGTCGAGGAGGCGAAGCGCGTCGCCAGGCAGCCGCTCGGCGAGCGCGAGGACCTGACCCACCTGCCGATCGTCGCGATCGACCCCGCCGACGCGCGCGACCATGACGACGCGATCTGGGCCGCGCGCGACGAGGACGCGGACAACAAGGGCGGGTGGCAGGCGATCGTCGCGATTGCCGACGTGAGCTTCTTCGTCCGGCCGGACAGCGCGCTCGACAAGGCCGCGCGGGCCCGCGGGAACAGCGTCTATTTCCCCGATCGGGTGGTGCCGATGTTGCCCGAGGAGCTGTCGGCCGACATCT
>Ga0068852_100003936_pt1 | contig 10438 bp, 12 predicted proteins | sample KBSCornC22_FD_66594 | JGI IMG/M metagenome (GOLD analysis project Ga0068852, IMG submission 66594) | Corn rhizosphere microbial communities from Kellogg Biological Station, Michigan, USA - KBS Corn C2-2 | ecosystem: Host-associated > Plants > Roots > Rhizosphere > Soil ... | reverse complement strand
GCTTCTACAAGCATTGCCCTATCATCAAAATATAAACATTCATGAGGCTTTGCCTGGGCAATACCAAGCGCCAGTTTAAAGATACCTGGGTCGGGTTTTCTCATGCCCACTTCACACGAAGAAACAAATGCATCGAAGAAATTATGCAGCTTATACTTTTCAATTCTGAATTCATTTAATTCTTTAGGTTCGTTGTTAATTGAAATGGTTTTTATCATTGGGTGCGTATTCTTCCATTCAATTAACCAAGGAAGTAATTCGGGCAACTCATGCGATTGCTTAAACATAAAATCTTTAAACTCTTCCCTGAAGAATTTCCTTGGTTGGTTAAAAACAACCGTGTCAAGATATACATCAAGCGATATTTTACCCATCTCCCACACATTAAAAATAAAGTCGTGCAAAAAGCCCATTTCATTATAATCAATTCCGAATTTTACAGCCGCGGCCTTTCGTGATTCGTGCCCCCAGCCATTAGTAAGCAATACGCCGCCTATATCAGAAAATAAGATTTTATATTGTTGCCCCATAAAACTTACTTGAAAAAATAATAATATAGCTACTGAATTTTGGGTAATTTATTTTCCAGCAAAGCTACCTTTTGCAGGCGCCTTACATGCCTTTCTGCACCAATAAATTTTGCATTAAGAAAAGCAACAATCAATTCTTGCGCTGCCATAAAACCGGTAACTCTTCCACCCAGGCAAATTAAATTCATATCATCATCTTCTACGCCCTGATGTGCAGAAAAATGGTCATTAATCAGGGCAGCCCTTACACCTGCAACTTTATTAGCCGCAATTGCCGCCCCTACCCCACTTCCGCAAATAGCAATCCCAAGCTCCACTTTTTTTGCCGCAACAGCTTCTGCCAGCGGAATAACAAAATCAGGATAGTCATCAGCAGTATCCAATTCATACGCGCCGAAGTCTTCAAGTTCATGGCCGAGATTGTCGAGATAAGAATAAACAATTTGTTTTAAGTCAAAGCCGCCATGATCTGCCGCAATACCTAATTTCATTTTTTAATTTTATTGAATGAATAATTTATTTCGATTAGCCGCAACTTTAGTTGTATGCGGTTACGTTACAAAGCTGATGTTTCAACTTTATTATGTTCGGAAAGTATTTTTTGATTTTCAATTATGTTTTGCTGAATCCAAAGCCTGGCACCGCCTTTAATGCCGTCTTTATTGCCAACAACAGCGATGTTATCATCAAGCTTAAAGCTTAATAATTTAGCATTGCCGCCGCTAATATATAACCTGTCGTAATTGAAAACAGTTTTTAATATTTCAATCACTTTTTTCATTCTTTTGTTCCACTTTTTTTCGCCTATTCTTATCAGTTCTGCTTCGCCAATATATTGATCATAATCTTTCTTTCCTGAAACGGGATGATGAGCGAGCTCAAGGTGAGGTATTAACATGCCATTATTAAGAATAGCAGTTCCAAAACCAGTACCAAGTGTTATCATCATTTCAAGCCCTTTGCCGCTTGCTACTGATATACCTTGCAGGTCTGCATCATTTATAACAAGCGTGGGCCTTGCTAAAAGCTGTTGCAGCTTTTGTTGAAGATTAAAATCAACCCATTGCTTCGTACCAAGATTAGGGGCAGTTTTTACAATGCCATCTTTTACAAAGCCAGGAAAACCGGCGGCTACCCTATCATAAGAATGAAAGCGGTTTGAAAGTTCTTTTATAATATCCAAAACTTTTCCGGGCGTTGCGGGTACAGGTGTTGGCAGCCTTTCATACTCCTGGAAAAAAGTTCCATCAGTGTTTAATACCGTAGCTTTAATATGTGAGCCGCCAATATCAATGGAGAGAATTTTCATGGTATTATCTGTATGCATCGTTAGTATATTTAATTAAAAAATCAATTTCATTTAATTTGGTGCCTTCAAGAACTATTGAATACGAAAGTAATTATGATTTATTTATCAGGTAATGGAATTTAAATAAATATATCATACATATTTTTTAAAATGCATTTATTCCAAATAAATAACAAAAAAAATATAACAAGAGATTGGGGAGAGCGCATAAGGTTTTATATAGCGGGCTGGCTGCTGGCTTCCATACTTTTTTTTATTATTAGGCGTGTTGGTAACTCAGGCGACTCAGAAATGAATGTAACTGTTATTCAATCGCTCTGGCTGCTGCCTTTTATTTCCATAATATCCGGAACAGTGTTTGGTTCGCTTCTTTATTTTTTCGACAAATATCTTTTCAGAAAAATTCCTTTGTGGAAATTACTCCTGCGGCTGGCTCTTGCGCAAATAATAATTATATCCTTAGTTATAGGATTGTTTTTTCCGCTGGTAAGCGTGATGAAACCACATACTTTAAACCTTTGGGAATTCCTTAAATCTCCGGTAGCTTTTATTTATTATTTATATGTATTTATTGTAAACTCCTCACTAAGTTTTTTATGGGAAATTACAAGGTTGCTGGGCCGCGGTAATTTCCTGAAGCTTGTAACAGGGAAATTTTATTTTCCAAAAGAAGAATACAGGATCTTTATGTTTGTTGATTTAAAATCATCCACCACTATTGCCGAAAAATTAGGGCATTTGGAATACAGCAGCTTTATAAAAGATTGTTTTTACGATCTTTCTGTTGCGCATCAGTATGGCACTCAAATATACCAGTATGTTGGCGATGAAGCAGTGCTTACATGGCTGCCCGAAAAAATGAAACGTATTACAGAATGTATCGATGCCTTTTGGGAATTTAATGATACGCTTTTAAGAAAAGCAACATACTATAAAGATAAATATGATATGGTGCCTGAATTTAAAGCCGGCATGAGCGTAGGGATGGCAACGGTTGTAGAAATCGGCGACTATAAAAAAGAAATTGCTTATCATGGAAATGTATTAAACACTGCAGCCCGCATTGAAGAGATGTGTAATGTTCTTAATGAAAAATTATTAATCTCAAAAAAACTTTACGATGTAATTGCCGGTGAAAAATCGTGCTATACTTATACAAAAGTTGCAGAAACACAATTAAGAGGAAAGCAGGGCATTACTGAAATTTACAGTGTTCGTAAGAATGCTGTTAATTAAAAAAATTATCTCATACAAGGGCAATCGTTAGTTTCAATAAAACAGTTTTTTAAAAATAATATCTTTATGATATACCTATGCACATTTGTGAATAAGTTTTCGTGTACATAATTGTATTGCATATCATTTTTAGAATAATTTAGATATGTTATTAAAACGTAAACAATTTACTTAATCCATTATGGAATCTTCCGCTTATTCTCTCCCCAACTTAACCAAACTTTCGCACTACGGCTTTGCTTCTCTTTATCAAAATAATATAACAGGCGAAAAGTCGCTTCATGCAACTGTAGCACTTCAGCAAGGCAATATATTTGCAAGCTTTGAATCGTCGGAAACCCTTTCGACTCCTAATAAATATACGGTACAGGTGAGCGATGGCGTTCATATCATTCTTCATCCGGAATATCTTCAATATATTAATCACAGTTGCGAACCCAATGTTTTTTTTGATACAACAAAAATGCAGTTAAGCTGCCTGAAGGATATTGCCGTTGGCGATGAGCTTACATTTTTTTATCCGTCAACAGAGTTTGCAATGGCTTCGCCTTTTAATTGTTTTTGCGGAGCAAATAATTGCCTTCATAAAATACAGGGCGCTTCTTTTTTACCAATAGAAATAATTCACCATTATAAGTTTACTGATTTTATAATGCAAAAATTAAACATACCTCACCTGCAAAAAGTATGATCGTGTAAATGATCCTATAAAATTATGCTTCCATTACACAATGAAATTTTTGTATGGGTATTGGCTCCTTTTGTGGAAACAAATGATGAAAATCTTAATTACTATTACGATTACACGCAAAGCATTGAAGAATTTACAAGGGCCTTTATTGAATTAAAATTAAAATGGAAATGGCAAGAGGTAACGAACGATAATTATAAAAGTGTTATTGATATAATAATTGCAAGCTCACGCCCCGAAAATATAGTAATCATCAACCTTTGCGACGGAGATGAAATAAATGGCGCCCCTGGTGTGAATGTAATCAGGCACCTTAAAAAAAGCGGAGTTTGCTTTACGGGCGCCGATGAATTTTTTTACAGAACTACTACTTCTAAAATAATAATGAAGCAGGTGTTTGAAGCAAAGAATGTTGCTACACCGCCATGGGAAATTGTTACAAATGAATGTGCAGACAACCTTGATGTGTTTAAAAAATTAGGTCAACCTATAATTGTGAAGCCTGCCGTTTCCGGCGGAAGTCTTGGAGTAGGCATTCATTCTGTTGTTAAAAATGAAAAAGAATTATCGTTGCAATATGCTAAACTGCAGGAAGGTTATCATGGTTGGAATCTTATAGATGGAGGTGTATTTGCAGAAAAATTTATAGACGGTCCTGAATTTACCACACTCATTGTAGGCAATGGAGCCAATATAAGACAATGCAAAATTTACATGCCGGTGGAAAGAGCATTTAATACTTCACTGCCGGCTCACGAAAAATTTCTATCGTTCGACAGGCTTTGGGAAATTTATGAAAATGAAACGCCGATAAATGATAATGAAGATTTTTATAATTACCGCACGCCTGATTCATCATTAATAAAAAGTATTTGCAAAATAAGTTTTGATGCGTATAAGGCCGTAAGGGGCAGAGGCTATGGAAGGGTGGACATAAGAATGGATATTAATACAGGTAAAATGTATGTGCTGGAAGTGAATGCACAATGCGGTATTTCTGAAGATGAAAACTTTACTTCTATCGGAGCAATACTAAGACTTTCCGGAAATTCGTTCGGCTCGCTAATTGCTACCATTATAAGAAACGCTTTAACCCATAAACATACAGCAAAACTTAAAAAAGTAAAGCAACTTCAGCTTATTTAAATACTTTATACCATGCATTTTTATAATTAACTAAACGAATAAAAAAATTAAATGTTATTCTTTTTTCAATGAAAATCGTTTAAGTAATTAATTATAGGATCGTGTTATAAAAAATAAAAATCTTATGTAGTTCATTCGTGTAATTAGTTTTAATTCGTGTAATAAAATACTATTTAATGAAAGTTTGTGTGCTGCAATCTGATTACACTACAACCGATGTTGATTATAAAAATTATGATCCTCCAAGAGACTTGTCTTCGTTGCTTCCAGATGACATTGTTGACCATGTATTTTTAAATAAGCTTTCGACTTACCGGCAATTAAAAGAACTAAGTAAAAAGAATTATGACATTTTTGTAAATCTTTGTGAAGGTTATCTTGAATGGTCAGTGCCTTCGGTTGATGTTATTTATTTTCTTGAAATGCTTAACCTGCCTTATACAGGGCCAACAACTTTGTTGTATGATCCTCCAAAGGAATTAATGAAATATGTTGCCTATACATGCAACGTAGAAACTCCCCCTTATATATTGGTAAAAGATATAAGCCAGGCAGATGAAGTTATTTCAAAACTATCTTTCCCGCTTTTTATTAAGCCCGCTAAGGCTGGCGACAGCCTTGGTATTGATGGAGATTCATTGGTAAACGATAGAAATAGTTTGGAAAAAAAATTGTCTAACTTGTTAGAAGAATACCAGGAAATATTAGTAGAAAAATATGTACCCGGCAGAGAATTTACTGTTCTTGTTGCAGCGGAAACAGACGGTAAAAATTGCACAGCTTATAACCCGTTAGAATTTGTTTTTCCTGAAGGAAAAGAATTTAAAACCTATTCTCTTAAAACATCTGAGCTGCATGAAGAATGTAATATTCCATGCAAAGACGAACACATTTCTGCAAGATTGAAAGATAACGCTGCTAAAATTTTTACAGCGTTTAATGGTGCAGGTTATGCCAGGCTTGATTTCAGGTTGAATGATAATAATGAATTGTATTTCTTAGAAATAAATTTCACCTGTTCCGTTTTTTATGACAAAGGTTATGAAGGCTCTGCTGATTACATTCTGATGCATGAATTTGGCGGTAAGAAAGATTTTCTTCATAAAATTATTAAAGAGGGAATTGCACGGCATATAAGAAATCAAAAAAAATATACCGTAAAAGGTAATGCGCTTGCGGGCTATGGAATATATGCGGCGAAAAATATAAATGAAGGCGAAATAATATTTGCCGGCGAAGAAAAGCCTCACCGCCTTGTAACAAAAAAATATGTTGAGCAAAATTGGAATACAGATGAATTAAACAGTTTTAGAAAATATGCGTGGCCTGTGAGCAGCGAAGTTTATATTTTATGGGATAATGCGCCTGCTGAATGGGCGCCGCAAAACCATTCTTGCAATCCCAACACTGAATATGCCGGGCTTAATGTAATTGCTATAAAAAATATTAAGGAAGATGAAGAATTAACGCTTGATTACACCACTTTTCTTAATAATGAAATGGAAAGCTTTATTTGCAATTGCGGCGCCGAAAACTGTAAAAAAGTAATTCAGGGAATACAGTCAAATTCTATAACTCATCGTGAGATGAAAAAGACGTGATATTGCTATTCTAACATACCGCTTACACGAAAACTAAATTTTAATCATCAATTTATTTTCTTCCTACCCTCACAAACACAGGAAATGAAACCTTTCTTCTTCCTGTACCACCCCATGCTTTTCTTAACTCCTTTGAAATTTCATCAACAGGGTTTTCATTGTTCTTTCTTATATAATGCTGCACAGCAGACCAAGTATTGAAATAACCAATTACCTGTTCAAGATTCCACTGGTAACTCATTGAAAAAACTGGCGATTCAATTTGTTTAAAAGGGAATGGAATAGTAGCATAATGGTTATCAACAAGCTTTCTTTCCTGATCCCAATATGGTCCGGTAGTATTCTTATAAAAGTTATCAATTATTGCATCTATCTTTCTATTAATTTTTAAAACATCATAACCTATTGCAGCTATTATGCCGCCAGGCTTCAGCGTTCGATGCACTTCTTTATAGAATTTATCAAAATCAAACCAATGAATTGCCTGCGCTATCGTTATTAAGTCAAATGTGTTACTGTCAAACTTAGTCTCTTCGGCCTTTTCAACCGAATAAAAAATATTATTTCTTAAAACTGCATTGTTAATTTGAGTGCCACTCAAATCCGTAGCATATACTTTTTTGAAATATTCCGCTAATGCCACTGCAACTTGCCCGTTACCAGTACCGCAATCCCAGGCAATTTTTTTATCAGGAACTAATGGCATTAAGAAATCAAATAATTTTTTTGGATATCCGGGCCTAAACTTTGAATATAAATCTGATTGTTTCGAAAAATTATCTTTCATAGCTACAAATATGAAACATGTTATCTTTATAATGAAGAAATTAAATGACAAGAGAAGAAAAATTTATGATGGAAGCGATTGCTCTTTCAAGAAAGGCAATTGAAAATAATGAAGGGGGCCCTTTTGGTTGTGTTATAGTAAAAGATGATGAAATAATAGGCCGCGGAAACAATAAAGTAATTCTTGACAATGATCCGACAGCCCATGCAGAAATAGTTGCTATCCGGAATGCGTGTAAACATCTTGGCACCTTCCAGTTAAACGGCTGTGAAATTTATACGTCGTGTGAACCTTGCCCGATGTGCCTCGGAGCTATTTATTGGGCGAGGCTTGAAAAGATTTATTATGCCAATACTCGTGAAGACGCTGCCGACGCCGGGTTCGATGACTCTATGATTTATAAAGAAATAAATTTACATGTAGATAATAGAAAAATACCTTCCGCTAATGTATGTAGAAATGATGCTTTTATTATTTTTGAAAACTGGATATATAAAGAAGATAAAAGGGTTTATAAAACTTATCTTTCCCTCGGGAATATTAATGTCCATCGAATTCCACAATAAACATTGCGTTTCCCACTATTCCTTTAAAATCATTATAGCTTATTCTGGCATTTTTTATGTGTGTTTTCATCAAATAATTATACAAAAAAAAATAAAATCTTTATATGTCAGCATGTAATTTTTCTATGCCCTTTTCCGGCGAAGCCGAAACTATTTTAAATAAAGCAAAGGCTGCAATAGAAAGCCAAAATGGAAATTTTTCCGGGGATGCAACTTCAGGAAATTTTGATGTAACTGTTTTTGGCAACACAATAAGAGGAAGCTATACTGTTTCAGGCAAAAATCTAAATCTCACAATTACTGATAAACCTTTTCTTATTCCATGTAGCACTATCGAGAGCTTTTTGAAATCTAAAATTGCGTAAACGTTATGCAGGCATGCTTTTCGACAACATCCGGTGCAGCTTTCCTACCAGATCGCCTACTTCAAAAGGCTTCGCAATAAAGTCGTCAGCCCCGTAGTCATGTATAGCGCTTTCGGCAATTTTAGGGTAAGCGGAAAATAAAAGTATAGGAATATGTTTTGAATAAGGCGAGGATTTCAATTGCTGACAAACATCAAGTCCATCAATTCCTGATAAAAATACATCCAGCAAAATAACCTGCGGTTTTGTATGTTTAATAACTTCATTAGCAATTTCCCATTTCGAAAATGTGGATACATTAAACCCTTTTTTTCTTAAAGAAGATTTAACTACATCAAGCAAATCTTTATCGTCGTCTATTATATAGATCCGGGACATAAAATCTATGCAACAAAAAGCGTGCAGATTTAGCAGTGAAAATTACTAGTACTTAAGTAAAAATCTTATTTCGGCTTTACCAAAATGGCATAAATAACATACAGCCAGCTAAGAATACCATGAATAATTGCCCACAAAATAGATTTATTTCTGCTCCAGGAAATAACAACGGCTATAATGGTTCCCAGCCCAACTCCGGGACCTATATACACAGGCTGCATTGGTCCGTTATAATTAGGAGTAGTAACGCATGCGAAAAGAAAAATAGCAGAAATAATTGTTGCGAAAAGCAATTTCTTATTCATAGTTTTTATTTGCAATAAATAAAGCTAAGAATATTACATCAATTAATTCGGAATGTATAACAGTATGTATCATTAATTTGCGAACCGTTTAATTCCCTTTTCAAAAAATCCCCAGAAAGGTTTTTTAGATTTCATATATTTTAAACCAAAAGCCATAATACTTTTTTCTTTGATGTATTGTATCGTTTCTTCAATAGAATCGGTTACAAGGTAAAGCTGTTCATCTGCTGATGATATAGTTCCTGCCCGCAACATACCATCATTATGTGCAAGAATATTTTTATAAAACTCTTTATCAAATATTATTATGGGAAACATATTTATTTTTTTTGTCTGCACTAAAGTAAGCGCTTCAAAAAATTCATCTAATGTTCCAAATCCTCCTGGCATTACTATAAATGCATATGAGTATTTTATTAAAAGCGTTTTGCGTAAAAAGAAATATTTAATATCCACCCATTTATCAAGATACGGATTGTGATGCTGCTCTACGGGCAAAACAATATTGCAACCAACGCTTTTGCCACCCACATCTTTGGCCCCGCGGTTAGCTGCTTCCATAATTCCAGGACCACCGCCTGTCATAATTGTAAAGCCAAGCTTTGCAATTTCAGCAGAAAGCTTTCGTGTTTGCTTATAATATTCATGATCTTCTTTAAAACGTGCAGAACCAAAAACAGTAACGCATGGGCCTACAAAATGCAATGCCCTGAAGCCCTTTATAAATTCAAAAAAAACGCTCAGGGAATATTTTAAATCTTTCCATCTGTCCTGCGGCCCTTCGAGAAATTGTATTTCTGTTTTTGTTGCTATCTCTTTCTTTTTTATTATAGAATCGCGTTTCTTCATTTACCTTATTTGATTTGACTTTTTCGCACAAATATTCCCAGATTATTTTAGAACTCAATAATAATTTATGGCGCCTTTTAGAAAAATAATTATGACTATAGTTCCTGATTTAAGTATATTACTTTTTCAATTCTAATAATGAATCGGGAAGGAAAGCCTAAAGTTAAACGAAATAAATTTCTGAAGTTTTTATCAATACTTGGTCCCGGGCTTACCACCGGAGCTGCGGACGATGACCCCTCAGGTATTGCTACTTATTCACAAACAGGTGCTCAATTTGGTTATGGACAATTATGGACTGCTTTTTATATGCTTCCCTTTATGATGGGCGTGCAGGAAGCATGCGCAAGAACCGGTATGGTAACGGGAAAAGGCATAGCCGCAATTGTAAAGGAACATTATAATTCAAAAGTACTTTATGCTGTTGTAGCTTTGGTTGTAATTGCAAATGTGATCAATATTGGCGCTGATATTGGCGCCATGGCGTCTGCAGCCGAATTAATAACTCCACTTCCTTTTGTAATATGGACATTACTTTTTACTGCAAGTATTTTAATCCTGGAAATATTTACAACCTATAAAGTTTATGCAAGAATATTAAAATGGCTGGCACTTTCATTACTGGCTTATCCTATTACAGTTTTTATTGTTCAAATGCCGTGGAGCACTGTTCTT
>Ga0068852_100003932_pt1 | contig 10441 bp, 9 predicted proteins | sample KBSCornC22_FD_66594 | JGI IMG/M metagenome (GOLD analysis project Ga0068852, IMG submission 66594) | Corn rhizosphere microbial communities from Kellogg Biological Station, Michigan, USA - KBS Corn C2-2 | ecosystem: Host-associated > Plants > Roots > Rhizosphere > Soil ... | reverse complement strand
GCTGCCTCAGCGACGGTCGCCGGCGGGTTGGCCATCTTGTGGTGGTACCAGGCGGTCGTCGCGTAGCTCGGGAGGTAGTTGAGGTAATCGCGGTCGAGGCCCGGCTGGCGCCGGCCGTAGTTCATGATCGACGACAGCAGGATCACGCCGTTGAGCGCCATGCCGCGCTGCTGCAGCTGGTAGGAGAGCGCGCCCGAGCGGGTCGTCCCGTAGCTCTCGCCGAACAGGAACTTGGGGCTGTCCCAGCGGCCGAACTTGGTCACGTAGCGCATGATCGCGCGGGCGAACGCATCGGCATCCTGGTCGACGCCGTAGAAGTCGGCCGGCTTGGCATCGCCGAGCGGACGCGAGTAGCCGGTGCCCGGGGCGTCGATGAACACGATGTCGGTGGTTCCGAGCAACGTGTCGGGGTTGGCCCCGAACGTGAACGGCGCCGGGCGCATATATTGCGCGTTCAGCGTCTGGATCCGCTCCGGCCCGAACGAGCCCATGCGCAGCCAAAGCGAGGCGGAGCCCGGCCCGCCGTTGTAGAAGAAGGTCACCGGCCGACGGGAGCCCGGAACGCCGTCGACGGTATCGGCGGTGTAGAAGATGCTTGCGGTGGGCTTGCCGTCCGAATCGCGAATGGTCAGCGTGCCGGCGGTCGCGGTGTACGGGATGGTACGGCCGTCGACCGACGCGGTGTGCCGCGTCGACACGGTGCGCTCATTGACCGGGGCGCCCTGCCATGCGCTCGCCGCTTCCTTGGCCAGATCTTCCTTGTGATAGTCCTCGACGCTCTTGCCCTTGTCCTTGTCGCCGCCACCCGCGCCGGATGCCGGAGCGGACTGAGCGAAGGCGGGCGAAACGGCGAGCGCGGCAGCTGCACAGAAAAGGGAAATCAGGCGCATGGGCTGGGAATCTCTTGCTTGGTGGTGGGGGAATTCCGCGTGCACCCTGCCAAAGGTTAGTTTCGCGCCGCAACCCTCTGCATCGACGAACCGGCGGCTATGCTCTGCGAACGCTGGAACCCGTGCCGGCCAGCGCCAGAAGCGCGTCGCGCGTGGCGATCGCCTCGGCGAAATCGATGCCATGCACCGGCGCCGCGGCGCTCGCCATGGCGCGAACCATACTCGCCTCGCCCTCGGCCGACATGGCCGGAACCGCTCCCGCGACTGCGACCATTTCGTCCATCCTGCCCGAGCAGTGGAGAGCGACATCGCATCCGGCCGCAACGACGCCAGCCGCACGCGCGCCGAAATCGCCATGGAGCGCCTCCATCCCGAGATCGTCGCTCATCAGCCAGCCGTCGAAGCCGATTCGTCCACGAACGATGTCGCGGATGATCGTCGGCGACATGCTCGCGGGTTGCTCCGGGTCCCACGCGGTGTAGACGACGTGCGCCATCATCCCCATCGGCGCGGCCGACAGGCGCTCGAACGGTTCCAGATCGACCTCCAGCTCCTGCTCGCTCGCGCTGACCACCGGAAGTTCCTTGTGGCTGTCGACCAGCGCCCGTCCGTGGCCGGGGATATGCTTGACGATGCCGACCACGCCGCAGGAGGCAAGGCCGTCGAGCACCGCGCGACCGAGCGCGGCGACCTGCATCGGCTCGGAGCCGAGCGCGCGGTCGCCGATGATGTCGCTCGCACCTTCCTGACGCACGTCGAGCAGCGGCAGCGCGTCGACGTTCACGCCGGCCTCCCGAAGCGTGAGCGCGACCGCACGCGCGTTCGCCCGCGCGGCTTCGATCGCCGATGAAGGCGCCAATTGATACAGTGCGGCGAACCGCTCGGCAGCGGGGAAGGCCGGCCATTCGGGCGGCTTCATCCGCGCGACCCGGCCGCCCTCTTGGTCGATGAGGATCGGCAGGTCCCGCCTTCCGCCGAGCTCCCTCAGCGAATCGGTCAGGCGCCGCACCTGCTCACGAGTTTCGCAATTGCGCTTGAACAGGATGAAACCCGCCGGATCGGCCTCGCGAAAGAAATCGCGCTCGCCGTCGGTCAGCTGGAGACCGGCAAGGCCGTAGATCGCCGCCTGCATCACGCCTCGCTTATTGCGCGACGAAGCAATTTTCGCCGCCGGCCTTGAGCGCGTCGCAGGCCTGCTTCGCATTTGCCGCGGAGGAAGCGCCGGCGCGGAGCCGGATGCCTCCGGGGAAGGGCACGATCATCTTGTTCATTCCGGCGATCCTCGGGAAGCGCGCGGACAAAGCCGTCCACGCGCGCTCCGCCTGCGCGCGATTGGCGAACGCGCCGAGCTGGATGACGCTTCCGGCCCCGCCGGTCGCCTTCACCGGCGCCGGAGCTTCGGCGGGAGCCGACGCCGCCTTCGCAGGTGCGGCGGCGACCGGCGCGGCGCTCGATTGTTCCTGCGCCTGCTTGGCTGCGGCGGCCGGGGCCAGCTTGCTGGTGTCGAGCTGCGCGTTCGGGTCCTCGCCCGCGCTGGTCTCGAACGCGGTCTCGCTTTCGCTGCTGATGTCCAGCCCGCCTGGATTGGGCGGCTTGACCTTGTACGGACCGGGCGGGGCATGGATCACTTCCGGCGCGCCGGCGATCGACGCGTCGCGGCGGCCGAGCCAGAAGAAAGTCGCGGCGACGAGCAGCGCCGCGAGCAGCACGACGGCAAGCGCGGCAAGCATCTTGCGCGCCGAAAGGCCGCGCGGCTCGTCTTCGTCCTCGACCGCCTGCAGCCACGGAAGCTGCTCGTCATATTGGCGGGTGTCGCTCACCGTTCGACGCCCTTCGGCTTCCACGGCAGGCCGACGACGGCGCAGCTCAGCCCGATCTTTTCCATCCGCTGGCACAGCACTTCGGAGTGCGCCTGCGAGGTCGTGCCGATCTGGAACCGATAGAAGGCGCGGCCGCGCGAGTTGCGGCTTTCGACGACGATCGCCTGGAGGTGCGCGACTGCCGGATAGGCGCCGACCATGTACCGCCAGCCGAGCTTGGCCTGGAGGCGGCTTCCGAACGCGCCGATGCGGACGAGGCGCCCATAGGCGCCCTGGCTCTGCCACGCCGGCCAGACGGCGAGCGGCTTGTCGGCGGCGGGCGACGGAACCGGCCGCGCCACGGGTGGTGCAGCCGCAACCGAAGGCGCGTGGACAATGGTGTCCCGAACCGGCGCGGGGGCCGGCGCGACCGGGGCCGCCCTTTTCTCGGCGCGAGGGCTCGCAACCACAAGCTCACGCTGCGGCTCCTCGCGGACTTCCGGCGGGGACTGGAGGACGACCTGCGGCTGGACCGGCTCGGCGGCGCGGGGCTGCGGAAGCGGCACGGTCGTGCTCGGCCGGGGCGCTTCCCGGGTCGCGATTGGCTCGGACCAGCTGTGAGCCCCCATCCAGTAGGACACACCGGCGACGAGCAGGGTGGCCGCGATCATCCATCCCGCAAGCTCGCGATTGCCGCGCTTTGCCGGCGGCGACGGTTCGTCTGCGAGCCACGGCAACCGGTCCATTCCGGCCGCCACGCGAGCCTGGCTCATGGTCAGCGCATCTCCTCGGCGGCCGCCACCCCCATCAGCGCGAGGCCGCTCCTGACGATCTGCCCGACCCCCAGCGCCAATTCCAGCCGGGCGCGAGAAAGTTGTGGATTGTTTTCAATCAGGAAGCGGCGCTCCGGATCGTCGTTGCCGCGGTTCCACAGCGCGTGGAACTCGGCCGCGAGATCGTAAAGATAGAAAGCGATCCGGTGCGGCTCGTGCGCCAGCGCCGCGCCTTCGAGAACGCGCGGATATTGCGCCGCCCGCCTGACCAGCGCGAGCTCCTCGTCGTCGAGCAGCGCCAGGTCGGCTGTCGTTCCGAGGTCCACACCCGCGTCCGCCGCCTTGCGCTTGAGCGAGCTGATGCGGGCGTGCGCGTATTGCACGTAGAAGACCGGATTGTCCTTCGACGCCTCGACGACCTTGGCAAAATCGAAGTCGAGCGGCGTATCGGCCCGCTTCGTAAGCATCATGAAGCGCACCACGTCCTTGCCGACCTCGTTCACGACGTCGGCGAGCGTGACGAAGTCGCCCGCGCGCTTGCTCATCTTCACCGGTTCGCCGCCGCGGAACAGCCGGACCATCTGGACCAGCTTGACGTCGAGGTCGACGCGGCCGTCGGTCAGCGCCTTCACCGCCGCCTGCACGCGCTTGACCGTGCCGGCATGGTCGGCGCCCCAGATGTTGACGAGGTGGTCCGCGTTCTGCGCCTTCTGCCAGTGATAGGCCGCGTCCGACCCGAAATAGGTCCAGCTGCCGTCCGACTTCTTCATCGGCCGGTCCTGGTCGTCGCCGAACTGCGTCGAGCGGAACAGGGTCAGCTCGACCGGCTCCCACTCGTCATGCTCGTCGAGGCTCTTGGGCCGTTCGAGCGTCCCTTCGTACACGAGCCCCTTGTCGCGCAGCACCTGCAGCGCCTGGTCGACCGCGCCCGACCGCTGGATCTCCGCTTCCGACGCGAAGATGTCGTGGTGGATGCCGAGCAAGCCCAGGTCGTGCCGGATGAGGTTGAGCATCGCCTCAATCGCGGCCTTGCGGAAGACGGGGAGCCACTGTTCCTCCGGCGCCTCGACCATGTCAGCGCCGAAGTCGGCGGCGAGCACAATCGCGACCGGCTTCAGATAATCGCCCGGATAGAGTCCTTCGGGGATCTGGCCGATGTCCTCGCCGAGCGCCTCGCGATAGCGAAGGTGGAGCGAGCGGGCGAGCGTATCGACCTGCGCGCCCGCGTCGTTGACATAATATTCCTTGGTGACCCGGAAGCCTGCCGCCTCGAGCACCCGCGCGAGGCTGTCGCCGACCACCGCGCCGCGGCAATGGCCCATGTGCAGCGGCCCGGTCGGGTTCGCCGAGACATATTCGACATTGACGCGCTCGTCCTTGCCGACGGTGCACAGGCCGTATTCGTCGCCCTCGCGAAGGATCGTCCAAAGCTCGTCGCGCCATGCGTCGGGCGTCAGGCGCAAGTTGATGAAGCCAGGTCCCGCGATCTCCACCGAAATCACCGGCGGAAGCGCTTCGAGCTTGGGCTTGATCCGCTCAGCCAGCGCGCGGGGGTTGGTGCCCGCCGGCTTGGCGAGTACCATCGCGGCATTGGTCGCGAGGTCGCCGTGTGCGGGATCGCGCGGCGGTTCGACGGTCACGTTCCTGCGGTCGAGGTCCGCGGGAAGCGCGCCTTCGGCAACGAGCTCGTCGAGCACTCCGTCGAGGAGCGCGGCATATTGGGCGTAAAGGCTCAATTTCGATCCACGGTTAGCGGAAAGCGGCGCCTCTAGCGCAGCATCCGCCGTGCGTCACGCGCTCAGACGATCAGCGGCCGCGCGAATGCCGCGCCGCGGCTCTCCGGAAACAGAGCCGCCATGGTCCGAGCGGGCTGCAGCCCGTAATGCTGGGCGAGCGCGCCCGCGATGAGCGAATCGAGCGCGGTCGTCGGCTTGAGGTCGCGGCCTTCGTAAAGCGCGCTACCGGTCAGTCCGGGCCAGTCCGCGACGACCTTGCCGCCGGCAACGGCGCCGCCGAGCAGCATCGCGACGGACGCTTCGCCATGGTCCGTTCCGCCCGTTCCGTTCGGTCGCGCGGTGCGGCCGAACTCGGTCGCGGTGATCACGAGCGTGTTCGCCCAGTCGGCTCCAAGGCCCGATTTCAACGCGGCCAAGATGGAGTCGAGGTTCCTGAGCTGGGCCGCCAGCCGGAAGCGCTGGCCCGAATGCGTATCCCAGCCATTGGTCTCGATCATCGCGATGCGCGCGCCGCTGTCGCCGGTGAGCAGCTTGGCGGCGACGCTGCCGAGCGCAGCGCCGTTCTGCCCGTTGGAGTCGATGCTGCCGGCGCTCATGCGGGTTGCAACCGCTTCGCTCCAGAGGGCGTGGAGCTGCGCGTCGGCCTGGTACATGCGGGCGACTCGCTGGAGCAGGTCGTCGCTCGGGCCGGCCAGCTTCGACGGCGCGTAGGAAGAGACCTGATTGCTTCCGCGAAGCGCCATCGGAACGGTGTCGGACAGCGCCAAAGCCTTGGAGTCGCCGGAAGGTAGTAATCCGAGGAGCCGGTTGAGCCAGCCGTCCTTGAGCTGGTAGGCCGCCGAGCCGCCGGTCTCGAGCACGTTCTGTCCGTCGAAGTGCGACCGGTCGCGGTACGGCGATGCCACGGCATGGACGAACAGTGCCTCCCTGGCCGCATACATCTTCGCCGTTTCGGCAAGCGCCGGGTGAAGGGTGAAGAAGCTGCCGAGCCTTGCGCCGTTGCGGAGGTCCTGGTCGAAGTCGCCGCGCAAAGCGTCGAACTGCGGATCGCCGGTGGGGCCGAGGATCGAGAGGCCGTCGGCGGCGCCGCGCTGGATGATGAAGACGAATCGGCGACTGCTGTTCGCCCGTGCGAAAGCCATGCGCGGCATCGCCGCGGTCGCGACCGCCGCGCCGCCGACCCGGAGGAAAAATCTGCGGCTGAGCATCTTCATCTCCTCACGAACTCCGGACTGACGAACAGGAGCGCGAGTCCCTCCTGCGGGCTCTCGGCGCGGGCAATGGCGGTGCGAGTTGCCTCCGTCAGTGTGCCCGGCAGGACTTTCTCGGCGAGCGCCCGCGCGTCCGTCGACGATCCGGCGCGATTGGCGATGCGCTGCGCGATCTCGACGCGGCGCATCAGCGCTTCGGGCGCCGCCCAGCTTGCGGCGATATCGTCCCATCCTGCGGGAGAGCCGGGTTGCCAGGTTGGCTGTCCAAGCTGCTTGAGCATCGCTGCGGCGGCCGTTCCGTCGATGGTGGTCTGGCCGACTGCGCGCAGTGCGGAGACGGTCCAGTCCCATGGATTCTTGAACTTGAGCTCCCGCGGCGCCCAGGCTTCCGGAGAGTCGATCAGCGCACGATAAACCGTCGGCAGGTCGCCGCCCGAAGCGAGATATGCCTTGGCCAAGCGGTCGACCATCGGCGGGGGCGGATCGTCGCCGGCGAAGTGGCGGGCCAGCTTGGTCGCGATGTGACGCGCGGTCGCGGGATTTGCGGCGAGGTCGAGCAGGACCGCGCGCGCCTGCGCCTCGCCCTGCTGGGGATAGCTCCTGCCCCGATCGTGCGGGTGCCGGGCTCATGAAGCGCATCGGCGAAGTGGAACGCGCCGTCGTCTCCGCCGCCGATGAATCGCGCCGCTGGCCCGCGCGCGATCCCGCTCACCGTCCACCCGGTCAGCGCTCGCGCGAACTCGGTGACATCGGCCTGGCTGTAGCCGGTGCGGACGCCGAGCGTGTGCAGCTCCATCGCCTCGCGGGCGAGATTTTCATTGAGGCCGCGCTGCTTGCCGCCGCGCATCGCGGCAATGCGGCCGATCTGCGAATTCGGACCGATCGACTGCGCCTGGTCGAGGAAGACCAGCATCGCCGGATGCTGCTCGACCGCAAGCAGCAGGTCCGAGAAGCGGCCGAACAGGTGCGGGCGGATCGCCTCGAACTCGAGCAGGCCGGCAAGTCCGATTACCGGCAGCTTGTCGATCGACACGGCGAAGTGATTGGCCCAGAAGTTAACCAGCCGCTCGGCAAAGGGGCTATCGGTCGTCAGCGCCGACGAGAGCCGCGCGGCGTTCATCACAATATAGTCGTCGCGGATGCTCTGGCGGAGGAATCGCTTCAGCGGGTCGGGCTCGGCCTGAGGCTGTTGCTGGGCCGTGGTCGGCATTGACGCCGGCTGCATCTGCCGGCGGGATCGGGCGTCGGCGCGGGCTTCGGCTGTATAGTCGCCCAGCTGGCCGATGACGGTGCTGAGAGACGGCACCTGCGCAAGCGCCTGCGGACGCGGCTCGAAGCGGCTGAACTGGGCGGTCAGCCAAGCCTTCGGATCGGCCGGCAGCGAGTCGCTCGGGCGGGCGCCGAGGCCGAAGCGATTAAGCGCGATGGCGTCGTTGAGAGGCTGCATGGCGCCACAAGCTTCATCAACTCGCCTGAACTGCTTGTGAAGAACGGCTTTAGCGGCGCGAAAGCATCCTAGAACCGGCCCGGCGGCAGGGTCACGGGCCCGACGATCTCCTCGTGTCGCGCGATGGCGAAGCGGTCGGTCATGCCGGCGATGAAGTCGGCGATGGTCCGCAGCTGGCCTTCACGGTCGCCGCCTCGCCGCCAGTCGGGCGGAAGAAGCGACTCGTCGGCGCGGTAGGCGGCGGCGAGGTCGGCGACGACCCGCTCCGCTTCCTTGCGCACCGGGACCAGCTCGGGAAGCCCATAGAGCCGCGCGTACAGGTAGCGCTTGAGCGCACGCTCCTCGGCGGCGAGCGCATCGGAGAAGCCGGCCAGCGGCCGCCCGGCGGCGCGGACATCGTCGATGGTCTCGACACCGGCGTCGCGGACGCGCCGCTCGGTCTCGGCAAGAACGTCGCCGACCATCGTGCCGATCATGTCGCGGACCAGCGCGCGCTGCCTTTTCTCGACGCTGATGGCCGGATGCCGCTCGCCGATGGCGTCCCACAAGCGCTTGACCAGCGGAAGCGCGAGCAGCTCGTCGAGATGGATCAGCCCCGCGCGAAGCCCATCGTCGATGTCGTGATTGTCGTATGCGATGTCGTCCGAGATCGCCGCCACCTGCGCCTCGAGGCCCGGCCAGGTGTCGAGCGCGAGGTCCCACTCGGCATCGGCTTCCGCCATCGCCCAGCTGCGCTTCGTCACCGGGCCATTGTGCTTCGCCAGACCCTCGAGCGCTTCCCAGCTGAGATTGAGCCCGTCGAACCCCGGATAGGGATTCTCCAGCTTGGTCACGATGCGGATCGTGTGCGCATTGTGGTCGAACCCGCCGGCGTCGGCCAGCGCGGCGCTGAGCGCGTCCTCGCCGGCATGGCCGAACGGCGGATGGCCGAGGTCGTGAGCAAGGCACAGGGCCTCGGTCAAATCCTCGTTGAGGCCGAGGGCGCGGGCGATCGTTCGGCCGACCTGCGCGACTTCGAGGCTATGGGTCAGGCGGACCCGGTAATGGTCGCCGTCGGGCGCGACGAACACCTGGGTCTTGTGCCTCAGGCGCCGGAACGCAACGCAGTGGACGACGCGGTCGCGGTCGCGCTGGAAGATGTCGCGCGGCCCCCGCGGCCCGGAAGAATCTTCAGGATGGAAGCGGCCACGCGAAGTCTGGGGATTGGCGGCGACCGCTGATGGGAGGCTCATTCGCCAGCGAGTGGCACAATCCTGTCGGAATCGGAATTGCTCCAGCGGAATGCGTCGACTCCGATCGAGCGCAGGTCGTCGGCGAAGATCTTCGCGTCGGAGTCGCCGCGGAACGGACCAATCACCAGGCGGGCACGGGCGCCGCCCTCGGCGACGTAGCCGGTGATGCCCTTGAACAGGTCGGGATAGTCACGCTGCATCCGATCGAACTGGTCCGACAGCGCGTCGGCATCGCGGCCGCTCGCAAGCTGGAGCCAGATCTTCGACTGCTCGGCGGCTTCGGTCCGCTGGACGGTGGCGGGCCGCGGCGGCGGCGCGGAATAGGCGACCTGCACCGCCTGCGCCTGAGCCTGGGGCTGCGATTGCTGCCAGACCGGGGCGGTCGGCGCCGACGGCGCGGTCAACAGCGCGTCGATCCCCGCGAGGCGGTCGGTGGTGACCGTCTGGGTGACGGACGGCGGCGACGGCGGCGGCGACTGCGCCTGCGTCGGAGCCGCATAGGCGTAAGCGGCCCCGGTCGAGTCCGGGAAGATGCCGAGATTGACCGCGGCGGCCTTCTCGCCGGCGCTGAGCGTCGGAAGACGGTGGAGGAACGGCGCAACCCGCGACGCGCTTCCGGGCATCGCGGCGTCAACCGCAGTCATCGCGCTGGAGGCATCTCCGGTCAGCGCCAGGATGAACGCGCGTACGCGCATCGTCGTGGAATCACCCTTGGCCGACAGGGGCGCGAGCGCCGCGAGCGCGGCCGCCTTGTTGCCGCCGATGGCGAGGCTGAGTGCAAGGCGCCGGCGTGCTTCGTCGCGATCGGAACCGCTGAGCGCCGCGCGATAATCCGCCTGCGCTTTCGCCTGCTGGCCAAGCATGTCGTAGGCAAGGCCGCGGGCGCAGCCGAGCATCGCCTGCGTCGCGCCGAGACGCTGGGCGCGCGCGAAATAGGGCATTGCGGCATGCGCATCGCCGTTGGCGACGGACACCGCACCCATGCCTTCCTGGGGCGCCGGGCTCGTGGGGTCGACCTCGTCGGCGCGGGCGAAGAAGCCCGCCGCCGCCTGGGTGTCGCCAAGCTCGAGCGCGGACCGGCCGGCGCCGATCAGCGAATTGAAGTCCTTGGGGTCGTCGGCGAGCGCACGGACATAGCGCGCGAGCGCAGCCGCCGGGCTTTCGTCGTAGGGTGAATAGCTGCCCTGCGCCGATGCCGGCGCGGCAACGACCGCCGTCAGCCCGCAACCGCAGGCAAGCAGCGCTCCCATGAGCGATAGTTGTGACAATCCCCGCATCGACCCTCCCCGTGAGGCAGAGAATCTTGCAAAAAGCTTTCTGCCTAGAGGAGTTACGGTGAACCGTGCGGCGGAG
>Ga0068852_100003928_pt1 | contig 10444 bp, 10 predicted proteins | sample KBSCornC22_FD_66594 | JGI IMG/M metagenome (GOLD analysis project Ga0068852, IMG submission 66594) | Corn rhizosphere microbial communities from Kellogg Biological Station, Michigan, USA - KBS Corn C2-2 | ecosystem: Host-associated > Plants > Roots > Rhizosphere > Soil ... | reverse complement strand
CCCTGCTGGATGATGAGCGGCGGGTAGAGCGTCCAGCCGGAGGCGGCGGCCCCGCCCGGCATGAAGAACGAGGACATCAGCAGGAGTGCCGCGGGGATCAGCAGCCAGAAGCTCCAGTTGTTCATGCGCGGGAAGGCCATGTCGGCCGCGCCCACCTGCATCGGGATGAGCCAGTTCGCGAAGCCCACGAACGCCGGCATGATCGCGCCGAACACCATCACCAGCCCATGGACGGTCGTGAGCGAGTTGAAGAACTCGGGATCGAGGAACTGCAGCCCGGGCTTGAAGAGCTCCGCGCGGATCAGCAACGCCATCGTGCCGCCGGTGAGGAACATGAAGAACGAGAACCAGAGGTACATCGTGCCGATGTCCTTGTGGTTCGTCGTGTAGAGCCAGCGGGTGATGCCGGCGGGCGGACCGTGGTGGTCGTGGGCCGTGCTGTGGCCGTGGCCGTGATCGTGGTCGTGGGCGTGGGTCGCGCTCATGGTGTGCTCCGCTTTCTCGATTGCGTTCTGGTCACTTGGCCGCAGCGGCCATGTAGTCGACGGCCGCCTTCACCGCGTCGTCGGACAGCGCGGCGTTGCCGCCTTTCGGGGGCATCGCCCCCTTGCCCTTGAGGGCCGAGTTGTAGAGGGCTTCCTTGCCCTGCGCGATGCGTGGCGCCCACGCGGCCTTGTCGCCGAATTTCGGCGCGCCGGCCACACCCGTGCCATGGCAGACCGTGCACGTGGTGTCGAACGTGCTCTTGCCATCGGCCTTGCCGGCCGCGGGAGCACCACCGGCTGCGGGTGCGGCAGCGGCGGGCGCCCCGCCAGCCACGGGCTGCCCGGCCTGCTGGGCCGCGGCGACCTGCTGCGCGGGAGCGGCGCCCTGCGCGGGCGCTTCCTGCGGCACGGCGGTGGGCGTGGCGGCCGGAGGCGGCATCTTCGCCTTCTGCTGCTTCACCCAGGCCGCGTACTTGTCGGCCTCGACGGCCTCGACCACGATCGGCATGTACGCGTGTTCCTTGCCGCAGATCTGGCTGCACTGGCCGCGGTAGATGCCGGGCTTCTCGATGCTGAACCACGCGTCCTTCACGAAGCCGGGGATGCCGTACTGGTTCACGCCGAGCTGCGGCACGTACCAGCCATGGATCACGTCGTTCGAGGTGATGAGCAGGCGCACCTTCTTGCCCACGGGCACCACCACGGGATTGTCGACCTCGAGGAGGTAGTGCTCCTCCTTCGGCGCTCCCTTGTGCTCGCGCTCCTCGATCTGGTCGCGCGGCGTGGACAGGCTCGAGTAGTAGCGCAGGCCTTCCTGCTGGTAGTCGTACTCCCAGCGCCACTGGTAAGCCGTGACCTTGATCGCCATGTCGGCGCCGGAGGCGTCCTTCATCTCGAGCATGGTCTTGGTGGCGGGCCAGGCCATGCCGACCAGCACGATGAGCGGCACCAGCGTCCAGATGATCTCGATGGTGGTGTTCTCGTGGAACTGCGCCGCCTTCGCCCCCATGCTGCGGCGGTGCTTGTAGATCGACCAGAACATCGCGGCGAACACGACGATGAAGATCGCGATGCAGACGTACATCACGCCCCAGTGGAGCGCGTACGCGTCCTGCGCGGTGGGAGAGGCGGGCGGGAGGATGTCGACGTGGTAGTCGGCGAGGGCCGCGGCCGGAGCCGCCAGCAGCAACGCGAGGGTCCGGGGGGCGCGCAGGTGTTTCAGGAACATGGCCAGGCCTTTGTTATCAAGGTTTTCTCAAGTTGCGGAGGGGAATCCGCCCGCGCAGCTCCGCGGCGAGCCGACGCCTCCCCTCGTCCGACAGCAATCTGCCTACCGGCACCTTGTGCCCCGCGTACGCGAGGCTCAGTGTGCAGTGCACCCCTCGGTCCCGCACCTCGATGCAGGCCCAGGGGCGATACGCGACGAAGCTCGTGACCGCACGCGCATCGCGCGCCTCCACCCGCACTTCGTGCTCGCCGATCTCGAGGCGCTCGAAATCCGTGTCGTGGCGCCGCAGGACATGGAACGCCAGCGCGACCAGCGCCACCTCGATGCCGGCGAACGGCATCACCGGCCATGCACCGAGCGCCGCCGCACCCGACGCGATGCCCAACGACGTGAGCCCGATCCATCCGAGGACCCAGCGCCGCGCGGCGACGCCAAGCGAACGGTTCGGCATCGAGACATGGACATATGGCGGGGAATCCGCGAAAGACACGATCGGTGGAGCCGCTGAAACCGCGCTATTTTAGCCGACCGTTCGCATGCGCGCAAAAAGCGGGCACGGGATCAGTCCCGCGGCGTGCCCGATTCGTCGTCGCCGCCGCCTTCGTCGGGCTTCGCCGGCACGCGATAACGCTCGGCCGCCCACGCGCCGAGATCGACCAGGCGGCAGCGTTCGGAGCAGAACGGGCGCCACGGGTTCGCGTCGGCGTAGAGCGCGGCCTTCCCGCATGCGGGACATTTCACGGTGCGGGGCGGGCGGCTCACAGGTTGCAGAATGCCAGCTCGAAGGGGACGTCGTGCTCGTACACGCGCGTCTTCTGCACGCCCTCGGGCAGCAGGAAGCGCACGTTGAGCGCGTACTTGTTGGCGCTGATCTCCGGCACGCAGGGCAGCTCGTCCTCGAGCGAGAGGCGCAGCATCTGCGCGGGCTTTTCCGCCGGCGTCTGCTGGTACGTGCCCTGGAAGGCGATGAGCGACACCGAGCGGCCGCTCTCGCGCAGCACGCGCAGCACGATCGAAAGCCCCGCCTCCACCGGCAGCAGCGGCCTGAGCCACCCCGCGAGGTCGTCGCGGCGCTTCTTCGCCGGGTGGTTCAGCCACGCGTGATACGAGGGCACGTCGAACTCGCTCGTGCCGCCGGGGATGCTGGCGCGCTGCTTGATCGCCATCAGCCATTCGTTGTCGCGCAGCGGCTGGCCCGTCTTGCCGGAAGCGGCGTGCAGGTTGGCGAAGGCGCTCTCGATCTCGCCCAGGACCTCGTTCAGCTTCTGCTCGGAGATCGCGGGATTGTCGCGCAGCGCATCGAGGAACGTGCGCTGGCGGTCGAGCTCCTGCAGCAGGTCGCTCTTCAGGTCCGCACGGCTCGCGACCTCGAGGATCTCGAACATGCCCGTGAGGCACGCGTGGTGGTCGTGCGCGCTTTCCTTGTCGAGGAAATAGCGCACGCGGGCATACAGGTCCTCGAGGCGAAGGAGGGTCCTGATGCGCTCGTTCAGCGGATATTCGTAAGTGATCACCGGACCCGCCCGTGGAATCGCACGGATTCTGGGGCAATTCGACTCACATTGACAAATTTCGTTGCGGCACGGCAGCGAGCTCCCGATACTTTTGATGCAGCCGGTCGCACTGCGCCGCGAGCTCTTCCGGCCCCGCGCCGTTCCAGGCCACGTCGTCGGCCATCTGCAGCCGCCGCCAGCGCGGCCACTGCGCGTCCATGATCGCGAGCACTTCCTGCGTGGACAACGCCGAGCGCCGTTTCGTGCGCTCGACCTGCACTTCGGGCGCGCAATCGACCACGAGCACGCGGTGCGCACGCCGCGCGTAGGTGCCCGACTCGAACAGGAGCGGCACCACGGCAAGGGCGTAAAGGCCGGCTGCCGCGGCGATGCCCGCATCGGTCGCGGCGCGGATCATCGGGTGCAGGATCGCTTCCAGCCGGGCGCGGGCCCCCGCATCGGTGAATGCCAGTTGCCGCATCGCGGTGCGGTCGAGCGCCCCGTCGCGGCCCACCACGGCGTCGCCGAACGCGCCGCGGATCGCCTCCATCGCGCTACCCCCCGCCCCGGTGAGCGCGTGGGCGATGGCATCGGTGTCCACGACGGTGGCGCCGAGCGCCGCCAGCATCGTCGCAACGGTCGTCTTGCCCGAGCCGATGCCGCCCGTGAGCCCGACGACCAACGTCATCGGGGCGGGAAGCCCAGCCACCACACCACGGCGTCGTGCCCCCACAGCAGGCCGATGATCCCGCCCAGGGCGAGGTACGGGCCGAACGGAATGCGCGTGTCCGCGCCGCGTTTGGAAAGCCACAGGACGAGCGAGCCCACGATCGCCCCCACGCCCGCGGATGCGACGATCACCACCGGCAGCACCTGCCAGCCGGTCCAGGCGCCGATGGCGGCGAGGAGCTTGAAGTCCCCGTATCCCATCCCCTCCTTTTTCGCCAGGATGCGGAACCCCCAGTACACGCTCCAGAGGATGAGATAGCCGCCCACCGCGCCCAGCACGGCGGATTGCAGCGGCACGAAGGCCCCCGGCACGTTCACGAGCAGGCCCGCCCAGCAAAGCGGCAGCGTGATGTCGTCGGGCAGGAGCTGCGTGTCGAAGTCGATGAAGGTGAGCGCCACCAGCGCCCACGCGAAGCCGAGGCCCGCCAGGAGCTGCCACGAATAGCCGAAGTGCCACGCGATGCCGGCCGAGACCACCCCCGTGAACGCCTCGACCAGCGGATAGCGCGCGCTGATGCGCACGCCGCACGCGGCGCACTTCCCGCGCAGCAGCAGCCAGCTCACGATCGGGATGTTCTGCCAGGCGCGGATCGGGGTGCCGCAGGCGGGGCAGCTCGAGTTCGGCCGCACGAGGTTGTAGGGCTCGGCCGCCGGCGGCTCCCGGCCTTCGAGCTCGGCGCAGTCGGCCCGCCATCGCGCCTCCATCATCTTCGGCAGGCGGTGGATCACGACGTTCAGGAACGATCCCACGCACAGGCCGAGGAGGCCCACCGCGACGGCGAGCCACGGCCGGGACGATTCGAGCGCTGCGAGAAATTCCATTGTTGTTGTTCTCCGGAAGCTCGAAGGGGCGCGCGTGCGCCCCTTCGACTCGTGCCCGCGGGCCGTGCCGGCCTAGATCGCCTGGCCCATCTTGAAGATCGGCAGGTACATGGCCACGACGATGCCGCCGATGAGGCCGCCCAGCACGACCATGATCATCGGCTCCATCAGCGACGAAAGCGACTCCACCGCGTCGTCCACTTCCTGCTCGAAGAAATCGGCCACCTTGGAGAGCATCGAATCGAGCGCGCCGGACTCTTCGCCGATGGCCGTCATCTGCAGCACCATCGGCGGGAAGACGTTGGCATTGGTCATGGCGGTGGTGAGCGAGGTGCCGGTCGACACTTCGCTCTGGATCTGCTTCGTGGCGGCGTAGTAGACGTAGTTGCCGGCCGCGCCCGAGACCGAATCGAGCGCCTCGACGAGCGGCACGCCCGCGGAGAACATGGTGGCGAGCGTGCGGCACCAGCGCGCGATCGCCGCCTTGCGGATCACGGCGCCGAAGACCGGCAGGCGCAGCACGAGGCGGTCCATGACCCGCTGCATCGCCGCGTTGCGCTTCCACGAGTAGAGGAAGAACCAGATGCCCAGCCCCATGCCCGGGAAGAGCCACCACCAGTTGCCCACGGTCCAGTCCGATATCGCCATCACGACGAGCGTGGGGCCGGGCAGGTCCGCGCCGAAGCTCTTGAAGAGGTCCTTGAAGACCGGGATCACGAAGATCATGATCACCGCCGTCACGACGATGGCCACCACGATCACCGCGATCGGATAGAACAGGGCGCCCTTGATCTTGCTCTTGATGGCGAGGATCTTTTCCTTGTACGTCGCGAGCCGCTCGAGGAGCGTGTCGAGGATGCCGGCCTGCTCGCCCGCGGCGACCAGGTTGCAGAAGAGCGCATCGAAGTAGAGCGGGTACTTGCGGAACGACTGCGCGAGGGAGGAGCCGGTCTCGACGTCGGTCTTGATGTCGAGGAGGAGCTTGCCCACGGAGGCGTTGGCGTGGCCCTTGCCCACGATGTCGAAGGCCTGGAGCAGCGGCACGCCGGCCTTCATCATCACGGCGAGCTGGCGCGTGAAGACGGTGATGTCCTTGTCCGTGATCTTCTTGCCGCTGCCGAGCCGCGCCTTCCTCACGCTCGAGACGGTGATGCCCTGGCGGCGCAGCGCCGCGATGACCATGTTCTGGCCGCCGGCGCGCATCTCCCCCTTGACGACCTTGCCCGCCCGGTCCTTGCCGCTCCAGGTGAAGTTGTAGAGCTTGACCTCGCCCTTGGAGTCCCGTTGCGGGGGTTTTTTCACGACCGCTGCCATGACTCGCTCCCTACTCGTTGGTGACCGCTTCGACTTCCTCCAGGGAAGTCAGGCCCTTGCGCACCTTCAGCAAGCCCGACCGGCGAAGGTCGTTGACACCTTCGCGCTTGGCCTGGTCGGAGAGATCGATGGCGGTGCCGTTTTTCATGATGATGCGCTGCATCTCCTCGGAGATCGGCATCACCTGGTATATACCGACGCGGCCCTTGTAGCCGGTATTCTTGCATAGCTCGCAGCCCACATGACCGTAGGGCTGCCATGTGCCGTCCAGATCATCCTCCTTGAAGCCCGCGCGCAGCAGCGCCTCCTCGGGGATGTCGATCGGCTTCTTGCAGCTGCACAGCTTGCGCGCCAGGCGCTGCGCCGTGATGAGGATCACGGAGGAGGCGATGTTGAACGGGGCGATGCCCATGTTCATCAGGCGCGTGAGCGTCGTGGGCGCATCGTTGGTGTGCAGCGTCGACAGCACCATGTGGCCCGTCTGCGCCGCCTTGATCGCGGTCTCGCCGGTCTCGAGGTCGCGGATCTCGCCCACCATGATCACGTCCGGATCCTGGCGCAGGAAGGACTTGAGCGCGGCGGCGAAGGTGAGGCCCGCCTTGTCGTTCACGTTGACCTGGTTGATGCCGGGCAGGTTGATTTCCGCGGGATCCTCGGCGGTCGAGATGTTGATGCCGGGCTTGTTCAGGATGTTGAGGCAGGTGTAGAGCGACACCGTCTTGCCGGAGCCGGTGGGCCCGGTGACCAGCACCATCCCGTAAGGCCGCTGCACCGCCGCCAGCAGCTTCTCCTTCTGGTCCGGCTCGTAGCCCAGCGCGTCGATCCCGAGCGTGGCGCTCGAGGGATCGAGGATCCGCATGCAGATCTTCTCGCCGAAGAGCGTCGGCAGCGAGCTCACGCGGAAGTCGATCGCGCGCGTCTTCGAGAGGCTGATCTTCATGCGCCCGTCCTGCGGCACGCGCTTCTCGGAGATGTCCATCTTCGAGATGACCTTGATGCGCGAGGCGATCTTCTCCTTGATCGCGAGCGGCGGCTGGGCCACGTCGTAGAGCACGCCGTCGGTGCGGTAGCGGATGCGGTAGAACTTCTCGTACGGCTCGAAGTGGATGTCGGAGGCGCCGCCGTTGATCGCGTCGAGCATGATCTTGTGGACGTAGCGCACCACGGGCGCGTCCTCGACCTCCTCGGCCGCCGCGAGCTCCTGCTGCGTATCCTCCTCGGCCACCTCGATGCCGGAGAAGTCCACCTCCTCGCCCGAGATGTCGATCGCCTTGGCCGACGAGTCGGTGAGCCGCTTCACCATCAGGGTGAGCTTGTCGTCCTCGACCACCACCGGCTCGATCGACAGGCCGGTCGCGAACTTGACCTCCTGCAACACCTGCTCGTTGGAGGGGTCCGACATCGCGACGAAGACGCGGTTGGCGCGCTTGCCGAGCGCCACCACGCGATGGTTCGCGGCGATCTTGTTGTCGATCACGTTGATCGGCAACTGGTCGATATCGACGGCGTTGAGGTCGAGCAACGGGTAGCCGAACGTCTCGGCGGCGAACTGCGACACCTCCTTCGCCGACAGCTTGCGCGACGCGATGAGCTGCTGGATGAAGGGCAGGTTCGACTTGGCCGCCTCGGCCTGGATGGCGTTCGCATCCGCCTGCACGAGCCGGCCGTGCTGGACGAGGGCGCGCCCGAGGGCGCTGAATGCGTGTGGCTGCGCAGCCATGGTAACGACTTCCAGCTAAATCAATATGATGACAGGGATTCTGGATTCTTTTTGTAAAGAAAGGCTACCCCAGAAAGGCGGGGGAAGATAGTGCATAGCGCACAAAGGGCTCGCGAGGGGCGGCTGTTATAATTTTCGACCCTCATGTCCCTCCACGCCTTCGGCATCAACCACCACAGCGCCCCCCTGGAAGTGCGCGAAAAGCTCGCCTTCCCGCCGGAGCGCCAGGCCGACGCCCTCGCGGAGCTCGCCGCGCAGCCCGGCGTCGCCGAGGCGGTGCTCGTCTCCACCTGCAACCGCACGGAGGTCTACTGCCGGGCCCAGGATATCGGCGCCGTCCGCTCCTGGCTCATCCGGCAGGGCGACCTTGCCGGGGTGGCGATCGCCGATGCCCTCTACTGCCATACGGGTGAGGCGGCCGTGCGCCACGCCTTCCGGGTCGCCTGCGGGCTGGACTCGATGGTCCTCGGCGAGCCGCAGATCCTCGGGCAGGTGAAGCAGGCCGTGCGGACCGCGGAATCCGCCGGCACGCTGGGACCGCTCCTGGGCCAGGTTTTCCAGCACACGTTTTCCGTCGCCAAGGCCGTGCGCACCGATACCGGCCTGGGCGCCCAATCGATCTCGATGTCGGCCGCGGCGCTCAAGCTCGCCCAGAACGTCTTCGGCGACCTCTCGCGCACCCGCCTGTTGCTGGTGGGCGTGGGCGAGATCGTGGAGCTGGCCGCCACGTACTTCGCCGCCCAGCAGCCCCGCGCGATCGTCGTGGCCAATCGCACCGTGGCCCGCGCCGAGGCGTTCGCCGAGCGGCTCATGGCGAGCGCGATCGGGCTGGATGCGCTCCCGAGCCGGCTGCACGAGTTCGACATCGTGGTGACCGGCACCGCGGCCGCCGAGCCGATCATCACCCGTCCCATGATGGAGGCGGCTCTCAAGGCGCGCCGGCGCCGCCCCATGTTCGTCGTGGACCTCGCCGTGCCGCGCGACGTCGATGCGGCGGTGCGCGAGCTGAGCGACGTGTTCCTCTACACCATCGACGACCTCGGCTCCATCGTCCAGCAGGGCGCGGAAAGCCGCCAGTCCGCGGTCGCCGCGGCCGAGGCGATCGTGGCGCAGCAGGTCGAGGCCTTCCGCGCCTGGCAGGGTGCCCGTGCGGCCGCCCCCGCGATCGTGGAGCTGCGCCGGCGCGCGGACCAGTATCGCGACGCCGAGCTCGCGCGCGCCAAGGCACGGCTCGCCCGCGGCGAGGATCCGGGGGTCGTGCTCGAAGCGCTCGCCAAGGGGCTCGCCAACAAGTTCCTGCACCATCCCACGCAGGCGCTGTCGCGCGCGGCCGAGGCGGAGCGCGCGGAGCTCGTGCGCGCCATCGAGCGGCTCTATCCCGAAGTGGGACCGGCGGACACGGCGCGCGACGGATGAAGGACACCATTGCCGCGCGCCTCGCCGCGCTCGACGCGCGCCTGAAGGAGATCGACCACCGTCTCGCCGACCCCGACGTGGTCAACGACCTCGACAACTACCGCCGGCTGTCGCAGGAGCGCGCCGAGATCCAGCCGGTGGCCGAGGTCTTCGCGCACTACCGCCGCACCGAAGGCGACATCGCCGCGGCTGCCGAGATGGCGCGCGACGCCGAGATGCGCGACTTCGCCGAGGACGAGATGCGCGCCGGGCGCGAGCGCCTCGCCGCCCTCGAGGAGGAGCTGCAGCGCATGCTGCTGCCGAAGGATCCCAACGACGAGCGCAACCTGCTGCTGGAGATTCGCGCCGGCACCGGCGGCGACGAGAGCGCGCTCTTCGCGGGCGACCTCTTCCGCATGTACGCGCGCTTCGCCGAGCGCAACCGCTGGCAGGTGGAGATCATCTCCGAGAGCGCCGGTGAAGCCGGGGGCTACAAGGAGGTCATCGCGCGCATCGCCGGTGCCGGCGCGTACTCGAAGCTCAAGTTCGAATCCGGCGGCCATCGCGTGCAGCGCGTGCCGGCCACGGAGACCCAGGGCCGCATCCACACGTCGGCCGCCACCGTGGCCGTAATGCCGGAAGCGGAAGCGACCGACGTCGAGATCAACCCTTCCGACGTCCGCGTCGACACGTATCGCGCGAGCGGCGCGGGCGGCCAGCACGTGAACAAGACCGATTCGGCGGTGCGCCTCACGCACTTGCCCACGGGCATCGTGGTCGAGTGCCAGGACGCGCGCAGCCAGCACAAGAACCGCGAGCAGGCGTGGCGCGTGCTCGCCTCGCGCATCAAGGACAAGCAGGCGCGCGAGCAGCAGGCGAAGGAGGCGAGCGAGAGGAAGAGCCTCATCGGCTCGGGCGACCGCTCCGACCGCATCCGCACCTACAACTTCCCGCAGGGCCGCGTGACCGACCACCGCATCAACCTCACGCTCTACAAGATCGACCAGGTCATGGACGGCGACCTGGCGGAGCTCACCGGCGCGCTCGCGGCCGAGCACCAGGCCGAGCAGCTCGCGGGGCTTGCGGAGAACGGCTGATGCTCACGCTCAAGGCCGCGCTCGAGGAGGCGACCGCCGCCATCGGCAAGGTCGATGCGCAGGCGATCTTCACCCACCTGCTCGGCGTGAACCGCGCGTACCTGGTGGCGAACCCGATGCGGGTGCTCACGGAAACCGAGGACGCGCGCATCGATACGCTC
>Ga0068852_100003924_pt1 | contig 10449 bp, 11 predicted proteins | sample KBSCornC22_FD_66594 | JGI IMG/M metagenome (GOLD analysis project Ga0068852, IMG submission 66594) | Corn rhizosphere microbial communities from Kellogg Biological Station, Michigan, USA - KBS Corn C2-2 | ecosystem: Host-associated > Plants > Roots > Rhizosphere > Soil ... | reverse complement strand
TGTGCATTGGCGGAGCGGTCGTGCTTGCCGCCTGTCATTCGAAGCCATCGGTGAACGAGAAGAACGCAACCATCGAGCAGGTGGCGGAGAGCCTTCGGAAGGCGTCGGACAACGGCAAATTCATGCGTCCGGGCGAATGGATATCGAGCGTCACCGTTGACGAAATCTCGATGCCAGGTCTCCCGGCTGAGGCTCAGAGGGCGCTCAAGAACGGTGCCGGTCAGGTCCGGACGATGCAGAGCTGCCTGACCCAGCAGGATGCGAAGCAGCCGCCGGTCCAGTTCCTCGCCGGCAATGACCAGTGCCGCTACGACCACTTCACCATGTCGCACGGCAAGATCGATGCGAAAATGCGGTGCAGTGCTCACGGCGCCGGAGAGACGATCGTGATGACCGGCACCTACTCGCCGACCTCGTACCAGATGACTATGCAGTCGAACACCGACGCTCCCACCGGCCAGGGGATTGCGATGCGGATGCATGTGGAGGCGAAACGAACCGGCGAATGCACGGCCAAAGGGAGCTAACCGCGTCTTGAGCGTTCAGCACTGAGTGGAGACAGCAGTTCTGATCAATAGCGGCGGCGGTTCGCTGGGTGAGCGTGGTGCGGTGAAACGATCCGATGTCAGTGATGCCCTTCGCGACGCCGGGATAACCGCGCAGCCGCAATGGCTGCAGGGTAGCGAAATCCGCAAGGCTGCGAACGCTGCGGTTGCGGCCGGAGCGCAAGTGGTGGTCGCCGGCGGCGGCGACGGAACGATCAGCAGCGTAGCGGCGGCGCTTGCCGGGACCGAAGCCAAGCTCGGCGTCCTTCCGCTGGGCACGCTCAATCACTTTGCGCGCGATCTCGGCATTTCAACCGATCTTAAGCGAGCGGCGGCCACGATTGCTGCGGGCAAGTCTCGCCCGGTCGATATCGCAGAGGTGAATGACCGCACATTCATCAACAACAGCGCGATCGGCCTCTATCCGCTAATGGTGCTGGACCGGGAAGCGCAGCAGAAGAATTTCGGCCGGAGCAAGCCCTGGGCAATGACCGTCGCCGCTGCCCGTACCTTGGTCCGCTTCTCCAGCCGCCGATTGACGCTCATGGTGAATGACCAGAGCGCGCAGGTGGACACGCCGCTGCTATTCGTCGGCAACAATGCATACCGGATGCAGCTTCCGGATGCGGGAAAGCGCGAAGCGCTGGATCGTGGCGAACTCTTCGTCCTGGTGCTTCGCCGGAAATCGAGGTTGGGTTTTTGCGTCGCCTCGTTGCGGGCGTTGTTCGGTAGGACCCGCGAGGACGATGTTGTCCGGCTCCAGAATGTCGAGTGGCTCAGAGTCGACACCCATCACTCCACTCTCGCCGTGTCGCTCGACGGGGAAACGGTTCGTCTCAAACCTCCGCTCGATTATCGAATTCACAAGGCGGCGCTGAACGTCATTGCACCTTGAAATATGTAACGATAGCGTAACGACCTGGTCTGCAATTTTTCGGCAGTCGGAACACAGGCCCGAGACTTTCGTTGTCGGTCCGAAATCACGTGAAAGGGAGAGAATATGAGGCGGATTTTATTCACGTTGGCGGCTACTGCTGCGCTTTCGGCGTGCGCGACCACGCCGGCCACGCATGTATGCCCCGATGGAACCACGATCCCGGCAGCGACGCCTTGTCCGCCGCCGCCGCCACCGCCGCCACCGCCGCCCACGACGGTGACCTGCCCGGATGGAACAGTGGTGAACGCCGGCACTCCGTGCCCGACGCCTCCGCCTCCGCCGCCGCCGCCACCGCCGCCCCCGGCCAAGTCGGGCGAACGCGGCTAATCTGTAACGAGGGGCGGCGCTCCGGCGTCGCCTCTTTCAAGCCGAGTGAGCGGCGGAGGTGCGAACCTCCGCCGTTTGCATTTCGCAGCCGGAACGGTGCGTTGCTCTCTTCGTTGTCGGGAGATCACAACGGAGAGACGATGATGCGGAGATTTGCGCTGCTGTTGGCGGTGACCGTCGCGGTTAGTTCGTGTGCGCACAACCTGCAGCCGTTGACTGAGCCTGCCTTCGACATGTCGTCGCCGCTGTACGGGCCGAATTTCCTGCACATTGCGACCAGCGCCAATCTCTGGGAAATTGAATCGAGCCGGCTCGCCCTTCAGGTTTCCGCAAACCCCGCGGTCCGCAGCTTCGCGGAGATGATCATCGCGGACCACACGTGGCTGGCAGGCAATATGGCCGCAGCGGGCAAAGCAGCGGGCGCATTGCCGACGCCTCCGGAAGCCTTGATGCCGCTGGATCAGGCGAAGATCGATCAACTCAGGGCCACGCCGGCAACCGTATTCGACGGTTCCTACCGCGATATGCAGGTCGCGGCCCATCAGGAGGCGATCAGCCTCTTCCGGACCTATGCCGCCCAAGGCGACAATCCGATCCTTCGGGCAATGGCCTCCCGAACGATACCGATGCTGGAGAGGCATCTCGCCGCGGCTGAGGCGCTGCCAGTCGCAACGGCCGTGCCATCTGCCTATCCGCCTTCCACAACTTCCCAACGCGGCGAGCGTGGCTGAGACGACGCCCGTTACGGAGCGAGAACATTTGCGCCGTTCCGTGTGACACACGCGCCACGAAACAGCGTCACAACCACTTACAGCGTTCCCCAACAAGGTTTCCCCTGCTAGCGGCGCGGTTATGGACCTCGCCCATGCCCTTTCAGGATTCCTTGTCGGCCTGCTCGTCGGAGTAACGGGCGTCGGTGGCGGCTCGCTTATGGCGCCGATTTTGATCCTGATCTTCGGGGTTGCGCCGACGACGGCCGTTGGAACCGATTTGCTGTTCGCCGCTGCGACGAAAACCGTCGGGGGCGCTATCCACCACGCGAAGAACAGCGCCGACCTGAAGGTCGTGGGACGCCTTGCAATCGGCAGCATCCCGGCGGCAATCGTTACCGTCATCGCTCTTCAGGCGCTGCACTGGTCGCACGTGAAGCAGGGGTGGTTGCCGACGGCCCTGGGTCTCGTTCTCGTCGCGACCGCTGGGGCCACACTGGCGCGACCTGTGCTTCACCGGCTGGTTCTCCGCCGCGGGACACGCGAAACCATGCTCCGGTGGCAGCTCCCGCTCACGATCCTGTCCGGCGTTCTATTGGGGGTGCTCGTTACGCTGACATCTGTCGGCGCCGGCGCGCTTGGAGCGACACTGCTGATTCTCCTCTACCCAATTCGGCTCGATACAAAGCAGGTGGTCGGAACCGACATTGTCCACGCGATTCCGTTGACGCTTATCGCTGGCATCGGCCATTTCATGATCGGCAGCGTCGATGGCATGCTGCTCTTGAACCTTCTTATCGGCTCGATACCCGGCATCATCATCGGCGCCCTGGTTGTCCAGAGAGTCAGCGAAAGGCTCGTGCGGTTCGCTCTTTCCGCGGTGCTGGTACTGACCGGCGTCCGCCTAATCGCGATCTGAGGGTTCTTCCGGGGCGGGAGCGAAGGCTTTCGAAAGCCCGTGATAGATTCGTTCCCGGCTGATCAGTGAACTGACCGCATCCGCGATCAGCGCGGTCGCGAACAACGGCAAGATCATGCTTCGGCTGGCGGTCGTTTCCATAAGGATGATGACTGCAGTGAAAGGCGCGCGAACTACGCCGACGAAATAACCCGCCATGCCAAGCAGCACGACAGCGGAGGAGGGCGAGTCGAACAGCCGTGCCATCGCGTTTCCGAGACCTGCGCCAACCGCCAGCGAGGGAGAGAAAATGCCTCCGGGAGTTCCGCTCAGGGTGGTGAAGATCGAGGCCAGGAACTTGGCCGGCCCGAACCAGAGGCTGAGCCTTCCGCCTTCGACGAGGACCCGGGCAGGCGCGTAGCCGGTGCCCCAGGTGGTCCCGCCGGAAAGAATTCCGAGGATTCCGACGATCAGGCCGCAGCTGGCGGCAAACAGCACCGGCCGCCGCTTCAAAAGCGCTGCGACTCCATACTTTCCATTCGTGAAGCCGAGCACGATTCGCGAGAAGAGGCCGCCCATGACGCCCCCTGCGATTCCCATTGCAGGCGCCACCAGCAAGGTCTGCCGCAGGTTGAGCGCGCTCTGAAGCACACCGAAATAAACGTAGTCACCGGCGATCGCGATCATCACCAGTCCGGAAATCATCACGGCCGCCATCACCAGAAGCGCGACCTTCTGCTCATAAGCCGCCGCCAGTTCCTCGATCGCGAATGCAACACCTGCGAGCGGCGTGTTGAAGGCGGCGGCAACGCCGGCGGCGCCCCCGGCGATGAGCACGCCCGCGGTGATTGGGACTCGCATGATCCGGTGAACCCACACCATCACAGCCGCGCTGACCTGGACTGTTGGTCCCTCGCGCCCGACGGAGGCGCCGCCGAGCAGCATCATCAGCGTCAGCACGACCTTCAGCACGCCCGTCTTGAGGCTAGACAGGCGGCCCGCCGTCTCGCTCTCCGGGATATCGGCCGCGGCGATGATCTGCGGGATTCCGGAACCCCGGGCAGCGCTCGCCCACCGCTTCGTCGCATAGGCGACGATCGCGAAGATGAGCGGCGTCAGGATCAGTGGAATAAGCGGCACAGCCTGGAACAGGCGAGCGAACCACGCCATCGCGATATCCGCGGCTTTGCTGAAGGCCAGGGCGAAGATCGCCAGCACAATAGCTCCGACGGTGCTTGCTACCCGCCGCCTCGCCACCGGCATGCTCGTCCTTAGCCGCCGATGCACATACCAGCGCCAAAGCGTCTTCGCTTCCCGGTAAAGCTTGGCCCCGGTCACGTTCGCGCTCTCCCCGCTTACGTCCGCAAGCGCAAGGGTGCTGGGTCAAAAACGGACGGAGAAGCCGCTGTAGAGCTCGAGATCAGGAGTGTCGCGGTTCAGCCCGAAATTTGCTCCGCCGTCGATCTGGAAATCATTGCTGACCAGGTACGCCGCCGCCGCGTCTGCGCTGGCCTGACGCTGTGTTCCCGAAGGGTCCCAATCCCATTGCCCCCAGATCTCGCCTGACAGGCTGAATTTCGATGTGGCTTGCCAGCCGACCCCGATCACCTGGGTCATCGCAACGTGGTGGCCGCTTCCGACACTATCCGCGAGCCAGTCGACCTCGGGTCCCATCGTCACGCTGAACGGCGACTTCGGGATCGAATAATCGATCGGAACCGCGATTCCCGCCTCCCACCGGCGGTTGCCGATCGGGCGTGCCGCGGTCGGGATCTTCACTGCGGGATCAATCGCTAGCTGGATTCCGTCGCCGCTGGTCACTCGGTATTTGGATCGGACAATGAGGTCGCCAACACCAGAATGGGATTGGCTCAGCCCGCCGCCATCCGTCCGAAGCCTGTTGTACGGTGAGGCGTCGAACTCGACGTTCCAGCGATCGCTCAATCCATATTTTAACGCGGTTGAGCCGAACGAAAGTGCGTCGGTGGTGATTCCATCCGAACGGTCATGAGCCCAGTCGGCGACGCCCGTCTCGATCTGCACCATGCCTTGTGGGACGGTGCAGGTGGGGTTGGCCTTTCCCGGACGATCGGCGCAGATCGGCTGCGTGTCGGCTGCCGCCTTTGTGGCCGTCAGTGCCAGTCCGATTAGAAGCGCCCCCGCTCTCATGAGTGCGATTTGGCACCGTGTCACAGGTCGCGCAATCAGCCTCTGGCAGAGTTGAGTTGTGTGTTGGTAGAACGGACGTCGGGAGCACTCGAGTTTGCACGTCTCTGGGATTGGGAGGAACGATGATCGGAAAGGCAATTCTCGCTGGCTTGGCGCTTCTTCTTGCTGCGCCGGCAATGGCCCAATCGGCGCCGCCGCAGGTGGTGAAGCTTTGGCCCAAGGGAGCTCCGGGTTCCGAGGCTCGTCGCGGCGAACCGGAACGGGCGCAGGATTACTGGGTCAAGAACATCCACGACCCGACGCTCACAGCATTCCCCGCGGATCCGAAGCACAATAACGGCTCGGCAATGGTAATCCTCCCGGGGGGAGGCCACAACGAGATCGTCTGGACGACAGAAGGCATCAACGTCGCCAAGGCTCTGAACCGTGCCGGGATCAACGCTTTCGTAGTCAAATATCGCCTCGCGAAGGAACCGGGCAGCACCTACTCGGTCCAGCGCGACGAGACGGCGGACGTTCGCCGGGCAATGCAATGGGTCCGCGCCCATGCTGCCGATTTCAATGTCGATCCGCACCGAATCGGCCTGATGGGCTTTTCGGCCGGCGGCGAGCTGGTTGGGATGCTGGCCGACTACGGGATGACCGGTGCGGCGCCGGGTGGCGATGCCCTCGATCAGGTTAGCCCTCGACCGGATTTCCAGGTCCTCGTCTTTCCGGGACCTGCGGCGGTCGAAGGGGCGGTTCGTCAGGATGCACCTCCGGCTTTCCTTGTCGCCGGTTCGCGCGACGAATGTTGCGGCCCCCCGACGGTCGCGCTTTACCAGATCCTGGCCAAAGCCGGCGTTCCCGCCGAACTCCACATGTACGCGGAGAGCGGGCACGCCTTCAATCTGGACGAGTCGAACCGCATTTCCATTCTTCACTGGCCGGACCGGCTCTATGACTGGATGGCGGACAGCGGGTTCATGGACGACCGAAGCAAACGCTAGTCCGCCGACAGTGAGTTATTTCCAGTGCAGCGTTGCCGGGAATTCGTGCGTCTGGTTGCCCGTCGCGACGACGACGGTCAGCGGCTGGTCGGCCTTGCGGTCGAAGACATTCTTCGGAACGTCGAACACATAATAGCCGCCCCAGGCTTGCCTGGGTCCGACGGTCAGCGGGATAAGCAACTGATCGAGCGCATTCATCAAGTCTGCGCCCGGAAGGCCTTCGTCCGCCGTCGTGCTCGCAAGTTCGCCGCTATTGGCACTCGACCCCATCGCGGGCATGGGACCTGACGAAGCCGTGCCTCCCGCCGCAGCCGACTCCTGCGCCAGGGACGCCAGCACTTCGCTGTTTTGCAAGTTGACCGCTTTTGCCTGGCGCTGCGCACGCTCGATAAGGTTGCGGCCTTTGTCGAACTTCTCGAATGGCGTCGGCTGAAGTACCGTTCCGTCGGCAAGCCGCAGCTTCACCTGAGCCGGCCCAAAATCGAACGTTTTGGGTCCATAGTTGAACACAAGGACTCGAACCGTCCCGCGATCTTTCACCTCATTGCCAGGGGAAATCAGTCGAATGAGGACGTTGCTCGTAAGTTCGTCGGCGGCCTGGACTCCGGCGTGCCCCCTCAGCAGCTTTCCGCCTTCCGGCTGTGACAGAACGATCCGATAACTTCCGGCCAAGGCAGGGCTGGAAAGCCCGAGTGCAGCAACGCAAATCAACAGACGCTTCATCGAAATACCCCCGTAATTCGATTTCAATAAAGAGCTTAGCTTTCGTCTATGCAAGACGATTTCACCTGAACAATGACAAAGGTACTGCATTTCCCATTGCCTGATAGCCCTTTACCGACGGATGCAGCCCGTCGCCAAGGTCGTAATCGGGCCGAAGATAGGTCGGCCGCTTGGGATCGCGCATTAACTTGTCGAAATCGACGACGGCGTCGAAGTGGCCGGGTGTCCGGATCCAGGCATTAATCGCCTGGCGGTCGGCTTCGTTGGCGGTATCGGGATGATAATAGCCGGAGCCCGCATAAGGCATGATCGTCGCTCCGATTGCCTCGATCCCGTGGTCGTGGGCCCGAGCAATCATTTGTGCATACCCCGCGATGATGTGCTGAACCAGTGCGCGATGCTCTTCCGCGGAAATGGGATGATCCCGGGTTGAGGTGCCTAGGTCGTTCACGCCTTCAAGCACGATTAGATATCTCACTCCGGGCCGGTCGATCACATCGCGGTCGAACCGGGCAACAGCATTTGGGCCGAGCCCATCAAGCAGGATGCGGTTGCCCCCAATGCCGAGGTTCAGAACGCCCACATCGCGCCGTGCCGCGATCAAGCGCTGCGCCAAAACGTCGGTCCAGCGTTCGTTGCTGTCGGTCGGGACTCCGTGGCCGTCCGTGATAGAATCCCCGACGACCGCGACGGCGCTCGCTTGCGGCGGCTCAGCGGCATCCACCTCCGTCAGGAAAAACCAATGCTCCACCTTGGTGGCCCCGGCGAGTTCCGCGTCCGCGACATGATCGCCGGAAAGCAGGTAGCTGGTGGCTCGCGACCCTGGATGACCCGTCTCTCCGCTCGGCTTTTCCGGAAAGTGCATGGAAATGGCGATGGTCGACAGCGGCGGCAGCGGGATCGCGACGGGATCGGAAAGATATTCCGCACCCGCCGGCACGACGATGTCGCTTTGGCCCGCGAAAGTGACGGCACGATCACTTGCCGTGACAATTCTCGATGAGTCAGGCGCAACGGCGCGCGCGACATGAACAGAGTCGATGTGCAGGGGATTTGCGCCGAAAACATTGGACACGCGAATGCGGAACGTGGGGCCGCCGATGCTTGTCCGTATGAGCTGCCGAAGCGTCGCATTGTCGAGCAAATGAGGGTGAAGGGCGTTGCCCGGCTCCGGCACCTGCTGCGGAGTGGACCACGTCCCCACCCAATGTAAACGGGCAGCGGCGCTCCCGGCTTGCACCGCGAACGCGATGGCAAGAGCAAATGCGAGGAGACGGGACGTTTGATATCTGTTCGAAGCCATGAGGCAGTCCTGCCACCCGGAGGGCCCTCTGCCAATCTCTAAGCTAATCCTCTTTGGATTCTGCAGGTTGTGGGCGCACCGCCCTTATGGACGGATGCTCCTGCCCGTCGGGCTCCCGACCATCGAGCAGATGCGGTCTGCGCGTCTTGGAAATCTGGCGCAGCCGGTCGAGCGGCACTTTCTTTGGCATCAGGCCGCGGCGGCTTCGCCGTGGTCCGACAGATCGGTCCAGGAATGTTGCTCACTCGGTGGCATGCTCGCGCCGAATTCAGCTATCACTTCAGGCTTAACGATGCCGCGACCGCGGTTGGCAATCGCATTCAGCCGTTCGGCAAAAGCAGTATCCTCGGCCGACTTCGGCTCGTGTTTGTTTCTCAGAATCTTCATCAGCGGTGCTCCGTCCAACAGCCACCGCCACGCCAACTATGCGATTACCCCGACAAAAGTTGACGAATTCCCCAATAACCAAAGATAGCATTCCCTTTCGGATTGCGAAGGGGTGCAATCGTTTCGGTTGTCCATTAGTGTGGCTGTAATGCGTCTGACCTGGGCCGTTGCCGCCATATTTCTGCTGTCGTCCGTCCCCGCGAGCTCGGCGCCGTTTCAGTCGGCGAAGACGCTTGAAGGCGCCGACTTCAGTTCGAAGGGCGATGTCACAGTCGTGCATTATTGGGCGACCTGGTGCGCACCTTGCCGCGTGGAAATGCCGGTGCTGGACTCGTTTTACCGCAGGCGCCACGGGCAGGGGCTGGCGATGCTGGCTGTGTCCGTCGACGACAGCGCTTCCACGGCTAAGCTCAAACAGATGACCGACCGCTTTGCGTTTCCAGTCGCAAGAGTCACCGACGTAAAGATGCCGCGCCGGGACATTCCCGCCGCCATTCCCGAAACGCGGGTCTATGACCGCACCGGCCGTCTTGTCTTCCAAAGCAAGGCGGATGGGAAAACGACGCTCGATGCTGCGACGCTCGACCGTATCGTCGACCCGCTACTCGCCCACTAAAGATGGAACAGCAGTCCCGCCGACAGCTTCATCTTCGGCACCAGCTGATATCCATTGACCCGCGTGTAGAGCGGAAGCTCCACGAACCCGAAAGCGATTGCACGGCTGTTGATCTTGGCTGAAAGCCCAGGCCCGATGTTGACCTGTTCACCGCCGCTGTTGGGCCGGTCGGAATTCACGCCGCTGTCTCGCCAAGTCTTGCGGAAATTCAGCTGAAGCTGTGGAGTGATGTTGCGCCAGTGGGTGTAGTTGAGCGCTAGCGATGTCTGCACGAAGGCACCGGGTTTGTAGGTATCACGGCTGGTCAGCGGGATTTGGCTGGTCGCCTGCAGGAAGTAGCCAAGATCGGGGGCGAGCGCGCCGAGGTGGTAGGCCCCAAGCACCGCCTGCACGGTCCCGGTTCCCGGCTGAAGTCCGCGATCCACCTCCTCGCCCTGCTCGGGTCCACTGTCGAACCTCTGATGGAATCGGCCGGTCGGGAGCACCAGGCCGGCTTCGAGCCCAGTCACGCTGCCGGGGGTCGAAAGCCCCTGCCATCGCCCGACAATTCTCAGATCTCCGACGCCACCGGTATCGGAGTGACTTGGTTCGCTCCTATCCTCGCCGATCGTGAGATGGGGGCGCGTCAGCACCGGTAGCTGCACATTCAGTCCCCAATCGCTCGCGAACTGGTGATCGAGCGTGAAGGTGACGCTGTGGTTGTAGGTATGGAGTTCAATCTCGCGATCCGTCCGGAAGGTGATCGCATTTTGGTCGATCTTGCTCGTGCCGCTCCTGAGTGTCGTCTGCGGCACGTAATCATAGCGAATCGAAAAGGTGGTACCGGGCTGGGCAGCGAGACCCTG
>Ga0068852_100003920_pt1 | contig 10452 bp, 7 predicted proteins | sample KBSCornC22_FD_66594 | JGI IMG/M metagenome (GOLD analysis project Ga0068852, IMG submission 66594) | Corn rhizosphere microbial communities from Kellogg Biological Station, Michigan, USA - KBS Corn C2-2 | ecosystem: Host-associated > Plants > Roots > Rhizosphere > Soil ... | reverse complement strand
CCGAGCACGAGCGTGCTGTAGTCCGAGTCGTTGCCCAAGTTGATCGGCACCGCGACGACCCGCCAGTGCGACTTGCCCGTCTTGTCTGAGATGGTCGTCTTCGGCAGGGTCGTGCCCGCGTTGGCGTCGAGTGCGGTGGCCCACGACAGCGTCATCGAGCTGGTGTCGGGCGCCGACTTGCCGCTGGGCAGGTTGGAGCACTGCACGCGCCCGCGCGCGTCGAGCACGGTGAACAGCGTGCCGTTGGGCTGGTAGGGCACGGCGCAACTGGCCACGGCGTCGGCTGTGTAGTGCTGTGCGTTGGCGTAGAAGGTGTTCACCAGGTCGTCGCGCTGGTCCATCAGGTACCCGCGGAGCACGCTGACCGTTCCCGCGCCGGCCACCGCGAGACCGAAGGTGAGCAGCAGCACCGTGACACCGGTGATCTTGGCGCGCAGCGAGATCCCGTTCCACCAGCGGTCGAACGAGGCGTGCACGGTCGCGCGCTCTGCCGCCACGGGAAGCCTTCCGGATGTCATGGGCGCGATGTTATGGGCGCGATGTCATGGGCACTGCTGAGCGGCGCCGATCACGTCCCGGGTCTCAGACCTTGGCGGCCTTGAGCATGTAGCCGAATCCGCGCTTGGTCTGGATCATCGGCTCGGTGGAGTGCTGGTCGAGCTTGCGACGCAGGTACGAGATGTAGCTCTCGACGATACCCGCGTCGCCGTTGAAGTCGTATTCCCAGACGTGGTCGAGGATCTGCGCCTTGCTGAGCACGCGGTTCGGGTTGAGCATCAGGTAGCGCAGCAGCTTGAACTCGGTCGGGCTGAGTTCGACGGATTCGGGCCCGACGGTGACCTCGTGGGTGTCCTGGTCCATGGTGAGTTCGCCGGCGCGGATGACCGCGTCCTCTTCGTCGTGCATCGTGCGGCGCAGGATCGCCTTGATGCGCGCGACGATCTCGTCGAGGCTGAACGGCTTGGTGACGTAGTCGTCGCCGCCGACGGTGAGACCGGTGATCTTGTCTTCGGTGTCGTCCTTGGCGGTGAGGAAGAGGATCGGCGCGGTGTAGCCGGATGCCCGCAGCCGCTTGGTCACGCCGAACCCGTTCATGTCGGGCAGCATCACGTCGAGGATGATCAGGTCCGGTTCCTCTTCGAGGACGGCCGAGATCGCCTGCGCGCCGTTGCCGACCGCGCGTACGGCGAAGCCGGCGAAACGCAGGCTGGTGGTGAGCAGGTCGCGGATGTTGGGTTCGTCATCCACGATCAGGATCTTGGGGCCGTCGGTCATGGCACTAGTGTCTGCGCGTTCGCTGGACGAATCCTGGGAGCCGGTCGTCTGGGGCGAGGGCGAGCGGAACAGGCCGGTCACGCGATATGTCGATATGATGAAATCATGGAACCACTCGACGACCAGCGACCGCTCTACGAAGTCAAGGCCAATCTCTTCAAAGGTCTCGCCCATCCGGTGAGAGTGCGTGTGCTCGAGGTCTTGTCGGGGGCCGATGAGGTCTCGGTCGCCGAACTGCTCGCCGACACCGGTCTCGAACCCTCGCACCTCTCGCAGCATCTCGCCGTGCTCCGTCGCCACAACCTCGTCGTCGCTGATCGTCGGGCGAGCCAGGTGTACTACCGCCTCGCCCATCCGCAGGTGGCCGAGATGCTGAGAGCGGCGCGGTCGCTGCTGCTCGACATCCTGGAGCGCACCCGGCGCCAGCTCGCCACCACGACGACGCTGCCCGAGCTATGAGCGCGTGGAGCTACCTCCGGCCCCTTCTCCCGAGTCGGCAGGACTACCGTCCGCTTCGGCGCAGCTGGCGTGGCGACCTCATTGCGGGCGTGACGGTCGGCATCGTCGCGTTGCCGTTGGCGCTCGCCTTCGGCGTGAGTTCGGGGGCCGGCGCCGAGAGCGGACTGGTCACCGCGATCGTCGCCGGGATCGTGGCCGCTGTGTTCGGCGGATCGAACATCCAGGTCTCCGGCCCGACGGGTGCGATGGTCGTGGTCCTGGGGCCGATCGTCGCAGCGCATGGCCCGGCGGTCGTCGCCGGGGTGAGCGTGCTCGCCGGGGTCGTGGTGCTCGTGGGCGGTCTGTTCAAGCTCGGCAGGGTCGTATCGTTCATCCCGTGGCCGGTGATCGAAGGATTCACCCTCGGCATCGCCATCATCATCTTCCTGCAACAGGTGCCCGCGGCGGTCGGCGCGAAGGCCGGCCCGAGCACAAACGCTCTGGTGTCGGCGATCCAGTCCTTCTCGGCGGTGTCGTGGCCCACCGCGGCGTGGACGCTGCTGATCGTCGCGGTGGTCGCGCTGATCATGGTGATGGCGCCGCGCATCCACCGGCTGGTCCCCGGATCGATCATCGCGATCATCGTCGTCACCGTCGGCGTGAGCATCGCCGGCCTGCCGGTGGCGCGGATCGGGCGCCTCCCCGCATCGCTGCCTGCCCCGCGCATCCCCGTCGTCGCGTGGGACGCGCTGCCCGGTCTCGCCGGCGCCGTGTTCACCGTCGCCGCCCTGGCGGCGATCGAGTCGCTGCTGTCCGCGCGCGTGGGGTCGACGCTGGCCGACACGGGACCGTACGACCCGGACCGCGAGCTGGTGGGGCAGGGACTCGCATCCATCTTCTCCGGAGTCTTCGGCGGGATGCCGGCCACCGGAGCGATCGCGCGCACGGCCGTGAACGTCCGGTCGGGAGGCCGCACGCGGGCGGCGGCGATCCTGCACGCCCTCGTGCTGCTCGTGATCGTCTATCTCGCCGCAAGCATCGTCTCGCTGATCCCGCTCGCGGCGCTCGCCGGGGTGCTGATGGTCACCGCAGCTCGCATGGTGTCGGTTGCGACGGTGCGGAGCGTCGTCGGGTCGACGAGGTCAGACACGGTGGTCTTCATCGTCACCGCCCTGATCACCGTCTCGTTCGACCTCATCGTCGCGGTGGGCATCGGAATCGTGGTCGCGGGGTTCTTCGCGCTGCGAGCGCTCTCGCGATCGGGGGGAGCGATTCGCGAGGCCCTGCCAGGACCAGGTCAGCAGGGCGACGAGCACATCGCCCTGTTCCGGCTCGACGGCTCGCTGTTCTTCGGGGCCGCGGAACGCATGCTGGCCACGATGACGGGCGTGCGCGATGTCGACGTCGTCATCATCCGGATGTCGCAGTTGCAGACCCTGGATGCGACGGGTGCCCGGGTCATCGCCGAACTCGTCAACGCACTGGAGCGGCGAGGCATCACCGTGCTCGTGAAGGGGATCCAGCCCCAGCATCTGCGCCTGGTCACCCGGGTCGGAGTGATCGACTCCCTTCGGCACCAGAAGCACCTGTTCACCGAACTCGACGCCGCCGTCGAGCACGCTCGCGACCACGTGCGTCGGGCCGCGGCCGCGTCGCCGTTGTCTGCGGGCTAGGCGTCGCGGCGCTTGAGCAGGATCGCACCCACGACCAGCGCGGCCACGAACCAGCCGGTGACCACCAGCAGTGCCTGCCAGGGCTCGAGCACGATCGAGCTGACGGTGGTGGCGGCGTTGGGCGTGCCGGCAGGAGGGGTGAGGACCGAGGCGGTCGACGCCGGGTAGGCGAACAGTCGCCCACCGGCATTGCTCGGCAGGAAGACGTCGACGTTGGCGGCCCACTGCGCCTGGGTGAGGTTCGCCAGGACGCGGAGGATGATCGGCGCCACCAGGACGAGTCCGAGGGATGCGGCGATGGCTCCGGCCGTGCTGCGCAGGATCGTGCCGATGGCGAGCGACAGACACCCGATCAGGGTCAGGTAACCGGCCGCCCCCACCAGGGAGATCCAGATGGCGCTGTCGCCGAGATCCGGATGGATGCCGCGCGCCGGAAGCAGCGGCGCCGTGGCGAAAGCGGTCGCGACGAGCGCGATGAGCGAGATCACGAAGGTGGTGACGCCGAAGACGAGGAGTTTGGCGGCGAGAGCCGGGAGTCGGGCCGGGACCGCGACGAAGGTCGAGCGGATCATCCCCGTGCTGTACTCGCCGGTGATGACGAGGGCGCCGAGCACGGCGATCACCAACTGGGAGAAGTTCACGCCCAGGGTGGCGACGGTGAGCCAGGTGCTCTGCTGCGCATCCCTGGTGGGCGCCGTCGCAGCGGTCGGCAGGGCGGCGGAGAGCAGCATGCCGAGCCCGATGGTCAACAGGACGATGGCGACATAGCACCACAGAGTCGAGCGGACACTGCGCAGCTTGATCCATTCGGAGTGCACGACCCCGGCGAAGCCCACACCCGGGCCGACGAGGTGGTGCGGCGGGTGCGGGTGGGGATGCTGCGGGATGGCCCCCGTCTGTTCGATGACGCTCATCGGGCGCTCTCCTCGCCGCCCTGGTATTCGACCTCGTGCTGGGTCAGCGCGAGGTAGCCCTCCTCGAGCGAGCCCTCGACCGGGGCGAGCTCGTGCAGCACGACTCTCTGTCGAGCGGCGAGCTCGCCGATCCGCGGTGCGCTGAGGCCGGAGACCTCGAGAAGGTCGTTCTCCGTGCGCATGAGGGTGGCACCCTCGCGGGTCAGCTCGGCCGCGAGACGATCGGCGTCGGGGGTGCGCACGCGCACCGTGGTTCCGGCGGCCATCGCCTCGATGTCTGCGACCGGCGCATCGGCAATGACTCGTCCGCGACCCAGCACGATGATGTGGTCGGCCGTCTGGGCCATCTCGCTCATCAGATGCGAGGACAGGAATACGGTGCGACCCTCTGAGGCCAGGTGCCGCACCAGTTTGCGCACCCAGATGACACCCTCGGGATCGAGTCCGTTGACCGGTTCATCGAGGATCAGCACTCCAGGATCGCCGAGCAGGGCGACCGCGATGCCCAGGCGCTGACCCATTCCCAGTGAGAAACCGCCGACCCGCTCGTGCGCGACGGCCTCCAGGCCGGTGAGCGCGATCACCTCGTCAACACGGCGGGCCGGGATGCGGTGGGTCGCCGCGAGGGCGAGCAGATGGTTGCGTGCGGTTCGACCCGTGTGCACGGCCTTGGCGTCGAGCAGCACGCCCACCTCGCGCAACGGCGCTCGCAGGGTCGCGTAGCGAGCGCCGTTGACGGTGACCCGACCGCTGGTCGGGCGGTCGAGTGCCACGATGAGCCGCATCGTGGTCGACTTGCCCGCGCCGTTGGGTCCGAGGAATCCCGTCACGATGCCGGGGCGGACGATGAAGCTCACGTCGTCGACGGCCATCTTGTCGCCGTAGCGCTTGGTGAGTCCTGCTGCTTCGATCACGCGAGCCTCCGCCGCGAGCGTATGCAGGACGACGGGCCGTGGTGCGGGCCGAAGGTCCCGCCGCGGCACCGACGGCGCATCGGGTCGCGGCCGCCGCGGAGGCCGGGCTCAGCCGCCGCGTCGGGCGAGTCGGCGTCGAGGTTCGTCAGACCCCGAGCTGATCGGCGAACGCGATGATCTCGGCGGCCCACGCCTCCGGCTCCTCCCACGGACCGAAGTGGCCGCCGGAAGGCATCTCGGTCCAGCGCTGCACGTTGAACCATCGCTCAGCCGTCGTGCGGGGCGCGACCAGGATGTCCTTCGGGAAGAGCGCGGCTCCCGTCGGCGCAGCGACCCACGAGTTGTCGAAGGCGTCGAGGCGGGTGTTGGCGTAGTAACGGCCCGCTGATCCTGCCGTCTGCGTCGCCCAGTAGATCGTCAGATTGGTGCAGAGGTCGTCGAGGCTGAAGCGGGCGAACACATCGCCGTCCCTGTCACCGCTCACGTCGCCCCAGGCGCGGAACTTCTCGAGCATCCAGCTGGCCAGCCCGGCAGGTGAGTCGTTCAGCGAGGCCGCGAGGGTCTGGGGCTTCGTTCGCTGCAGGTGCGAGTATGCGCCCTCGGCGACATCCCAGGCCTGCAGCCGTGCGAGCAGCTCACGCTCGGCGTCGTTGAGGTCGGCTGGGTCGAGGGTGCGCACCATGCGCAGGGGCACCTCGCCCAGGTGCAGAGCGCTCACTCGCTCCGGATGGCGCACGGCGAGCTGCTGCGCGATCGACGACCCGATGTCGGCTCCGTGCACGACGAACCGCTCGTGACCGAGCGCGGTCATGAGCCCGGCGAACGCATCGGCCACGGCGGTCGGCCCGAACGCTTGCGCCGGGATCTCGCTGAACCCGTAGCCCGGGATGCTCGGCACCACGATCTCGAACCGATCGCCGATCAGTGGAAGTGCAGCCTCGAAGCGGATGAACCCGTCAGGCCAGCCGTGGATCAGCAGCAGCGGAGTCGCGCCCGGCGTGCCGGCCCGCAGCGCGTGGACGCGAATGCCCGCAGCATCCGGGACCGGAACCGGCGCCTGCGCCTGCGTCTGCGCCTGCGCCTGCACCTGCACCTGCACCTGCGCGATGGCGTTCAGCCGCGCTTCGGCCGCCCGCCAGTCGTAGTCGCTGCCCCAGTACTCGAGCAGGTTTCGCAGGGCACCCGGTGCCGTGCCGAGCGACCAGTCCTCGGCCATCGGCTCGGGCCAGCGTGTCGCGAGGATGCGCCTGCGCAGCTCGTCGAGCTCGGCATCCGGGATCCGGATGGTGAACGGCGCGACCGCCGAGGCCACAGTCAGGCGGCCCAAGCTCAGGCGGCCCGGTCGAGCGAGTCCGCGTCGAGGATCGTGTAGCTGTAGCCCTGCTCGGCCAGGAAGCGCTGGCGGTTCTGCGCGAAATCCTGGTCGACGGTGTCGCGCGCCACCAGCGTGTAGAAGTTGGCGGGCAGTCCGCTCTCCTTCGGGCGCAGCAGGCGGCCGAGGCGCTGGGCCTCCTCCTGGCGCGAGCCGAACGATCCCGAGACCTGGATGGCGACGGTCGCCTCGGGCAGGTCGACCGAGAAGTTCGCGACCTTGCTCACCACGAGCACCTTGGTGGTGCCCTCGCGGAACTCCTGGTAGAGCCGCTCGCGCTCGTCGATCGGGGTGGCGCCGGTGAGCTTCGGTGCGTGCAGCGCCTCGGCCAGCTCGTCGATCTGGTCGAGGTACTGCCCGATGACCAGGATGCGCTCGCCCTCGTGCTTCGCGACCAACTCGCGCACGACGCCGAGCTTGGCCGGCGCGGTGGCGGCCAGCCGGTAGCGCTCGTCGTCGGCGGATGCCGCGTACTCGAGCCGCTCCTGCTGCGGCAGGTCGATCCGCACCTCGTAGCAGGATGCCGGCGAGATGAAGCCCTGCGCCTCGATCTCTTTCCACGGAGCGTCGAAGCGCTTCGGCCCGATCAGCGAGAACACGTCGCTCTCGCGGCCGTCTTCTCGCACCAGGGTCGCCGTCAGCCCGAGCCGGCGACGCGCCTGCAGCTCGGCCGTGAGCTTGAACACGGGGGCGGGCAGCAGGTGCACCTCGTCGTAGACGATGAGGCCCCAGTCGAGGGCGTCGAGCAGCGCCAGGTGGGCGTACTCGCCCTTCCGCTTCGCCGTCAGGATCTGGTACGTCGCGATGGTGACCGGCTTGATCTCTTTCACCTGGCCCGAGTACTCGCCGATCTCGTCCTCGGTCAGGCTCGTGCGCTTGAGCAACTCGTTGCGCCACTGCCGCGCGCTCACGGTGTTGGTCACCAGGATGAGCGTTGTCGTGTCCGCGCGCGCCATCGCCCCGGCGCCGACCAGCGTCTTGCCGGCGCCGCAGGGCAGCACCACCACCCCGGATCCCCCGGCGAAGAAGTTGTCGATGGCCTGCTCCTGGTACGGGCGAAGGTGCCAGCCGTCTGCGTCGTTGAGGTCGATCTCGTGCGGAGTGCCGGGGGTGTAGCCGGCGTGATCCTCGGCGGGCCAGCCGAGCTTGAGCAGCTCCTGCTTGACCTGGCCGCGGGCCCAGGGCAGCAGCGTCCACTCCGTCGAGGTGCGGCGCACGCCCAGGAACTGGCCGACCTTGGGGCTGCGGGTGATCTCGGCGAGCACCGCGGGGTCGGTGCCGGTGATGATCAGTTCACCGTCGGCATCCCGCTCGATGATCAGCCGACCGTAGCGGCCGACCGTCTCGGTGATGTCGATGGACACCGACTGCGGCACCGGGAACTTGGCGTAGTCGTCGAGCGTCTTCAGCATCTGCTCGGCACTGTGGCCGGCAGCGCGCGCATTCCAGAGCCCGAGGCGCGTGATGCGGTAGGTGTGCACGAACTCCGGTGCCCGCTCCAGTTCGGCGAAGACCGCCAGTTCGTGCCGCGCCTCTTCCGCTTGCGGGTGCGCGACTTCGAGTAGCACGGTGCGGTCGCTCTGGACGATCAGGGGTCCGTTCACAACCTTCGAGCCTACAGCGGTCGGCGGAATGGGATCGGCTCACCTCGGGCTGAAGGGCTGGTCGGTTCAGACGCGAACGCTCTACGCGTCCCCTCGCACCGCCGTGATGCTCGACAGGGGCAGGGTGCGCTCGATGTCGGCCCGGCGATCGCGCGCCCGCAGCCGACCGTTGGCGAGGGCGGCGGGCTCGAGGTGGTACTCGGTCTGGGATCCGTCGGGCAGTCGTACCTCGACGATCACCGCCGCCCTGTTCTTGACCGCGGACTCCAGCTGCCGGACGAGCCATGCGTGTCCGGTCTCCTGTGTGCTGGTCGGCGCGCTCGCGCGCAGGCGCCCCACCAGGATCACCCCGGTGTCGTCGGCCAGCGCACCGCCCGCTCCTGCCCGCCGCTCGCGGCGCAGCTCGATGATCGCTCCCGCCGCGTCTTCGGCGACCACGGGGTAGCGGGCATCGGCGAGCGTCCAATAGACGACGGCCATGTCGTAGCGGGCGAGCAGCCGATGGTCGCCGTCCGGGATGAGGCCGAGCGGCGCGAGGTTCTGGTCGACGGCGGCCTGGCGCAGAATGGCCGACTCGTCCGAACGCACGTAGCTCGACATCCCGAACTCGAGTGTGCCGGGTTCGGCGGCACCCGGGTCGAGCGATCCCACCCGGAGTGCGCCGAACCGCCCCGCGGTGTCGTTGAGCAAGTAGTCGAGTGGTTGCGGAACGCCGGTCAGCGACACCGTCTCGAGGAACGACCGGATGCCGTCCGCCGTCTCGCCCGCGATCAGCGCCCTGGTCAGACTCGCGGCGGTGACCCGATAGCTCGACGCCACGCCCCGCGCCTCCACCTCGGCGAACCCGCGCAGCCGGGTGTCGACGCTCGCGACCAGCGGTCCTGGCGCGATGATCGTCAGATCGTGCTGCACATAGACCTGCTCGACCTCGGCAGGGAACAGGGCAGCCATCGCGGTGGATGCCGCATCCACCCCCTGCACGAGCAGCGCCGCCCCGGGCGTCGAGGGCGTCGATCCGCCGGTGAGCCCGAGCAGCTCCGCCTCGCGGGCGACCGAGGCGAGCCGCTCGCGGATCCACTCGCCCCCTGCCGGGAACAGCCACTGCACGAAATCGGTGAGGCCGTCTCCCCACACGGCGTGCGCTCGCTGGCGCAGCACGGCTCGCAGCTCGTCGGGCAGGCGCTCGAGCCAGGCGTCGGCGAGGCCGGCCCAGCGCTGAAGCCGCGAGCCGTCGAGCCAGACGACGGATGCCGCGCTCGCGGTCCAGCTTCCCCCCTCCAGCTGGGCGAGGCCGGCCCGCGCCGCGATGTCGAGGAGCAGGTCGATCTCGTCGCTCTCGAAGCCGGTCGCCGCCGCGAGGCGCCGGGCATCGGGCAGGGCGACGCCGCCGCGCGCGAGCTGTCGAGCCGGCTCGTTGCGCAGGTCGAGCACGAGTTCGGTGACGGCCGTGAGGGTGCCGAACGCGCGATCGCCGGCACCGCGGTCGACGAAGCGGGCATCCGATTCGCTCACCGGCTCCAGCGCCGCTGGCGGCGTACCGCTCACCAGCTCGGCACGGGACGGCAGACCGAACGCGGGCCAGGCGCTCAACTGGTCGACGACGGCATCCCAGGGAGCGAAGTGTCCAGACTCCTCGCCGAGCAGCCCCGCGGCCAGCGCGACGCTCGTGCGCTCCTCGACCTCGGCGGGCGTCGCGTCGAGGGCCGCGGCGAGTTGCGCAGCGGTCGGCGCCCCGGCGGTCGCGGCGAGTTCGCCGGCGACCGCGATCAGCGCGAGCGTGGGGCGGTCGAGCCGCTGCAGGGCGGCCTGCACCGAGGTGCGGTCGAGCAGCGCCTCGGCCAGATCGAAGAAGTCACGGATGCCCTGCTGCCGGACTCCGCGTTCGGTCACCAGGCGGGCGAGCGCGTCGTCGTCGAGCGCCCGCAGCCGGCCGGCGAGCGCGAGTGCGGATCCGGTGCTAGCCGGCATCGCGCGCGAGACGGGCGCGGCGCGTCACGCTGAGGACGAGGAAGACGATGAGCAGGACGATGACCAGCGGCAGCGCGATCAGCGGCAGCACGAAGACCGCGGGCCACACCCCGCCGCTGAAGTCGACGTGGGCGGCGCGGCCGATGAAGGTCGCCACGATCGCGACGACCGAGATCCCCACGAGCGAACCGATCACGAACGCCAGGATGCGTTCGATACGATTGAGGGGTACACGGGTGTTCTCTGCCACAGCACCAGGATAGGGCCAGCGCCCCGGCCCGAGTTCCCGCACCC
>Ga0068852_100003919_pt1 | contig 10452 bp, 7 predicted proteins | sample KBSCornC22_FD_66594 | JGI IMG/M metagenome (GOLD analysis project Ga0068852, IMG submission 66594) | Corn rhizosphere microbial communities from Kellogg Biological Station, Michigan, USA - KBS Corn C2-2 | ecosystem: Host-associated > Plants > Roots > Rhizosphere > Soil ... | reverse complement strand
ACCCAGCTAGGCGATCACCGTTACGATGCGCTGCTTCCGGACGTATCGGCGAAAGGACGCGCGACCCGGCACGCCTTTGCCGAACGGTCGCTCGCGCAACTGGCAAAGTTCGACGCGCACAAGCTCAGTCGCGAGCACCAGGTCGATGCGATCCTGCTTCGCGACCAGCTCAATTACATGCTCTTCAGCCTCGACCGGCTGCAGGATTGGGCCTGGGACCCGCTCACTTATTCGGCGGGCAATGCCTTCTTCACTTTGACTTCGCGCGAGTTCGCTCCGCCCGCCGTTCGCCTGCGCTCGGCGATCGGGCGAATGGAGGCGCTTCCGACGTTCCTGCGGCAGGCTCGCGAGTCGCTCGATCCTCCACGCGTGCCGCTCATCCATGCGCAGACCGCGGCCAAGCAGAACGGCGGCCTGAACGACCTCATCGACGGAATCGTGGCGCAGAAGTCGGCGCTTCCCGCGGCGGAACAGGCCCGGCTCGCAAGCGCCGCAACGAAGGCCAAGGCGGCGGTCGCCGACTATCAGAACTGGCTCGACAAGCAGCTCGTCCCGAATGCCAAGGGCAACGAGCGGCTGGGCGCCGCGCTCTATGACGAGAAGCTGCGCCTCGCGCTCAATTCTCCGTTGAGCCGACAGGAGATCCGCACCCGCGCCGAAGCCGAGATCAAGGACCTGCGCTCCAAGATGTATGTCGTTGCCGCGGGTATGCTCAGGAGCCGGGCCGGAGCGCCCGCCGCTCCCGCCAATCCTACGCCCGAGCAGCAGCAGGCCGTCATCGAGGCAGGCCTTGCGATCGTCGCCGCCGACGTCCCCCCGAAGGATCAGATGATTTCGTTCGCTCGGCAGGCGCTGGGCGAAGCGATCACCTTCGCAAAGGCGAAGAAGATCGTCAGCTTCCCGACCGCCAGCTTCAACGTCATCGAGATGCCCGAATATGCGCGCGGTTTCTCCGCGGCTTATGCCGACATGCCGGGGCCGCTGGAAAAGGACCAGCGCGGGTTCTTCGACGTAATGCCGATCCCGTCCGACTGGACCGCGGAACAAACGGCCTCTTTTCTCCGCGAGTACAACAAGTGGACGTTGCATGAGCTCGCGCTTCACGAAGGCGTTCCGGGCCACCTTCTCCAATTGGCCCATTCCAACCAGTACAAATCGCGCCTTCGCGCCTTCCTTCAGTCCGGATCGATGATCGAGGGATGGGCCTGCTACGGACAGGACGTGATGGCCGACGCGGGCTTCCTGAACCGCGACCCGCTCTATCTACTCGCCCATTACAAATTCCAACTGCGTGTGCCCGTCAACGCGATCCTCGACCAGGACTTTCACGTGAACGGCCTCACCCGCGATCAGGCGATGCAGATGATGACGAAGACTGCTTTCCAGGAGGAACGCGAGGCTGCGGGCAAATGGGTGCGGATGCAGCTGAGCTCGGCCCAGCTTCCGACCTATTTCGTCGGCTATTCGGAATGGTGGGACTTCCGTAACGCAGCCCAGAAGCGGCCCGGGTTCAATCTCGAGAAATTCCACGACGCGGCGTTGAGCCACGGATCGCCGCCCGTGCGCTTGATCCGCGAGCTGACGTTCGGAGAGCCGATCCGCTAGCCTTCATTCGACCCGGACGAGCGGTTCGCGCGTGGTCGCGATCAAATAATTGTCGAAATCGACCCGCTCCACCGGCTCGCCGGTATCAAGCATGAAGCGCCGCATGAGCTTGAAGAAGCGGCGGCCGCGATATTCATGGAGCTGGAATCGCGCCCCGCTCGCATCCTCGACGGTAATGCGCCCTGCATATTCCATCTGTTGCTCTCACAATGAGGCGATTCGGCGGACTGAATCTCTCCAAAACGGTGGTTTGTTCAAGCTTGTTTGGTGGAGGCGCTGTTTACCGTTCAAGCGCTTCGGCCATTTCCGCGACCTCGAGCCAGCGCAGCTCAGCGGCTTCAATGTCGGCGCGATGGCGGGCGATGCGCTCGGTGAGCTCGGCGAAGCGCTTGGAATTTCGGACATAGAGATCGGGGTCGGAGAGCGACTGCTCGTCGGCAGCGACTTGGGCTTGCAGCCGATCGATCTCGTCCGGAAGCCGGTCGTAGTCCCGCTGGTCCTTGTAGGACAATTTGTGCCCCGTCGAAGGACGGGCTCCAGGAGCCGAAGGCTGCTTTGAAGCTTCGGCGCTACGCGCCGCCTGGGCCCCGGCGCTGACCTCCGGTCGCCTTTGGCTCGCCGGGGAACGATGCGCCTCATACCTCTTCCTTACCCAATCCTCGTAGCCGCCGGCCACGATATCGACCTTGCCCGAGCCGTCGAGGCCGAGCGTGATCGTCACGGTCCGGTCGAGGAAGTCGCGGTCGTGGCTGACGATCAGGACGGTGCCGTCATAATCGGCGATGACCTCTTGAAGGAGGTCCAGAGTCTCGAGGTCGAGATCGTTGGTCGGCTCGTCGAGCACCAGCAGGTTCGCGTGCCGGGCGAACTCGCGCGCTAGCAGAAGCCGCGACCGCTCCCCGCCCGAAAGCGAGCCGACGGGTGCATCCGCGATCGCGGGATCGAACAGAAACTCCTTGAGATAGCCTTTGATGTGCTTCTTGTGGCCGCGGACCTCGATCCAATCGCCGCCGTTCGCCAGCACATCCTTCACGCGCCGCTGCGGCTCCATCAGCTTGCGTTGCTGGTCAATGACAATCCCTGAGAGGGTCTTCGCCTGCGTCACCGTCCCGCTGTCGGGCGGAAGCTCGCCGGTCAGCAGCTTCAGCAGCGTCGTCTTGCCGGCGCCGTTCGGGCCGACAATTCCGATCCGGTCGCCGCGCTGGATGCGAAGCGAGAAATCACTGATGATCTGGCGGTCGCCGAAGGACTTGTTGACCTGATCGGCCTCGATCACTGTCTTCGAGCGGACGTCGTCCTTGGCGAGCGCTAGCTTCGCGGTACCGGCGGCCCCTAGCATCGCTGCCCGCTGAGCGCGCATGTCGTGGAGCTTGGCGAGGCGTCCCTGGTTGCGGCGGCGGCGGGCGGTCACACCGCGCTGGAGCCAGTGAAGCTCGATCTTCAGCTTGGCGTCGAGCTTCTCCGCGGCGCGCGCTTCCTCCTCATAAATGCGTTCGGTCCACGCTTCGAAGCCGCCGAAACCGATCTCGGCGCGCCTCAACTGGCCGCGATCGAGCCACAGGCAGCTTCGCGTCAGCCGCGTGAGAAACGTCCGGTCATGGCTGATCGCGATGAACGCGCCGGTGTAGCGCTTCAGCCAGTTCTCGAGCCATTCAATCGCGCCGAGGTCGAGATGGTTGGTCGGCTCGTCCAGAAGCAGAAGGTCAGGCTTCGCGCCAACCGCGCGCGCGATCGCGGCGCGCCTGCGCTCGCCTCCACTGGCCGTGGCCGTAGGGCGCGAAAGATCAATGCCGAGCTTGTCGGCGATCGCGGCTGCTTCGTGCGCTTCGGGAGCGTCGCGCCCGTGGAGGACCCAGTCACTCAGCGTTTCGAATCCGTCCATTCGCGGGTTCTGCTCCAGCAGGACGACATGGGTGCCCGGAACGATGGTGCGCTTGCCCTCGTCGGGGTCGATCAGGTCGGCGAGGCATTTGAGCAGCGTCGTCTTTCCCGCGCCGTTGCGGCCGATCAGCGCCAGCCGGTCGCGCTCACCGATGTAAAGGTCGAGATGGCGGAACAGCCAGCCTTCGCCCTGGATTAGCCCAAGGTCTTCGTAGGAGAGGATCGGCACGGCCATCCGCGTCCGCTAGCGGAACCGTTCCGTTTTTGTCACCTGCTTCGGTTCTGTGCGATGCTTCGCCGGACGAATCCACTATCCAGAGCCTTGCGATCGAGTTTGGGATCCGGCTAGCAGTTGAGCCACGCGGGTGTTGCCATTCGGCAACGCTGTGCGTGACCTGAACGGCAACCGCTATTGGCATTCATAGCCAATTCAATGGCCAGTGTTAGAACGAGACCCGACAAGAGAGTCGAGTCATGAACGTTCTGCGTACCCTACTCCTCGCCGGCCTGTTTGCCGCCGGCCTCAACAGCGCACCCGCGCTGGCCGATGGACCGCGCGGCCACGGCCCGCAGTCGGAGCAGGGCCAGGGTCCGCATCGGGAGCAGGAGCGCGCGTTCGAGGACACTCGCGACGGCCGTTCCATGCCCCTTCCGCAGCTCGAGCGCCGGGTGATCCCCTTCATGGGGGGCGCCGACTACCTCGGGCCCGAGATCAGGGGCGAAACCTACCGGATGAAATTCATTCAGAACGGTCGCGTGATCTGGGTCGATGTCGACCCGCAGACGGGGCGGATCATCCGCCGCTCGCGGCCATAGGCCATCATTGGCGCGCGGATTGACTTTTCGCGGCTTCTTCCCAGTTGTTTCGTTAAAGCAACCTCTCGCCGCAACGCGGGTTGACGGCGTGAAGATGAACAGCTCCGGGGAGCATCGATGCGTGTCCTGATCGTCGAAGACGAACCCAATCTCGGGCGCCAGCTCCGTTCGACGCTCGAAGGCGCGGGCTATGCCGTCGATCTCGCGACCGACGGCGAGGACGGCCATTATCTCGGCTCGACGGAGAACTATGACGCGGTGATCCTCGACCTCGGCCTGCCCGAGGTCGACGGGCTGACCGTGCTCGATCGCTGGCGCAAGGAGGGACGGAAGATGCCTGTCCTGGTGCTCACCGCTCGGGACAGCTGGTCCGACAAGGTCGCGGGCCTCGACGCCGGCGCTGACGATTATCTCGCCAAGCCCTTCCAGACCGAGGAGCTGATCGCGCGACTTCGGGCGCTGATCCGGCGCTCGTCGGGCAACGCGTCTAGCGAGCTCATCGCAGGCGACATCCGCCTCGACACGCGGTCCGGCAAAGTGACCAAGGGCGGCGAGCCCGTGAAGCTCACAGCGCAGGAGTACAAGCTCCTCTCCTACCTCATGCACCACAAGGGCAAAGTCGTGAGCAGGACCGAGCTCATCGAGCATATCTACGACCAGGATTTCGATCGCGATTCGAACACGATCGAAGTGTTCGTGACGCGCATCCGAAAGAAGCTGGGTGCCGACGTGATCACAACCATTCGCGGCCTCGGCTACAGCCTCGAGGAGCCGGCGGAGGTTCGCGCCACTTGAACGAGCAGGCCGCCTCGCTCGCGGCGGCGCCCGACGTTCCATCCGCCGCCAGCCGGAGGCCCCATCGCGGGCGGACCGGCTCGCTGACCCGCCGAATGATCGGCGTTGCGGCCATCTGGATTGTCGCGCTCCTGTTGATCGGCGGCTTTGCTTTGGATCGGGTGCTGTCGCGAACGATTGTCCAGAGCTTCGATTCGCAGCTGGTGACGATCCTCAACGGAATGCTGAGCGCAGCGGAAATCGGCCCCGACGGCGAGGTCAGGTTCAGCCGACCACCAGCCGACCAGCGCTTCATCGACCCCTATTCGGGCCTCTATTTCCAGATCAGCGGGACGGGTGCGGACACCTTCGCGTCGCGATCGCTATGGGACCGGCGGCTTCGTGTCAGTGCGACCCATGTCGACCTGAAGCCGCACCTCTACGACAGCGACGAGTTCGGCCGCGGGGATGCGCTGAGGATCGTCGAGCAGGACGCGATCCTCCCGGGCTCGCCCATCCGCTGGAAGTTCCAGGTCGCCGAATCCCGGGTCGCGATAAACGAACAGATCCATCAACTGCGCTCGACCTTGTTCTGGAGCTTCACGGCGCTCGGCGTCGGCCTGATCATCCTTATCGCGCTTCAGACGCTTTACGGCCTGTGGCCGCTGCGAAGGGTACGCCGCGACGTCGCTTCGATCCGCTCCGGCGAGGAAACCCGCATCGGCCAGGACTTTCCGACCGAAATCAAGCCGCTGACGGAAGAGATCAACCAGCTTCTCGCGCACAGCGAGGAGCAGGCGGAAGAGGCGCGAAGACACGCGGGCAATCTGGCCCATGCGCTCAAGACTCCGCTTACGGTGATCACGAACGCGGCGACCGCCGACGCTCCCGACCTCGACGCGACGGTGATCCGCGAATCTGCGGCGATGCGCCGTCAGATCGATCACCACCTCGCGCGGGCGCGGGCGATCGGCCGACGCGCCGCCGCGCAGGCACGGGTCCGCGTCTGGGAAAGCTTGGAGGCGGTACAGCGCGCCGTCGAGCGCCTCTACGAGGAGACCACCATCGACATTGCCGGCGACCACCAGGCGCAGGTCAGGGTGGAGCGCCAGGACCTCGACGAAATGCTCGGCAACCTTGTCGAGAACGCAGCGAAATATGGCGGCGGCCGCGTGTTCGTGACGGTCCAGCCCAATGGCCGAATGGTCGATATCATGGTCGAGGACGATGGTCCCGGGATCCCCAAGGAGCTGCGCGGCGAACTGTTCACGAGAGGCGCAAGGCTCGACACGACCGGCAAGCCGGGAACGGGCCTCGGCCTCGCAATCGTCCGCGACGTCGCCGAGATATACGGCGGCAAGGTGTCGCTCGAAGAGAGCGAGGACCTCGGCGGCCTCCTCGCGCGGCTCGCTCTGCCTGCGGGATAATTGCCGCCGAAGCGACGGCGTCATTCGTCGAAAAGCCTTGCCAAGCGAGAGACGCTTGCTGCATTGAATTGCAGAAATCTCCGGCGGGGTATTTGTCCATGAAATTCAAAATCTTGGTGCTCGCGACCGCGGGCCTGGCAGCGATGTCCATTCCCGCGGTAGCGCAGGTCTCACATCCGAAATTCGGCGACTGGGGCTATGACGCGACCGCGATGGACAGCTCGGTCAAGCCGGGTGACGACTTCTTCGAATATGTGAATGGCGCATGGGACAAAAGGACCCAGATCGCTGCCGACCGAACCTTCGCCGGCATCGATTCCGCCCTCAACGACCAGATCGACAAGGACGTCCACTCGATCGTTGAGGACACGGCGAAGAATCCCACGGCGAACGGCGAGATCGGCCAGCAGATCGGCGACCTCTACGCAAGCTGGATGGACCAGGATCGGGTCGAGAAGCTCGGCACCGAGCCGTTGAAGCCCTATCTCGCGGAGATCAACGCGGCGAAGACGCGCGGCGACCTGGTAGACCTGTTCGCAAGCCCGGGATTCGATTCCCCAATCGGTCTCTACATCATCCCCGATCTCAAGAATCCGACGCGTTACGCGCTTTACGCGGGCCAAAGCGGACTCGGCCTTCCCAACCGCGATTACTATTTGCTCAAGGGCGAAAAGTACGAAGCCTACCGCAAGGCCTATCGCGACTATATCATCCACATCGAAACGCTTGCGGGAATCCGGGACGCCGAAGCGAAGGCGGACAAGATCATCGCGCTCGAAACCGCGATTGCGAAGGTTCACTGGACGCCGGAGCAAAGCCGCGACGTCGACAAGATCTACAACCCCATGACCCGCGCCCAGCTGCGCGCGTTCGCGCCGCAGCTGGATTGGAATCGAGCGCTTACGAAGCTTGGTCTTCCGAAAGTCGGCACAGTGGTCGTGACCCAGAAAAGCGCGATTGCCGCCGAGGCAAAGCTGTTCGCCACTGTGCCGCTTCAGACGTGGAAGGACTGGACCGCGTTCCACTTCATCAGCGGCAACGCTCAGTACCTCCCTAAGGCGTTCGACGACGCGAAGTTCGATTTCTATTCGAAAACGCTGCGCGACGTGCCCGAGCAGCGGGCCCGCTGGAAGCGCGGCGTCGACATGGTCGATGACGCGCTCGGCGAAGGCGTGGGCCAGCTCTACGTGCAGCGCCATTATCCGCCCGAAGCCGACCGCCAGGTCCACGAGCTCGTCGGCAACATCCTCGCCGCGCTCAAGGACAAGATCGAGGGCAATAGCTGGATGGACGCGGCGACGAAGAAGCGCGCGCTGGAAAAGCTCGCGACCTTCGATCCGCGCACCGGCCACCCGGTGAAGTACATCGATTATTCGTCACTCGTCGTGAAGCGGGACGATCTGTTCGGAAACGCGATCCGAGCCGACGACTTCCAGTGGAAGCTGCTGCTGTCGCGCTTCCCGAACCCGGTCGACCGGACGTTGTGGGACATGCTTCCGCAGACCAACAACGCTTATTACGACCCGACGCAGAACCAGATCACCTTCCCTGCTGCTATCCTTCAGCCGCCCTATTTCGATCCGAATGCCGATCCCGCCTCCAACTATGGGAGCATCGGAGCGACGATCGGGCACGAGATCGGGCACGGCTTCGACGACCAGGGCCGCAAGTTCGATGCTCACGGCAAACTCGCCGACTGGTGGACCGCGACAAGCGCAAAGACTTACACCACGCGCACCGCCGAGCTGGTGAAACAATATAATAGCTACGAACCGATCCCCGGCGTTCACATCAAGGGCGAGCTGACGCTCGGCGAGAATCTCGGCGACCTCGGCGGGCTCGAAGTCGCCTACGCCGCCTATCGCAAATATGTCGAAAAGCACGGCGAGCCGCCGGTGATCGACGGCCTAACGGGCGATCAGCGCTTCTTCATCGCCTACGGCTACAGCTGGGAGACGAAGCAGCGCGAAGGTGCGCTTCGGGCGCAGCTGCTGACCAACGAGCACAGCCCGGCCAAATACCGGGTCAACGGCGTCGTCCGGAACTTCGACCCTTGGTACAAGGCGTTCAACGTGCAGCCCAGCGACAAGATGTACCTGCCGCCGGACCAGCGCGTACACATCTGGAACTGACGCCTTCGGGCTAGGAAAGCGCCGCAGCGACGGCTAGGGGCGGCGCCGTGGCCGCAACCATCCATCCGCTGAAGGCCGAGCATGCGCCGTCGCTCGACCCGCTCATGGCGCTCGTCGCGAGCGACATGAATGGCGTCAACGCGGTCATTCTCGAACGGATGCAGAGCAAGGTCGCGCTAATTCCCGAGCTCGCCGGCCATTTGATTGCAGGCGGCGGGAAGCGCATGCGTCCGATGCTGACGCTCGCCTGCGGGACCTTGCTTGGCTACCCCGGGACGCGCCATCACAAGCTTGCCGCCGCGGTCGAGTTCATCCACACCGCGACGCTTCTCCACGACGACGTCGTCGACGGTTCGGGAATGCGCCGAGGCAAACGCACCGCGAACCTCATCTGGGGCAATCCGGCGAGCGTTCTGGTCGGCGATTTCCTGTTCAGCCGCGCCTTCGAGCTCATGGTCGAGGACGGCAGCCTCAAGGTCTTGCGAATCCTCAGCCATGCATCGGCGGTCATCGCCGAAGGCGAGGTCGAGCAGCTGACGGCGCAGCGCCAGATCGACACCGACGAAGATCATTATCTCGAGATCATCAGCGCCAAGACCGCCGCGCTTTTCGCGGCGGCGTGCCGGGTGTCGCCAGTTGTCGCCGAGGCGAGCGAGGACGCGGAGGTCGCGCTTGAATGTTACGGCCGCAACCTCGGGATTGCGTTCCAACTTAGCGACGACGTCATCGACTATGCGTCGGACGCGGAGACGATGGGCAAAGGCGTCGGCGACGATTTCCGCGACGGCAAGATGACGCTGCCGGTCATCCTGGCCTACGCACGAGGCTCCGAATCCGACCGCGTCTTCTGGCGTTCGGCGATCGGCGGCGACCGCACTTCGGACGAAGATTTGGGCCACGCCATCGCGCTTCTCAAATCGACCGACGCGCTTGCCGATACTGTAGGGCGCGCCCGCCAGTACGGCCGCCGCGCGGTTGATGCGCTGGCGATGTTCCCTGCGAGCAAGGCCAAGTCCGCACTGATCGAAGCGGCGGAGTTCGCGGTCGCTCGCGCTTATTGACCCGCGTCACTAGCGCGGCGCTCGCGTCCTGCTACGCATGGTCGCTCAATGTGGGGGTGACGATGCGTTCGATTCTCGCGCTGGCGCTTGCGACTGTTTCCTTCTTGCCTGCAGCGGCAATGCCACTCCATCAATTTTCGGACCTGGCGCTATCGCCTCGCGGCGACCGGATCGTAGCGGTTGAAACCGATCAGGAGCCAAACTCGTCGACCCATCCGCAAGAACGTGCGGTCGTTCGCGATTCGCGCACCGGGGCCATTATCTCGACGCTACCGGTATGTGCGGGCTGCACGTATCACGGGCTCGCATTTACGCCCGACGGCAGGATTCTCACGATCGTCGAGGACCAGGGAACAACCCGAATCGCGATCGGTGACCACGCGCTCACCAGCTTCAAGGGAATCGCTCAGGCCCCGCGCTTCTCACCCGACGGGAAGTCCGTCGCCGTGCTCGCGACGTTCAATGCGCAGAAGCAATCGGGTGCGACCCAGGCCGGCGTCCGCCAGGTCGGTGAGATCGGCGAGACCAATGACGAACAGCGCATTGCCGTCATCCCGCTGGCTGGCGGCACGCTCCGCCCGGTGTCGCCCGCGGATCGCTACGTCTACGAATATGACTGGATTCCAGACGGAAGCGGCTTCGTCACCTCGAGCGCCTTGGGCAACGGCGACGACAACTGGTGGATAGCGACCATCGACCGGGTCGATCTTGCGACCGGCGCGCTGGCCCGGATCGCCGCGCCGGCAACCCAGATCA